>Ga0228615_1001555_pt1 | contig 11376 bp, 10 predicted proteins | sample 16DmetaG_FD_190530 | JGI IMG/M metagenome (GOLD analysis project Ga0228615, IMG submission 190530) | Seawater microbial communities from Monterey Bay, California, United States - 16D | ecosystem: Environmental > Aquatic > Marine > Coastal | place: USA: California | collected 2016-10-17
CTTCCCGGTATGTCGATTAAATTTTCAAAGCCATTAATCTTGCTTTGAATACAAAATTTAACTAATTCAGTCCAATTATATGAAGCACCAACACTCAAGATGTTATTTACTATATCAATATGATTGAATTCTGCTTTAATAACTACTCCATCAAAATAAGATGGTGGAACAATGTTAGTTCCTTCACCTAAAATATAATATTTACTATTAGCCTTTAATAATGCTTCAAGGTTACTCAAATCAGATACAGATTCTAGTTTAGCCAGAACCTTGCAACGTGATTCAATTCCTAGAGAGTTTGCAATTAGAGCATTTTCTTCAATCTTCATTAGATAATAAATAGTTTAAGGCGCTATCAACATCTTCCTGTGTATCAATACCAGATGGTATTTTTGATAGATATTTAGTCATATAGATTGAGTAATTATTATCCATAAATCTTAACTGTTCCAGTCTGTTAACTAATTCATTATTTGTAGGCTCGAGGTTAACTAACTTTTTGAGTGTTTTCATTTTATATCCATAAATTCCTATATGCCTTAAATAATCAGCATTATTATTAGGTATTTTTCGATAAAAATTAATTGCATAATTCTTTTCATCACAAAGAACTTTTACACAATTAGAATTCTCTAAGTCATTTATATTATCTATTGGATGACAGGCGCTTATTACATCACATTTATTATTATAAAAATCACTTACTAATTGATTAACTAATTTTTTAGGCATAAAAGGTTCATCACCCTGAAGATTAATTATAAGTGTATCGTCATCAAGTTTTAAGGTTTCAGCTGCTTCAAAAACCCTGTCAGTTCCTGATATATGAATGTCACTGGTCATAATTACATTTTGTGTAAATGTTTTGACGTGTTTTAAAACTTTTTTTGAATCAGTAGCTATAAATGATTTATCTGTAATTGTTAATGCATTCTTAAAGACTCTTTCAACCAATGTCATGCCATTGATATCTACAAGTGGTTTATTTTTTAAACGTGTTGAGCCAATTCTTGAAGGGATCAGAATAGTAAAATTTGTAAACATATTAACTCAATGTTTTTAACTTACTATCAAGTTCGACTATGAATTTATCAGAAACATCAGCCTCAATTGTTAAATACCATATTCTATTATTATCAAAAGCTCTACATTTAGCAGCATCCTTTTCTGTCATAATTATAGGAAAATTATCTAGATAAGATATATCCGATTCATCAAAATTATGGTGATCAGGAAATGGATGTCTAATAATTTCAAACCCAAGTCTTGCTAATAAATCAAAAAATCTACCAGGATTTCCAAGACCTGCAACTGCATGAACCTGCTTATGCATTGGCCATTTTTCTATTGGATAAGATTTACCTGATTTAAGGTGAATAAATTTTGCAGGGCTAATATTCATTAGATATTCATTTTCTTGAGTAGGACCAGTGTTATTAACTATAAAGTCAACGCTAGATAGTCTTTTTAAAGATTCTCTTAGAGGTCCTGCAGGAAAGGTAAGATTATTTCCAAATCTTCTTTTGCCGTCAATTACAACAATTTCAATATCTCTATTCATTTTATAATGTTGCAAACCATCGTCTGAGATTATTACATCGCATTCATGATTTTTTTCAAGCGCTTGAACAGCGCGAACTCTATTTTTATCAATATAAAATGGTAAATTCAATTTTGATAGAATTTGTGCCTCATCTCCAGTTTGCTTAACAGGAGTATCCTTTGTTACAGAAAGTGTTTCTCTGAATTTACCACCATATCCTCTACTCACCAAGCCAGGTTTATAGCCTTTCTTAATAAGCTCAGAAGCTATATATGCGACTAGTGGAGTTTTGCCAGTTCCACCAATTGTTAAATTCCCTACAACAATTAGAGGTATTGAAGGTTTGTAGCTAAGTAACTTAGATTTAGAAAACTTTACTCTCCTTCGGTTTGTTAAGTATGAAAAGATTAATGAGAAAGGTAATAATAAATATAACCAAAGACTTTTCTTATACCAGCTATCTATTACTAAACTTGAATTATATTCATCTTCAAATTCAGGAATATAGATCTGAGAAGGTTTCGATTTTTTAATTTCAACAGGTGAGTCTTCAAATTTATTTTTATATAAAGACTTATAGATACCATCATTATTTAATAATTCTGTATGAGTTCCACTTTCTGTAATAACTCCGTTATCCAGAACAATTATTCTCGATGCATTTTCTATGGTTGAAAGCCTATGAGCTATAACTATAGTGGTTCTGTTTGTAATCAGTTTTTCAAGAGCATCTTGAACTATAAGTTCTGACTCAGTATCTAATGACGATGTAGCCTCATCTAAAATGATGATTGGAGAGTCTTTATAAAAAGCTCTAGCTATTGCTAAGCGTTGTCTTTGACCACCAGATAGCAAAACACCATCATCACCTATTTCTGATTCAAATCCCTCAGGCAAGGTCTCAATAAACTCAATACAACCTGCTTGAGTGGCTGCTTCTTTTAACTTTATTAAATCTATTTCATCGTCACCATAAGCAATGTTTTTTGCGATAGTGTCATTAAATAATGAAGGAGATTGATTAACGATTGAAATAGAAGATCTTAAATGTTTAAGCGAATATTCATTTACTGAGATTCCATCGATAAGAATATCACCTGAAGTATGGTTATAAAACCTTGGTATAAGATTGGCAATAGTTGACTTTCCAGAACCTGACTTACCAACTATAGCAATAGTTTCATTTTTATTTATTGATAATGAAATATTATTTAAAATGACTCCGCCTGTATTGTAAGAAAAAGAAACCTCTTTAAAATCAATATCCCCTGTAATTTGTTTATCAATTTCACCTACATTATTTTCATTATCTTGATCTAATTGATCAAAAATTTCATTAGCAGCGGCTAGACCCTTCTGAATAGTTATATTTATATTTGATAATTGTCTGATAGGCTTAGCCATCAATCCAGCAGCTGTAAAGAACGCAACAAATGTTTCTGCATCAAGTGATATGCCAAGTTGAGATCCTAAAGCAAAATAAGCGACAAGAGAAAGAGAAATTGATACAAGTATTTGAATTATAGGTGTAGCGAGATTACCAGTAGCTTCGAGCTTTAAATTTTGATTTTTATTTGATTTATTTGCTTTAAGAAATCTATTATTTTCATAACTTTCGGCATTAAAACTCTTTATTTCAACGTGGCCATCTACTGCTTCAGATGCGATATGAGTAACATCACCCATTGCAGTTTGAATTTTAGTTGCAAGTTTTTTTAATCTTTTTCCTGCGATATAAACAATAAGGGCAATCAGTGGCGCTGTTCCAACTAAAAGTAAAGTTAATTTAAAATTTAAAATGGAGAGATAAATAAATAAACCAATAAGCAGAAAACCTTCTCTTACAAGGGTTTTAACTGCATTAGATGCCGCACCAGAGACTTGAGTTGTTGTAAATGTAATTCTATTAATTAGCTGTCCTGATTGATTAGCATCAAAATATGATTTTGGTAGATCATGTAGTTTCTGAAACAGCTCAGCTCTCAAGTCATGAACTATTCCAAAGCCAACGCGTGACATAAAATAGTTGCCAATAAAAAAACCAAGACCTCTACCAATTGCAATAATAATTAACGAAAGTGCTAATAAAGTATTTAAACTTTCATCGTCTGAATCAATATAACTAATTATATTTCTTATCCACTCAACAGCAGCAATATCTGCCGCAGCAAATGAAATAAAACCAATAACACTTATTAAAAATGACCATCTATACCTATAGGTATAACCCAAAACTCTTCTTAAACTGCTCGATTTCATTTTTCAATAGTTCTTATTTGAACTTCATTAAATCCATTTTTGTTTAGAATATCCATTATACCTACAATCCAGATATGAAGAGAGGCAGCTTCAGCGCTTAATATGATTGAGTTACTTTTCTTATCTAATTCAAAAATAGCTTGCTCAATCTCATTCACATTATTAATGTTGAAGACAATATCATTTATATAAACACTTCCATCTGAAGTTATGGATATTTCATTACTTGATTCGACAACGCTATATTGAAAAGATTCAGTTTTTGGAAGATCTAAACTAAGAAATTGAGAGTCACCTACTTTTGATGTAACAACAAAAAAAATGACTAGGAGAAAAACTATGTCAATTAATGGAGTAATTTCAATTGAAAATGCTGACTTCTGCTGATTTATAAATTTCATTTATTAATTACGTCTATAAAACGTGAGACTTCAATTTGGAGTGTGATAAGTAAAAATGATACCTTTTGTTCAAAATATTTATGCAAAACTAGACCTGGTACTGCTATAAATAAACCAAAAGCTGTTGTAATTAGTGCCTGAGAGATACCTGCAGCAAGAGCATCAGGGTTTGCACCTGTCACCTCACTAAGTCCAGTGAAGGCTGCAATCATACCAATAACTGTTCCTAATAGACCTAGAAGCGGACTTATTGTTGCAATTGTTCCGAGCATATTTAAATTTCGCTCCAAAGAAAACTTTACTTCAATAGCCTTTTCTTCTATTTTTGATTCTAAGTTTTCTCTTGGTAGGTCTTTATATTGAATACATGAAGTAAGAAGGAAACCCAGAGATGAAAGTTCTGAGATCTCATTTGCTTGTCTGTTATCAATTAGATCTTTATTAAAAAGATTTACAATTTGATTAGTTAAACCTTTTGGTGATACTAACCTTATTTGCAAGAACCAAAGTCTCTCTATAGAAATTGTAATGATTAAAATACTACAGGCTAATAATGGCCACATAAAAGGTCCGCCTGCAATAATAAATTCTTTCATTTACGCCTCAACCAAATTTAAGTCTTTAAGATAATAAATTTTATCAAAACTTTTTATAAAGTTATTATCATGAGTAGCTGTCACTAAAGCAATATTATTTCTTTTTGAAATATCTAGTAGCAGATTCTGAATGATAATGGCATTTTCATCATCCAAATTTCCAGTTGGTTCATCTAGGAAAATAAAATCTGGATTATTAATCATAGCTCGTGCTATTGCTACTCTTTGTTTCTCTCCACCAGATAATTTCCATGGTAAATGGTTTATTCTGGAAGATAATCCTACCTCTTCAATGATATTGTGTACATTGTTTAAGTTTTTAGTTCCTGCAATCTGGAGAGGAATCATAATATTTTCAAGAACAGTTAAATCTTCTAGTAGGTGGTGAAATTGATAAACAAAACCAAAATTATTAAGACGAATATTACTTAAAGCTAAATTTGAATATCCTTCCTTTGGTTTTTTATCATAGAGAACATTACCTGACGAAGCTTCATCTAGAGATGCGATAATATGCAAAAGTGTTGATTTTCCTGCACCCGATTGGCCAGAAATTGCTACTAAGTCACCTTTTTCTATGGTTAGATTTATATCCTCTAAAACTTTAATGTTATTACCTTCAACAACAAATGTTTTAGAAATATTTAAGCAGGATATTTTATTCATGTCTAAGTATCTCAATTGGATTAAGCTTAGTAACTCTTAGGGCTGGCAATAAAGATGCAAATAAACTAAAAATAAAAGATATAAAACAAATAAAACCAATTTGTTTATAGTTAATATAATAAGGAAAGTAATTAATAAAGTATGCTTCTAATAAATTTCGATTCATTACATTTTCTAGGAAAGTAATAAAATTATTTATATTAAATGTAATAATTAATCCTAAAATTAAACCAATTAGAAGTCCTATAAAACTTACCATCAAACCCTGAAAGAAAAAGATCATTACAAGTTGTGGATTATTTGCTCCTATAGTTTTAAGAATTCCAACTTCTCTTTCTTTCGATTTTACTGTCATAACAATAGTTGATAAAACCAATATAGATGCAACTGCAACTATTAAAAACAACATCAAGCTAATTAACAGTTTCTCGAACTGAATTGCTTCAAATAAGGTTCCATGCGTTTCCTTCCAGGAAGATGACATTAGTAATGAATTGTCAGGTATTGCAAGATAAGCTAATTTATCTGCAATAAATAAATCAGATGTTTTTAATCTAATTGATAGTGTTTGATTATCTAATGATTTAAATTTTTGAGCTAATTCATGTGATATTAAAACTAAAGACTGATCGATTTCAGCTCTAAGCTCAAAAATCCCAACAACTTTTAATGATACAGACCTTGGATAGGAGCCGATTATGGTGCTTTTAATGTCAGAAGTTGTTAATGTTATAGTGTCACCAACAAAAACTCCAAGATATGATGCAAGCCATGCTCCTATAACAATTGTATTATCATTAGTTAAGCTTTTTAGATTCCCATAAACCATATAATCAGGAAGAATAGAAATTCTTTTTTCTGACTCTACGTCTATACCATTTACTGACACTCCTTTACTAACTGAATTAGTTGATATTAGTGCTTGAAATGAAATATAGGGTACTGCTTCAACAATTCCTTCAGATAATATTAATTCATTAATAAGATCATCATAGTTATCTATTGGTTCGTCAGAATAAATAACTGCGTGAGGAACAACACCCAAAATTCTATCTTGTAACTCCTTTTCAAAGCCATTCATTACAGATAGAACTATTATTAAGCTAGATACACCAATTGATAAACCAGTAACAGCCAAAAAAGATGTAAACGAAAATACTCCACCTTTATTAGATTTAAAATACTTAAAAGCTAATCTGAGAGGAAGCTTGAACACAAAAAATTACTTTAATAAACTTTTTAAAAGATTTTCAATATTCTTTGTATATGGTGGCCTAATTCCATCAAATAATTTATCAAATTTAAACCCAATATCTTTATAAAAAGATCTTGGATTAGAAAAATTCTTAAAACCATCATAAGATTGATACCTACCCATACCCGAAGGCCCAACTCCTCCAAAAGGAAGATCTTTTTGCTGAATATGACCAACTACGTTATTTATGGTTACACCACCTGACGAGGTATTATTCATTATTTTTGATTCCTCAGATTTATCAGTGCCAAAGTAATATAAGCCAAGCGGTCTATCTTTTGCCGTTATAGTAGATAATGCATCATCCATATCATCATATTCAATTATTGGTAATACGGGCCCAAATATTTCTTCATTCATTATTTTCATATCATCGGTGGTATTGGTAACAATAGTTGGGGGTATTTTAAAAAATTGTTGTTGAGAGAAATCTTCACTAGAGGGATTAATTTGGTTTATATGTGCACCCTTTTCTTTTGCATCATCAACTAATGAATTAATTCTATTAAAGTGCCTTTCGTTAATAATAGATGAGTAATCATCATTATCTTTAATAGATGGATAAAATTCTTTAATAGCATTTTCAGCTTCTGTTATAAATTCTTCCTTTTTATCTTTATGAACAATCACATAATCAGGTGCTAAACATATTTGACCAGCATTTAGCGTTTTACCAAACATAATTCTTTTAGCAGAAATTTTCATATCAGCTGAATTACCAATTACTACGGGTGACTTACCACCAAGCTCAAGAGTAACTGGCACTAAATTTTGAGATGCTGACTGCATAACATGTTTTCCTATATTTCCTGACCCCGTATATAACAGATGATCAAAATGAAGCTTAGTAAAAGCTTCGCCAACATCAGGTCCGCCTAAAAAAGTTGCAAATTCATTTTCATCATATGACTTATCACACAATTCTTTGATAAGAGCTGCAGTCAAGGGTGTTAGCTCACTTGGTTTATGCATAACCTGATTTCCTGCAGCAAAAATTGCAGCTAGAGGTCCAAATGATAAATTTACCGGGAAATTCCAAGGTGAAATCATGCCAACAGTTCCTAAAGGCTCATGCCTTACATATGACCTAGCACCAAATAAACCGAAAGGGAAATTAGATGATCTCTTTTCTGTTTTCGTCCATTTTTTTATATTTTTTATAGCATTATTAATATCGGGAACTATGCTGTAAGCATCTGTCATTATTGATGTATTTTTTGATCTATTACCATAATCCTCATTTAGTGCATCAACAAAGTCATATCTATTATCTATGACTAATGATTTTAAACGATTTAACCTATCAATCCTTAACTCAATTGATGGAGATCCTTCCTCTATAAAGTGTTTTTTTTGAGCATCTAGCACTCTCTGCATATCATTAATTGAATATTCCATTTTAACCCCTACTAACTTCTGTTAGCTTTATCTTTATTATTAGATGACCTTATCATAGCACTCATCTGTTCCCAATCTTCATCACTTAATTTATCAAGTTTAGAGAATGTACCACCACCTGTTAAATATTGTGCGCCATCAATAGCTATTGTTTGACCAGTCAGGTAATCACATCCATCAGCCATCAAAAAGGTAGCTAGATTTTGTAGTTCAGACATTTCACCAACTCTTTGCAATGGAATGTCTCCCATATAACCAGAATCATTGTCACCACCAGGATTAAGACGATCCCATGCTCCTTTAGTTGGAAAAGGTCCCGGAGCTATAGCATTAACTTTAATTCCATATTTACCCCATTCAGCAGCAAGTGATTTAGTCATGGTATTAAGACCTGATTTTGACATTGCTGATGGGACTACATATGGAGAACCAGTCCAAACCCAAGTGGTTAGAATAGATATTACTGAACCTTTTTGATTATTTTCTATCCATCTTTTGCCAACAGAATGAGTCATGTAAAAAGTACCATGAAATACAATATTTGCAATTGCATCAAATCCTTTAGGAGACAAATCTTTTGTTGGCGATATAAAATTACCTGCAGCATTATTAACCAAACCATCAAGAGGTGATTTTTCAAAGATTCTATCAATATAATTATCAACATCTTGTGAGGCTCTTATGTCCAGTGTTTCGTAGTTTACTGATACACCATACTTATCGATAATCTCATTGGCCGTATCCTTAAGAACGTTTTCTCTTCTTCCACAAATAAATATATTTGCTCCATGTTCAGCATAATGAGTAGCCATCTCTTTACCCAATCCTGTTCCTCCACCAGTAACTAATATATTTTTATCTTTTAATAAATCTTTTTTAAACATTTGTATTACCTAGTTTTGTTATATCAATGATTGCATCTACCCATTCATTTGAATAATTTAGAGAAGGAACATAATCAAGCACTTCTCCACCTGCATCAATAAATAGCTCTTTATATTCATCACCTATCTCAATAATCGTCTCGAGACAATCTGCTGTAAATGCTGGTGAGAATACTAAAACTCTTTTATGATTTTGAGAAGGTAGTTTTTCTAAAACCTCATCTGTAAATGGGTCTAGCCATTTATTTGTAAGTCTTGATTGAAAGGAGACTACATATTTAGAACTATCTAAATTTAATTTCTGAGCTATAAGTTTAGTTGTTTCATAGACAGTTGCTTTATAACAAAATTTATTATCATCAGTTATCTGTAATTCACAATTATTATCTGCACATAAAGAATCTGGGTACACATTATCAACGTGACTATTAGGAACACCATGATAACTGAAAATTACCTTATCATATGAGTGAATATCAAACTTATTAGCCTTAGTTATCCAGGCATTAATAAATGTTTCATTATCATAGAACTGGTTTATAAATGTAATTTTTGGCACGACCCACTTATCAGCTAAACATTTCGAAACTTCTTTAAATACGGAACCTGTTGTAGCTGCAGCATAATGTGGAAATAAAGGGATGATGACTATCTCATCCGGGTTCTTAGCAAGCATTTGATCAATAGTAGAAGCAATTGAGGGTGACTGATATCGCATTGCAAATTGAACATCAACGTAAGGCAATTTTTCTGATAATAATTTAGTTAGTTGTTTAGTATTATGTAATAAGGGAGAACCATAGTCTTTATGCCAAACTTTTTTATATATTTTAGAAGAACTAAAAGATCTAAAAGGACAAATGATGAAGTTAACAAGAATGAATCTTAGTATTGGGTTTATATTTAAAACTTTTTCATCAGAAAGGAACTCTCTTAAATATTTAAAAACATCAAAATAAGATGGACTATCTGGTGTGCCTAGATTAATTATTAATAAACTTTTTTTCATATTCTTATTTCTTTTCTAAAAATAGGATTACTTATTATAAATATAAAACAGATAAGACATAGCATTGCTGAAAAATAATATAAATATGATGGATTAATTGCATATATGGGCATTGCTAAGACAGGAGTTAATATATGGCCAACAGGATAAACAGAGCCTAGATAGCCTGCTGCAATTCCTTGATGCTCTGGTGTTTGTGATAGGGATAATGAGGAAGATATAGCTGGTCTTAACATACCACCACCAATACCGTTTATTATTATCGATAAATAATAAATAGAAATCATTGGAAATAAAGCCATTGTTAAATATGAGAATAACAGTAATAAAACACCGCATAACAGTAATTTGTTATTAGATAGAGGAAATGCATCGGTAAAGAGGTATTGACTAACAATGGTTGATATCGATAAAAGTGCAAATGTCATGCTTATTAAAATTGGTAAATCATCAATATTTGGAAATACATCAAATAGATAAAACCCTATAGTTTGAATTAATGATGCAAGACATAAACTGGAGATGGAAGCTAATAGCAAAAAAGGCCAGACGGTATTGGATTTCCATGATATTTTTTCTGAGTGTAAAACACTTTTTTTATCTTTAGCTGTGTTATCAACGTTTTTATAAATACCTATAGATGCTATTAACGCTAACATACTAAAAACATAGAAAGGTGTTTCTTTTGTTATTAATATAAGAAATCCACCTATAAGCGGTCCTGCTACTGTTCCAACTAAAAAACTGGACTCCAATCTAGCAAATTTAAGAGTTCTTTTATCTCTATTAGATGTATCAGCAATATATGCAAATGTTGCAGGTCTTGTAGCTGAACCAATTAGACCATTAAGCATCCTACCAAATACAAGAAGAGGAAATAAAAATACAATATCTAGAAGATTTTTTTCTACCAAAAATAGTGGAATTATCATCGCTAATAGAGATGCTGAATAACCTATAAGTCCAAGTATAGCAATGTTACGTCTTCCATATTTATCACTAGCCCTTCCCCATGCTGCACTAGTAAGTGCCCAAGCTATAGCTGAAAAAGCAAATACAAGCGAAGCTTGTATTTCTGACAACCCAAGATCTCTTGCAAGAGGAGGAACAATTACAAAAACAAAAGACTGTCCTAAGCCAACAGTAAATAGACCAAATTTTAGCCATGTTGAGGCAGATGATTTCATTAAGATATTTTATTAATACCTACTGAACTTCTAATAGAATCCAAAAGTTCTTTAGCGATAGGCCTAACTTTATTTGAACCATCACTAAGCAAATCATTTATAAAATCTTTATCTTCTTGAAGTTTTTCATATGATTCTCTTATGGGCGTAATTTCATAATTTACAACTTCAAATAATT
>Ga0228615_1001556_pt1 | contig 11368 bp, 5 predicted proteins | sample 16DmetaG_FD_190530 | JGI IMG/M metagenome (GOLD analysis project Ga0228615, IMG submission 190530) | Seawater microbial communities from Monterey Bay, California, United States - 16D | ecosystem: Environmental > Aquatic > Marine > Coastal | place: USA: California | collected 2016-10-17
GTGCCTGGTTGTTATCCAACAGCTTCCATACTTGGATTACTTCCAGTTGTTCCTTACTTACAAAAAAAATCAAAAATAATTTTGGATGCCAAATCTGGAATTAGTGGAGCCGGAAAATCTTCTGTAGAAAATGGCCTTGAAGAGGATATAAAAGAAAATTTTAAATCTTATAATGTCGGTTTTCATAGACACCAGCCGGAAATAAAAGATTTCTTAAAAATAGAATTCAATCTTGATCATGAGATTATTTTTATTCCGCATCTTTTACCGTTATTCAGAGGAGAATATGTAACGTTATATTGCGAACTTACTCAAAATGATTTGAAGCTAAATGATCTGTATGAAGGTTTTTATGCGGAACATAATTTTGTAAGAGTCAAAGCAACAGGAGAAATAGCTGAAATCAAAGATGTAATTAATACATTTTATTGCGATATATCAGTTTCATATGCTTTCCAAAGTAATACAATTGTTATCAATTCGGCAATTGATAACCTTTTAAAAGGTGCTGCAAGCCAAGCAATACAATGTTTGGATATAATGAGTAATTGATATGATTGAAAAGTTTGTTCCAAAAGAACTTAACATTACTGAAAATGCTATTTTAAAAGTTAAAAACTTAATAGCAGAAGAAAACAATAAAAATCTTAATCTCAGAGTTTTTGTAACTGGAGGTGGCTGTTCAGGTTTTCAATATGGTTTCAAGTTAGATGACAATGCTGAAGACGATGATACAGTTTTAAAGGAAGATAACGTTTCGGTATTAATCGATTCCTTAAGTATCCAATACCTTTTTGGATCAACTTTAGATTATGTCGAAAACTTAGAAGGTTCTAAATTTATCATTGAAAATCCAAATGCAACGACAACCTGCGGTTGTGGAGCATCTTTCTCAATTTAGTTAATTACTTTTCCCATCAAACAGGGTTTTGATCCAGTGACGTTGGCAAGATTAATTGTTTGTTTTTCAATTCTTTTCTTTGCTAACCAGGCAAAAGTTATTGCTTCAACATCAAGTGGGTCGATTCCTAGATCTGAAGTTTTAAAGAATTTAAGGTTTCCTAAATTAAGTTCTTTAAATTTATTCATTAAATAATCATTTTTTGTTCCACCACCGCAAAAGTAGATCTCATACTTTTGTTTACAGTATTTTTGCAGGTCTCTTATGATTGATTGAAAAGTAATCTCGGTTAAGCCTGAAATTAAATCTACATCTTTAAGGTTCTTTTTTTCTAAAACATCGAATCTAAATTTTTTTAAATCATAATTTTCAACTGACTGACTCTTAGGAATTGGTTTTTTAAAGTAACTTGTATTTAGAAATTTTTTTATCGAAGTTTTCAATACATGTGGATTTCCCTTTCTGGCTAAAGCGCCTTTGTTGTCAAATTGTTTCTTCCCATTAGTTAGTTCTTTGATCGCTTGATCTATATAACAATTACCAGGCCCAATGTCCCATCCGAGAATTTTTCCTTTTGAAGGTATTAAAGTAATATTCGTTATTCCGCCAATATTAATTATTGCGCGATTAATTTTTGCTTTAGACATATATTCTCTGTGAAATGCTGGTGTAAGAGGAGCTCCCATACCACCATTAGCTATGTCACTTTGTCTAAACCCATGAACTACTTTGATGCCTGTTAGCTTTCTAACTAATTCTGGATTTCCAATCTGTAAACTAAAGGGATTTTTTCTTGAAGAGCTGTGCTGGATAGTCTGACCATGACTCCCTATGGCTTTAACTAAATGTTTATCTATCTTAGTTTTTTTTATTAATTGGTTAACGCATTTGCCAATTAGCTCACCTAAAATCCGGTCTAATTCTTTCTGTTTTTTAGCGTAGTTAGGTATTTTTTTGTTAAGAACAAGTTCAAAAATTTTATTTTTTATCCCTTTAGGTATTTTTTGAGAAAAACGGTCAATAACTTTAATTGATTTAGAAAAATCAACCAGTAAAGCATCTATAGAGTCTGCTGAGGTTCCGGATAGAACACCAATGTACAAATCAGACTTTGGCATAAAATTTAAGAAATAACTCATCAAGTCGATTAATCATCTTTATGGCATGATCAAGAAATTTCTTCTTTTCAACTTTTGATATTGGCTTTGCATCTGGCAATTTTACCGTCAAAGGATTTGTGTGATTACCCCCAACTCTAAATTCATAATGTAAGTGTGGACCTGTTGCTAGTCCTGTTTGACCAACGTATCCAATAGTTTCACCTTGCTCAACTTTTGAACCATTACTCAACCTGGGATTAAATTCTGATAAATGGGCATAGCGCGTTGAATAGTCCTCAGAATGTTTTATTTCAATTAGTTTTCCATAGCCGCCTTTACTTCCAATAAAAGATACTGTTCCTGAACTAGTTGATCTCACTGGAGTTCCAGTAGGTGCTGCATAATCTACTCCTGTGTGGGCTCTTATTTTATTTAGGACAGGATGTTTTCTTTTGAGGTTATAACGGGAACTTATGTAGGAGAATTCTACAGGAGTTCGCAAAAATGCCTTCTTTACATTTTCACCTCTAGTTGAAAAATATTCTTTTGTTCCTGAAATGTTGGAAAAGAATCTTATTGCAGAAAAAACTTTTTTTCCTCTTTTGAATCTTGCAGCTTTTATGTCTCCATTTTTGATCTTTTCACCTTTATAAAAATATTCCTCATAAAGAATTTCAAAACTGTCTCCTGTTCTGATATCGAAAACAAAATCTATATCCCAGCCGAATATAAATACCAAATCCATTATTACGCTATCGGATATTCCTTCTCTAAGAGCAGATTGATATAAAGATTCATCAATAGTTACAGAAGCAAATCTTTCAATTGCTTCAGGGATTCGTTCATGGTTTCTAATGAAGTAAGTTTTATCCTTGAATTCTGCTAAAACTCCCTTTAAACCATTCCTTGTCACAAATATTTCTTTAGGAATTTTATTTTCAGAGTATGAGATTTCTACAAAATCTCCTGTTTTTATATTGGCAAGCTTTTCAGAACCTTTGGTTTTTATCAAAGCTTTGATGTACTTAATATCTATTCCATTAGATCCTAGAATTTTTATCAAAGTATCATTTTTATCTACTTTGATTTTCTTTGATAAAGCTCCCTTAAAAATTTTTTCGTTTTGATCTTTTTTTAAAGTTATTTGGTCTCTATAGGAAGCATCTGAAATTATTTCTGGAGAATAATCTTTATTGAAATTTATACCAAAATTTAAATACATAAAGAATGCAGCTAAAATAAATAATAGAAAGAGCAAATAATACTTAATATCAAGAATTAAATTTTTCATTTACATTTTTAGAGTATCATTTCTAACAAATATATAAATTTTGTTGAGAAATAAATAATTACATTAATGAGTTTATCAACTTCAGAAAAATTAGAAATATTAAAACGTGGGGTTGTAGAAATCATCCCCGAAAAAGGTTTAGAAAAAAAAATAAATAAAAATAAACCTTTAATCATCAAAGCTGGATTTGATCCCACTGCACCAGACTTACATTTAGGACATACGGTTTTATTAAATAAATTAAAACAATTTCAAGATCTTGGACACATGATTGTTTTTTTAATAGGAGATTTCACTGGAATGATAGGGGATCCTTCGGGCGTGAGTGAAACTCGTCCAATTTTAACATTAGAGCAACTGAAGAAAAATTCTAAAACTTATCAAGAGCAAATTTTCAAAATTTTAGATAAGAAAAAAACAAAAATTGAGTTTAATTCCTCATGGTTTAAAAAAATGACAAGTTCAGAGCTTATCAATTTAAGTTCAAAGATGACTGTTGCTCGAATGTTAGAAAGAGATGACTTCAACAAAAGATACAAAGGAAATAAACCCATCTCAATTCATGAGTTTATATATCCTCTTATTCAGGGATATGATTCTTTTGAGCTTAAATCCGATATTGAACTCGGCGGAACCGATCAAAAGTTTAATCTATTAGTAGGTAGGGATATTCAAAAATCATTTGGTATGGAAGAGCAAATTATTATGACGTTACCAATTTTAGAAGGGACCGACGGCGTGAGGAAAATGTCGAAATCTTTAAATAACTATATTGGTTTGAAAGAAAGTCCAAACGAAATGTTTGGCAAGATCATGTCAATTTCAGATGACTTAATGTGGCGATTCTTTGATTTGTTAAGTTTTAAAACGTCTGCAGAAATCAAAGCAATAAAGAAAAAAACTGAAAAAGGATTAAATCCTATGGAAGCAAAAAAAATGCTTGCTGCAGAAATTGTGACAAGATTTCATGGAGAAGATAAAGCGATCCTTGCTGAAAAGGAATTTACAAATAGGTTTTCCAAGGGAAATAATCCTGCAGAAATAAAACTTATTAACCTATCTATAAAAGCATCTTCAATATCTATCGTAGATTTATTGTCCTGCGAGGAGCTTGGAAATGACAAGCTGTGTAAAAGCAAATCAGAGGCCAGAAGAATGATCTCTCAAGGAGCAGTTAAAATAGATGGAAATAAGATTTCAGACGATGCTAGTTTGGTTCAAAATCCGTCTGAAAATACCTATCAAGTAGGTAAATTAAAACACTTAAAAATAAAGCTAAAAAAAGGTTAAAACTTAGCTATCTTATTATCCAAAGCCATGTATAATCGCTCGCTCGTATCTACGTTAATTAGATTCGGGTGTTCTTTAAAATTATAAACAAGTAATTCGTGCGGGCACTTACCATTTTAATAAAGGTTAGTGTCAATTTTAAGATTATCGAAATTCGATAGTCACCTTTTTTTATTATTTTTTTAAAAAAATAATCGTTTAATTTAATTGAAGAGTTTGATCATGGCTCAGATTGAACGCTGGCGGCAGCCCTTATACATGCAAGTCGAACGAGAAAGTTCCTTCGGGAGCGAGTAAAGTGGCGGACGGGTGAGTAACGCGTAGGAATCTACCTTTCAGTGGGGGATAGCTCGGGGAAACTCGAATTAATACCGCATACACCCTTCGGGGGAAAGGGGGCCTCTCCTTGGAAGCTCTCGCTGTTAGATGAGCCTGCGTGAGATTAGCTTGTTGGTAAGGTAATGGCTTACCAAGGCTACGATCTCTAGCTGGTCTGAGAGGACGATCAGCCACACTGGGACTGAGACACGGCCCAGACTCCTACGGGAGGCAGCAGTAGGGAATATTGGACAATGGGGGAAACCCTGATCCAGGCATGCCGCGTGTGTGAAGAAGGCCTTAGGGTTGTAAAGCACTTTAAGTGAGGAAGAAAAGATTTAAATTAATACTTTAAATCCCTGACATTACTCACAGAATAAGGACCGGCTAACTCCGTGCCAGCAGCCGCGGTAATACGGAGGGTCCAAGCGTTAATCGGAATTACTGGGCGTAAAGCGCGCGTAGATGGTTTATTCAGTTGGATGTGAAATCCCTGGGCTCAACCCAGGAACTGCATTCAAAACTTATAAACTAGAGTACGAAAGAGGAGAGTAGAATTCATGGTGTAGCGGTGAAATGCGTAGAGATCATGAGGAATACCAGTGGCGAAGGCGACTCTCTGGTTCGAGACTGACATTGAGGTGCGAAAGCGTGGGTAGCAAACAGGATTAGATACCCTGGTAGTCCACGCCGTAAACGATGAGAACTAGCCGTTGGATCTTTAGATTCAGTGGCGCAGCTAACGCATTAAGTTCTCCGCCTGGGGAGTACGGCCGCAAGGCTAAAACTCAAATGAATTGACGGGGGCCCGCACAAGCGGTGGAGCATGTGGTTTAATTCGATGCAACGCGAAGAACCTTACCAACCCTTGACATCCAGTGGAAGTTTTAGAGATAAAACTGTGCCTTTGGGAACACTGTGACAGGTGTTGCATGGCTGTCGTCAGCTCGTGTCGTGAGATGTATGGTTAAGTCCAGTAACGAGCGCAACCCTTATCCTTATTTGCCAGCACTTCGGGTGGGAACTTTAAGGAGACTGCCGTGAATAACACGGAGGAAGGTGGGGACGACGTCAAGTCATCATGGCCCTTACGGGTTGGGCTACACACGTGCTACAATGGGAGATACAGACGGTTGCGAAAGCGCGAGCTGGAGCTAATCCTATAAAGTCTTCCTCAGTCCGGATTGGAGTCTGCAACTCGACTCCATGAAGTAGGAATCGCTAGTAATCGCGAATCAGAATGTCGCGGTGAATACGTTCTCGGGCCTTGTACACACCGCCCGTCACGTCATGGGAGTGTGTTGTACCAGAAGTGGCTTGCCTAACCTTCGGGAGGGCGGCCCCCACGGTATGATACGCGACTGGGACGAAGTCGTAACAAGGTAGCCCTAGGGGAACCTGGGGCTGGATCACCTCCTAAACAAATTACACGACTTTTATTGTGAGTGTCCGTTCGAATTACTTGTCTTATTATTTTCATAGGAAAATAAGTAATGTGTTCTTTAAAAGTATTGTAGATCCAGTAACTAAATTTATTTAGTTACGACACTAATAATTAATGTTATCAATTATTAGTGCACCAAGTTTTAAGATAATTATCTTAAAATGCTAATGGCAAATTTTGGCGCTTATTATTCGAAAGACTTAACTTTATTAATTTAAAGTATTTTGTTAAGTAATTAAGTGCATATGACGGATGCCTTGGCAGCTAGAGGCGATGAAGGACGTGGTAACCTGCGATAAGCTTCGGTAAGCTGGTAAACAAGCTATAACCCGAAGATCTCCGAATGGGAAAACCCACCTAGGGTAACCTAGGTATCTTTACCTGAATACATAGGGTAAAGAGGCAAACGCAGAGAACTGAAACATCTAAGTAACTGCAGGAAAAGAAATCAACCGAGATTCTGTTAGTAGCGGCGAGCGAAAACGGAACAGCCCTTAAGCTTAAATTGGATTAGAAAAACGATCTGGAAAGTTCGGCCATAGTGGGTGATAGCCCCGTATTCAAAAGTTTAATTTAAGTGAAATCGAGTAGGTCGGGACACGAGAAATCTTGACTGAACATGGGGGGACCATCCTCCAAGGCTAAATACTCCTAGCTGACCGATAGTGAACCAGTACCGTGAGGGAAAGGCGAAAAGAACCCCGGAGAGGGGAGTGAAATAGATCCTGAAATCATATGCATACAAGCTGTCGGAGCCTTAAGAAGTTCTTCGGAACTTCAGGGTGACGGCGTACCTTTTGTATAATGGGTCAGCGAGTTACTGTCTGTGGCAAGCTTAACTTTTATGAGGTAGGCGTAGGGAAACCGAGTCTTAATAGGGCGTTTAGTCGCAGGGAGTAGACCCGAAACCGGGCGATCTATCCATGGCCAGGGTGAAGGTAAGGTAACACTTACTGGAGGCCCGAACCCACTTATGTTGAAAAATGAGGGGATGAGCTGTGGATCGGAGTGAAAGGCTAATCAAGCTCGGAGATATCTGGTTCTCCTCGAAAGCTATTTAGGTAGCGCCTCGTGTGTCACTCTTGGGGGTAGAGCACTGTCTCGGCTAGGGGGTCATCCCGACTTACCAAACCGACGCAAACTCCAAATACCAAGAAGTGTTAGCACGGGAGACAGACTGCGGGTGCTAACGTCCGTAGTCGAAAGGGAAACAACCCAGACCGCCAGCTAAGGTCCCAAATTATGATTAAGTGGGAAACGATGTGGGAAGGCTTAAACAGCTAGGAGGTTGGCTTAGAAGCAGCCATCCTTTAAAGATAGCGTAACAGCTCACTAGTCGAGTCGGCCCGCGCGGAAGATATAACGGGGCTAAATCATAAACCGAAGCTGCGGATAGATATTTATATCTATGGTAGAGGAGCATTCTGTAAGCCGTTGAAGAAGGACTGAGAGGTTCTTTGGAGGTATCAGAAGAGAGAATGCTGACATGAGTAACGAGAGATAGGTGAAAAACCTATCCGCCGAATGACCAAGGATTCCTGTCCAACGCTAATCGGGACAGGGTAAGTCGGCCCCTAAGGCGAGGGCGAAGGCCGTAGTCGATGGAAAACAGGTTAATATTCCTGTACTTCCTATTGCTGCGATGGAGTGACGGAGAAGGCTAGATCAGCAGGGCGATGGTTGTCCCTGTTTAAGGCTGTAGATTTGTATTTTAGGTAAATCCGGAATACTTTAAGTCGAGATCTGATGACGATTGATTTTTTAAATCAAGAAGTGATTGATGCCACGCTTCCAGGAAAAACTTCTAAGCATAAGTAGTAGGGAACCGTACTGCAAACCGACACAGGTGGTCAGGTAGAGAATACTAAGGCGCATGAGAGAACTTGGGTTAAGGAACTAGGCAAAATGGTACCGTAACTTCGGGAGAAGGTACGCCTCTATTACGTGAAAGAACTTGCTTCTGTAGCGGAAAGAGGTCGAAGATACCAGATGGCTGCGACTGTTTACTAAAAACATAGCACTCTGCAAACACTAATGTGGAAGTATAGGGTGTGACGCCTGCCCGGTGCCGGAAGGTTAATTGATCAGGTTAGTCCTCGGACGAAGCTTGTGATCGAAGCCCCGGTGAACGGCGGCCGTAACTATAACGGTCCTAAGGTAGCGAAATTCCTTGTCGGGTAAGTTCCGACCTGCACGAATGGCGTAACGATGGCCATACTGTCTCGACCCAGGACTCAGTGAAATTGAATTTGCGGTGAAGATGCCGTATACGCGCGGCAAGACGGAAAGACCCCGTGCACCTTTACTATAGCTTCACACTGGACTTTGAATTTATATGTGTAGGATAGGTGGGAGACTTTGAAGCATAGGCGTCAGCTTATGTGGAGTCATCCTTGAAATACCACCCTTATACATTTGAGGTTCTAACTTAGACCCGTTATCCGGGTTGAGGACAGTGTGTGGTGGGTAGTTTGACTGGGGCGGTCTCCTCCTAAAGAGTAACGGAGGAGTACGAAGGTATCCTCAGCATGGTCAGACATCATGCAATGAGTGCAATGGCAAAAGGATGCTTAACTGCGAGACTGACAAGTCGAGCAGGTACGAAAGTAGGTCATAGTGATCCGGTGGTTCTGTATGGAAGGGCCATCGCTCAACGGATAAAAGGTACGCCGGGGATAACAGGCTTATACCCCCCAAGAGTTCACATCGACGGGGGTGTTTGGCACCTCGATGTCGGCTCATCACATCCTGGGGCTGGAGCAGGTCCCAAGGGTATGGCTGTTCGCCATTTAAAGTGGTACGCGAGCTGGGTTTAGAACGTCGTGAGACAGTTCGGTCCCTATCTGCCGTGCGCGTTGGATATTTGAGAGGAGTTGCTCCTAGTACGAGAGGACCGGAGTGAACGAACCTCTGGTGTTCGGGTTGTCACGCCAGTGGCATTGCCCGGTAGCTATGTTCGGAAAGGATAACCGCTGAAAGCAACTAAGTGGGAAGCCTACCTCAAGATGAGATATCCCTGAACCTTCGGGTTCCTGAAGAGCCGTTCAAGACTAGGACGTTGATAGGCAGGGTGTGTAAGTGCTGTAAGGCATTGAGCTAACCTGTACTAATTGCTCGTGAGGCTTAACTTAATACTTTATATTAATAAAGTTTAATAACGCTAAAATTTAACAAAGGATCTACAATACAAAACTAGAATTTTGCCCGATGACATTAGCAAGTGTGTCCCACCTGATTCCATCCCGAACTCAGAAGTGAAACCACTTAGCGCCGATGGTAGTGTGGTTCGTCCATGCGAGAGTAGGACATTGTCGGGCTTCTAGTTAAACTTCTAAAGTACCTAGCGCTGTAGCAAATTCTCTATTATCTGGAAAAATAACTTCTAATCCTGAAAATTCAACCCATCTAGTAAGCACTTCTTTATATAAAGTAAAATTTGGAGATCTTCCTACAACAACTATCTTATTTAATTTAGCTGCAAGAGCTGTGGTGGCAGCTAACCTCGCTACGTTTGTTGCAACAAGGTAAATGATAGATTTACAAATATCTTCTTTTTCTAGTTTATTTATCATATCTAAATTTCCCAAATGTACTGCAATACTGTCTTCTGGTAAGTTGCCTATAGGTCCTGATATTACATCTTTTAAAGTGTAATCTCCTATTTGGCTTCCTTTTCTAGATAGAGCGTCGATTTCATCTGGATCATCTATTTGAACAGCTAACTTGCACAAACCTCTAATTGTGCCTCCTCCAAGACCAGTTCCTCCCAGATGAGTAGTAGTCTCGTTTTCATAAGCTACACATGCAGTTCCTGATCCACAGCTTAAGACTAAAAAACTTGAATCCAACTGAGATAATTTCTTTGCGCCTACCCCAATGCAATCTATCTCATTTTTTTTTGCTATTTTTTTTCCATCAAAACTATCAGGAAGATCTAAATGTTTTCCTCCTGTGACAGAGATACTTCTTATTTTTGAATCTTTTTGAAAGCTTTTTAAAATATTATTTAATGATAAATGAATATTTTTTTCACTTTTTAAAGATTTATAAGAAATATCATTATTAGACTTAATAACGATATCAGAATTTGTTATTCCAAAGTCAATTCCTATGTCAACTTGATTCATTTGAAATGAACTATTTATGAAAAACTCTAAAAGCCATCACTTTGAGAAAGTAAAACCATTCAAAGTGATAAAAAATTAATTCTTTAGAATTTAGTGATTGTGGAACATTTCCTTTATAACTTCAGCTTGCTCATCTGCTTGAGTTTCAATCTCATCAGAAGACTCTAAAGGTTTAGAAATTTCAGCCCAATCAATTTCGAAATCACTTGGAGCAACTTCGTATTCTAATAAGCCCAATTCATCATAAAGAGGGCGAACAGATTCAGTTAAAAGGCCAATCTTCTTCAAATTAGGCATAACTCTATTAAACAGTAGACCTCTAAAGTCATCATTAACACCTGATTTAAGAATTGCCTCTCTTGCTTCTTGTTCTGAGTAACCAAAGAATTTTTTACCTAATTCATAATTCTGTATTCTATCTCTCATGATCACACATGCTTCATAGGCAAATCTAGCTCTGTCTTCAATTTCATCCTTAGTTAAGGTTTTATTGAAGTCTTCCAGGTAATTTATACCAAAAGTAACATGCCTTGCCTCATCACGAATTACATAATGAGTTAAGTCCCTAAGCAAAGGACAACTTGTACTCATTTTTGTTGATTGAAAAGCCGCAAGAGCTAAACCTTCAATGATTATTTGCATTGCAATAAATTTTAAATCCCACCTAGGATCTGTAAGACCTTTATCTAATAGCGCTTTAAGGCTTGGCGAAATTGAGTAAGACATTCCCATCACATCCTGTAAGTACCTATTGAATACTTCTACATGCCTAGCTTCATCAAAGCATTGAGAAGCAGCATACAATTTTGCTTGATAAGTAGGTGCACAAGATACAAGTTGAGAAGCAACTAAAAGAGCGCCCTGTTCTCCGTGTAAGAACTGGCTTAAACCCCATGC
>Ga0228615_1001562_pt1 | contig 11353 bp, 17 predicted proteins | sample 16DmetaG_FD_190530 | JGI IMG/M metagenome (GOLD analysis project Ga0228615, IMG submission 190530) | Seawater microbial communities from Monterey Bay, California, United States - 16D | ecosystem: Environmental > Aquatic > Marine > Coastal | place: USA: California | collected 2016-10-17
TAAAAAGGAATAACAATTCTATGGTGATCATATTGAGTTTTATATGTATTTGGTTTAACTTTGTTTACTAGTTTTTGAAATTCCTCTGCATAATATAACTTGTCATAAAATTCTTCAGGTATCTTTCTCTTATTACAATACTCTTTTGCTATATGATCTTCAGGTAATTCTTTTATTGTTTTTAGTCCTTCTAATATATTAATTTTAAATACAGGTTTTTCAAACTGCCAATCTGGTTTCTTTGTAGATGGTGCTGACCCTTTATATCTTTCTAATAGATACTCTGTATATACTTTAGGGTCTATGAATTTTAAGAAGTTTGCAAAGCTTTGACCTTGACCACAATTATGACATTTAAAAAACATGTCATTTTTTACTCTATAGAAATAGGCTCTTGCTTTACTTTTAGATTTTTGAGAATCACCACAATGAGGACAACGGAAGTTAAACAGATAATCTGTCTTTTGTTTAAACTGTTGTAATCGGCCTGATAGTTGGTTGATGAATTTTAGATCAATATAAGACGACATAGTAAATATTACTATACACCATTTATATCAAATAGTCAAGCTTATTTGAGCGACTTTCCAGCGTAAAAAATAGCACCGAGGTTTCCTGCGCTTATTCACGGACCTACTTATTCTAGTCCTGGAGAAGCGAGTTTACTTGAAAAGGGAGAATAATGGTAACATACCTTTTTTAGATACCATTAAAATTGTAATAAATTCAACAGCTATGAAAGCACCTATGATAATCCACTTGTACTTTTCTAATATACTAATTCTACCACGGAATTCGCCTTTTAGTTCAACTAACTCTTCCTTTATACGTTTTTCAGATTCCTCTATCTTATCGGAAAGTTCTTTTTCTATACTTACCGTCTCGCTGGCTCTTATCTTTAGCTTAGAGAATATCACATCATCTATCTTTTCCTGGTGTTCAATCTTCTCCTCGTGTACGGCCAACATAGACTTAATATGTGTAGAAACATCTGTTAGTTTGTCAATAGCAGTATCAAGTCTATTTTGAATATTATTAACCTGTTTAACATCTTTGGTTAATTCTGCTAATCGTACTTGAATTTCTGTATTTTCACTCATCAACTATATTTATAATAGTTTCTGTTTTATCTGACTTTATATTTTGGGTACATGTCCATAATAAACACCAACATAAAAAAAACTTTATGAAAGTAAACGTTATCTTTTTTATCAGACAGCCTCCTGGTTAAGTTTAAATAGTGTAGATAGAAACTAGGTTAGATTTACCTTTTACTTTGACCTGATCTAGTTTTTTGAAGTTGTATTTTTCTTTGATGTTTTTGTATGTGTCATATCCTATTATTATTGTAGCGTCATAATTTTTAGATACTCCTTCTAATCTACTCGCCAAATTAACAGCGTCACCTAAAACTGAATAATCAAATCTTTGTTTTGATCCCATATTACCAACTACGGCCTTACCAGAGTTGATACCTATACCAATGTTTAACTTATTACCTGGACCAAAACCCTCACTATTATTTAGGTCTTTTAGTTTGTGAACCATCTCCACAGCAGACTTAACAGCCAGTGTCCTATGGTTTGGAATATCAATAGGAGCGTTCCAAAACGCCATTATGCAATCACCCATATACTTATCAATAGTACCACCATTTTTCATAATTATGTCTGTCATGGGTGTTAGAAATTTGTTTATAACTACTGTAAGTCCTTGTGGATCAGATTGATACTTTTCTGAAATAGGAGTGAAACCTCTTATATCACAAAATAAAAATGTTAACTCTCTTGTTTCGCCACCTAATTTTAAAAGTTCAGGATTTTTTTGTAATCTTTTTACCATGGCAGGTGCTAAGTAGTGTTCAAATTGTTTTTTAATTTGTTGTTTCAATCTAAACTCTAAAATAAATCTTGTGAATACGGAATGAAATACTACTATAGATAAAGTTAACATCGCCCAACTCATATCAACTAACATTAGTTTATTTTCAAAAAGAAGTGATACGGCTACCCAACTAGCGCCATATGTACCTATCAATAAAGTTATAATAAACAAATAAGGAAAAAATCTAACTACTAAAATCATTAAAATAGATAATACAACTGCAACAGCCATTTCTATCAAAGGCATTATATCAGTTCTTATTATTTGTTCTCCTTGTAATACAGTATCTAAAGTAGAGGCCGTTAATTCATAGGCATATCTTTCACCTATTGGCGTTGCTATGATACCACCTAAACCCTCAGCACTCATACCTATGATTACAGTTTTACCGGCAAACTTTGTAAAATCCATATCAGCAGCTGATATAGTTTCGTATTCTTTATTCCATCTTAACCATATTCTGGCATTTGCGTCTGTCTTAATTGTAGGAAAACCAGGAACCCTCATCGCTTGTACACCTGCTTCTCCTGATTTAACTTGATAACTAGGAGCACCCACAGCAACTCTAATAACTTCTATTGCCATAGCAGGATATATGTCCTCACCTATTTTCATTAATAAAGGTATTCTTCTTACAACACCATCAACTTCAGGTACAGTGTTTGATACACCTACACCACTTGCATTATGAAATTTCTCTATAGGACCTAACATACCTCCCCATTCAAATAAGAAAGGTAAAGGATCGTTTACTTTTGCAACTCCTCTAGGCACACCATTTTTGTTTGTTTGATTAGTACCAACTTGTGATATTACTATATGATATGGTAATACGTCTGCTAAATCTTCATCGTATCCCATTCTATCTGGTTCACTAAAAAGTATAGGCACTACTATAACTTGAGCACCATCTAGTCTTGCTTTAAGTATAATGTCTGCTAATACACTTCTAGGCCATGGCCATTGACCATATTTTTCTATTGCCTTTTCATCTATTGTAATTATACCTATGTCTTGTGATAATTCTTTTGTTTCTGATTGTAATAATAAGTCAAATGTTTTTAATCTTAATATCTCTTTTACTTGTGGTTCTTTTAAACCTATAAATGTTAAAACAAATAAGGTTACAAACGCAATTGTCCAGTGTGTTATATATTTCATTAGTTTTGTGTCACTGTTGCTGAACAACTACTACTAGAGCAATTTTGTTCAAGAACATAGTTTTGATTTGTACTACTATCTTGTGTTAAGGTAACAGATGATGTATTTCCACTTAAATGTATTTTAGCATTATGACTACCTGTACCGTCTTGTGTCACGTCTACAGTGTGACTATCTGTTAGATTTACATCTAAAAAATGGCTACCAGTTCCTTTTTGATCTACGGTTACATTATTATTTCCGTCTACTTCTAAAAATAATACCTTATCGCCAGTTTCTTTCTGATCAATTGTCATTGTATTGCTATTGCCGTTCACTGTCACTTTAGAAAAGTGGTCTCCGGTGTTATTTAGGTGTAATTGTTCTAGGTCTAGTGTATTTGAGGCGCCTGTTATATTTACAACTGCTCGTTGATCTGTATCTTGCCATATATCTACATCGTTTGTATTACCATTTACATCAATACCTATTACGTTATTGTTATTGTTTTGTGTTAATGTTATCTCGTTATTATCTCCTTGTATAGAGCCTGCATTAGTTAAATCTGATCCTATAACTAAATTATTATCTCCGTCTTGTACTATATCTAAATCAATACCACTACCACTTTGAGTTATATAAATTGCATTACCATTATTAGTTTTATTTTTTGCTGTAGTTACCTCTGTTTGTTGTGATGAAGTTATACCTGCTTGAGGTGTTGACATTGATGTATATAAATCTGAAATAAAACTATCAAAGTTTGCACCATCAAATGCTGTTTCAAATTGATTTATATCAAAGGTAATATAAACTGCACCTGTATAACCACTAGGTAGTTCGTCACCTGTCCATCGCATCCACACAATATCTCCAGATGTATTTTTTGCCACCCATGTACCATCACCTGAAGTAATTTTAGTACCATAAGGATAATAACCAAAACTAGTATAATTACTATCAGTTATAGATGTATTAGTTTGTGATATAGTATTTGAGTTATTAGGACTAGTACAAGGTCTAGCACAACCAGTTGTGTTGCCACCTAGTGTAAGTGACCCACCAAACTTACTTGTTATCAAACTTTGAATATTATTATTTCTATTAGAATAACTATTATTTTCACCAGTAATAATTAATATACCACCTGCTTGTACAAAAGATTGATAATTTGTTCTACATGTACTACCACAATTGCTATTATATTTTAAATCTACAACAATGTCATAACTATTAATTAAATTACTAGCAACAGAACCACTTGTTGATAACGTGACAGTATATCCGTCTGCCTCTAATTGATCTTTAACATTAGTATGAGAGTCTTGATAACTACTATGATATATTAATGCTGTATCAGAAGCGTTTGCTTTAGGAGAAAAACAAGTACCTAAACAAGCTAGTATAATTGTTAATCCTATTATTACATATTTCATTGTTGATTTATCCTTATTTGATTTGATCCATCACCTAACTCATAATCAATAATTTCTGTATCTCCTTGTATAACGTTTATAGTATATCCATATTCTTGATCTAATCTTAATACAATATTATTATTTGATTCATCGGTTCTCATCCACACCCATTGTGGATCCTCATCTAATAATATTACACCAAACTCATCTTTTCCTGCTTTCTTTTTATTTTTATTCTTATCAAATTGGTTTCTCATTTCTAAAGCAAGTTGTTTATTTAATTCTTCTAATATGTCTTTTAAGAAATCAAAATCTAAATAGTCAACATCTAAAGCTGTAAAAGCTTTTTCTTCGGCAGAGTTATCTAGTAAGTCAATTTCTAATTCATCAAACTTTAAAAAGTCTAAATCTAAAGCACTAGCAACTGCCAACTTTCTTTCTGTTTGTATTTGTTCTTCAACCTTTTCTGGTGGACTTACAATTAATAAATTATTAATCATATCAATATCTAAATCTAATAATACAGGTCTCATAGGTTTTGCTTCTACACTATCAACATATGTTGCTTGAAAGGCCTGATTCATTATTACAAAACCTGCGTCTGTCATTACTTCTATTTCTCCTACATAACAGAAACCAGCACCATCACAACTAGGTAATAATACAATAGTTGAACCACCTATCTCGTCAACTGTCATAGTAAAATCCGTACCTCTAACAGCTATGGTAGCCGTAGGTGTACTGATCTTTACGTTTTGTTTGGAGTTTTTTGCAATTTGACCACTAGCATACCTTACTGTACCTAGTGTGGCCTTTAGAGATAAGGCACCTGTTTGTGTATTTGGATCGTATATAAATTCGTCAATTAATAATTTACTATGTTCAGTGACATCAACTCTTGTATCATCAATGAATTGTATACCAACTTTACCATCGCCAGTTTTTACAGTATCGTAAGAGAAGACATTAAGGTTTTTTTGTACCTCAATGTCTTTCTCTCCAGATTTTCTGTCTATAACGGCACTACCTTTATGTAAAGTGACTTCGCCAATTGTAGCAAAACTATTTGTTACTAAAGTCGTAAGGATTAAAAGTATGAACCCAATTGTAAAATTTGTAACACGCATATATTGTTAATCCTGTAAATAAAAAAAATGTAATCATTAGTCTGTTTGACTGATATCAATATCAGCATTATCTCCACTTGTTGTTAACGTAATCATGTTATCGTTAGTACCACTTTGAACAATATCTACGTCTGCAATACCACCTGTGTGTGAGTGTATTAATGTGTGACCATTTACATCACCATTGCCGTCTATATCAATTAAGTAGTTGTTAGTATCACCGTTTACTGTAATAGTTAAAACAGCACTTGTACCATCTACTGTAGCCGCTACTACGTTTGAATCAGAACCACTTTGACCAACGATATCTACGTCTGCGCTTGTAGCTGCTGACGTTTGACCTATATCTAAATCAATGTCGTTTGAGTTACCTGTAAAATTAATTACTGCATTAGCACTACCACATGATGAGTTACCACCTGTACTATCACAATTTAAATCTACATCATTTGAGTTACCAACTAGATTAATAACACCTGTGTACGTTGCACCATTAATTTGATACTTAATTACGTTTGAGTTTCCTATTTGATCTATGTTTAATATAGTCGTAGCACCAGTAGAAGCAGACGCCGTTGTACTATTACCAACAGTGTTGTTTTCTCCGTCTTGTGTTATATCTAAATCAAGACTAGCACCTGACTGTGTGACGTATATATCATTAGACCATGATAAATTTGTCATCAAGATGAATAATATAAAGCTAATTATTGTTTTCATTGTTGTGTATTCCCTTTGTCTTTTCTTCTTTAAACTTCCAGTAACCTTTATCTTTACCCATATATACCATTTCTAGTACTCCGTGCTCTATGGCTGATCTTATGGCATATGTTACCGGTTCATTTACTGATACGCCACTTTCTATTTCTAGAGCCTTTGTATTCATATCTAAAAATGTGAATACGTCTCCACCTTTTGCGTGACTAGCAATTGTTTTAGTCACGTTAACATTTAATAAAATTTCTCCTGTTTGTACAGATACTAGTCTTAATGTAATTGTTACCACGTCTACTCTGTACTGTTCACTTACTCCAATACCCAAATACCTAGCGCCTTGTCCACCTGTTCTTATATTACTATCATAACCTATAACGCCACCTTCAACTATTATTCCGGCAAAAAGAAGTGGTTTTAAAACATTACCAGCATTCGCTTCGCCATCGTATTCTGTTCTAGTTGATCTAATTAATTGTCTTTCTTTAATTAGATTATCTAATCCTTCTCTTTCTAACACTTGAAACCAATCTCCACCAGAGATAGATTTAAAAGCGTCTACAACAAACATACTACCACCTTGTGTGACAGCAGTTGATAATTGAGAAAACTTTGTACTAGGTTTTCTCTGACCTGTTTGGTCCGTAAATCTGTATACAGCAATAGTAATTATTGGCTGATCATCTAAATCAGGTAAAGCCAATAATCTTTCTTTAGTTGTACTACCCTCAATAAAAGGTGCCTCACCTTTATATATTTCCATATTTTTATTCGTAGCGCAACTTGTCAAAGTCAGCCCTAATAAAAGAGCGGCTAATATTTTAAACATTATTTCTCCTAAAATTTAAAGTCACCTATAGGAACAGACATAGTTGTCACTGTTCCATCATCAGCTGTAATCGTTAAAGTAATCACTTCGGTAGTTGTATCTTTTACCCATGATATAGTAGCACCCTCAATTTCTGATGTGCCACTTGTTGGACAAGTAGTAGTACTACTGTCGCATTCTGTACCAAACATGTTATCTACTAACTGTTTGGATAAATTAGCATAAATTCTACTCTCAACATTGGCGATAAATTTATTTACCGTCTTGTTTTTTTCTTCTCTTTCAGCGGCCGCAGCTGCTGATTTTAAGTCATCAAATACTTTTTGTTCTCTTTGTACTTCTAATTGATTTATAGAAAGTACATGAGACGAGTAGCCATTACCAGAAAAGGCAGGATTTTTAAAGTCATGTGTTAGTTCGGATGCCAGTATTGATGAAATCAAGGAAGAATATAAAAACACTACTAACATCACCTTTCCTAGTGATGTTTTCATAAGTATATTTATAATTAATCGTCCTTCTTTTTAAATTTTTCTTGCTCTCGGACTGTAAGAATTGTGTTCAGTTTAGTTTTAATTCTTATCAGATCATTATCTAATCGTCTGATTTTATCTAGTAGGACTATCAAGGCTGAGGAAGCCTCTTTGAGTTTTTGTGTAATCTCTTGTGTAATAAAATTGTATATAAAATATATAAACCAACCCATGGCCAAGGCAGCCACTGTCGCAAATCCATATTGATTTAGTATTTCAATTACCGTCATTAGTCTTTCCGTGCGTCATTCTTACCATCTGATCTAGCAATTCTATCTAAATCTGGCTTCAAATTTAAAGCAGAGGACATAAGTGTGTCAATATGTATTAGGTCGTTATTCATGGTATCTATTCTGTTTTCTAATCCCATGATTATACCATGTAAACTCTTAACAGAGCCTACAATACCACCTAAAATATATTTTAAAATGATATAGATGAACACACCCATAACAGACGCAGCTGCTACAGGTAGTCCAAATTCTATTAGTATTTGAAAAAATAAGTCCATTAATAATGTCTATGTATATGTTTTCTCAAAGCTCTTACAAGTTCCTCTATCTTATCTATTACAGATATTAAACCTTGATCGGTAATATATTTACCTTGATCTTTTAATCTGTCATATTCTTTTAAAGGAATAGTAACCATACTTTGTTCATTTTCATAAGTCTTATCATGTTCATGTGAATCATGTCCGAATTGATTATCTTGATTATCACTCATAATTACCTCACTCTTTTTCTATTTTTTAAATGTGCAGCTTCAACCAGTTTTTTATTTTGACCATAGTATGCTACAGCATGGCCTACTTTACACATTAATTGATTAACAGATTTACCATCACACCATACATCGCCTAGTATTCTACCAAACTTACCGGTCTCATCACCTCTGTATGTTTTGATTGTAATCTTTGTTGCTTTTTTTAATTGTTCTTGTAAGAATTTTTTAGATTTTAATCCGAATTTCTTCTCAACTAAATCTCTTGTTCTAGATTCTGGTGTATCTATACCAAACAATCTAACTCTTTGTGCAAATAGAATATTGAAACCCATATCCAGTATTACATCTATTGTATCACCATCTACGACTTTGGTTACTCTCTTTACTCTATAACTGAAATCAGTTTTATCACCTAACTTAGCCATTATATTACCTCACTTTTGTTAATTATTTATTCGTAAACTTTTTTTCTTTCGTATGCCTGCTCGTGTCTTCCTGTTATCTCTAATATTTCCCACTCGCCATTTTCTAATACTCTTACTTTAGCATTTACTTTATCGCAAGTCATATTATATATGCCTTCTTTATCTTTACTTTCTTTGTATTTTCTTTCTGCTTCTCTTTTATTTTTCAAGCAGTCCATTAAATTTTCACTTGCTACATGGTCTACTAATACTCTTGTACCATCTGCTGAAATTTCAAAGATACATACTGCGAATACAACACCATCCTCTGGTGTAGATGAAGACTCTTTATGTTCTTCTTTCATATAAGTTTTGTGTGTATGTTTCTTTTCAATAGGACAAACTTGATGACCATCATCACCACAACCAGTACAATCTGCCATTGCTATACTTAAACCACCTATTAAGATGATTGTACATAGTAAGCCTAGTAATAAATTTCTACCTTGCATTAGTCTAAAATTTTAAGTAACCTTATTCCGTATTTTGCTTGTTTATCTTCTTGTAATAATGCCTTAACAGATTTACAAGAAAATATAACTCTTTCGCCACCTACTTCTCTACTTGCTACTCTTTTAGATTTTAAGCATTGACTTATATTTTCTTTGTATACCCATTCAATTAACTTACCATTAAGTGTAAGTGTTAAAGCAACTACATTATCTTTTTCGTACTTCTCACCACCAGTATATAACTTGGCTGCTAAAACTGGTAAACATAATAACATAAAAAATATTATTAATAATTTTCTCATTGTTGTGTTTTACCATTTCCGTTTTGATAGATAATCATTCTATTACTATCTTTTAATTTTTCTACATCTTCTCGTAAAATTTTTACGTCTTCTTGTAATCTTTTTATATTAACACCATTGTTCATCATATTTTCCATTTGTGATTGAATGGTTTCCAATTGACCTGCGATATGCTCAATCAACATAAATTGTTCCGAGTCAGCAGGTGGTGAACCTAATTCTCCTCTAGGCCACTTAATTCTAAATTCGTTATTTTTTTCTATGTCGTTACCAAGTGTTTCAACAACTTGATTTAAATCCTTTTCTGATAACTGAGCCTTGGTCTCCAACATTGTGATACGTTCCAACACGCCGAAATAAGCCCACACTCCTACGGCCACTGCACCGATTATGGCCAGCATGTTCCGGATTGGCATACTTATTGCTGTATTTTCACTCACGTCAATTCTTTCTTTACTCATCTTTTTTCTCCTTTGGCTCGTAATATTCTTTATATTTATCCAATAATTTGTTGGTTACCACTAATTGGTTACGTATTCTTGCAAAGTTCTTTGCTAGCAGTTCAAAATCTTTATCTGTAAGTCCCCATAGAACAGGATCTATGCCTTGTTCCTCTAGCTTTTTAAACACTTCATCTGCATTTTCCGAAGTGATTATAATCCATCTTAAATTTTCCAATTCAAGTGGTGTCGGGGTGTTCAAATTGAGTTTTTCCCTAGCAACCTCTTCTTTAAATATGCTTAACTTCTTTACGCTACTACAACTAGTAAGGAACGTAATTAGGGTTAGCAATACTAGGACATTCAGAATTAATCTCTGACTTCTTTGTAGCATTTTTTTCTTCCTCTGTTAGAGGTGATCCACTTGCGATCTCAATACATCTTGTAGCAAGTGCTGAAGCACCATTTGTTATTCTTTCAATAGACTTTGTTTTAGCTATGGCTAATTTACCAACGTCTCTATTCTTTTTATTAAACCTTTTATCAAGGTCTTCTAAATCTTTTTTTAATACGTTTACTAACTCGTTCATCTTATTGTTAGCGTCTAGTATTTCTTGAAAATCTTTTTTTTGACTTTCAATTAAATTCTTTTGATCAGCAATTGCTGATTCCATTTTGATAGCATTACCTTTTAAGATAGCGTTATCTTTTTGTAACTTCATAACATAGGCACCAGCGCCCAAAAGGGCGCTTAGTATTATGCCTATAAAAAATAATCTAATTCCCATGGATTATCAATCAGTCTTTTTTCCAAATTGCCCATACTCCGTATGCGATAGCAGCCCAAGCTGCCATTTTAGCAAATGGTCCTGCAAATAGAACAACAAGTCCCATTGCAATTAAAGCACCACCATGTAATGATGATAACTCTTTACATCTTCCTTTTATCCAATTCATGTGTTTTCTCCCTTTTTTTATAGTGTCGTTTTTAAAATCTTGATATTTCATTTATATCCCTATTTTATTTTTGCGTTCACCTTTCGGTGTTTGTTCCAAGCTACAAAACCAAAACCTCTTAATACCCAATAAGTTAAATAGTTTAGTAGATGAAATCCGTTAACCTCTATATTAATGTCTCTGAATATTCTATCTGCTTCTGCTTTGTCTAATAATGTTATTGCACCTTTACTAGTACCTTGCTGTCTTAAAGCAGTATACTTGTAGGCATAATCATGTACTAAACCACCAATAAGTAAAACACCTATTGGAGATAAAAACGAGGCTAAAAATTTTGGTACACTTGCACCATCAAATATAAAACCTT
>Ga0228615_1001568_pt1 | contig 11337 bp, 8 predicted proteins | sample 16DmetaG_FD_190530 | JGI IMG/M metagenome (GOLD analysis project Ga0228615, IMG submission 190530) | Seawater microbial communities from Monterey Bay, California, United States - 16D | ecosystem: Environmental > Aquatic > Marine > Coastal | place: USA: California | collected 2016-10-17
CCATCTCCGTAGATGGTCGGTTGTTGTCCTTCCGTAATACATTTCAACATACTAGGAATGACTGCTGAATACGATCCTGAAGTCTTTTGATTCGGTCCGTAAATATTGAAGAATCGTAGTGCGACGGCCTCCCTCCCTTTTTCAATCGCTTCCAACACCTGTTGCTCATTTTTTGCTTTTGAATGAGCATAAGGGGAGAGTAAGTTGCCAGTATTTTCCTCTTTCAAGGGAATCTCTTTTGCATCACCATACACCGCAGCACTGGATGCAACGATAATCCGTTGAATCTTAGCCTTTTCAGTGCATTTGAACACATTCTTCGTTCCAAGGACATTTATCTTGTGAGTCTCATTTGGTGATAGAATTGATTGATGGACTGAAACTTGTGCTGCTAAGTGTACGACAGCATCGCATTTGTGAAGAGCAGAATACAGCATCCGCTCATCAAGTATGTTTCCTTGAATAAACTCTACTTCTGGAAGCGTGGTTGGTTGTAAATCATAGACGCAGACCTCGTGACCATGATTGAGCAAAAATTTTGTCAAATGTGTGCCGACAAAACCCGAGCCACCAGTAATGAGAACTTTCATGATAGCACCTCATGTATCCAACCTGTTGTAGACTTCCTCTGTGTTCTTGACTACGACATCCCAGGTTCGGTTTCCAAGTACCCATTGACGTGCAGCATGCCCAAGTTCTTCGCGCTTTTCCGGACGATTGACGCAGAATTCAATAGTATCGGACAAATCTTTCAAATCATCAGGTTTGTACAATAGGCCAGTTTTATCATGTTGAATAATTTCCTCAAGTGCTTCGAGTCTAGATGCTACAACTGTCCGCCCCATCGCCATTGCTTCAAACGGTTTGAGTGGTGTGACAAGTTGAGTTACTCGACTGTTGGGTCGGCTCACGACAAAAACATCGATGAGACTGTAAAAGGCTGCGACCTCATCGTGAGGAACTGGCCCAACGATGGTAGAGTATTGTTCAATGCCGAGGTCATTGCATAATTGTCGAAGTTCTGATTGACCAGATGTACCGGTTAAAACGAAAAATTGCACATTGATTCCCTTTTTAATCAGTTGAGCAACTGCTTTAGCTGTTAAGTCAACTCCTTCCATTTCTCGTAACGAACCAATGTATCCTACAGTACATGCATTTTGATGTGCCTCAAGTTGTCTACTGACTGTAGGGTAGAGTGGAGATATTTTCTTTTCTTCAACCATCTTTCGTTCAACGGCGTTGGTAACAATTGATATCTTATCTGCGGAAACTCCTCGGCTGATGGCTTCTTTCTTCAGCGTCTCACTGATGCAGATGACTTGGTCTGCTCTTCGTAGGACTTTGGTTTCGTATGATTGGAATCGGCGATAGGCAGGGCCGTTTCTCATCCATCTGCCGTTTGCAACTGCAGTTTCCTCCCACATACCTCTCATTTCGTAGACAAGCGGAAGGTTGAGTCTTCGAGCTGCTTTGAGTGCGGGGAGTCCAACTCGATAAGGAGTATGTGCATGAATGATGTCAACATTTTCTCGTTTGGCGACTTCAGTGATTCTTTTTGCAAAATACTTGATGAGGATTTTTTCCTCAACAACCTTCCATCCTATTCGAAAGAAGTGGCGTATTGCGCGTCCTATTTTGAAAAAACCGTAGTAAAAAAAATCCCAAATACGTAAAACAATGAATTTCGTTTGTTGATGGTGAGCAACCCGATTTCCCTCATCTGGTATTGGCTTTCTAGTAAACAGGCGAACTAGTTTATGACTTATTTTTGAATTGTTTTTCCTTGCAGGGTGAAGGGTTCTGAAATACTTAACCCCATTGTTTTCATGTGTATCGACCATTGAATCTCTGTCGGGATACCAAGGAGACGTTAGGGCAATGTTCTCAATGCTATCAAGTTCATTTTGGTACTGAAGAAGCATTTGTGTTCGTACAGCATAACCGTTGACATCCGGCGAACTGTTGGCGAGCACATGCAAGATTTTCATTCAATCACCGTTACGAATGTGTTCCAAGAGGACATCAGCGATTCGTTCGGCAGTTTTTCCGTCCCATAGTTCAGGTATTCGACCTGCTTTTCCTTGTCCAGATAAAGATTCAAGAGCGGTTTTCTCTATAAGTACGGGGTCACATCCAACAATGGTGTTTGTTCCCTCGGTTACTGTAATTGGGCGTTCAGTATTTTCTCGAAGAGTAATACATGGAATGCCTAAGGCAGTAGTTTCTTCTTGTAATCCACCTGAATCAGTAAGTACCAACGTCGATGAAGCCATGAGGGCTACGAAATCGAGATATCCAACGGGTCCGGTCAAAACAATATTCGGAATTGCTTCGAGTCGCTCATACATGCCGAATGATTTTGCCATTTTTTCTGTTCTTGGATGTATCGGGAACACCAGTTGTATTTTCTCACCGATCGTTTCAAGCGCCCCTAATATTCCTGCAAAGTTTTCTTTATCATCAACATTGGATGGACGATGCAGGGTTAAGATAGCATAGTTTTCTCCGATTCCAAGTTCTCGTAAAATCAAACTTTCTTTTGAGCGTTCAAGATTTGAGTATAAACTGTCAATCATGACATTCCCTACTCGAACAATGCGTTCTTCTGCTACGCCTTCTGCTCTAAGATTCTCATCGCCGTCTGGCGATGGGGTCAGTAAGAGGTCAGCAACAGAATCGGTGAGAATTCGATTTATTTCTTCAGGCATTTTTCGGTCAAAAGAACGTAAACCAGCCTCTACGTGAGCACAAGGAACTCCGAGTTTAGCACATACGATGGAGCATGCAACCGTTGAGTTAACATCACCAACCACAACGACCATACTCGGTGATTTTTCGTTGCATATTTTTTCAAACTCCATCATCACAGTTGCTGTTTGGTATGCGTGCGAACCGCTTCCAATTCCCAGATAAATATCCGGCTTAGGCATTCCAAGGTCATCGAAGAATACCTTTGACATGTTGTCATCATAATGCTGTCCGGTATGGAGCAAGATGAGTTCCTGGCCACGTTTTGCAAGTTCAGCGTAAATTGGTGCGATTTTCATAAAATTAGGCCTTGCGCCGACGACGAGTACAATTGGTTTATTCATCATTGGCACGTCCTTTTGAGATAACCTCAAGAATTCTAGAAACAGCTTTTCCATCTCCATATGGATTATGCGCTCCACTCATCAAGGAATACGCATCGGCATCTACCAATAATTTATTGACAGATGAGACTATTTTCTCCGTATCTGTTCCAACTAATTTGACTGTTCCAGCGTTAACTGCTTCCGGGCGTTCAGTTGTGTTTCTCATCACCAATACGGGCTTTCCTAATGCTGGAGCTTCTTCTTGGATTCCACCCGAGTCAGTCAAAATCAAGTATGATTCCATCATTAAGTATACAAATTCAACATAGCCCTGGGGTTCGATTAGATGAATATTTTTCGATGAAGACAACAATCGATTGACTGGCTCTCTTACTCTGGGATTCAAGTGAACTGGGTAAAGGAAATCAACATCTTGGTGTGTTTTTGACAGATTCAGGATTGAATCACAAATTCGTTTGAAACCTTCTCCGAAGTTTTCTCTTCTATGGCCAGTTATCAAAACCATTTTTCTTTCTTTGCTTAACATCGGAAATAGATTTTGCAGTTCTAATTTTTTACTATCTGAATCAACAATTTTTTGTTTTACCATTAGTAATGCGTCGATAACAGTATTTCCAGTAACAAAAATATTTTCGGAAGTTACTCCTTCATCAAGTAAATTATTTTTTGCTTCCAAAGTAGGTGCAAAGTGATATTTTGTGATGCATGACACTAACTTCCGATTCCCCTCCTCCGGCCATGGAGAATAAATATCACCTGTTCTAAGCCCAGCTTCAATATGTCCAACTGGAATCTGGTTGTAATAAGCGGACAATGCTGAGCATAAGGTGGTAGAAGTATCTCCATGTACAAGCACGATATCTGGTTTAAACGATTGAAATATTGGTTGAAGTCCGGTAACTATTCGCGAAGTAACTTCGGATAAAGTCTGGCCCTTTTTCATGATATTGAGATCATAATCTGGATTGATGTTGAAAAGTTCCAATACTTGGTCAAGCATTTCCCTATGCTGGCCAGTAACACAAACTTTACTCACGAATTCACCCGTTTTTTCGATTTGTTTAACCAATGGGGCCATTTTTATCGCTTCAGGGCGAGTTCCAAAAACAGTAAGTATCTTCATTTTATCACTCATCTTAGTAATTTAAGTTCTTTTTCAATAATAATCGTAGAATCTGTTTGATTTCGGACTCTTTTAGCAGCTGATTTTGATATTGAAAGGAATTCTTCAGGGTTTTCATATAACTTTTCAATAGCCTTGGCCATGGATTTGAAGTCTTCACTCGGTACCAAAACTCCCGACTTATTGTCGACAAACTCTGGTATCGCAGTTACATCGTTTGTGATGGCGACGAGACCTGACGACATTGCTTCATCTCGGGAAACACCTTGAGAATCCATTCGAGTAGGCGACAAAAATACCCCATACTCTTTGTGTAATTCTGCTATTTCGGAATGAGATAAAAAGCCACGCTGAATAGTTACATTTGCAAAATCTCTTAATGGTTCAAGAATTTTGTCAAACAGTTTACCGTCACCGATTATCAGGAATTCAAGTTCTTTGAAGATCTTTTTCTTCGAGAGACGAAGAATTGCCTTTACGGTTAAATCATTTGCATATTTATTTGATGCGAATGGCCTTATTGACAAGATTTTTTTCCGCTGTTTATCTGATTTTTCAATATAATTGAACAACGAAGTATTTATGGGATTATGAATGATTTGATACGATTCTGGAGAGATTTTAACTCCCGTATCCTCCATCACTTCGTTTGCAAAGTATTCCGAAACAAAAATTAGTTTCATATTCTGAGGTAAATCTGAGAGTAATGGCTTCCAAAACCTCATTCGAATTTCACTATCAACTTTTGCTTTAGCCAGTTGTTCATCAGTTTCATAGTTAAAAGTCCGGCGATGCCAAGGTTGAATTTCTGAACCATGGACCCAAACTAAAATCTCTTTATTAGCACTGAAAGGTTCAAGAATTTCCCACATTGTTGAATCTAAAAAGTGCACAGCGATTTTTTCGTGAGCCCCTCCGTTGAGAATATTTTTCAATGCATATTTTGAACCGCCAATTACTTGAATCCCTTCATATTCTCTGTAGATTAGTTGTCCACCTTCTTCCAAAACGAACATGTCAACTTTGAATCCGTTTTTTAGATATTCTTTCAACCTGCTATGCAAGAAGCCATTGCGATATTTCTCCTCATATGAAGGGTAGTTGTTACTCACGACTAATATTCGTTCTTGAGTTAGAATATTATTTGGTGTGAGATTACGATGGAAGAGGTCCAGACTATTGATTTCAGAAATTCCTTGTTGATAAACACGTAAAGCTAATCTGATTTCAGTGGTCTCTTCAGGAACCTGAAACGAAATATTGGAATTCGCAAGGGACAGATTACTACCAATTTTCTGCCTATTTTCATCATAAAATATTACTGCTAACATCATGCGTAGTCCAGGGCTAGCATCTAAATACAATTCAGCACTATTTTCTGTGATGCCTATATCGCTTGGTTTCATGAATTCGTGCCAGTACAGATAAGTAAAATCACCTTGATCTAATGTTGAATCAATGATGGTCTTACCTGATGAAAATTCAACTAAGACTTTATCTTTATTAGAATCACAAATTTGCTGATATATTTGTGCACTGGGAATATATTGCCCTTCTGATGAAATCACATCTGGAGCAATTTGTTTTGATAGTTGGACGATTTTTGAATAGGGCACTCCTGAATCCAGAATCTTCTTTTCAGGTTCCCAATTTTGATTACCTATACTATCGTGAATAAAATCGTCATTGTTAATTACGAATCCAGGGAATGAGATACTCATCTGTTCTCTCCACGCGTTTAGGTTAGGTAATATCGGTTTATTCATGATCATGCTCTTGGGAATTAACATAGCGCGCGAATTAACAGATTCTGTTTGACTGTAAAACAACTCTTTTGGAGTTAGTAAGGATTCATCACTCTGGAACCTAACATGTTTAGTAATCGCTTTTCTTTCAATGTACGTACTCGCATGAACCAAATCCTGGACAAAATACGGGCCGTAAGATGAATTAGGGTGTAAGAAAGATAAAAACTCTGCATCTTTCATCAACTCATCAAAGAAATGTACACCAAGGTCTTGAAGATCAGAAATTATGACATTCTGCGAATTTGATTGGAGATTGAAATCCTTTGTCTTAATGATTAACAATGAACAATCTTGATATTTTTGAAGATTAAAGGATGAGAGTACATTTCTTGCTTCCTCAATTGATTCTACAATTGAGACTGCCAGCACCCTTCGATTTGTCGGAGGGGGCTTTTGTAGACTGAGTTTCGAGATTATGTCATGGAATCGATGCTCGTAAGTGTGCTGTGAAAATACGTTCCGAATGCCATATGATTTCAATTTGTCAAGATCAGACTCTGTGAGAGTCGTGTATTGTTCAAGGATTTGATGTCCGGAATCACTCATAAACACTAGTTCTCCAAACAACAGTTTCATTCCTCTTGAATAGTTACTAAAGACCAGAGTGTTCGAGGCAAGTAATTCATAGACACGCCGAGCAAACATTGTTGGTGAGTTTTTTATAGTGTTCAGATTCAATCCAATTTCGTATCCCTTGTAAGCTAGATTAATTTCACTAAAATCTAGTGTGCCAACTATGGATTTAGTAAATTCAGCAGGGAATTCATATTCAGGGTTATTCTCAAGGAAGTTTCGATCGTAAATATCGTAATCAATTCCATCTTGTATCCCTAGTAATATATCAGTCATATTTCTGTTTCTTTCTTGGTATTTTTTGTAGTACGCGCCAGCAAAACAAACCTTGTTGATACGTTTAAACTCAGAGACAGGATTATGAAGTTTAGGCTGGAAACCGAAAGGCAGTAGATACACTCTATCGTGCTTCAGTGAATGTTTGTATCTTTGGATACAGTCAATGTCGGTTGTGAAAACATAATTAAATAATTTTGCTACATTTAAGAACGATTTGAAGTGTACGGGGTCTTCCTTATTCCAAAATGCTGTGGGGACATTTTTTTCCTTGCACCATTGCAGTATCTCGATGACCTCAAAGTCTGCATGTCCTACTTTACTCCCCCACAATCCATCCTTTCCTCTCCAGGCAGATTCAATGAAAAGTAAATCCGGTTGGAACTCATTCAATTCGGACATATAATTATCTACAGACAATTGAAGGAAATCGGCCTCATATTTGTATGCGCTATGAGAAAAATTATCAAGTATACATGCAATTTTTAGTTCTTTAATTTTAGAATACTTCCTGGTAATTTGAGCTGGTTTTGAACCGGGGGTGAAGTGCAGTGATTTAGGTTTGGAATTGTTCTCAGACTCCAATGAATTCAGATCAGGCTTTTTGATATTAAATTGCTTTAAGATTGATGAATTAATTTTCACCTTCCATGGAGAAGGAGGAACATATTCGAGCATTTCTGGAATATACTGGAATTCGTTTATTCTGTTGAGATAATTCACAATGGTTGTTACTGCTCGCAAATCCGGAATTTGGTGAACATATAAAAGGCCGAATTTAGTTGCAATTTTGGCATCCATTCCATACAAACATCGTAAAGCAGCGACAAAGAAATTGCTCGCATCCTTTCGTCTTGATTTGCCAATCAAATATGAAATAGAAACTCCTAGAGATTTAACAATACTTTCAGAGGGTTTTTTAATTTTAATCGCGAAGGAAGCCTCAATCTTTTTTATATTGACAGGTCTTTTCATCGACAATGCAATTTCTTTACGATACGGTATGCGTATCGGGGGGTAGTGTCGGAGAATACCCCTTTTTTCCAGTACTTTACGAATTTTTAGAAACATATATTCCCCTCAAGCCCCTTTTTTAAGTTCTGAAAGAGCATGATATCTTTCAATCGCTTCAGCAGGATTAGATGTAAGACAATCAATTTCGCCATCTGAAAAACATGCTACTCGATCGCAAAGTTCGCGTAATGTGCCTTCACTATGTGTCACCAGTACGACAGTTGTATCTCCCTTGACCATGTTCATTATTCTTGTTTTTGATTTTTCTCGAAAACCGGAATCTCCAACCGCTAGAACCTCGTCAATGAGTAAAATTTCAGGCTCTAGGTGAGATGCAATAGAAAAGGCAAGTCTCGATTTCATCCCAGATGAGTATGTTCGTAATGGGCGGTCGATAAATTCTTCAATTCCTGAAAATCCGATGATAGAATTCTCGAGTACAGATACTTCTTTATCGTTCATTCCATAGATGCTAGCGCTCAAGAAAATATTCTCTCTGCCTGTTAGATTTGCCTGAAAGCCCGCCCCTAAGCCAGCCAACAAAACGACTCTTCCTCTGATTTGAATTGACCCTTGGTCGGGGGAGTATATTCCTGCCATAACTCTTAAAATTGTACTTTTTCCTGCACCATTCGGCCCTAAGATGCCGAAAACTTCTCCTTTTTGAATAGTCAAACTCACATTGTCCAAGGCTCTAAACTTTCTTTCCGATTTACTTTTACTACGTCTTGTAAAGAGTTCTTTGATTAACATCGCACCTGATTGGTTTCGGGGGAAATCAAGGCAGATGTTTTTTAGACAAATTGCATCATCTTCTTTCATAGGTACTTCACCGCCGTTCGTTCATACTTGACGAATATGGTTGAACCAATAAAGAACATTAGTATTGAAATAAATATTGAACGTAAAATTGCGATTTCTGTAAGTACTCCTAAATCACCTAAAACACCTGCTCTAGCCATTTCGATAAATACAGCGATTGGGTTAAAGAAGTACATTTCTAGATGTTCAGGGGGGATAATTTCTGCTCCAAAGAAAACACCTGAAAGAAAGAAACCAGCTCTTACAATCAGGTCAATTATTTGCTTGAGGTCTCGTATTCGAACTTGTATCACCGCCGCAATCATCCCAAGCCCCTGTCCTAGTAGAACGCTACAAAACATTGCTACAGGCAGGAGAAATAGCATATTCGTAGGCATTATATTCTCATAAATCATATATGGAATCACGATTGTAATACTCAGAGCGAGGCTCATAAGTTGGAATCCTGCAATTGCAGTGGGAAATATTTCCCTCGGAAAATAGACCTGTTTAATCAATGATGAATTTCGAATTAAACATGATGTGCAATGAGACATGGTTTTGGCAAAAGAGTTGAATATTAAGATGCCAATCATTATTTTCAAAGGTAGCAAAGTATCCGACTGGCCACGTAGGATTACGAACACTAAAAAGAAGATTACAGTTAATGCAAGCGGCTCCAACATAGACCAAAAGAATCCAAGTATGTGGCCATGATAATTGACTTTGAAGTCTCGTGCGACTAGGTTTTTCAGAAGATTACGATTCTTTCGAAGGTTGGATAACATTTGGATCGGCGATCTGAAAAAAGAAGGCACTGAACTGAGTTCCAGAACACTTTCCCTAGAGGCCATGGCTGCTGGTGTCATTGACGAGTTCTTCAACTATACCTTTGGAATTTTCATAAAAGGTTGTTTCTGTGTATTAGGTTGGGCAATGAATTAACAAAGTTCATCTGAACCATGCTGCAAATCTCTTTGGTGAGTGCTGAATCAGTAGATGGTTCTAATGCTATGCCAGTTGAACTTTCTGGGAAATTATAATCATGGTGGTTTTCCTTGCTTCTTTGCCAATTTCCTTAATTATTGGATGGTTGGTGTATGTAATTTGGACATTGGGATTGGCTGGATGGTGGAGTGCAGTACTTTGTAAAATAGATGACACGTCATATCTTCCACCTGCCGATTTTTACAAATTACACAATGGCACTGTATACGGAGATCTGTTAATCCTTGGACCAAATGAATCTCTAACAGTCGGAAGTATTGGAGTGTCTCTAATTTGGATTGAGGTTTCTTCAATTCGTCCTCATCAGCATGTTATGCGCGTATTAGCAGGAGATGAAAGTGTGATGATCTCAGGATGCATTGATGGTGGAGAAGAGTCAAAATTTCCTCCTGGGGCCACCATAATTCCTTCATCAAACAATTATATTTATTCATGGATTAAGAACTCCATCTAGCAAGAAGGGTAGTACTGTAATAAGTATTCTTTTGACTCATTTGAAAATGTTTTTTGAGAGGCAGTGTGGATTTTCTCTAAAATTGAACGAGAAATTGGAGTTTTACTGAGAATTGAAAAATTCCAAAATCTGTATTGAATCATTTTTAGATGTAAAGAGATATAATTTGCGATTAACTGGTCTTTTGTACGCAGTACATCATCAATAATCCATGTACTGGCTAGGTCTAGTTTTTCAAGATGTCTAAGAATTCCTGAACGACCATATTCGGCAGGAGGGCCGTCAACCAAGATAATGTCATAATTCTTCTTCAGTTGTTTTTCAATTTTGGAAAAATCATACCATTTTGATTCATCAAATTCCGACAAGGGTTCGATTTCGCATAGCGGGGCGTGGATATATGAAACTGAAGGAAAGAGATCCATGAATCGAGAATCGTGCTCTACACATTGTATTGAACAGTGTTTCGCCAAAACTTCACTTCCGCTACCACTGCCAAATTCAAGTATTTGCGACGAATCATTGACCAGCAGACTAATTGATTCCGTGATACCATCACAGATTGCCCAATTTGTGTTCTTGAATAGAACAGAGGTTGTGACTCTTCCATTGTTATCACGAACAAAAAATGTGATCTTGAAATTATTGACTATTTCAAGTTCACAATCGTATTCAACCGAATTCTGTTTGGAGTACCAAAATTTCTTTCTAATGACTCCATTTATCTCAACATAGAAGGCAAATTCTACTTCTTCAATGTCAGAATCTATATTGCAATAGAGCACATTTTGACTGTAATTGCATGATGAATTGAAATGCACTTCATCGCCCATACTAACACCTCATTAAAACCTAATACTTGATTATATTTAGACTATAATCCCTATAAATTTATGAAGAAAGACCGCTACATTCAATGGCAGCATCCTCGGGAGAGTAAAATGTGGGTTCCGAGGCATCTTTTCTAAACAAAGTGAAAAATGGTCGTTCGACTGTTGGAATTATTGGCCTTGGATATGTTGGATTACCAACCGCCATCGGCTTTCATGATGCCGGTTTCAACGTCTGGGGCGTCGATGTTTCACAACGTACAGTCGACATGGTTCTCAAGGGCGAAAACCCAACTGGGGACCCGGATGTTGACGATATTGTCCCAGCACCTGGCACAGAACGCTGGCACAT
>Ga0228615_1001574_pt1 | contig 11314 bp, 7 predicted proteins | sample 16DmetaG_FD_190530 | JGI IMG/M metagenome (GOLD analysis project Ga0228615, IMG submission 190530) | Seawater microbial communities from Monterey Bay, California, United States - 16D | ecosystem: Environmental > Aquatic > Marine > Coastal | place: USA: California | collected 2016-10-17
ATAATACGGCGGGTTTTCACTATGTTCTTATTTATAACATATTAAAAGTCTAGATCTGGCCGCGGTTGTATCTGCCATCCAGCTCTTTCATCTTCTACTGCAAGAGGTACACTAGGTAAACCATCATCTATAATTCCAAACGGTAGCACATCAGCTTCTATCTCTTTCATTCTTTGGTCAAATAACATTTCTTTTAAATTAATATCTGTTAGTTCACCGAAGTATGTTGTACCTGCAAAATAACCAAACATCACTAAATTCATTACTAAGTCATCGTGGTTACCTGATGATGCTTCATATGATTGTCCCTTAGATTCAAACGTAGATATTTCTAATATTGTTTGCTGATCCACAATTTCTATCTTATTATTCTCTAATAGATCTTTGAATGATGAGCAACCAATACGTTTGACTTTACGTGTCATCTCAATACCAAGACCACTTGACTTAACAGCCGACTCAACATGAAAGTTCTCGTATTCTAAATCGTGGTATAACCCGTTACATACAACCTGCCCGGCATCATTTGCTTCCACGACTACATAAGCATTGTTATAGGCTTTTGCAAATTTATAAATAAAATCAGGGAAGAGAATAGGCGAGATAAGGTTATTGCGATAAACAGCAACCTGTTTAAAAGGCCTCGTGCTAATGTCGACTACGTTAAAAGTACTATAGTCCTGGCCTCTTCCCTTCGCAACATCTACCACAACAACATATTCATGTTTAGGTACAACCTCCTCATATATTAATGCATCACCTTTAACTTGTATCGGGTCCTTTGCTCGTAACCCCATAAGTGTTTCTGCATTAATAAGTGTATCGCCTGTACCAAAGAATGTATTACCAAACTCCTGATCGAATTGCAATCGAGAAGTATTGGCAATAGTTTCTTCTTTCCACTTATCATCACGCCCGGGTACGTCCCACCAGTCAACTCTGAATGGTTGAAAGTTATTTGTTTTTTGTTGTGCTCCCTCCCAAATTTTATGGAAGACATTACCTATACCATTTGCGGTAGAAGTAATAATCACTTTTGTATCTTTACCGGAAGAGATAACCGGATATGTTGACGTGAAAAATTGTGCATCATTCTCAACGAATGCAAACTCGTCTAAGAATAATAAGTTAATAGAAAGACCACGAATAGAGGAGCCTGATGTGGCTGCCGCTATAATCTTACTATTGTTTGAAAATTCTAATGAACCTTTGTTTAAGGCTTTTGTACCTGGCTGTAAGAAGAATGGTAAATTCTCTAACATAAGAGTAATGCGCGCAAGCATCTCACGTGCTGTTGCACCTTTGTTAGCTAGTACAGCCACTGTTTTTTCTGAGTGAAATAAGACAAACCATAGAATATATGCAACAGACGATATAGATTTACCGGACTGGCGACAAGCTAATACGATATTAAATCGGTGCTCGTTAAAATATTTAAACATTTGCTCTTGATACGGATATAGATCGAAGTCAACTAAGCCTTCGTCAAGAGATATAACTTTACAATATTCTCTTGCAAAGTGTACAGGATTTTGCATACACTTTTGATATTCTAGTATTTCTGCTTGGGACCATGAAGTGACAATGCCGTCACGCTTTACATTAGAGTTCCCTAAATATCCATCATTCATCTTTTAATCGAGGCGTTAAATCAATAACATTATTAGCAGGCTTTTCGATCTTATCTACATCCTGTAACATTCTTTGTAAATCAGTTGTAGAACCAATAAACAAATTATTATTTGTTGTGCCTTCGGCTTTCATAGGTATATCATCATTCTTTTTAATATCTTTGTTTTTCTTATTCAGATCCATAAGCTTGTCATTTACATCACCGACATTCTTTATCATACCTGATAAGACTTCTATAGCACGAGGATGCTCAGATTGTTGAGCAATCTCAATAGCTAAGTCTAATGCATCTTTACCTTTCTCTATTAACTCATAATAAGTCTGTCGAGAATATTCGTAGTCATTTGCAATTTTATCGCTATCCATAATTCACCTATAAACTGCTATCGCCATAGTATGTAGTATTATAACCTGGAAATAATGGATCATCAGGAGTTCTACTAAAGAATTTTGGTGTATAGTGAATACTAAAACCAAAACCTGCTGAATCTACACTATTTAAATCATAATTAACAATAGACCTTTGAATAACATTTTTGCCAGCATCTATAGGACCATAAAATGCTGTTTTCATTTCAAAGTCTAGAACATATTGTAATACGCTTCTGTCTTGTAATGCTCCTTCATAATCTGAAAGATAAGAAACACCTTGTAATGTAATTGGTATATCTTCTAATAAATCTTGATACTCATTAAATGGTTTCATAGTTAAGGTATATTGTGGACTAAAAAACGGTAATATCTGTTCTACTAATTGCAATGCATCATCTTGAGATTTAGCATATATGGTAAGTGAGAAAGTTATATTGTAAGGTACAGACCTTGTAACAACATCTTTTTTGGAACCATGATCATCAATAGTATTATTATGAAAAGTTTTATTTAATTTCTGTAGTTGTCTTGTATCATCATAAATGTATGATGTAATCTCAAAAGACATACGAGGTAATTTTAGAGCAACAGATTCATCTCTTTGTATATCTGCTAATCCTTGAATACGTTCGATATACTTATCACGTGGAGCATAAGCTAATGGTACTCGAACTGTACTAATTACAGAACCAGCTTTATCCTTACGGATCACATACAAGTTAGTAAATAGAGAACCGAATGCGGCTACGCATTTTCTAACTTTCTGATGATAAAAGTGTGGACCGAACATTTCTTATCCTATTTGTTTATGATACTCATAATTTCTGGGCTTACGATATTATCTTTACCAAAAATTCTCTGAGTCGTTTTATCTGTTTCTTTATAATATTTGTCTGCCATTTCATCTAAAAAATCTTCAAGGTGATTTGAGTGTGGTATCTCTTTATTTGCAATCATATCGCTTACAGTCTTAATATAACGTTGTACCTCTGTAAGTCCGACTTGAGGATGTACACCGTATTGTTGCATGTATTCTATTGTTGCCGTACTTGCTCTTCCGCCATCCATTAGATTACGATACATCAATTCAAATCCACGTCGAACGTGATGCCTTTTTTCAGATTCTTCAAACTCCTCTTCTGACCAATCAGTCACTCCATGATTTTCTTTTAAATTATTATACGCGTTAATCAGCGTAGCAATATCTTTAAAAGAACCGTTTATTTTACTTTCCATCATTTCTATGCCAACAAAAGCTGCACGTAATTTTGCACTTATAACATTATTATCCGGATCATTGAATAGTTTATCTTGTAGCTTCTCAATGTTTCTCAATGCTTTAGCATGGCTCACTTGTGCTTCAGCCAATGCCATCTTACGTTTCTCAGTTTCTGCCAATACTTGTCGCATCATTCTCATAGGCGAATGACCGTTAAGCATTGTAAGACTCATCATTGCCAAAGTTGATTGAGAATTATTCCTATCAAAGAATTTAGTTTTCTCATCTAACTCAGGCAGATATTCATTCACTAGAGCAACTGCTTGCGGATTGATCTTACTCTTAGATACAGGAGTAATACCAAATGTCACTGGATCAGTTGCTTTTAATTCTGTATTCGTTTTCTTAACGATTTCACTCATAATAAATCCTTGTTATAATATACTATTTATGCGTCATTACCTGACATACCCGCAGCACCATATGTACTGTTTGCAGACTGTAAAATACCACCAAAATCTACAGCATTACCTGTTGTTTGAATAGTTACCTTTTGCATATATTGAACGTTAGGACCTGTAGGATATGCAAAACCACCCATTATCACGCCTGTTGTTCCATTACTACATGCTGATAATCCGCTTCTTCCGTTATCCATATCTCCAAAATCTGTACCATTACCTGTAGTTTGTATTGTAAGATATTCTATTGTATTATACGCAAAAGTATTTGGGCTAGTTATACCACCCATGTATAATCCTCTTGTTTCATCGGCACATATACCTGTATGAGCTCCATATACAGAATTAGTAGTATCACCAAAATCAATTGCATTACCGGTTGTTTGCGTTGTTATATAATCTATTGTATTTACTTGAGCTGTTACTTCTCCACCTATAAAAACACCACGTGTAGCATCGTTTGTATTACCAATCTCACGACGAGCCTGTGTAATATCTCCGAAATCTAAAGCATTTCCTGTAGTTTGAATAGTAACATAATCCATTTCATTAGTTACGTAAGGAGGACCCGATGCATGAACTGACCCACCACCAACAACTGCTCTAGTAGCATCACCTATTACACCTTGAGTCTTTTGTTTATTTTGCACAAGATTTCCAAAGTCTGCGGCATTTCCTGTAGTTGCCGATGTCCAATATTGTATTCTATCTGACTTTGGATCACCACCTGGTGAAGTTCCATCATAACCACCCATAGTTATAATTCTAGCTCCATCACCTACTCCGCCATGTTCAGAACATTTACCAATCATATCTCCAAAGTATGCAATATTTGCACCAGTTGTTATATCAAAATAACCTATGTTAAAAGTACTACCATTGCCACCTGCATGAAAACCTCTATTACCTAGATAACTGATGATCACTGGCCAATCAAAGTTTGCACCAGCAACATAGCCGGATGTAAACTCAAATCTACCACTTAATCCATACATATTATTACCTGTCGCACCAGTCAATCTATAATTTGTTCCTGATGCAGCAACGTTAGTACCTCCTCTATCCCAATCAATAGCAGGTGATACATATGTAGGATTATACTGATTCTGACCACCATTTGGTAAAGATGTATAACCTGAACCGCCAGGATATCCTCCTGTAGCTGCACGGTGTGCCCAATAATTATCACCTTGTCTAATAGTATTATGTGTACCTGTAGTCGTATCCATAGTATTTGATATTGTATTTTGAATTGCTGATGTAGTTGTACCAGGATTCCCGCTTGTACCGGCTCCACCAGAAGTTAACTTTAATATTGCTTGTAAATAAACATTGTCGTAGCTTACACCTGAACTAGCATTATTTGGATCATATATGAATATTTGACTCGTGCCACCTACACCAGCCGATGCACCAGTATCGTATCCTGCTGATCCATTAACATTAGACCATATACCCTTTTGAGAACCTTGACCAGGCCTCATATATAAACGTCCATTTGGTGGAACTGTAATATCCCATCCATGTGCAACTTGTTGTCCAGATTCTGTATTACTTCCCCAACTACTATTTGCATTACCAGTCGCTTGAAAGGAATATACTCTATATGTAACACTACTAGATGACGGATTAGTAAACTTAAAATAATCAGCTGCAGAATCAGTATAGTTAGCCGGTGCATCAGCATTGTTCGCAACTGCAGCCAAATCACTCGGTTGTCCGGTACCAGATTTTTTTATTGTAATTTTATTACCTGCTTTCATAAACGTACCTAAATCAGAAGATCTAATATTAGTCGGTGAATAATACCATGACGATATACTACCATAAGACGATATAGTAAAATTAGCTGTTTCTACATTCAATGGAGTACCAGGAATAACTACATGATTTCCCATGCCCATTCCATGAGTTCCACAATAATAATTTAAATTGTTAGGTGCATTTACTTGAGGCGTAAATGTAAGTTCCGCACCCGCTTGGCCCTGAGTACCAGTTAAGGATATGCCGGCAGTATATTCAGTAGAACCACTATCAGCTGTAAATTTTAAAGGATGATTAGCTAAAGCAGAATCACTAACATCAAATGTATAAGATGATCCTCTTAAAAGTTTTAATCTAGGTCGTTTGATTGCCATTTCTTATTCCTTACGAAGCATTACCTGATCCAGCAGACCAATAATTTGCATTATTACCATATACATCTCCAAAGTCTGTTGCGGTTCCAGCAGTTTCCATAGAAAAATAATCTATTTCATATGAATCTGAAAAAACGTGCACAGCGCCTGGTTGATATTGGCCGCCTGCAGTTACACCATGAGTTCCATTACATGTAACACCAAATTTTGCTCTTTTACGTCTCAAATCGCCAAACTGTGTTGAATTGCCTGGTGTCGTAACTGTTATAGTTTCTATATCTTCTATCATGTAATCAGAATTAGGAGAACCACCTAAATTATTTCCTTCACCACCAATAAAAACTCCTCTAGTTTTATTTGAACAACCTGCCAAGTATGGTCTTGCTATTGCTAAATCGCCGAAACTTGTTGAACTACTTGCTGTCATAGCGGTAAAATATCCAAGGCCCTTTACTTCATCTGACGATCCCGCTGCAACATCACCTAGACCTGATGGAACTATTCCACCACCTGCAACAATGTAAGTATCATCAGATACCGCAGCACCTCTGCCTGTATGGATAGCAAAATCAATACCAAAATTAACAGCGTTACCGAGTGTATCAATTGTTATATAAAAAATACCTTTCATTCCATCGGCATTAGTATTTGTATCTGCATCACCAACTATAAATCCTCTTATACCATTAGAAGCACTAGCTCCTCCCCAATGGGATGCATATGAGTTAATAGTATTTTGAGCAGAAAGATTACCAAAATCTGATACAGATGATAAAGTAGGAATCGTTAGATATAGTATATCTTCACCCTGATCTCCTTCGGTAAAAACTCCTCTAGTACCATTTGACATATTTCCATTATTTGGATCTCTTCCTTTAACTGAATTTGCAAATCCAACAGCATTACCAGGAGTTGATATACTTGCATAAGAAAACGCTTGATAAGTAGGAGATGCATCTGCATAATCCATTTGATTAAAAACTGCTCTATCTCCAAACCAAGTATTAATTGATGGATCAGTTATAATTTTTATTTTTTGTCCCATGCCTACTCCATGAGTAGTACAATAATACATCATATTTTCTGGTGCATTATTAGGTACAACAAAAGTTATGTTAGCGCCAGCTTGACCAGGTGTTCCAGTAGCTGTTACACCTGTTGTATATTCTGAGGTACCACTATCAGCCGTAAATTTTAATGGATGACCAGCATTACTAGCATCGCTTTGATCGATGACATAAGTCTTGCCTCTAATAAATTTTAATTTAGGTCGTACTATTGCCATCTTTTATTCCTCTAATGCAAACACTTTACCGTAACCACCGCCGTATCCTTGGCCAGAATCAAGAGTTACGGTAATTGAGCTATCGGTTAACATTGATCCGTCACTTTCAACAGAATCTATATAACCTTCATCAATACTCATATAATAAACATTTCCGTTACTACCAGTTAAACCAGTATCAGTATATAAATTACCTGTTGCAACAGTAGATATTAAATTAGTAGCTGTAGATCTAAAGAAGCTTCCATCACTTTCACCATAACCAGGTGGTAATCCTCTATTAGTTGTAAGATCGAAATACATTATACCAGCGGTTGAAGTTAAAGTATCACTAGAATCATAATATCCTAGAAATCCAACATGTAATCTACCGTTTGGCGTAACTCTTATGCTCTTATATCCATTATTAGTTAATCTCAAACCTCCGGCTAATGTATCATATGGTTCGTATAATATATTAACATCTGCAGAATCTATAGAACCTAAATTATAAGCACTATCTAGCTTATATTCAAATATTCCAAATCCCTCTTTTGTGTATAGTATTTTACCATCATCTGAAAAACTAAAATCATTATTAAAAAAATTAGCTGTATATCCAGTCCTTGCAGTAATTGCATCTCTTATGTCGTAAAGATTCATCGCTGAATATAAATTGTGACCTGTGCCTGAGTATGTAATAGATGAATGATCGTAAGGAGTAGGAACATCATATACTACAAAAGTAGCATTACCAGATCCACCGGTAATTCCTAATTTTTTACCACTGTCTAGCCAATCAAATTGTCCATCTGATAATGCAAAATTACCAAAATCGGCTCTACCTCCATAAATTCTATTACTATCCATAACTTCTGCTAAAGTAGTGCCTACATCACCATTATTAAACGCAGTAAGATTTGTTTCAACTAAAGAACCATTAACAACTGTAGACATGTCAAATGGTGTTGATAAACCAAAAGTTCTCAATGCAGCAGGAGTACTACCCGTGACTGGATATAAAATTGTAACTTCATCACCTTCATCGTTGAATTTAAAATTACCATCTGCATTATTAATTAATCCAGAGCTATATCCTGCTGATATAAAAGGAGCATAAAAGTCAGTACTTGTACTAATCGCTTTAGAAGAATCTTCAACAGCCGTTTCTATTTCATACGGAGTTGATAAGTCATAAAAGTTATATCCTAGATGATATCTGTCTGCCACAAATAATTTTTTACCGCTCTGTGCAAAATTCATCCATACTCTTTCACCATTAACATTAGAAGCCCAGTTTCCGGTAATAGGTGTATGATAATTGTCACGGCCGTATAGTGTATAATTGCCGCTATCATTTAAATTACCTATATTATCAATACTGTAATTAGATGAACTTTGAGCTACATATGGTGGTCTGTAATGTGGACTAGCAGAATCAATAAGAGTTTTATAAGCTGTTAAATCAGTTTGTAAATACGGTACAGCCCATTGATCGTCACTATCAGCTGCAGTAAATGGTTTTGTTGCCATATTTGGTCTAGTGATTGTACTGACACTACTATCAGCATAAGTTTGATACTGAATAATATGTTGTAATCCAGAACCTGTCCATTTAGTTGTCGTACTATCAGGTAAGTTTTGTGTGTTATTACTAATAACATAGAATTGAGTGCCATCAGGATGTATTGCAAATCCATTAGACTTAAATTGATTAGGCGCACCACTGTCTCTATTTGTTATTTCCATTTGACTATGGAAATTCATAGTAGATAAATCATAAGGAGTAGACAAATCTGTACGTACTAATGATTGTCTCCATCCATTCAAGCCATTACCTGAGCCACTAGATGCACTATCATAATCAGAATCTTCGAATGATGTATGTACATAATATCTTCTTGTACCGTCTTTATTAAAACGAGAACCTGATTGAAATGCTAGTTTATATTCAAACTGTGGTATACCTGCAGGCGCTGATGAAATGCCATTTGTATAATCACTATTTGCAGTATGAGATCCTATATCATAAGGAATACTAAAATTAGCTACTGCGGTATTTCCAGTATAGCTAAGTCTACCAATCGCCATTTTTCTACCACTATCAAACCATTCCATAGTATAAGCATTACCGCCTGGGAAATAGTAATTATATGAGTAGTTAGGCATTAATATAGAACCACTGGCATGACGAGCTGTACTTGTAACAGCTTTATCTAATGATGCCGTAGAAATATCCCAAGAGTCAGCCAAGCTATATTGTGCTATAACATCTTCGGAATTTTCATTTATATAAAGTTTAGTTCCCAGAGGATTAAACGCTATTGCAGTTACTCTTGACCCTTTGAATGGGAATGTATCAGAATCTGGATACGCCCAGACTCTTGTAAAATCTGTACTAAAATTGCCTATCGTAGCATCACCATGAATACTAGATATATCGTATGCCCTACTAAGTGTGCGTGATACTACTCTTGCTGTACTATCAATATAATGCTGATCGCCATAATACACACGTTTACCATTATCACCAAATACAACATCATTAGGATTAATATAATTTCCCGCCCCGAAGATGTTGGCTTGGCCGAGAGCATTAACAACATGATTAGCTTTAAATACTATATTACCTGAACCTAATTCACCTGCTGCACTATCCCATATCATAGATGTAGATGATCTAGCAACTTCTGCTTGGTAATCAGCAGCTTTCATAAATTCTTTAAAATCACTATCACCAGGCCTAATAGCCGCACTATCACCGAGTTGTAATGAACTTACAGTAGGTGCAGCTGCGTTTGAAGTATTTAATACGTAATTACCTTCTGGAATTCCTAAATTTGAAAATCCATCTCCGGCTAATGTTAAATTATCACTATCATTTTGAGGCGTGTATGAAATTTGTATACCATTAGTTACATTACCACTATCAAAAGCACTAAGCACAAGGCCAGGGATATTTAAATCGTTTATATTTTCAAAATAGTTTGCATTATTACTATCTGCTACAAATTGATAAGATATACCATTAGCTACAATCTTATATGATTTTGGAGATCTTACAAACGGTGGATCACTAATTGTACCTCTTGCAATCACTTGAGTAGCCGGTGCCGCTGCTGCAGTCGCCGCCGCTGTTGCTTCTAAGACTTGCGTCGCAGCTTCAGGTTCTCCAAATGGATTAGTTTCTGTAAAATCTAAAAAGTCTTGTGCTTGTTCATCAAACTCTGTTGATACATCACCAGCAATTACAGGATTTGTAACCTTAGTAATTTTTCTTGATGCACCAGAATTAGATCCAGTAATAGTTAAGCCAGTACTAGGTTCTGTAAACTCACCAGTAGAATTAGCTACGTGTATTAAACTTAATGTTTGACTACTATCAATAAATTCAGCTACTTCACCACTTACAACAGATCCAGTAGAATTTGCTTGAATTGTAACATCTTCACCACGCTCAAATTTAGAAGCAGCATATGGTGGATCTATAGTTACGACAGGTGGATTAGATGAATCATAAAAGTTACCACTATCTAAAACATTTACTTTAGTAACAGTACCAGTAGCCGAATCAAAATCTAAACTTACTTGAGCAGCAAATAACGTTTTATCGTCGGTTGACTTAGGAATTGTAAGAGTAGGAGGACTAGAATATCCTGATCCAGGATTTGTAATTGTTATAAGAGAAACTTCGCCATTAGTCAAAGAAGCTACTGCTTCTGCTTGGGTGCCACCCGAGTCAGGTGCACTTAGAGTAATAGCCGGAATTGTAGCGTAAAAATTACCGCCACTATCTAAATTAGTACCTGTAACAGCACCACCAGATATATTTGCTGTAGCTTTTGCTTCTTGTTTTGGTGCGGCAGGAGCTGCAACAGTAACGGCTGGTGGAGCAGTATAATCATTACCACTCTTTGTAACGCTAACTCTACGTAATCTTTTCCATCTATGACTCATTAATCAAGTTCCACTTTAGTTGCTGCAGTAATACCCTGCGTCAGAGTTAAGTCATATCTAAATCCAGCATCTACTTCTAGTTGAGTAATATCGTCATTCGAAACGTCGATATCTTCATCATTGTACTCGAATAATTCACATTGCAGTTTAAATACTGGTAAATTGTTTAATTGATAAAAAGGTTGTTCATGCTCGACATGCATGATCTGAAATAACTTTTTAGAGAAAGGCGTAAAAACTAAATCACCCTCGAATGGCCGTGTGCCAGTAA
>Ga0228615_1001575_pt1 | contig 11310 bp, 9 predicted proteins | sample 16DmetaG_FD_190530 | JGI IMG/M metagenome (GOLD analysis project Ga0228615, IMG submission 190530) | Seawater microbial communities from Monterey Bay, California, United States - 16D | ecosystem: Environmental > Aquatic > Marine > Coastal | place: USA: California | collected 2016-10-17
TGTTAAAGATGAGCTTGTTGAAAAATTAGCAAACATGGCAAAAGGTTTAAAAGTTGGAGATGGTCATGAAGATGGAGTTGAGTTAACTCCATTAATATCTGAACAACAATTACAAAAAGTTGAAAACTATGCACGTTCTGGTCAACAAGTAGGTGCCACTGCAGTGGCAGGAGGTAAACGCATTGAGCGAGAAGGATATTTCTTTGAAGCTACTGTTTTTGACGATGTAAAGCATGACATGACAATTGCACAAGAAGAAATTTTTGGCCCAGTTTTATCAGTTTTAACTTATAAAGATAAAGAGGAGGCTATTCATATTGCAAATGATACTGCATTTGGATTAGCAGCGGGTGTCTTTACTAAAGATATTGATCAAGCAACAAATACTGTGAATCAACTTCAAGCTGGACAAGTATATGTTAACAGCTGGTTTACAGGGAGTGTTGCCACACCATTTGGTGGGTACAAACAATCTGGCTATAGTCGAGAAAAAGGACAAGAAGCTATTAAAGGTTATTTGCAAGTTAAAAATGTAGGTATCCAACTCTAATTTAAATGGATGCACAATTACCTAAGAATGATGCTTTTGAATTAGCAAAAAAGACACTAATGGCCTGTGGAGCATCGGAAGAAAATGCTCAACCATTAGCACATGGAATTATTGCAGCTGAATTAGAAGGTATTAAGAGTCATGGCTTTCACTACTTACCAATTTATTGTCTACATCTTCAATGTCAAAAAGTTAAAGGGTTGGCTAGTCCAAAAATTAATTCTCAATCGGCAGTGGCTTTTGCTGTTGACGCAGATAATGGTTTTGCTCATAGAGCTATAACATTAGGTTTCAAAGAACTTATTCCAGCGGCAAAAGAAAATGGAATAGCTTCTTTAGCAATATCTAATTCTTATAACTGTGGTGTTCTGGGATATCACACTCAAGCATTAGCTAAAGAAAAATTAATTGGTATTGGTTTTACAAATGCACCTGCTTCTATTGCGCCTGTAGGTGGTATCAAGCCAGTAGTAGGAACAAACCCTATTTCAGTAGCTGTTTATAATAAAGGCAGTGTGAAAATCTTAATAGATCAATCAGCAAGTGTCGTTGCAAAAAGTGAGATATCTGTAAGAGCCAAATCAGGTGAATCAATCCCTACTGGATGGGCATTTGGTCCTAATGGTGAGGATACTACGGATGCTTCTATTGCTTTAACGGGCACAATGGCACCTACCGGTGGTTACAAGGGATTTGGAATTGGTTTATTTGTTGAGATAATGACAGCCTGCTTAACTGGAGCCAACTTAGGAACTGAAGCTAGTTCATTTGCAGATAGCAAAGGAGGGCCTCCTGGGACTGGACAATTTTTTATTGCCATTAATCCAGAAAAATATTCCAAAGGCTTTGAAGAGAAAATTACAAACTTAATCAATAACATTGAATCTCAAGATGGTCCAAGAGTACCTGGCAGTAAACGAATTGCTAATGCAGAAGCAAATGCCGATACACCAATAAATATAAAAGAAGATTTATATAATAAAATTATTTCTTTACAGAGTTAAAGTTAATCATTGTCAGCAAGCCCTGCACCAGCAGCATTTTCCTTAAGTCGATCTGTTTCCTCAACAAATGTCTCAGTTGAAAGTTCATATAATTGATCCCAAATTTTACTCTTAAATGAATCTTCATTCTCTTGAATTTCTATTTTAACAGTTTTTGCATTTTCAATTATTAATCCCATAAGATTAGTGTCTGTTGCAATAAACTTATTCAAATTTAACATAAAACTATGATCATCTATTTGTAATTTAATTTTCTTACCTATTCTATCTGAAAGACGATTAATAAAAGGTATTAATAAAATTGGAAAATTAATTGAGTACAAAGTAATATTTTTAATTTCCTCAACTTTACTTGCAGAGTCTAATAATGCAGATCCAGTATAGAAAGGACAAAATGAATTTGGTTTTATATTATTTTCTTTACTTATTTCTTTTGGTCCAAATGTCTCTTTTCCTTTAACCTGTTCAAGGTATAAACTTAGGTTTTCAATTCCTGAAATACTTAAAAGCTCAAGACTCTTAATATTTTTTCCTACTTCTTCTGCAATACCCCATGGAAATCCTGCAGCTTTAGTTGCTCTTTTTGAAATTGTTTCTATTTCACTTGAAGTTCTCATAGTCGATTATAAATCCAAGTATCATCTGTATTTTTTAATTCATTTATTAAAGGCGCACCTTGATACATATTTATACGTAGCCATTTATCAGAACGTGGATCAAATTTTTGTGCCCCAAAAAATGATAATTTTAATCTCAACATATCAATTGGAACTAATTTTGATCCAATTGTATTATCTTGAATTTCTGAATATGGAAATTTTTCTATGATAAAACAACGTCGAACCGCATGTCGTAAATCATTATTAAACATTAAGAACTCAGCAATAGTTTTTGATGAGCTAAAATCTTTTAGTCTTTTAAAAAGCTCAGAAACATCTCGAGCTATGGCAAGAGGCTGCTCTAATTCAGACCCCTCTTCCTCATATCTATTAGCGACTCTAGGCTCTTCTTTATTTTTTGAGATAAACCAAAAATTTGTAATTTCTTCTGAAGAATTAAAATCTATATCTAATATACTAGAATAATTAATTTGTATTATATCAATCAAATCACTCACTAATCTTTCTCCAGGAATATCAAAATGAAGATCCTCCTCTGAACTCATTTTTTCTACCAAAGGATTTACAATATTATCATACGGCTCCATGAGCATTGAAACAATATATTCAATCCCTTCTTCACTTAGCTCATTTTCAATCCATAAGTATAATTTATTCCATAAAAATTTTTCGTTAAACTCAAAATTAAATAAATATTTTTTTTCAAAATGTTCTAGATCTTTAATTAAAATTTTAATCTTATTGATTTGATATTTACTATCTGTTTTCCAAGTATTAATATTTAATTTTGATTTTTCAAAGCACTCTTTAAACTTATTAAAATCATTAATTTCTACCTTCTCAATAGAACGAATTTGTTTTAAAGCTTCTTCTCTTGAATAAATCCAGTTGTGTAACAATGTAGGATGATTAACTATAAAAGGGGCCATACCTAATCCCGTAGAATTGCCAATTCCTAGATTTCTTGCAATGTCATCTGATAACTTAACAGCTGAAATTTGATTTCTAGATTTGGCAATATGATTTACTTGATCAAAAGTAAATTGACGAACTAAATAAACAAGCATCATTTCTAATCTAAATGGACCACATATTTCAGAACGTTCCTTAATTCTATAGCGATCAGCTAAACCAAATTTACCAGAACCATAAACTGCTGTAGTTCTGTATAAATAGCCAACGTCTTTTACAATATTTTCATCCGGCTGTTGTCCACTTGCTAACGCGTCAACTGTATGTTCAAAAATTCTTACAGACTTATTTGCTCTAGATAAAGTTAACTCTTTATAGGAAACTCTCCCTACTTCTTGTTTTGGAACATTTTCTTTCAATCGCTTAATATCTTCTTTAGTTGGAATCCCGTCATGAAGTACAAACGCGGCATCCCACTTAGTAGCAATGACTCGATCTGATCGCTCAGTAGAATTTAATTCATTTGCAAAGCAAACTAATGAATATGCTCGACTGTCTTTTTTGACAGAGTAAACAGCTGTACCATAACCGCTCTTGTCTAGCTCGAATAAGTCTTTGTTAAATTCCCAATCTTTAAACTCTCTTATAAAGCTTCTTAAGAATGATAATTTTGATTGATAAAATGAACCTAGGCGTGACAAGGTCATAATCTCTTTGGGATTGCGATGATTGATATCTGGCATAATCAATTAATATAATCTTTATAAAAATTAAACCAATTATCACCTAAAATTCCGTGCAACTCTTCATTATTAAAGCCTACTTTCTTTAAGCCTTTTTCAATATTATTAAACCCTCTTGCATCTTGAAACCATTCAGGCTGATTAGGAAAAGCAGCATTAGAGGCTGTTCCTTCCCCATAATCTTTAGTCTTAGTCCAAGTTCCATTTCTCATCCATTCCACAATACTGTCAGGTTGCTTCAAACAAAGATCCGAACCAATACCTAAATTTTTAGTGCCAATAATTTCAGCAGTTTTTGCAACCATTTGACAAAAACTATCTAAGGTACAATTTGTTCCATCTAGTAAATGATGCGGGTATAAAGACAATCCTAGCATTCCACCAGATTCACCTAAGGCTTTTAGAATATCATTAGGTTTATTTCTTTTTGCTTTATGCCAAAATAATGGATTAGCATGTGTAATAGCAATAGGTTTTTCAGAAAGATTAATGGCATCAAAGGTAGATTTATCTGCAGAATGTGACATATCAATAATTAGGCCAACCCTATTCATTTCTCTAATAACTTCCTTGCCCATTCTTGTGACACCACTATCATTTTCCTCATAACATCCAGTTGCTAGTAGTGATTGATTGTTGTAGGTAAGCTGCATAAAAACTGCACCCATTTGATGAACTGACTCTACTAACTTAATATCATCTTCGATAGGAGAGCAATTTTGAAAACCAAAGAAAACAGCTGTTTTATTTTCATTATGTGCTTTTTCTATATCTAAGTATGATCTACCTTGAAAAATTAGCTCGGGATAAATTGCAAAATACTCTTTCCATTCTTCAAAATTTTCCTGAACTTCATCATAATCTTCATGATATGCAATAGTCACATGAATAGCATCAAGACCTGCTTCACGATTAGATTCAAATATTTCCTTAGACCAATTACAGTACTGCAGATTATCAATTCGATAGTTCTTATTCTTTGACATTAGTTAATATTATCTTTTAAATTACAATAAAGTTACTATGTTATTATATATTAGAGGTCAATATTTTGAAGAAATACTCAATTTTTAGTTTAATCAAAAATGCATTTAATGGCCATAAAAATTGGGATGTGGCCTGGAGAGATCCTGAACCCAAAAAAGAATATGATGCCATTATCATTGGTGGAGGTGGTCACGGATTGGCTACGGCATATCATCTTGCAAAAGATTATGGAATAAAGAATATTGCTATCCTTGAAAAAGGTTGGATCGGTGGTGGTAATATTGGAAGAAATACTACCATATTAAGATCAAATTACATGCACGATGCTAATAATCTTTTTTATGATCATGGTATGCAGATGTGGAAAGATTTAAGTCAGGAACTGAACTATAATGTGATGTATTCTCCAAGGGGGATTCTAAATCTTGCGCACTCAGACGCACAAATAAATTCTTTCTCTAGAAGAGGTAATTCAATGCGGTTGAATGGTATCGACGCTTCTCTCCTTGGTCGTGAAGAAGTAAGAAAAATGATTCCTTTTGCAGATTTTTCAGACAATGCTCGCTTTCCAATATTCGGTGGTTTGTTGCAGCCAATTGGTGGAACAGCCCGACATGATGCAGTTGCATGGGGATATGCAAGAGCGGCTGATGATTTAGGAGTTGATATAATTCAGCACTGTGAAGTAAATAGTTTTGATATTGAAAATGGAAAAGTATCAGGAGTACAAACTTCACGTGGAAATATTAAGACAAAAAAAGTTGGTTTATGTGTTGCTGGAAGTACTTCGATACTTGCTGAAAAGTTAAATATGACTTTACCAATTGAAGCCCATGTATTGCAAGCTTGTGTGTCTGAACCAGTAAAACCAATGCTTGATGGTGTAGTAACTTTTGGTGCAGGACATTTCTACTGCAGTCAATCTGATAAAGGTGAAATGGTTATGGGTGGTGATTTGGATGGTTATAATAGTTACGCTCAAAGGGGTAATCTCCCAACTATTCAACATGTGCTAACCGAAGGTGTCGCTCTGTTTCCAAATTTAAGTAGACTTAAAATATTACGAACTTGGGGAGGTATTATGGATATGTCAATGGATGGCTCACCAATAATTGATAAGACTCATATCGATGGGGTGTATTTGAACTGTGGTTGGTGTTATGGTGGTTTTAAAGCAACACCAGTTTCTGGACTAACATTTGCACATACTATTGCTACCAATGAACCCCATGAATTAAGTATACCTTTTAAACTTGATAGGTTTCATACAGGACATCTTCTTGATGAAAAGGGTCTTGGTACAAAAACTTGGATTAGCTGATATGCTTGAAATTAAATGTCCGTATTGTGGTGAGCGTTCACAAAATGAATTTTCTTATGGTGGTGATGCAACTATTAAACGTCCAGAATTAAATAGTGAAATAAGTGATTTGGAGTGGGATAGTTTTGTTTATTACAGAAACAACCCTCGTGGAAAACATTTGGAATTATGGCACCATACTTCAGGATGTCGTCGATGGTTTAAAGTTCATCGAAATACAGCAACTCATGAAATAATTAAAACTCTAGAAATACAGGAAGAACTGCACGATTAATAATGCAAAAGTATAGAATTAAAGATGGAGGTAAAATCCAAAGAAATAAAAAAATTTCTTTTATTTTTAATGGTAAAACGTATTTTGGATACAAGGGTGATACAATAGCTTCTGCACTTCTTGCGAATGGAGTTCATCTTATTGGAAGAAGCTTTAAATATCATCGGCCTAGAGGAATTATTGCTGCAGGTGTTGAAGATGCTAATGGTAAAGTTCAGCTCTATAAAAATGATATAACTGAACCAAATGTAAATGTTACTGAAGTTGAGCTAGTTAAAGGCTTAAGAATAGAAAGTCAAAATTGCTGGCCATCAGTATCTTTTGATGTATGGGCTATAAATAATTTTTTAAATAGGTTTTTCCCAGCAGGCTTTTATTACAAAACTTTTATGTGGCCAAAAAGTTTTTGGTATAAAGTTTATGAGCCAATTATTAGAAAAGCTGCTGGTATGGGAACAGCTTCTTTGAAACCTGACCCTGATAGGTATGAGCATCAATACGAACACTGTGATATTCTAGTTGTTGGATCTGGACCATCTGGAATTTCAAGTGCTTTGGCGGCAGCAAAAAATGGTGCACGCGTTATAATAGCAGAGGATAAGCCCAGATTTGGTGGCTCACTTTTGATTGATAATGTGACTATAGGCAACAAAAATGGTGATGAGTGGGTCGAAGAAGCGATTGCTGAATTAAAATCTCTGCCTAATGTAATACTAAAAAAACGATCTCAGGTATTTGGATACTATGATCACAATATGTTAGTTATGTTTGAACGCTGCAAGGACCACTTAGATAATCCAGTGGCTTTTTCCCCAAGACAAAGGCTTTGGTATATTAGAGCTAAGCAGGTCATCATATCAACTGGTTCAATTGAACGTCCTTTAGTTTTTGCAAATAATGATAGGCCAGGAATCATGCTTGCATCATCAGCCAAAGAATATCTAAAAATTTATGGAGTACTTGCTGGAAAGAAACCAATTATATTTACAAATAATGATACAGCTTATGAAACAGCAATCGAATATAAGAATCAAGGTATTACTCCAATCATTATTGATACAAGAAATGACTCTGATGCTGGTATAGTAAATGAAGCTAAAAAATTAGGAATTCAAATTAAGTTTTCTCATGGAATTGCAAATACCTCAGGATATAAAAAAGTAAAATCTGTAACTGTTGGTGAATTAAATAATAATAAAGATGGATATAAAAATTTAGAAGAAATAGCGTGTGATAGTGTATTTGTTTCAGGCAACTGGACACCTACTGTACATTTAGCCTCACAATCTGGAAACAAATTAAAATACGATGCAAATTCAGACACCTTTTTACCAGACAAATCACGACAAAAGGAAACTGTGATTGGTTCAGCTAATGGAAGTATGACTTTACAAAAAAGTTTAAAAGAAGGTTTTGAAAAGGGCTTTAATCTATCAAATGAAATAACAAAGAATGGTATAGCAACATTAATTCCAATTTCTGATGAAAAACAATATGGCCAGCATGATAAGTTCTGGTGTATGCCCTTACCAAATAAAAAACATTATAAAAGATTTGTTGATTTTCAAAATGATGTAGCAGTATCAGACATTCAGCTTGCTGTTCAAGAAGGCTTTAGATCGATTGAGCATGTAAAAAGATATACCACTTTGGGCATGGCGACAGACCAGGGCAAAACAAGTAATCTAAATGGACTGCAGCTTGTTTCTGAACTTGAAAAGAAAATTGTTCCAGAGGTTGGCCATACTACTTTTCGACCACCTTACACATCAGTGACCATAGGCACAATAATTGGTCGTGAGGTAGGAAAAAACTACAAAGCAACTCGAAAATCTCCTATGCACCAATGGCACGAACAACACGGCGCCGTTTTTGTCGATGCTGGCCTTTGGTTGAGACCCCGATATTATAAAGAAAATAAAGAGACACTTCATCAAGCTTCAAAAAGAGAAGCTCTAAATGTAAGAAAAAATGTAGGTGTATGCGATGTTACATCGTTGGGTAAGATAGATATTAAGGGAAAAGACTCTGCAGAATTTCTTAACAGAATTTATACCAATGCTTTTTTAAAATTGCCAATTGGTAAAGCTCGCTATGGTGTAATGCTTCGAGAAGATGGTGTAGTTTTTGACGATGGAACAACTACTAGAATTTCTGAAAATAATTTTCATATGACTACGACAACTGCGCAAGCTGCTAATGTTCTTGTACATTTAGAATATTATCTACAAGTCGTATGGCCTGAATTAGATGTAAGTGTAGTTTCTACAACTGAACAATGGGCAAGCGCAGCAGTTGCTGGACCTAAATCCAGAATGCTTTTAAGTAGAATTTTTCCAAGTGAAGATCTATCAAATGAAGCATTGCCATTCATGGGTTATAAAGAAGTTCAATTTAAAGATACTACTGCAAGAATATTTAGAATTTCATTTTCAGGTGAGCTTGCTTATGAGATAAATATAATGTCTGATTTTGGCAACCTAATGTGGGATGAAATTATTGATCTTGGAAAAGAATTTAATATACAGCCGTATGGTACTGAAGCTCTATCTATACTTCGAATTGAGATGGGACATGTAGCGGGTTCAGAAATTGATGGTCGAACCATTGCTTATGACTTATCACTTGAAAATATGCTTAGTCAAAAAAAGGATTTTGTTGGAAAAAGATCACTAAGTAGAAAAGCATTCAATGAACCAGATAGAGAAAGGATTGTTGGTATAGTTCCAATTGATAAAAAAACATCTATTCCTGAAGGGTCATATCTCATTAAGAATGAGAATTCTTTATTGCCAGTTCCTAAATTAGGATATATTTCAGCTTCTTGTTGGAGTGTAGAATTTGATAATCCTTTTTCATTAGCTATCATAAAAGATGGGAAAAATAAAATAGGTGAAAAAATATTTGCAGTATCCCCACTTAAAAATGTTTCTATTCCTGTTGAGGTTGTTTCTCAACACTATGTAGATCCAGAAGGTCAAAGGGTAAGGTCATGAGTAGAGTTTCACCACTAGCTAATACAGCTGTATTGGGATATTTTGGCAATTTTGAAGGTAAAAGTATTGATAAAATTATAAAAATTTCAGAAATTAGAAATGCTAAAATATATCAAATTGTTCAGTATAAAACTAGTAAGCTAGATACATCCTCGTTGAAAATTGACAGCCAAATACTATCAGCTAGTCCTGGTACAGTTTCAGCCAACTTAAAAACAAGAATACAATGGAATGGTCCAAAGGTATGGACTATTGTTTCGAGCAATATAAGTATTCTTGATCAAATTAATACTAGCTGTTCTGATGAAGATTTTGCAATAACTGATTTATCTCACTCACGTATCATTCTTCAAATAGCAGGTGAAAATGCAATTAATATTATTAAGAAAGGATGTCCATTAGACTTAAATGAATTTAAAATAAATAATTGTGCTAACTCAGTCTATCATGGAATAGCATTTTCAATTGATATGCTAAACGATAATCCAAATACATATAACTTTATGGCTTATAGGAGTTTTGCTGATTCTTTCTATCATGCTATTACAGATGCTTCTCTCGAATATGGATATAAACAAGAGTAAATTTATATGGAATGGATAAATTCAATTAGGAGTCCTAATTTAACAATTTTTTTTCAATATATTACTTGGTTAGGGTATAAAGATTTTTTGTTTCTATTTGTCCCTTTTTGTTTTTGGTTTTTTGATAGGAAAGTATTTGGAACATTTACATTATTTGTTTTTATTAGTGCACTCATAAACACTTATTTTAAAGATTTTTTTCAAGATCCCAGACCTGACGTTATCCTTAATATTGACCCTTGGGCAAGCCCTGTTGATCTTTCTTATGGTTTTCCTAGTGGTCATGCTCAATTGGCAGTCGTTATCTGGGGATTTTTATTTTTAAATACAAAAAATATTTTTTTGAAAATTTTATTAATATTTTTAATTCTTACAATTTCATTTAGTAGAATCTATTTGGGGGTTCATGATACCTCGGATGTAATCGGTGGAATTATATTTGGACTAATATCAATATTTTTATTAAATGTCCTATTGGGAGATAAAGGTTTATGGGTTAGAAACCTATCAAATTTAAAACATTTTCTTATTTATCTAAGTTGTATTTTATTACTCTACTTAACTTGGCCAGACGGAGAGGATAAAATAGTTTCTGTAGCACTAGGAAGTTTAGTTATGGGATTTTTTATAGGCCAAATTATAGATATTAAATATTTTAATTTTGAAAGCCCTCAAAATTTAGCATTTAAAATTTTATCTACAATTTTAGCCTTAGCTGGCTTTATTCAATTAAATAGAAGTGTTGATCAAATTCTAGAAATAATAAATTTTAACCATAGTGTTGAAGCAGCAGCCTCTTCTTTAGTGATTGGACTTTATATTTCATTGATAGCGCCTTTGATCTTAAGTTTTTTACAGTTACAAACAAAAAAAGTTAATAGGATTAGTTAACTAATTCAAAAAGCTGAAGCTATAGCATCATCAATTTTTCTTGCAAGCTTATCTCTATAAGAACAGTTAAAACTACACATTTTATCTAAAATTGCTAAATTTTCTTTTGCTTTTTCGATTCTGTTTGTTTGAATATAAAGTTCGCCTTGGTACTCTAAGATGCCCTTATGCTCAGAATTTATTTCTAAGCCTAAACTATAATATCTTTCTGCATCTTCAAAGTTTCCCAATTTTCTTGATGCAAAACCAATAGAATTCCATCCATCAGCACTTTGTGGATTCTCATAAACAAAGGTTTCGAGTTCTATTAATGCTTCTTCATACATTTCATTATTTATCATTACAAAGATAGGCTTTAGTTCAGCAGAATATTTACCATAGTTAACTCCATCACCTCCTGAGCCACCACTTGAGCCACCACTTGAGCC
>Ga0228615_1001577_pt1 | contig 11304 bp, 7 predicted proteins | sample 16DmetaG_FD_190530 | JGI IMG/M metagenome (GOLD analysis project Ga0228615, IMG submission 190530) | Seawater microbial communities from Monterey Bay, California, United States - 16D | ecosystem: Environmental > Aquatic > Marine > Coastal | place: USA: California | collected 2016-10-17
CGGACCGCGCTTATTCCGATAAAGGAGAGATCGGCTGGGGCAGCCAAATTCGTTCCTACGTATTCCAACCTTACCAGATGGTTAAGGACCTCCGCACAGGCGAAGAAACTGGAAACATCCAAAACGTCATGGATGGAGCCCTTGACCCCTTTATTGAAGCCATGCTTCGCGGCCAAAAACGCGCTTAAATTTCCGCGAAAAGGGCCCCTCTTTCGACATCTCAATTAGGACTCAAAGCAAGCACTCTCATCACCCGGTTTTGAAAATTGAGTGAGATTCACCGAGCAAAGTTAATGCACATCGCCTTCGGCACCTCCGCACTTTTGCCGCTAAAAGAAATCTTACCCGTTTTCTTATCAATCCGATGACTGGTCACTTCGTTGGACTTTTGCCCTGCCACAAGAAGCCAATCACCAGATGGCGAAAGATTAATATTGCGAGGAATCCACACCGCTGCTGGGGTCGTTTCCAGATGCTTTAATGACCCATCCTGTGCAACAGAGAGGACAGTTAAGGAATCTCGACCCTCTTTGGTTAAATCACGATTGGCGGTGTAAAGAAAATTCCCATCTTGCGAAACCCTAATCTCGGAACAGCTCATGTTCTCTGTCTTTGTTTTCGACGGGAAAACACTCACTGTATTCTTCATTGTCAAAACACCATTTTTCGTATCACGGGAGAACCCTGTCACAGTCAAAGTGAGCTCATTGAGAACATAGGCATGCGAACCATCTTTACCAAACTTCATATGACGGGGACCTGAACCTGGAATTAACTTGAATCCCCCCTTATCAGTTAATGTCCCCTTAGCATCGAAAGCATAAAATTTCACCTGATCGATTCCAAGATCTGGCGCATACGCGAATTTGTTATCAGGCCCAGCATAAATGGAGTGTGCGTGAGGCCCTTCTTGCCGTTGTTTGTTCACGCTCGAACCCTTGTGCTGCATCAGTGATGCCACGGCGCCAATCTCCCCACCTACTATAGGAAAAGACACTACCTTCCCACCACCGTAATCCGCTCCAAAAAGAACTTTTTCATTCGCGTCGATACTGACATGGCAAAGTCCTCGACCATCATAAGTCTGGCTCGAAATCTCAGTAAACTTGCCCCCAACGATCGAATAAGCCGAAACCGCTCCCTTCCCGCCTTTTTTATAAGTAGAAAAAATAACACTGCCTTCCTTGTTCACCTCTTGAAACCCCATGTTTTGGCCCTTCACCACATGCTTACGATTGGAAAGCGCACCCGTTTCTTCGTTTAATTCGAGAGTGTAAATTCCGTCTGCTCCGGTGCCAACGTAAACAGGAGTCGTTTGAGCCTGAAAGGCTCCAGTGAGAGCCACTGTCGCAAAAATCATCTTCTTCATGCCGTTGATTAACAGAATGAATCGTGACCTGAAAGACAGATCCTTGCCAGCCCCTAAAAATCTGAGCATTCTTACCTCGGATGCCCGACAACATTAAGAACGACCGATATTTCGCGGAAGGTTTTCGCGAACTCGACGAAAGTCTAGCCGAAACCACAGCTATGCTTGCCGAGGCCCTCCCGCTTGATGCTGCCCTTCGGTCGCTCGTCCCCTGGCAAGAAGGAAAACCATTTCCTGAAACAATTCCTTCAGGGTCAGAGCGTGAAGGAGCTCAACTCCTCTCTATTTGCTTCGAACTACTCAACATCGTCGAAGAACGAGTCGCTTGGAAATTCCGTAGTGCCCGCCGAACCTCCCACGGAGCCGATGCCATTAAGGGCCTTTGGCCCTCCGTTATCAAACGCCTTTCCGAAGCCGGATTAACCGAGCAAGAGGTAATTACGACCCTCAAAAAAGTTCAGGTCGAACCAGTCCTAACTGCCCATCCAACCGAAGCAAAACGCCCCTCTGTGCGCGTCCGCCACAAAGCTATTTACGAGGAACTTCGTAGTTTTGAATCCGCGAAACATGATCCTCATTATGGACGCCGCGTCGCAGATTCTCTCCGCGCTGAGCTCCAAACCCTTTGGTATACTGGGGAAATTTTCGTCCAACGGCCCGCAGTTCAAGAGGAACTTCGGAATGCTCTGCCTTATCTCAGCGAAACCTTCCCCGAAGTCGTAATCCGCCTTGACCGTTCCCTCGAACTCGCGTGGGAAGATGCTGGTTGGAATATCGAAAACCTTCGCAAAGAGAACGCCTATCCAAAACTCCGCTTTTCTAACTGGATTGGCGGCGACCGCGACGGTCACCCCTTTGTCACACCAGAAGTAACCAAAAACACCCTCGCTGAACTTCATGAAAATGCAGTGCAAATGCACCAGCGGCATTTAATGAAAGTCGCCGACAAACTCACCCTGGCTCCTCCCTTCACCAAAGTTCCTTCCCGTCTTAACCAAGCCATTGCAACGTATGCCGAAGAACTCGGCGATGCGGGATTCCGAATTACAAAACGCTACCATCTAGAGCCATGGCAGACTTTTATTCGACTCGTCGTCGAAAGATTCGAGCAGGATAAATACCATACCACCGCCGAATATCTCTCCGATCTTAATCTTGCTCACAACACCCTCTGCGAAGCCAAAGCTTCAATGACCGCGCACGAGTGGATTTTCCCGCTGATTCGCCTTGCTGAAATTTTCGGACTTCATCTCGCTTCCCTCGATGTTCGCAACAACTCGGAAGCCCACGATGCCGCCGCCGCTCAGCTCTTCGCTAGAGTCGGGATTCCTGACGGCGAAAACTTCCCGACTTGGACCGAAGAAAAACGCCGCGAATTCCTTGTCGCAGAGCTTTCGAATCCAAGACCATTTCTTACTCGCTACGAGAAAGCTGGCGATGATGCAGATAATATTCTGGCCTACTTTCGCCTCCTAGCGACCCACCTGCGCAAGCGCGGGCCTGATTGCCTAGGACAACTCATCATCAGCATGACGCGTTCTGTGTCTGATATCCTTCTCGTACAGCTTCTCTGCCGTGAAGCCGGACTCGCCAAGCTACATTCAAACGGCAAATGGCGCTCCCGCCTACCAGTTAGTCCGCTCTTTGAAACCGGAGAAGACCTAGCCGCCGCTGACACCATTCTGGCGGAATATCTCGCCATCATGGGACCCCATCCATCCGGAATGCAGCCCGCTATGGTCGGATATTCCGATTCCAACAAAGATGCCGGAGTTTTTGCATCCCAATGGGGAATTTTTAAAGGCCAAGAAGCAATGACCGCGGCCTGTCGGGCAGAAGGTGTTGTACCACAGTTTTTTCACGGTCGCGGCGGTACTATTGGTCGCGGAGCAGGTCCTACTCGTTGGTTCCTTAGGGCCCTTCCTGATGGAGCACTTGCCGGCCCCGTCCGCGTCACCGAACAAGGCGAGGTCCTCCCAAGAAAATACGGTCACGAAGGGAACGCTCACTTCCATCTTGAACTCCTCACCGCCGGTGTCACCCGTGTCGTTGGATTGCGAAATGAACGAGCTAATCCTGTTGAACAGTGCCGCCAAAGTCTCGACGCTCTTTCCGCCGAATCAGACAAAGCCTATCGCAAGCTGCTTGACGCCGATGACTTCATCAGCTTCTACCGTAGTGCGACTCCCATCGACGCTTTAGAAACCGGGGTCTTTGGATCTCGGCCCTCCCGCCGTACTGGCAAGAAGGCCTCCCTCAAGGATCTCCGTGCTATTCCATGGGTCTTTTCTTGGACACAAGCCCGTTTCTACCTACCTGGCTGGTATGGTGTTGGCTCCGGCCTCGAGGCTATCGGCGAAGAATCCTATCAGAATATCAAGGACAACCTGCCAAAATTCGACTTCCTCCGCTATGTCTTCACCAACATTGAATCTTCCCTCGCCTCGGCAAACCCCGAAATGATGAAGCAATATGCCGAGCTCTGCCCGAACGAGGATCTTCGAAAACGCCTTCTTGGCCAAATCCTTACCGAATACCAAAAAACACTTGGATTAGTTCACAAACTTTTTGGCCGCGAATTTGATTCCCGCCGCCCGCGCATGGAAAAAACCCTCGCAGTCCGGGAAGGCCCATTAAAGGTCCTTCACGAGCAACAAATCGCCCTCATCAAACGTTGGCGTGAGGCCGGAAGCCCAATCGAAGCAAAGGATGGTCGCTTCAATCGCGATTTTCTCGCCCTGCAATTGACGATCAACGCAATCTCATCTGGCCTACGCGAAACTGGTTAATCATTCTCGAATCACCTTAAATAAGGAATAAGTTCCGTCGGCATTTACCGTTCCAAGATGCCTGCCATCCCGCGAAAAAGAGAGCTGCAGGCATCCATGATTGACCTCCTTGCCAAACTTGCCCTTGAGATGAATTTCGTTATTCTACCCCCATGAGAAATTTAATTTCCGTTCTCTTTATTTTAAGTTCTCCCTTTGCCTCCGCTAAAGCTCCCGCAGATGAATACTTTAAGGTCGAAACCGTCGCTGGAAGTTTTGTTGACGCCATGGAAATGGCAGTCACTCCAGAAGGCCATGTATTCGTCACTGAACGCACTGGGGCGGTGAAACTGGTTGATCCAGAGAATGGTAAAGTTAAAGTAATCGCAACCATCCCAGTCGAAGTAAGAAAAAAAGAATTCGCGAGAGAGTGCGGGCTGCTAGTAATCACCCTTGATCCGAATTACGAAAAGAATAAGTGGGTATATCTCTACTACTCAGTCCAGGGGCAACCCGTCCATCATCTTGCTAGATTCACTTTTAAAGGGGGGCAACTCGGCAGCGAAAAGACCTTATTAGAGGTTCCACACGATCGCGAAAACTCAACATGCCATGAAGGTGGATCTCTAGCTTTTGGGCCCGACGGTTGCCTATACCTTTCCACCGGAGACAACACCTGCCCATTTCAATCGAATGGCTCCGCTCCTATCGACGAGGGTAAAAACCGAAAGTGGTATGACGCCCAACGCACTTCCGCCAACACCAACGACCTTCGCGGGAAAATTCTCCGTATTCAACCCACCAAAAATGGCGGCTATACTATTCCAAAAGGCAACCTTTTTCCGAAAGGCACCGCTAAGACTCGCCCGGAAATCTATGTTATGGGATGCCGTAATCCCTATCGAATTTCAATCGACCCAAAAACTAACTATCTCTACTGGGGAAAGGTTGGGCCCGACGCCGGTAGCGATTCAAGCCGAGGACCACGCGGCTATGATGAGATTAATCAAGCCCGCAAAGCCGGTAATTTTGGTTGGCCTTATTTCAGTGCCGACAACAAACCCTATGCTGATTATGACTTCGCGGAAAAAAAGACAGGGAAAAAATTTAATTTTAAGAAACCAATCAACAGTTCAATCAACAACACTGGACTAACCGAACTCCCTCCAGCCCAGCCAGCCTTTTGGCACTACCCCAGAGCATCTGCCTGTGCTGGACCGGTGTTTCACTCCGATCTCTACCCTAAGGGTCAGGGGGGGCTCCCAGCACAACTTGACGGCTGTCTCATAGCCTACGACTGGACCACCACTCGGATTCGTCTAATCAAGCTTAATGACAAAGGAAAAATCGAGTGGAACGAGCCATGGCTCGGAAAATATCGCTTTGTTCACCCCGGCGACATGGCCTTGGGCCCCAAGGGTGAGCTTTTTATTCTTGAATACGGATCAGCCTGGTATGACGGCAAGAACGGTAAGCTCAAACGAGTGACATACTCCAAAACTCCGCAAGCCATTGCAGTTTCACCATCCGATCCCCGAATGAAGGGCCTTCCAAAGGATCACCCTGGCACCAAGCTTATCGCCGAGACCACCTGTCTTGCCTGCCATAACACCACTCAAAAGTCGATCGGACCAACCTACCGCGACGTCGCAGGAAAATATGCCAAAGACCCGGATTCCATCGAAATGTTGGCAAATAAGGTTATTAAAGGAGGAGTTGGAGTTTGGGGTGAGCAACCCATGCCTCCCCATCCTCAACACAATATTGAAGAGACCCGACAAATGGTTGAAGCCATTCTTAAAGTCCGGAAAAAATGACCCTTATTTATCAGGACGAGCACATCGTGGTGGTCGATAAGCCAAGCGGATTTCTTTCAGTTCCTGGACGAGGGATTGAGAAAATCGATTCGGTTTCTCACCAAATTAGCTCCAATATTCCCGGATGTATTGATCAACCCGCAGTCCACCGTCTTGACATGGACACCTCGGGCTTACTTGTTCTAGCTCTCACTAAAGCCGCTCATCGAAACCTCTCGAAACAATTTCAAGATAGACTTACCGAGAAGGAATACATTGCTCTCCTAGATGGAACACTCCCTGAGGAACTCGGGAATAGCGGCACGATCACGCTTCCATTCCGACTTGATATTGAGAATCGCCCTTATCAAATCTACGATGAAATTCACGGAAAAATGGGAACATCTCACTGGCGCCGTATCTCTGTTAAAAATGGAATATCACGAATACATTTTAAGCCGATCACGGGCAGAACCCACCAGCTTCGGATACACTCAGCCCATCCAAAAGGGCTCGGACTTCCAATTCTTGACGATCCGCTTTATGGCAACGGCACAGACCCCGGGAAAATGAAGCTCCACGCTAGCAAACTCTCCTTCGACCACCCCGACACGAGCGAGCGACTCACTTTCACTTCACCCGCTCCATTTTAAATCGATGACTCAGCCCGATCAGGAACCATTTAAATTTTCCCTCCAAGAGATTCAACAACGCACTGAATTTTCCCTCGAGCCCGAATTGCCTTAGACCTTAATGAACCAGCCTGAGAAACTTTCTCTCCGCCTTATTTGCAACCATCGCAAAGATTTGATCACCAGCCTCAAGTGTGTCATCGGCCCCAGGAACAATAGCCTGTAAGCCCTTGAGTAACCCAACCAAGACACAACCATCGGGCCACTTAAGCTCCGCCACTGTTTTGCCATCTGCCTTTGACCCTCTTGCAACATGGGTTTGGAGAACAATGCCGTTCCCAAGTTTACGAACAACATGGAATTTTTCGGTCGTGACGTAACGCGAAATCTCTTTCCGCGAAGCTTCTCGCGGGCTCACCGCCGCGACGACCCCAAAGTGTCTTCCAGAAGAACTAATGGCTTTCGCGTAATCAGCCCGATGGATCAAAGTTAAACAGTTCTTAGCGCCAAGATTATGAGCCTGCAAACAAGTCATTACATTATCCTCATCACTGCTGCTAGTCGCTACGAAAAAATCAGCTTCCCCAACCTGTTCTTCCTCTAACTCTGCGACCGATGTCGCATCTGCATTGATCACGGTCGTGCTTGAAAGACGGTCTGTAAGCTCCTGAGAAAGTTCAGGGTTACCCTCAAAAATACGGACCCGGCAATTCCAACTTTCCAACATTTGCGCAAGTGAAAATCCATATTCCCCGCCTCCAAAAATGACGACCCGAGGTCCATCTTTAAGGTGAATCTCTTTTTGCAATCGCCCAACAAGCTGGCGTAACTTGTGAGGTGCTCCGAACACGGTCACAATATCACCTCCTTTCAAAACGGTGTCGGCATTGGCAACTTCGTGGGAATTGTCCCGACTAATCAATGCAACTCTCGTATTTGCCGGGAACTTGAGCGACTTCAATGGCTCACCGACGACCTCACTCTCAGAGCTAACTCGAACTTGCTGTAACTCAATTCGTCCACGCGCAATTTCTTCGACCACCAGTGAATCAGGGTTTCGAATAAACTTCGCTAACTCAATCGCAGCCAACCTCTCGGAACTAAAAATGTGATCAATTCCAAAGTGGCCCCTAAAGTCAAACAGCCACTCCTCACGCTGCAAGCCCGGATGCACCCGACTGATCACCCGCTCTACCCCCATTGACTTCACCATCGAAGCGCACATTAAATTCACCGAGTTCTCACTTGTAAGCGCAAGAAATAATTCGCAATCACCAATATTAGCTTCGGCAAGTGTATTCACACTGGAACCATCTCCAACGACTACCTTACCTTCGATTTCGCCCTGAAGCTCGGAGGCCTGAACTGCATCACTCTCGATTACTGAAACAGTATGCTCTTGACGCGACAATTCTATAGCAAGGTGGCGGCCAATTTCCCCGGCTCCAACGATAATAATATTCATGGATCAGTAATTATGAACGGAAGTCTTTGTATGCTGAAATAATTCTTCCAACCACAGGGTGACGGACAACATCGCTCGTGTCGAAGTGATTAAATGCTACGCCATCTACGTCCTTGAGTGCATTTTCCGCCTCCAGTAAGCCTGAAATCCCGTGATCCTTCAAATCAATCTGAGAAGAATCACCAGTAATGATACATCGAGAACCTTCCCCCAAGCGGGTAAGCGCCATAAACATTTGCTCCCGCGTTGTATTCTGTGCCTCATCAAGAATAACAAACGACCGCGACAAGGTCCGTCCACGCATATAAGCCAGCGGGGCAATCTCGATACTACCATCCTCCAAACGCTTTGCTCCTTCTTCAAAGCCAAGCATGTCATCAATCGCATCGTAAAGTGGCCGCAAATAAGGGGCAACCTTATCTCGCATATCCCCCGGCAAAAAACCAAGCGCTTCTCCTGCCTCCACTGCTGGACGAGTCAGAATTAAACGACTGATTTCCTTTTTTCGAAGAAGATCAAGCGCCATTGCCACCGCCAAATACGTCTTTCCCGTTCCTGCAGGCCCAAGTCCAAAAACGACCTCATTAGCCACCATCGCGTTTAAGTATGCCAACTGATTCGGACTACGAGCCACTACCGGCTTGCACCCGCGTGCGCCTACAAGTTGCAACCTTCCCAAGGCCGAAATCCCTTCAGCACCTTGCCTGACTAAATCGACCGCCGTTCGAAAATCCCTCGACGTTACTTCCCCCCCTTTTCTCCTCGCTTCCTCCAAGTCAGCGAAAATCTCTTTTACTAAATCACACCCTTCTTTCGGCCCTCGAACTTCCAGCCATCCATCCCGGGTCACCAAACGGACTTTTGCCTCCCCTTCAAGATACCTGAGCTCTTTTTCCTCGTGTCCAAAAAGCGACTGCAAAAAATGCGCACTTTCATATTCAAGTTTGATCTGGTGTTCCTCCGTCACGAGACAGGAACTAACTCAGACTCAGCCACCCCGCAATGTTCAAAAGCCCGTCTTCTTGACAAGTTGGCTACTCCCCTCCAAGGTCCCCGCATCAAGACAGGGGTGTTTCTTCGTCAATTCGGAGATTCTGAGATTATACCCTCACTACCGAATTAACCACCGGGAGTCAGACCAAAATCTTTCTCACGCCTGTCGCGCCTCAAATCCAGTGCCGACAGGCTTTTTCTTTCCCTACAACTTAAAAACTACACGACTATGATTTCTCCTGACGAAAACGGACTCACACCCGAAAACTCAAAGCAACGCTCAGACTACACTGGAAACTTTGTTGAGAATATTGACAACTCCGACGAGCTCGAGGCCATTGCTGAAGACCCGACCATTTTCCCAAACTCCACTCGAATTTACGTTGAAGGCCAAATTCACAAAGATCTTAAGGTGCCTATGCGTGAAATCCGCCTTTCCGACACCGAGCACGCCAATGGGGTGACTGAAAAAAACGCCTCTATCCGGGTCTACGATTGCTCTGGGCCTTGGGGCGACCCAGATTTTAAAGGTAATGTCCGTGAGGGCCTTCCTGCCCTCCGCCGCAACTGGATCCTAAAACGTAAGGACGTTGAAGAATACGAAGGTCGTGAAATCAAAGCCATCGACAACGGTTATCTGTCTGAAGCCCACGCCGAAAAGTATAATGAAAACAAAGCCGCGAAAAATAAACTCAAAGAATATCCTGGCTTGAAGCGTCAGCCGCTTCGCTCAACCGGGAAGCCAGTAACCCAAAAGTGGTATGCCGATCAAGGCACTATCACCCCTGAAATGGAATATATCGCGATACGCGAAAACATGGGCCGCCTTGAGCAATTTAAAACGATCCACGATCGCTATCCCTCCATCGAGGAAATCCCTGATGACGCATCCGATCAAATTAAAGAGTTTATCCGTCAAAAAAATTCTACTCCGGAAGGGTATGAAATGCCCCGCCCAAGTGAGATTGACCCCATGCAGCAGGTCTCACGAAACGTCATGAACCACCAGCACCCTGGCCAAACCTATGGAGCTGAAATCCCAACTCTTATCACTGCCGAATTCGTTCGCTCGGAAGTCGCCCGCGGTCGGGCCATAATCCCAGCCAATATCAACCACCCAGAAAGCGAGCCCATGATCATCGGGCGAAACTTCCTCGTCAAAATCAATGCTAATATTGGCAACTCAGCCGTTGCGTCCACTATTGATGAGGAGGTTGAAAAAATGCGCTGGGCCACAAAGTGGGGAGCCGACACCGTGATGGATCTTTCTACTGGAAAAAATATTCACGCGACTCGCGAGTGGATTGTTCGCAACTCCCCTGTTCCCATCGGAACCGTCCCGATTTATCAAGCACTCGAAAAAGTCAACGGCCAAATCGAAAGCCTTACTTGGGAACTCTTCCGTGACACTCTCATAGAGCAAGCTGAGCAAGGGGTCGACTACTTCACCATTCACGCGGCCGTCTTAAAACGCTTCGTCCCCCACACCGCTCGCCGTATGACCGGGATCGTAAGCCGTGGGGGTTCAATCATGGCCAAGTGGGCTCTCGCTCACAACGCAGAAAACTTCCTCTACACTCACTGGGATGATATTTGTGACATCTGCGCGGCCTATGATGTTTCGTTTTCTATCGGCGATGGACTCCGTCCCGGCTCAATCGCTGACGCCAATGACTACGCCCAACTCGCAGAACTTGAGATACAAGGCGAACTCACGACCCGCGCTTGGGAGAAAGGTTGCCAAGTTATGAACGAAGGACCCGGTCACGTTCCCATGCAGCTCATCGAAGAGAACATGCAAAAGCAGATCGAGTGGTGCCACGAAGCTCCCTTCTACACGCTTGGACCACTCACAACCGACATTGCCCCTGGATATGATCACATCACTTCCGGTATCGGAGCAGCCAACATTGGGTGGTATGGTTGCGCTATGTTGTGTTATGTCACCCCAAAAGAGCATTTGGGCCTCCCAAACCGTGACGACGTCCGCGAAGGTGTTATCACCTACAAAATCGCCGCTCACGCAGCCGATCTGGCCAAAGGGCATCCTGCCGCTCAGGAACGGGATAACGCGATTTCAAAAGCCCGCTTTGAATTCCGTTGGCGAGATCAGTTTGCCCTCGGGCTCGATCCTGCCCGTGCGATCGATTTTCATGATGAAACCCTCCCGGCAGAAGGCGCTAAAACCGCGCACTTCTGCTCGATGTGCGGCCCTACTTTCTGCTCTATGAAGATCACCGCTGACGTCCGAAAATATGCCGAAGAAAACGGTTATACAGGC
>Ga0228615_1001583_pt1 | contig 11287 bp, 16 predicted proteins | sample 16DmetaG_FD_190530 | JGI IMG/M metagenome (GOLD analysis project Ga0228615, IMG submission 190530) | Seawater microbial communities from Monterey Bay, California, United States - 16D | ecosystem: Environmental > Aquatic > Marine > Coastal | place: USA: California | collected 2016-10-17
TTTTTTTATAATGACTTATTAAAAGATTCTTATTATAATTTTGGTAGAGAATATATCAAAAGATTTAAAGAATATATGTCTAAAGATTTAGCAGATAAAGTATTAAAGCATCATGGGTTTGAAAATTATAGTGGGAGATTAGAGATTGATTTCATACCAAGCAGAAGACCTACACTATCTAGAAAAGAAGAAAATTATTTAAGAGATCTTCATAGGATGTTACCCTTAAAAGATATACCTTATGATGAAAATGACGATTACTACTATAATCCATATTTTATACTTCCTGATCCTGCTTTGTATAAAGATATCTTTTGTGATATAGTTTTAGAAACATTTAATCATAGAGGAACTTATGATGATGGTGTATATGGATATTCTAATTTTTTCACTGAAAAGATAATGAAACCTACTTTAACTTGTAGACCGTTTATGGCTTTAGGTAATAAAAGTTATATGAAGGATATGAGAAAGAAATTCGAATTCCAAACATTTTCAGATTATTGGGATGAGTCTTATGATGATGTAGATGATTGTAGAAAAGCTATTAAGATAATAACTGATAATATGAAATATATTAATAGTTTATCTAATGATAAATTAACAGATATGATTTCTAATATGAAAGATATCTTAATTCATAATAATATTAAAGCAAGAAATTATTTAGAAGGAGAAGAACCATGGATAGATGTAATGAAAAATTGGATAGATAAAAAAGGAAAAGCATGGAGAGGAAGACAAGTTATTTCTCCAATATAGTTGGTTCCTAAAGTTTTTTTTCTTATATTTATATTAAAGAAGATCGACCTCAGAGCGATAATTTTTTAATAACCCGAGTAGCTTAGGCACTCACAAATTTAATGATATGAATACATTTTTAAGAGAACGTAATCCGTTCGACATTTTAGTAAGGAATTTCTTCCAAGACGCAGGAGCATACAGACCTCTTGCAGAATCCAAATTACCCCACCCAGTAGATATTTACGAAAGAGATAACGGTCTAGGACTAGACATAGCTTGTACTGGCATCTCAAAAGAAGATATCGAAATTCTTATTGAGGGTAATATAATCAGAGTTAATTATGATAAACCTAAAGAGGATGATTTAGGCGAATATATCCATAGAGGTATCGCTAAAAGATCATTTAACTTAGGTTGGAAAATTGATAGTAGATTTAATCTATCAAAAGCAACAGCCGAGTTTAAAAACGGACTGCTACAAATTGTTATACCTTATGCTAAAGGTTCAGAAACAAAAACTTTGAAAATTAGCTAAATAAACCTGCTCTGAGGTTTGATTTTCAAATATCTTATCGTATATTAATAATAAACGTTATTTAAATGGCAAATCCGAAAACACTAAAACCTACAAATGACCGTATATTGCTTAAACCTATAGATGAAGGAGAGCAAACTTACGGTAATATTGTAATACCCGATATGGGTAAAGAAAAACCAGAGATAGGGCAGGTACTAGCAATAGGTCCTGGTAGACTATCAGAACATAATCAACTAATTACAGTAAGATCTTGTAAAGTTGGCGATGTGGTTATGGTACCTAAGATAGGTACTTTAAGAGTAGATTTTGAAGGCGATGAATATTATATCGCTCAAGACAGAGAAATTTTAGCAGTTATAGAACAAGAACCGGAATTAGGTTTCGAAGAAGATTAATATGAGTAAAAAAATAACATTTTCCTCTGATGCTAGAGTAAAACTAGCGAACGGAGTAGACAAATTAGCAGATGCAGTTACAGCAACATTAGGACCAGCAGGACGTAATGTAATTATAGAACAAGATATGGGTAACCCTACTTCTACGAAAGATGGTGTTACTGTAGCTAAGTCCATAGAATTAAAAGATAAAGTAGAAAATTTAGGAGCACAGATAGTAAAACAAGCTTCTATTAAGACTGCTGACCAAGCTGGAGATGGAACAACAACTTCTACTCTTTTAGCTCAGAGTATACTTAAAGAAGGATTAGACAGAATACAAGCAGGTTCAAATGCTGTCGATATTAAAAGAGGTATTGATGAAGCAGTAGAACATATTACAGGTTTTTTAAATATAGAATCTAAAGAAATCACGGATGAAGAACAGCTCAAGCAAATCGCTACAATTTCTGCAAACAACGATAGTGAGATAGGTGAGTTAATTTCCACTGCCATGGACAAAGTTGGGCAGGATGGAGTTATTACTGTGGAGGAATCAAAAACTGGTGAAACATATCTTGAAACAGTTGAAGGTATGCAATTCTCTAGAGGTTATAAGTCTCCATATTTCGTTACAGATAATAACGCCATGCAGGCTGTTCTTCAGAATCCGTTTGTATTGATTACAGATAAAAAACTTAATCAAGTTAAAGAGCTACTTCCTATCTTAGAAGCTGTTTCTAATCAGAATAAGTCTCTTCTTATCATTGCAGATGATATAGGTGGAGAGGCACTGAGTACCCTTGTGGTAAATAAGATGAGAGGTATACTACCAGTAGTAGCAGTTAATGCTCCTGAGTTTGGTGATAGAAAAAAAGCATCTCTAGAAGATATCGCTACATTAACAGGAGGTAAAGTTATTTCTTCTGAAAAAGGTATGAGATTAGATAAATTTGATCCTGCTTGGTTAGGATCAGCTAATAAAGTAACCGTAGGTAAAGATGCTACTACTATTATAGATGCTAAAGGATCTGAAGAAGATATTAATACTAGAGTAGACGAGATCAAAAGTCAAATCGACGAAACTAATTCTCCTTATGAGAAAGAAAAACTACAAGAAAGACTAGCTAAATTTATGGGCGGAGTAGCTGTAGTACATGTTGGAGGTTTGACTGAGATAGAAATGAAGGAAAAGAAAGATAGAGTTGATGATGCTCTTCACGCTACTAAAGCTGCTATTGAAGAAGGTATTCTACCTGGAGGAGGTATAGCCCTATTGAAAGCTGCATTATGGCTTGCTGATAGTTTAAACAATGAGTTAGATGATTCTCCTCTACCAGAAGGAGATAAGTTAACAGGTTATGACATTATTATCAATGCAGTAGAACAACCTTTCTTTAAGATACTTCAGAATGCTGGATATAACGAACAAGAAATAGGAGATATAGAGTTACGTATTAAAGAAGAAGGTTCATTCTGGTTTGGGTATAATCCAAGAGAGGATGATTACTTTGATATGTTCAATGAAGGTATTATTGATCCTACTAAAGTTACTAGATTAGCTTTAGAGAATGCAGCATCCGTTGCAGGAACGTTATTAATTACTGAAGCAGTAGTAAGTAAAGGTAAAGAGAAAAAGAATACAGCACCAGGAGTAGATCCTAATATGCTGTTAGGCTAATGGACCTGCTAAAAGAACATAATTTATTTACAAATAAGTTTTTACCTAGTCAGAATAAAGACGTATCATTAGACTACTATGATACTGATTCTGAAGAACTTTGGAATACTAATTCTGTATGTGAGTACAGATCAAAGTTTCTCGATTACTATAAGAGTAATAAAATCTCTTATGAATTGAATAGTTTAGGTTTTAGAAGTGATGAGTTTACTTCTGACTTAGGTAATGTTTTTTTAGGTTGTTCACATACTTTCGGTGTAGGTCATATGTTAGAGAATACTTGGTCGTACAAGTTATCTAAGTTACTAGGTAATAAATTTTATAATATATCCAGACCAGGTATTGGCATAATGACTCAGTATAGATTTTTAAAGACTCTTTTAAAAAATCAAAAAGTTGAAAATGTCTTTCACTATCTTCCTACTGAATGTTTCACAAGGTATGAATTTTTTTTAGAAGATGAATTTTCTATACTATTTAATAAACAAGAGAAATATAAAGGAGATCTATTTTTTGAACTATTCTCAAAGGAACAACAGGTAATGTTTAATTCTGCTTATATAGATGCAATACATAATCTTTGCAAAGAAGCAGGATCTAATTACTACTTGTATACTAGGAGTTTTTACAATCAAGAAAAAAATATATCTTACTCTAATAAAAAAGGTAGCGAATATAATCTACCAGCTAGAGACTTACAACACCTACTAGTTAGTGAACAGGATAGTATTTTTGAATCATTTAAGGATCATATATCAACAAATAAAGATTCTTATTATATTAACCAAAGTAAAATTTTATAAACAATTATTAATTTAAATTAAATAAAGATGAGTGCAAAACAAGAGTTATTTGAACAGATTGCAGAGAACTTCGCAATCTTAGAAGCCGAAAACGGTGGAACTACAAAAGCTTCTCAAGCAAGAGCTAGAAAAGCAGCAGGTGAGATCAAGAAATTGATTACACCTTATAAGAAAGCGAACATGGATGCTGTGAAGGGGTAGGGCGTTTCTCCTCCCCGACGAAGTCGCCACGCGCATTTTCTAAGCCCTTCCCTTTCCGGAAGGGTTTTTTTATTGAATAATAGTTCGTATATTAATTTAATATTACGGCAAGTTCAAGAGAATATTAAGAGATTGCCTATTTATTAATATAAATCCTTATATATTATGAGAATACTAAGCACATTAAGATTGTTCTTGGCTTGTATGCTCTTCATTTTAGGAATGCTAACATTACATGCTAAGGAGGATAGCAAAGCTTTAGAGTTAAAGAAGAAAGCTATCTATTATGAGATTAAAGCTCAACTCGCGACAGACGAGATTACGTTAGAAGAGGCACAACGCCTTTGGAAGAAGAAAGTTAAACATTTAAGGAAAGAAGAGGCTAAATAAGCCTCTTTTTTTTGTTTACTATTTATAAGAAAGTTATTTAATGATTCCAAAGTTCCTAAACGATCAATACATAAACGGAGTTTCAAAATCCGGTATAAGTCTAAAAAATAAAGAAGTAAGCAAAGATCTTGACGATATACTCTTTACTAGATTAAGACATGATCAGGAACAGATGCGCGCCATAGCAAAAATGCGTTCGCAATTGCTGGAGCCTAATCCTTCGATTGATTTTGAATTTGACTTACTTACTACTCCAGAGTATTCAGTATTGCACGGACGTAAGCATGGTAGTCAGACATTTCTAACTAGCGCTCATCGTAATCCAGATTTTACTTATCAGTCAATAAATGTTAGCTTTAGTAAAGGAGAAAATTTAGGTCCTTCTAAACCATCGGTAAGATCATCTCGTACAGTAAATACGGTGTTTAGTGAGAAATATACTACACAAGAAGATCTAAACAGACTTGCTGTTAGTAGATTAAAAAGCCAAAATATTCCTTTACTACTAATTACTAGAGATCCAGCATCTTTATTCTTTTCAGGTCTTACTCAAGCATTATGGGCGTACGATGGTAAGTATTATCAAAATGAATTTTTAAAAGCTAATCCGTACATAGGTAAAAAATTAAAAAGCATAAATATAGATTTTGGATTAGAAGGAGCTATAAAAGGTAATAATATAAATTTTGAAAATCAAGAAGTGAGAGATTTATACTTTGCTTATTTTCATTATATTATTTCTAATTACGGTAGAAGACTTACTGGTGACGTTCACTTAAGTCAAATAGACTATTGCTTTAAATATACTCAGATGTTAGAATTAATGAGGACCATAGGAGATACTCCTCTAACACATATTATAAATTTAGATCAAGTTGACTCTACACCTTACCTTAAAAAGTTTTTAGTTACTAATGGATTTGTAAGAAGTAATGATCACTATGATATTAAAAAAGATAATCCTAGACATTCTACCAGAACAGTTGGCTCTATAGTCAAGGAAGCATTTTTTGAATCTGACCATAAATGTTATGGTTATTTTGGTCCTCTAGCAGATCATTTAGTTAGATCAATTAATACTTTTAACTTATTATATGATTCCAAAAATATAGTTCATTTAAAAGCAAATAAAAATAACCGTCAGACTTTAGGTCAACATATAGGTTCTAAAAAATTATGATATCTTTATTTACTAGATTTAGAGGTTCAGGAGCTCGCTATGGCAATTATATTTATATTGCTCCTCAAAAAGTAGGATCTACTATGATAGGTAGTACCGGTACACATAACTTTAATTTTGACGATACTAATTTTTTAAGAATAATAGAAGATAAGTTTCAACTACCTCATATAATACCTACATTAAGAATTTTTATCAGAGATCCATATAGAAGATATATATCTGGAGCAATAGAAAATATGTTTATGGATACTTCTAAAGCTGGAAGTTATTATAAAACTGATTATTTTTCTGAAACATTATTCTTTAAAAATAATTATGAATTTTTGAAACTTAAAAAAACTTGCGATGATAAGTATATAAAATGGACAAAATCAGATTATATTTCTGATAATGATAAAAGGCAACTTTACAAATTAGCTGAAATATATTTTAGATACCAGGCAGAGATAGAAATATATACTCAAACTCATACTATGCCTTTTTATACTGCTCTTTATGGATTATTAACTTCAAATAAAATAAAATTTGAGACTGTTTACTTAGAAGAGTTTAATTTTCCGCTTGATAGGTTGCAAGAAGAAAACGTCAAACAACTTAAGCATTCAAAAAAAATTTTTTTACCTACTGTAAGAGAAGCACTGTTCAACGTATCTAAACCTTCAATAATGAAAATGCTTGAAATGGAAAATACCTACTTTAAAAAACTTGATGAACATCACACTAAAGAATTTTCGGATAAGAATATTTAATCGTATATTATAACATGAAGCATATCTACTTTAATGACAGTTGGAATGGAGAAGAAACTAAAGATAATAAAACTTACCAGGGAAGAATGGATAAATTCCTTAAAAATGCCTACTCCAGTACGCAACAAAAAAAAGTACAGAAGAAAAAGTAAACATAAAAGCAAAGGGTTATAATGGAGTTAAAAAACTATATTGATAGTATTAAGGATTTTCCTACTGAGGGTATCTTATATAGAGATATACAACCTCTTTTAAATAATGCTAGAGCTTTTGAAGATGCTATACAAGGTATGGTAGATTTAATTGATATAGAAAACATAGATTATTTCGCAGGTATTGAATCTCGAGGCTTTATATTTGGTACTGCTATGGCATGGATTACTAATAAGGGTTTTAAAATGATTCGTAAACCAGGTAAACTTCCAGGTAGTACTTTATCGATAGATTATGACTTAGAGTACGGAAGTAACACTTTAGAAATACAACCCGGTAAAGGAAATATCATTATAGTAGATGATGTACTAGCAACTGGGGGTACAATAAATGCAGCAAAACAACTAGCAACAAACGCAGGCTATCAAGTAATAGACTTATTATGTCTACTAGATATAGGTTTGCTTAAAGAACATAATATTAAATGTCTAATATCTTATTAATATCAGCTACTAAACTAGAGCATCACGATACCGATATAAATGGTATTCCTATTCATATAATTGGAATCGGTAAAGTTAAAGCAGCTATAAACACTTATAAACTTATACAGAAGTATAAACCAGATCATATAGTTGAATTTGGTTCATGCGGTAACTTAAAGAATCATAAAGTAGGAGAAGTATTAGAAGTTGGGTCTGTATATGATGATTTTTATGGAGGACCAGTAGAGAATCATCCTCCGATTGAAATATCAGATTCTAATATTAAATTATTTTCAACAGATACCTTTTATGAAAAAGGAGGAGTATATAGTAACTATTATACTGGAATGTTAAGAGAGTGTGATATAATAGAAATGGAGGGATATTCTATAGCTAAAATTTGTGAGTCTGAAGGAATTTCACTATCTTTATACAAATGGGTTAGTGATGATGGAAATTTAACTTCATGGATTCATAACGCATCAATAGGCTATAATAATTTTAAAAAGGTTTTCAATGAGCGATTCAATTAAAAAATGGCATGAAATGCAAGAGGAGTTAAAAGATAAAAAAATCTATGAATCTCCTGATGGTGGTGAGACTGTTACCGAAAGACCTTTCTTCGGTAATATAAACGATAGAGTAGTAATTAAACGTCCTCCAACTCCGGAAGAACTGATAAAAAAAGAAGCTTACTCTATACTTGTGCATTACTCTGAAGAGGCTATTCGTCATGCTAACAAGTTATTAGATTTTGAAGAACAGTAAAGAGCCTCAATTTGCTTATTTCATAGGTAACTCTCAAATAAATGCAATTTATGATAATACAATTGTAATTGAGACATTAGAAGACTATGAAAAAAATAAAGAAAAAATACAATCAGGTATTGATCTCTTCAATAGTGAGATTGATTGGGATGAAATGTGGGACTACGAAAAAGGTTTATCCAGAATAGCTAAACCAGAAATTAGATTATTTCTTTTAGAAGCAGATTCAGTTATCAAAGGTTTTGTCTGGTATACTAGAGGGTACCTTCATAACATTTTTATCTCTAAAACTAGACCAGATAATATATCGGTAAAATTTATTAAAGGTACTTTAAATTTTGTTCCTTACATTTATATAAATCTTCATGTTGATCAATGGAATACTAAGGCACAAAGATTCTTTGAAAAAGTTGGATTTCAAAAAAATTCTTCTTAAATTATAGTATGATATTACCCTATAATAATTTACTTCATTCTGAATCTTGGTTGAAAAACTATCTTGGTAAGAATTATTTCAAGAAAAAGTACGATAGGTTTATGTGGTGGCGTTCTTATAGTCTTAGAAAGAAGCCTTTAGATACTCTACAACCTCTACGTAAGAGAATAGAGAATGGTGATTTTGATTTAGGACCTTACATATTCGAAATAGAATTAGTTAAGCATAGAATAAATGAAAAGTTTCTAAAGCATAAACACGAAGATACTTTTAGAGAAGATACTCAGGTTGATAAGGCTCGTATCAAAAGATTAGAAGAGGATAGAGATAAAGATGAAAAGGTTAAACTAGCGGCACTTGAGAAAGCATTTGTGTTAGAGTTTAACATGACTAAAGAACAATATAATAGGGAGATTTGTAAACCTAACAAGTCTATTTTGTCTTTTTATGATAAGATGGAAAAGAGATTTGGAACTAGAGGATGGACAAGAATGAAATCAGCTATTCCTAAAGGATTAGTCTTAGCTAACGAACGTAATGCTTAGGCTATTTATTAATATATTAACGTTAATCTAAATTTAAATGAAAACAATTTTAATTATTGTACTGGTTTTAGCAGTTGTAGCTGGAGCAGTATGGGTAGGTACAAAGTATTTTGGACTTACAAAAGACGAAGACAATGACGGTATTCCTGACAAGGTTGAGGATACTGCTAAGGAAGTGAAACGTAGAGCTAAGAGAGTAAAAGAAGAGCTCAAAGACGTTGCTGAAGCTGCTAAAGATGTAGTAGAACAAGTTGGCGATATTAAAGACGCAGCAAAAGGTAAACCAAGAAAAGGTAGAAAGCCAAGAGCTAAGAAAACTACCAAGTAATGCAGCAACAATTGAATGTCGACATCTCACAAACAACATCAGTTACATGTGACGAATGCCCAGGGTCGTATTTCGAACAAGCAGTCGTTATTAGAAAGGCTTCAGGACTCCTTACTGGTCAGTCCAAAGCTTCATACATCCCTATTCCTGTCTTCAAGTGTACAGAATGTGGACATGTCAACTCTGAATTCCTCCCAAAAGAAATTCAATCCCTTGACTGATTCCTATTCCGGAATACACGAGTATGATTAACAGAGGCCTTCGGGCCTCTTTTTCGTTTCATATATCTATTTATAGAAAAGAGTTTTATATAACTGTTCCACAATCGTCATGTAAGTGTTAGCATAATCGGTTGCTTTTAATCGCAGTGTATATGAGACTATTATTATTTTTACTTAGTTTCCTATTTGGTTTAAGTGTTACAGCACAAGAAATTAAAATAGGAAATGTCAACAATATTATCCAATTAGGAGAACTAGCTGGTAATAGAGATCTAGCATTTGGAGTTAAGAATGTACTAGAAGAAGTTATTCAGGATGCCGGTTATGATCTAAATCCTAATAGTTCTTTAGAAATTACTGTAGACATTTTATTCTTCGATGTGAAGAAGAACAATGTTCAACTAGCTGTATATAGCAAAAACACCGACATATATACAATTATAGCTAGAGCAACCCTACTTAATAACGGAAAGAAGAAAAAGCAAGTCACTGCAAAGGGACAAGCTAAATCAATTTCAACAGCTACTCTTGTCTTAGACGAGGGTGGTAAGTTTTCTCAAGCAAATGTTTCGTCATCAATAAAAAAACTAACCGAACAGTTAGTAAGTAAACTAAAACTATGAACAAAATAAGACAATTTTTTAAAATGATAGAAGATTTTCTTTATGACTTATACGGATTTGATAAGCACATGAAGAAGATAGTTCTATTGCTTTTACTACCTATATTCGGGTATGGTCAGCTAACTTCATCTGGAGACGGTATAGATATTGACCTAGTATATGCTGGTACTACAGCAGACGCTAATAAACCTTTGAATAAGGTTCAAGTAAACGATACTATAATAGTAAAACTTCAATTAGACAACTTAAGTCAAAAGACTATAACTTATGTACACGTTGATGTACAGTATAATGTTAATGCATATGCTAGAGTAGATTACTCATTTAATGTACCTACTAATGCACAGACATCTAATGGGAACTGGAGTGGTAATGGAATGAAGTGGTCTGCTAACCCTAACTACGATTTAAATGACTTATGGGCTCAATGGTCAACTCAAGGAGGTTCTTATGAGCAAGTAGCTGGATGGGAAGTAGATCATGTTGAAGCAGTATCATTATCAGGTATAACAGGTAACTACGCTACATTACATTTTAAGGTAAAAGATGCAGGTGATAATCATAGCTATACTGATAATATAATATTGACTATGGCTAGAGTAACTGATAATACAGGAACAGCAGAATACGTATTTCCAGTAGGTAAAGTAAGAGGATATGATACTATGTCTATAACTCATATTCCTTTAGAAGATTTAGATTCAAATATCTATATTCAAGCAACTTTTAATACTAACTTTGATGTAACTAAAGTTGGTGTAGTAGTTCAAAAGAACGGTTCACCGGTTAGTAATAACCTTTACTTTGATTCAGGTGGTCAAATAAACGTAACAGAATATATTACATCTACAACTGATAACTATACCTTAGACTTTGTAACATCTTACTCAGCTACTGAATGGGAAGCTCTTCTTGATAACGTTATTACTATTTCAGATGTAACTTTAACCTTAAATGAGTTAGGACAATACGGACATGGTAATGCCGGAAATGTATTTACTACTGGTATTCAATATAGTGCAGTAGATTCAAACAATGATAGAGATTTAACTCCACAAGACGCTT
>Ga0228615_1001585_pt1 | contig 11281 bp, 5 predicted proteins | sample 16DmetaG_FD_190530 | JGI IMG/M metagenome (GOLD analysis project Ga0228615, IMG submission 190530) | Seawater microbial communities from Monterey Bay, California, United States - 16D | ecosystem: Environmental > Aquatic > Marine > Coastal | place: USA: California | collected 2016-10-17
TGGCTTTAAAAAGTATCGCGGTAGCCAACCAAAGGCGGAAGCGACAGGTGTTTTGAATTATCAGCTCGATGCAATGGAATACCTCTTAACTCAAGCTTCAGAGGCCGGGGTGAAGCAAATTGAGAATCTTGTGCGCGAGTCGCTTCCTCAGGAAGATGGCTATGGTTGGCCTGGAACTAAGAATGCGAAAAGACAATCACGCGGAGGCGGCCGAGCTAAACGTCCTGCTCCCGGAGCAGTTCGCCCTCCGAAGTTTGAAAAACTGCCTGCCATTGCGCACCGTATGCCGGTTGAATTCACCTTCAAGGCTCCCGAGCCTGTTCTCCGTGAGTTCTTAAAGCGCATGGGTAATTCCGACGAGTATTTCTTCGAGACCCGTATTGCGCGGGTTCTGAATCCCGCAAGCATCCCGAGCGCTGGCAAGGGTGCTTCTTCTGAGAAGGAGAGCGGTGATGGTGGCGGTGGTGCTTTTGGTGCCATTGAAATCGAGGGTGAAGAAACCGCTGAGGAGGAGCCTGTTGAGTCTGTTAAGGTTCTCGACAAGGTGTCCGGTGGCGAAGAGCTCACTGTCTATCTTCGTGCCGACCTTCTTCTCTTTATTGAGGAAGAAAATCTCCCAGAACTCAAATAAAACACCTACGAAAAATGTCCTGGATTAAAGAAAACTATCATGTCGCAGCACTAGGTGGCGGAACCCTCGTTCTTGCGGGTCTCGGCTACCTCGGATACAGCGGGAATCAGGCTGTGAACGAAACGTTCAGTAAGCTCGAAACCAAACAGGGGAAAACAACGACCGCCGAAGGCGGTGAGATTGCTGCTTCGGTGACCAAGATGGTCACTGAGCAAGATCCCGTCATTCATCAAAAAACATCCGATGGCCGTCCAGTCAATCTCTTCACGAGTGTCGACCTCTACACCAAGGATGGAGATAAGAAGGAGCTTCTTGATTTGCTGAAAATTGAACCGGTTCATCCGCCGATTGGTAATCAGTGGTGGGTTGATCACCGCATCGATCCTTCTTACTCAGATTCCCCGACAATGGATCAGGACTCAGATGGCTTTACGAATAAGGAGGAATTTCTTGCTAAAACTGATCCTAACGATCCGGACGACTATGGTGCTCTCGTTCAAAAGCTCGAGGTCGTTAAGGTTGAGAGTGACATGTGGCGCTTGCTCTTTAAGACGGTTCTTGGGAAAGGATATCAGTTTGACTATGCCTATGTTCCGTTTGGTAAGCGACTCATGACCAACCGGATCCCAGCTTCCGAAGTTATTACGATCGGTGATACATTTTTCTCGTCCGATCCTGGAAAGGGCCGGTTTAAGCTGACGAATGTCGAGAAGCGTGCTTTCGAGGGGCCTGCTGGGAAACAAATGCGTGAGTGGGCTACGATCGAGGATCAAAATCCGAGTAAAAATAAGAAGCAATTTGATCTACCATTCAATGCTAAGAAAGCTGAGCTGCGGGACATCACCTTTTACGACCACCGTGTCACTCTGCGCTTAAGTGCGATCGGGGAAGAGGGGAACGAGATCACTCTCGAAGAGAGCGGATCTTTTGCTTTGCCCGCCAATGGAGCTGATAAGATCTATAAACTAGCAGAAGTTAAGCTCGGTGCAGATCGGAAACCCGAGGCGGTCATCGTCGAGTATAACCTCGGTGACGGAGTCAAAACTATAGAAATTAAGGTCCCCGCCCAGTAGCTCAAAATCAACAAACTATCGTAAAATCTAACCCCGGAGTAGGAGAGGCCGAAGGAAACTTTGCCGTTTTTGAAAAAAGAGCTTCCACCACCCCCACAAATCAACAATAAATCACTCAGATCATGCAGAAGAGAAATACACACCTAACTCATCGCACCATGTTTGCCTTAGCGGCACTCGTGATCGCGCCGCTCTCAGTCGAGACCGGATACGGTCAAGAGGACTTGCTCAGGCAAGAAACGATTCGCCGTCAGCAGGACGTGGCTAAGGCCGACGAACTTCTTAACGAGGGTCGTGAGGCCTACGGTAATAAGGAGTTTGAAACTGCGGTTCAAAAATATCGTGAGGCCCTCAATACCCTTCCGTATGGAACCGCAACTAGCGATCGCCGCGAGTTCATTACAAAAAGCCTCGAAGAAGGCTCTGTTGCGCTGACCCAACAGTATCGTCAGCAGGGTAAGTTCCAGGAAGCTCGCGATCTCCTCGAGGAAATCGACAAGAACGATCCAGGGAATCCAGCTGCTAAGAAGGGCCTCGAGTATCTCGACGATCCTACTCGTACTGAAATGGGGCTGACTTTCGAGCACACCGAGAATGTCGAGAAGGTTCGTCGTTCTCTTTACAAGGGTGAGAGCTTTTACAACCTTGGCCTCTACGATAAGGCTGAAGAAGAATTTAAGCAGGTCCTTCGCACAGACCCATATAACAAGGCAGCTCGCCGTTGGTTGGAGCGTTGTTCTTCGGTTAAGTCCGACTACTACCGTGCCGCTTACGATCAGACTCGGGCAGAGATGCTGATGCAGGTTGATCGTGCATGGGAACTCGCCGTTCCTCCTCTTGGTGAGCAGGTTCGTCAGGGCCCTGACATTGACTCAGGTCAAGACCGTGAGCGTTCGATTATCGCCAAGCTCAACCAGATCATCATTCCTGATGTGAAGTTGAACAATATCACTGTGGAAGAGGCTGTTGAGTTTCTTCGCCTCCGTTCCATCGAGTTGGACAACACCGTGATCGACGAAAGCCAAAAGGGCATCAACTTTGTGGTGCGCACTCCCAAGACTCTAGGCGAGGACGGGGGAGCGGCTGGTGATGATGAGGCTCTTGATGGTGGCGACGGATTTGGTGATGCTACCGATCCGAATGCGATCCTTATCAAGAACCTTGAGTTGAGACAGGTTCCTCTTCGAGTAGCCCTTCAATATATCTGTGACGAGGCAAAGCTTCGATACAAGGTTGACGAGTTTGCGGTTACGCTTCTTCCAATCACTGAAGGTGAAGATGCGGATATTGTTCAACGTCGCTGGACTGTTCCTCCTACATTCGAGACTTTCATTACGACAAGTGGTGGCGGTGAAGGTGGCGGTGCCGGAGGTGATCCTGATCCATTCGCTGCAAGCGATGATAACGGCCCAGCCGGTATCGAGCCCCGCAAGGATATCGTGACTCTCCTCAAAGAGAATGGAGTTTCTTTCCCTCCAAATTCCTCTGCTAGTTTCTTGAAGAGTTCAAGCACTTTGATTGTGCGGAACACTCCAACAAACCTCGAGTTGATCGATGGCATTGTTCAGGCTGCAATCAATGACACTCCCCGCCAGATCCGGGTGACCACCAAATTTGTGGAGGTTTCCCAAGAAAATGGCCAAGAGCTTGGTTTTGATTGGATCGCAACTCCATTTGGAATGGGTAGCAACTACTTCCTCGGTGGTGGCACAGTTGGAAGCGGAACTGCTCGCAATAACACTGACTTTATTGGAACGGTAGATCGGGTTAACATCCCCGGAATTCCTGCTTCTCCCCAAGAGAACGTCTCCAACATCGTGACCTCGAGTCTCAGAAGTGGTTCTGCCGCAGTCAATCGCAACAGCATCGATGCAATCTTGAACAATCCGACTCGGACTGCTCAGGCCAATAGCGTTGCTCCCGGCATTCTTTCCATGACTGGATTGTTCAGCAGTGGTCAGGTTCAGATGATTATGCGTGGTCTCGCCCAGAAGAAAGGTGCGGACATTATGACTGCGCCAAGCGTTGTCGCTCTTCCTGGTCAAAATGCTACGATTGAGATCATTCGCGAGTTTATCTATCCAACCGAATACGAACCACCCGAACTTCCTAACCAGGTTGGTGGCGGTATCGGAAACCAGCAGAATGGCGGCGGCGGCGGCGGTGGTGCCGGTTTCCCTGTGACTCCCGCAACTCCATCGGCATTTGATACCAAAAATACTGGTGTCACTCTTGAGGTAGAGGCCCAGATCGATGCTAATGACAGCATCATTGAGCTTCGCTTCACTCCGACAATCGTCGAGTTTGAGGGTTTCATTAACTATGGTAGCCCGATTACCGCTCCGGCAACTGACGCACTTGGAAACCCTGTGCAGATCGTGATCACAGAAAACCGCATCGAGATGCCAGTCTTCTCGGTCCGCAGCGTGAAAACTGGTCTGACGATCTATGATGGCTACACAGTGGCTGTTGGTGGTCTGATGCGTGAAGATGTGCAGAGTGTTGAAGACAAGGTGCCCATTCTTGGTGACTTGCCTTACGTTGGACGTCTTTTCCAGACTAAGGCCCAGAACCACATCAAGAGTAATCTTATCATCTTCGTGACTGCTGAGATCATTGATGCGACTGGTAAGCGTGTGAATGGTGGTGATACAGCGACTGCGCCTCCCGTTGGTGGGGGTGCTGCAGACACTGCCCTTCCAAGCCTGCCAGGAGATTAATTTGGAATAACTTTTTCAAAGCGGGATCTGTGATGCAGATCCCGCTTTTTTGTTTTTGGGAGCCGGGGCTGGTATCTTGTAACGTTTCAGGTGATTGTTTCCCTATGCAAGTGTTTGCTCTGACCGGTGGGATTGCGACTGGGAAGTCGACGGCAGGGAAGATGATAAGTCGTCTGATGCCGACTTCCGCTTTTTTTGATTGTGACGAGTCAGTACAATCTCTGTTGCAGAAACAAACGGTTTTAGAGGAGATTTCGGATGCTCTGGGGCGATCGGTGATCAAGGCTGACGGATCTCTGGATCGAGCAGCTCTGCGAAAACTTGTTTTCGAAAATGAGACTTCAAGGAGGAAGTTGGAAATCATCCTACATCCAAAAGTGCGAAAGGAATGTCTTGAGAAACTAGATTTTTATTCTAAAACGACTTCAACGACGTTGTTTGTCGCAGATGTACCGCTTCTTTTTGAAAGCGGATTTGATTTTGGTCAGGAGCTAAATCTGGTTGTGGCTATTTCTCAAGCTACGCAACGAACTCGCCTCAAAGCCCGGAATCACTTCGAAGACAGGATGATTTCATCAATGCTCAAAGCGCAGCTTCCTATTATGGAAAAGGTTGCCAGAGCGGATGTCGTCTTTTGGAATGAGGGGGGTTTCGCCATTTTGGAGAGACAACTCGTACGATTCCTAAAATCCCTTTCTATTTCATGACTGACGAGCAAGAACCTATTGAGCCTAACAAAGAAGTGGCTGCGAAAAAAGCTGCGAAAAAAGCTGCGAAAAAAGCTGCGAAAAAAGCTGCGAAAAAAGCTGCGAAAAAAGCTGCGAAAAAAGCTGCGAAAAAAGCTACGAAGAAAGCAGCTGCTAAAGTTGCCAAGGTCGAGGAGGCTCCAGAATTGGAGTCCCAGGTTGAACCTGTAGTAGATGAGAATGAAGATGCAATGGCGGAGGCTGTCGCAGCCGAATTGGCTGCTGCAGAAGCTGCAGAAGCTGCAGTAAAGGCAGCCGAGGTTGCAAAGTTAGCGGCTGAGAAGGCGGCAAATGCGGCCTTTGAGGCAAAGAAAAAAGCAGCCTCCAAAAAGTTAGCCAAGAAGCAGGTTGAGGTAAAAGCCTCTCAGGAAAATGTAAAAGAGGATGCGGAGGCCGAGGAGCCGAAGAAAGAGGAGATTTCGGTGGTTGAGGAGAACGAAGCTAAAGAAGCTCCCAAAAAGGTGGAGACTCCTCCGCCCCCTCCACCAGAGGTGCCAGTGCAGATCGATTTAAGTAAATTCCGAAGGGAGTCTCTGAGTGCTCTTTATGATGAAGTTGAGCGCTTGCCGGTTCGTATTCCCAACCGGGTGACTCGCGCCCAGTTGGTGTTCACGATTCTTTCGTGTTACGCGACCCATGGAACTCGCATCGAGGGGGAGGGTGTTTTGGAATTCACAGGTGGGAATTATGCCATGATTCGAGATGAGTCTCGTAGTTTTAGGGCTTCCCCAGATGATCTTTATGTGCCGGCTCAGATGCTGCAGGAATATGGTCTTCGAGAGGGGCAGCAACTGAAAGTGTCAATCCGCGAACCTAAGCATCGAGACAAGTTTCTTTCGGTTCTTGAAATTCTCGAGATCGATGGCGTGGCCTTAGCTGATTATGGTCAACCGACTCACTTTGATTCGCTAACATCACTTTTTCCGGAGGAGCGCTTTGTGCTTGAGGGGGCCGATGATGGAGCGGGTCTTGCAACGCGAGTGGTTGATTTGGTGGCGCCCCTCGGGAAGGGGCAGCGAGGTTTGATTGTGGCGCCTCCCCGCGGAGGAAAAACGATTTTACTTAAGCAAATCGCAAAATCGATCCAGTTGAATTCGCCTGAAACCGAGTTGGTCATCCTTCTTTTGGATGAACGGCCTGAAGAGGTGACCGATTTTGAGGAAATGGTGGGTCAAAATGTTTTTGCTTCGACTTTTGACGAGCCTTCCAAGAGGCACGCTGAAGTTGCCAATCTTGTTTTGGAAAGATCTCGTCGACTGGTTGAGCAGGGGAAAGATGTTGTGATCCTTTTGGATAGTTTAACCCGATTAGCTCGGGGCTACAATAACGCGTCACGTGGTGGTCCGATCGGCTCGGGCGGAGTTAGTCCCAAGGCGATCACCGAAACCCGAAAGTTTTTTGGAGCGGCCCGGAATATCGAGGAAGGCGGGAGTCTGACAATTTTGGCAACTTGCCTGATTGAGACTGAAAGTCGTATGGACGATGTGATTTTTGAGGAGTTGAAGGGAACTGGTAATATGGAAGTGCGTCTGGATCGCGAATTGGCTGAGCAGCGGATTTATCCCGCTATTCATATTCCCCAGAGTGGGACGAGAAACGACGATCGGCTTTATCATTCTGATGAATTGCCACGAGTGCAGGAAATCCGGCGCCATCTTGCTAGTTTGCCAATTGGCGAGGCCATCGAGACCCTTTTGCGCAATCTGGCGCGTACTAAAACGAACACAGAACTTTTGTTGCAGGGAATGCGTTGAATAAAACAGATTTTTTCAAGTTTCTGTTGGATTAAGGCCGTCTGGAACTCGGAAATACGGGATTGCCCATAAATCTTGGTGGGATGTAAAAAAAGTGGTTTTTCTTCCAAGAAATCTTCAGTTCACGTTTCTAAGAAAATAGACGAGTTGCTTTTTAATTTTGCGCTTGTCGCCTTTCACTTCAGGCAGCTAACCTCCCTTCAGGCAGAATTCTAAATTTGTGGTAATTCAATCGACCGAAATGTTGAACAAGAACAGTTTTTCGATTGATAGGATCCCCAAACATATGTAAATGCATTGCAAACACCTTCGAAAATGAACATCGTAAAATCTACGGCCCTGCTTGCGGGTGCCTTTTCACTGACAGCCACGCTGGCTCAGGCACAGTTTCTTGAAACCCTTGATCTCACTTTCCGGGATACCAAAGTCTTCAAGATGATCGGACCAAACGATTCCGAGTATCAGGGTGGCGAGTTATTCGTGCGTGTTTTCGACGGTAATGCCTCCGTTCTTGGTTGTGCATCTAACTTCAGTCCTTTTTACACAACCCCTAATATACTTTGCCCAAGTGGAACGACAGGCCTCGTTACTCAGGGAGATTTGGATGGTGATGGCGTTCGCGATGTTGGTGTCTATATTTCTATTAGTCAGCCTGTTCCTGCACGAAGTATTCAGCCTTTTCTAACTGAAGCGGTTGAATTGTTTTCAGCACCTCCTTCGGCCCTCCCACGACCACTAGGGGGGTTTAATTGGACAGATAATAGCACTGTGATCTTCTACGACCTCATTAATGATCCTGTCAATGGGGTCGGGTATGAGTTGACCGATTTTGAGTCGACACGGACTTATCTCCCAACCGAGCTCGAGCGTCACAGAGAGGAAATTGTTCCTGGGACCTACATTTTTAAATTCCCGGCACTCGGTTCGAGTGAAGAAAACCCAGCAAATTTTTTCATGAGTGCTTCTCACCGCGAAATGGTGGAGGCAGTCCCTGGGCCTGGGGGGCGTAACGTGGATAGTGGAGGAATTGATGTTGGAAATGATTTTCGGGTTATGAATGATGACCGCTGGAATAACGGGGTCATGGAGCTTGATCCGCGCATTGTCTTCAATTTTGAATGGGAAGGATTTAATGCCACAACCTTCTCGGGTAATGACCGACTTTTCTTTTCGGTCCGCGATCGCGAGACAAGAAAGATAGTATTTCCGCCTATCCCTGTAGCAGATCCACCTAATCCTGAGCTTCCTCAGTTGATTGGTAGTAGCGATCTTGGGATCCCAACTGGTTATGATCTTGGTCCGGATTTCTTTGGTCCAAACGAACAGTTTTCGGTGGAGATTGAGTTCGTTCGCAACTCCGGAGTAGGTTCCGCAGTTGATCGCTCCACTCGACTCTATCAATGGGATATTGATCTCATTGATACTTACCCTGGTTTCGTGACTGAAGCTTTTTCTCCTGGAACTCCTAATGAATTGCTTGAACCCGATGCTGATTTTGATGGTGATGGATACAGCAACTTGGAAGAGTTTGGGCTTCAAACAAGCCCAACAGACCCAGCCTCAATTCCTAATCCAACCCCTGCGCTTATCGGAAACGATCAGTGCTATTTAGAAGTAGCTAAACGCCCGGGTGTTGGTTCCCGCTTAGACTATGTTATGCAATATTCCTCAGATCAGGAAAATTGGGTCACGATTGAGCAGGGCGACCCAAACTGGTTCATTGTATTTAATAATGACGAAAGAATCAGTGTGCTAAGTCGTGCGGCATATAATGTAAACCCTTGCTTCCTTCGTGTTCAGTTTGAGCAGAACTAAATCCTAATTGCTCTAACCCATCACCTCAATTTTCACCTCGATTTTCTATGAAAAAGTCATCAATGACCTTCCTAACACTCATCGCGCTGTCCGGCAGCTCGTTTGGTGATTCCGCGGCCTCTATCGTTAGTGGGCACGCAAGCTCGTCTGGTAGTCCCCAATTTTCACAAGGCGGATTAATCAACAATCTCACTCTTTGTACTTACGAGCTCTGCCATCTCGACGAGTCCGGAAGACTTAAGATTTCTCCGGTTGCTGCTGGATCAATCTCCGCAATCATATCTCAGGCTTCTGAGCCTGGGGGCGAAAAGTATTTGGTTTTCTATCCTAACGGAGAGCAGCGTAACCCGAACGCGCGACGAATCCTTCGCAATCATTACGTCGTTAAGCTTGCGAATGGCGCAAGCTTGCAAGAAGTGCAACAGCGTTGTGGCATCCATTCAATGGAGTTTGTTCGGGAAGGTTCTAATCTAGCGATTTGTAAAGAAGAGTCCGCGGGTAAAGTCCTCGCTCAACTCGCTCGTGTTGCTGCCGACCCAGAGGTAGTCACAGCAGAGCCTGTTTTTTCAAAAAAGAGGTTTAAGCGGGCGGTCCCAAGTGATCCATTTTACGACACCGTCGATAATCCTCGTGAGGATGAGGCCTATCAGTGGAACCTTAACAATATTGGTAATAATGGAGGAGTTGCAGGAATTGATATCAAGCTAGAAGGCGCATTAGACCGCGCGACAGGTCAAGGGGTCACGGTCGGAGTGATTGATGATGGTTTGTCAATCGACCACGCTGATCTGGTGGCGAATGCAACTGGACCTCACCTTAATTTGCTCGAAGGTGATCCTGCTGACCCCACGACTTTTGACGCAGCTTTGACCCACGGGACGAGCGTGGGCTCTTTGATTGGTGCAGCTTTCAATAATGACGAGGGAATTTCTGGCGTTGCTCCCAATGCAACGCTTTCCGGGATTAGGCTTCTTCCATTGGATGGCCTAACGGACGACGTGAAGGAAGCAGATTCTCTCTCCTTCGAGAATGATACCATCGATATCTACAATTCAAGTTGGGGACCTGACGACGGGACTCTAGATCTCGAGCAGCCGGGGCCTTTGACCCGGGCTGCATTAGAGGATGGAATTTTGTTCGGACGCTCTAGACCTTCGACACCCGGAAATCCAAACCCTGTAGGCCTAGGAAACATTTTTGTATGGGCCGCCGGTGATGGAGGAGAGATCGGAGATAACTCTAACTATGATGGCTACGCTAACTCAAAATACACGATCGCGGTAGGTTCAATCAATGATGCTGGGCTGCGTGCCCCGTATTCGGAGAATGGGGCTAACCTTGTGGTAGTTGCGCCTTCTGATGGCGGAGCCCAAAGTCTGCTCGCTGCATCCTACGGTTTGGATGTTGACGAAGATGATAACCCAATCCGAACCACCGAATATATTGGTGATTTTGGCGGAACTTCGGCTTCTGCCGCTTTGGTTTCAGGGGTGGCGGCAATGATGCTTGAAGAGAATGACGATCTTTCTTGGCGCGACGTTCAAGACATCCTAATTCGCACAGCCTTCAAGGTTGACAGTGAAAATGCGGAGTGGGTCACAAATGCTGCTGGGATTGATTTCAATCACAGCTACGGAGCTGGACTAGTTGATGCTGCGGCTGCGGTTCAAGAGTCCTTCAGAGTAAATAGCGCCAACGAATTCCTTGGAGAAGCCGTTCAGCACTCTCGTTCGGCTTTCTTCTCGAGTGATTCTCAGGGAACAGCTGAAGAGCCCACTGGTGTGGTTCCTGATAACACAGGTCAATCCCTCCTCGCGACATTTGATATGACCAAAGGAAGTGATGGCACTCCGTTTGAAAACCTTCGGGTTGAGCACGTTGAGTTCAATGCAACGATCATTACTCCGAATCGGGCTGATCTAGAGGTTGTTTTGATTTCACCAAATGGGACACAGAGCATTCTGGCTGAGACGAATGCTGACCACGAAGAAGACAGTATCTTTTTCTGGAATTTTATGACGGTGCGTAACTGGGGCGAAGGCTCCGCGGGAACATGGCTTGTCCGTGTGACCGATCGCATCTCCGGGAATCAGGCTATTCTCAACAATGCAACGTTAACGATTAACGGAAGCGCAGATCCTGACGCTCCTGTGAAGCAGGTTCCTCTTTTGACAAGTGCACCCCTCATTGATACCAATCAAGGAGGTGCGTTTGTTTATACCCTCGATACGTCAGGTGCGACAGCAATTCAGGTTGGCAATCTTCCTCCTGGTTTTGTTTATGATGCAATTGACCAGACAATCTCGGGAACTCCCACTGAGCCAGGTGTGTACACCATCAGTGTAGTTTTGACTGATGCAGAGGGCACTCAGGCTGAATTCCCGATCAACGTGGTGGTTCGGCCAACTTCTGTCGCATTGGGAGATGCGATTGGCCTGCCTGGGATCCCTGCGGTCTTTGAAGGTGACTTGCCTTGGGATTTCGAATTTACGGATACCAATGATGGCAATGTGCCTACGCCACTCTCGGCACGGAGTGCAGT
>Ga0228615_1001586_pt1 | contig 11281 bp, 5 predicted proteins | sample 16DmetaG_FD_190530 | JGI IMG/M metagenome (GOLD analysis project Ga0228615, IMG submission 190530) | Seawater microbial communities from Monterey Bay, California, United States - 16D | ecosystem: Environmental > Aquatic > Marine > Coastal | place: USA: California | collected 2016-10-17
GTTCCCTAGCCAATCAGATGGCTCCGTTCCCCTTAGCTCGGAGTGGATTGTGCTCAGATCGATCCCAAAAACATTTGACTTCACCGCCTCGGCAAAACTGGAGCCCCCAAAACGGCAGACCGCATCGATCATAGCACGCTCAATGAGGCTTGTGCCAAGATGACTCAGTAAAGGCGGAACGCCATTTTCATCTGCCCAAGCGTCTTGCTTGCTATAGACTTTTTGCCACCAAGCAAAGAGCGAATCCTCCTCAACAACGCGCCCAAACTTCACAGCCTGCTCAATCGCCTGCAACATTTCAGGGAGGTCCTGCTCAAATGTAGTTTCTGGATTTTTAGTAAACCATTTCGGAGGCAAACCCTCAGAAGCAAGGCCCACGGTCTCCACCTCGTCGATCGTCACCTTAGCTGAGAGGAAGACATGAGGTAATCCTGTCATCGCAGCAATACCGTAGCGAAAAGGAAAGCGCGTTTTCATCCAGCGGGTGCAGAAGGTGACATCATTTAGGCAAATACGCATTCCTTTAGGTATTGGAGAGAAACTCAATAAGGAATCCGAAAGAAATATTTTCTTTTTAGAACTGCCCAAATCGAAACTTTAGATTTCCAGCCAATTAGAGACGACGATCTCACCTACTAACATCGATATCACAGCAATTCAAAACCCTCTGCAGTCCCTCTCCACCTTCACCGCTCTGATCCGATTCTCATTAGAGTAGGGGCGTTCCTTCTCTAACAAGCACTGATCAAGAAACCCCAATCGGATCAAACCAGTAACTCCGTCAATGGTCCAATACTATCCGCAAACTTTTTGACAGGAACCTCAACACCATTGAGCATGGAAACGAACAACTTACTCGGTGGAACTTTCTTTCCCCAATGAATTCGTGCAAGTTCCCATGCTTGAACCCGACCCTAATTTGTGACTTCCTAAACAATCATTTCTGACTAAAAATTAAGGCCCTGGAAATGGCCTTCAGACCCTTGTACCTTAAATCTCCAACTACCATTTTTGCCGCATTGCTAGCACAGCTGAGCCCACTCACTGCTGATGTTGAGATTTTCAAGAAACACATCACCCCCTTTTTGGAGGCAAATTGCACCGACTGCCACGACGCGGAGACCCAGAAGGGAAAGGTCGAGCTCCACTCCATTGGAGACGACTTCTCCAATGGAGATAACGTCGTAATGTGGGAACGGGTACTCGAACAATTAGAGATTGGCGCCATGCCGCCCGAAAAAAAGCGACAACCAACCGCGGCCGAACGGCAAAAAATCGTCAACTGGATCAAAGACGGCCTCAAGAGCGCTGGAAAAGGCTTTGAAATCGAATCCCGCATGCTCCTGCCCGAGTTTGGTAACAGAGTAAACCACGAGCTCCTTTTCGATGGTTCAATAAGCACCCCACCCTTCACTCCATCGCGACTCTGGAAAATGAGCCCACACATCTATGGAGGTAAAAATTACCAGCCACATGTGACTGGGGGGATTGAAGCACAGCCCGTCAGTTACAAATCAAAGTCTGGCGGCCTTCGCGATTTTGCTGATCAAGAAATTATGGACGAGGCAGGATTCCTTGCACTTCAGCTTGCGCTCTCGGATATCATCGCCAACCAAATGCACGACCGTGAATTGGCCCCAATGAGCTACGGCCCCAACAAAGGCAAGCCGATTCATATCCCCGGAAAGGAGAGTTTTAAAGCGATCTCTGAAGCACAGGGAAAACCCCCACGCGAGGCACTCGAACGCGTTATTCGTGAAGAGTTTTCACGAGCCTGTGGCCGCCCCATCACAGAAGATGAGTTCCCCAAATATTTCACCTTTATGGAACGCAATCTTGCACAAGGTGGAAATGAAGCAGGACTCAAAACCACACTATTAGGCATCTATCTCTCTAGCGAGGCGGTCTACCGCATCGAGCTCGGTCGTGGACCGGCCGACGAGCACGGGAGGCATTTTCTCTCACCCCAAGAAATCGCATTCGCCCTCTCATACGCACTTACCGATGCTCCTCCAACAAAGAACCCCATCATCAAAAAAGCGTATGATTCTAAAAAACTCAGCAATAAAGCCGAGGTCGAAAAAGTAGTCCGCGCCATGATTGCGGCCGGCGCACCACCGATCCGTAAACATTTTCCCGCCAGCGCCTTTCATCGTATGATTCAGGAAGGTGAGCATGGCTTCGGTTACTACCCACGAATTGTTCGCTTCTTTGAAGAATTTTTTCTCTACCCAAGAGCTGAAGGGACTTTCAAAGACAGCCCCGGACCAGGAATGGGAGGCCGCGCTTTGATCGGCGCACCCCAAGGTCATATCGCCGCCATCATTAATGAGGACAAACAAGTCTTTGAAGAACTTTTAAGCTCGCCCCGCTTCAACAACAGCCGCACACAGCTTCTCAAAATGGTTGATCAACGCCATGCTAAAAAGCTCAAAACTCAGCCTAAAGAAAAGGCAGATGCATGGCGCGCTGACATGATTAAGAAATCCAATAAACTGACCGATGACACCTTCCGCGCAGGGATGTTACACGATCTCAGCTGGCTGATTACCCACTCAACAAATGATCAAAACGACCCTGTTCACCGAGGAATCTGGATTCGCACCCATCTGCTGGCCGGAAATGTTCCAGCACTACCGATAGGGGTCGATGCCAAGATTCCCGAAGATCATGACAAGCCCCTTCGTCAGCGATTCGAAGTCACTAAAGCTAAGGAATGCTGGAAGTGCCACAAACACTTTGAACCGCTTGGAATGCCCTTCGAAAGCTTCACCGATCGTGGCTGGGTCCGCACCGGCATGTATTATCATAAGAAGCAAAGGCGCTTCGAAACCATGCTCACACCAGATAAGATAAAGTCGGGCTTGGAAAAAGGAGAACTGATCGAACATCCCTTTGATACGAGCGGAAAAATCACCGGTACCGGAGAGGCTGGAATCGATGGGCCGGTTAAGGACGCCAACGAACTCGTCACCAAATTGGCAAAATCCACTCGCGTCCGTCAGTCAATCATTCGACACTGCTTTAGATACTGGATGGGCCGCAATGAAATGCTGAGTGACTCCAAAACCCTTATCTACGCAGAAAAATCCTACCTCGACAGCGGAGGCAAGTTTAGTGAATTATTAGTCTCGCTCCTCACCTCCGACTCCTTCCTCTACCGAAAATGATCTCCTCACGAAGAAAATTCACCAAGGGCATGATGCTCGGAGCAAGTAGTGCCGCACTCGCGCCTCTCCTCCGCCAAATGGAGGCGCATGCTGCGGGTAACGCGAAGGGGTTCCCAAAACGTTTTGTCTTCGTGATCAAATCCAGTGGAATTACCCCAAGCGCAATTCGGCCCGAAGGCATCGAAATCGGTGATGACGATCAAATCCTTGATCTCAAACTCAAAGATTATCAACTCCCGCCAACCTTACGATCGCTCGATCCCTTTAAAGAAGAGATGATGATTCTGGAAGGCTTGTCTGGAAGCAACTTCGGAGGGAACCACTCATCTTACTATGGTGCTCTCAGCTGCCATCACTCGCCCGAGAAACCTGCGGCAGCCACCCTCGATTGTCTACTAGGACAACTTAATCCTGCGCCTTTTAAAAATTACGGCTTTGCGCCTAACGGCCACAGCATTGGCAATAACTACGGCCCGATCGTTCAAGACACCGCTGTCTTCCCGAAAATCTCAGCCTATGGTCAGAACAGCCCGATGCCATATCAGGCAAGCGCCGAAAAAGCCTACCGCGAATTATTCGGCAGCGCTCTTGATTTAAAAAATGGAGGTAAAAACGAGTTCGCCTTGCAGACCAACCTTCTTGATTTTCTTAGCGAAGACACCAAACGCCTCGCCAATCAAATTAGCCAAGAGGAACGCGAAAAACTCGACCACTACCTAAACGCATTCGAATCCGTTCAAGCTCGTAACGACCAACTCGTTTCAATGCAGGAGAAAATTCGTAAGAACGCACCCGAACTCACCAGCCAGTATACCTCGACCGTTTTCACTGACCGGGTCTCTACCTTTTTCGACCTTACCGCCGCCTCATTAATTACAGGGTTGACCAACGTGATCTCAATTCGTGCTGATTGGCTCAGCGCCAAGTATGCCACCTTTGGATTCAAGAACACCAGCGTGCACGATATCGGTCATAACAAAATCACCGACAACGGGCTCAAATCTGCCGAAGCACGTGATGTTATTCGTAAATTTCAAATCGATCAGATCGCAAAGTTGGCAACTCAGCTCAAAGCGGTCCCTGAGGGTGACGGCACAATGCTCGATAACACGATGATCATCTACTTGTCTGATACCGGAGAAGCACACCATTCCCGCCGCAAGGAATGGCCATTCATCATTGTCGGCGGACGTGGCCACAAGATGAAAACTGCCGGTCGCTACCTACGCTATCCCAAATATGGTCAGTCCGGCCACAAGACCATCGGCAACTGGTACAATACAATCCTTCAAGCAAGCGGTTCACCGATCCGTGACCATTTTGGCCAACTCGATAATAAGCTCAAGGATCTTGATTTACGCGGCCCACTATCTGAGCTTACGCTCTAAAACACCATCTTTACTCTGCCTTATCAAGGGCGGTGAGAACGGTGGGCCTTGAGAGCTTCGGTTTCTTCCAACTCCTCAATTCGCATGCTGATGTAACCAGCTGCGGTGTTGACCTTGAGATAGACTTCCTGAATATCCGCTTGAGCGGCCTTCAATTTGCCTATCGCTAGGTAAACCTTGGCCCGGATTCGTAGGTGAGGGACGGTAACCTTTCCTGTCGCGGAATCATAGGACTGCAAATCGCCTTCGAAAGCCTTGCTTCCATCAGAGCTGGTCCAGGTGCGCCCTACTGCAGCAGGAGAAATCATCCCCGCTACCAAAACGAGTGAACAGAGAGTTAGTTTGATCTTCATTGGGTAAAATCTTGAGTGGTTAAAAAAACTGCAAATTACGCGACTCGCGCGACAAAGAGATTACGTAACCTCGTCAGCACAACTATAGCCGGCCTTCCATAAAACAAGGGCACTTTGAGAGACCGGTTGAATACAATTGAGCAGGTTTGCGGAGCGGGTAGCCCGCCGTAGTTCAAGGGGCACCAAACCGACACAATACAAAGCCCTGTTTGGGCGATCAAAATTCACTCCTCTCCCTTTTTCTTCAAAAGCTCCACCAGCTCTTCCGCTTCCTCCAGACCTTTGGGCAGCAGTGTCATCCAGCCCGCTTTTTCTTTGAGAAACTGCAACATCTCTTCGGCATCATTCAATGCAGCCTTATTGTCTCCGAGCGCCAGATAGACATGCGCCCGGGCACGGAGATGGACATAGTTTTCAATAGGTTTTTTAAGTGGCCGCCCTTTTCCATCGACAGCTTTGGGATCAAAAGGCGGCGCTACTGTAAAAATATGATCCTTTGCTTTTTCAATCTCACCCTTCTCGAGAAGAGCCATCACCGCTTCCTCATCGCTCCAACTAATAATGTTCGGAATAAGTTCATGCTTGGATCGAGTCATCGTCATTTCCGAGAGGGAAGCCGCAACACTCCCATCGGGACGAAGGATCAGCGCATTGATTCCAATGTCTTCGTCGAGAATCCCCAGCTGACGAACAAGAGGATTTGATACACCTCCGGGGACAGTCAAGACTTCACAGTTGAGAGGTTTCTCTTTCAAATATTTCTGGATCGGAGCCACCTCCCCATCCAGAACCGCGACGATGACTTGTAAATCATCACGTCCCCTTTTTTTGATGTAGGGATTCAAGTATCGTGTCACCGTGCTGGGCAATCGAGCCCTCTTGTCGTCCACCCAGCTGTTCGTGAAGAGAACGGCGGTCCACTTTCCTTTGCTGTCCTCCGGCAGGAGATAAGATTTTCGATCGAGGGTATGGAGCTCCGCTCTGACGTGGCGCTTAACCTCGTCCTGATACCCGCGGGAAAGATCCCACTGCTGCCGTCTCCCGTAGGTCCAACCGGCGACAAAAGGAACGCGGAAGAGCCAGTAACGATGATATCGATCAAGCAGAAAGGACGTGAAGGTCCACATCACAGCATGATTGGCATACCTCTTAAGAATGAGCTCGCGGTATTCCCCGTATCGTTCGCAGTCGGCCACATCGAGAGAAAGCAAAGCAGCCGCCGCGAGGACCGGACCGGATGCTCGCTCCCCACCCTGAGACTCAACAAAATCGCCGATCACTTTTCCCGGTTCTGCCTCCGGGTCGCGGAGAGCTTCCTTGGCGAGACAGAAGCGCGCCACGACTTCGGCACCCTTCGGCATCCCGGCATCCAATGCCGCTTTGGCCTCCTGAACCGCGCGTTGGTAGTGATCATGGTTTGAGCTGAGTTTCCAAAGACCCAGTTGGGCGACGATGCGACGGTTTCGCACAATCCAAAGATCGCGTGCATCAGCAAAGTCGACGATAGCCTGTCCGCACAGATCCTCGATACTTTGATAAGCGTCCCGCACCTCTTCAGCCGACATCCGATAGCGAAGAGGCGCCTGCACAAAGCAGCCTTGTATCGCGTGTAAAGTCTCTTCGGGGACCAAGTCGTCCGCGCGATCCTCATCGCCATTGCTTGCGGGAGAAACGGGAAACCCCGCCTTAATTTCTGGCGGAAGATTCGGACTAAAGGGACCTTCGGTATCAACAACGAAGAAGTCCCCCGCAAAGAGCGACGTCAGTTGATTTCCATAGCGCTCCTGACTCCAATCCCTCGCCAGGGCCGATTGGAACCAGCGAGTGAAATCCGTCTTGCCCGTGTCGCTTGCGCGCCTCCGGGTGGAGCCCGACATGATCAAGGCAACATAGCCGGTCGGGGTCATTGTCAACATGGCGGGGTCCTTTTGAGGAAAGGCCTTGTAGTAGGAATTGTCCCGACCTCCGGGCAGATGCAGTGCAGGCCAGTCCACGCCAAGATCACGCAATATTTTTTCACCAGCATCCGGGAGTTGGTCGACGTTGAAACTGACGATGTTGATTCTGGAGCTGATCTCATCTCTTTGCTTCTTCCACTCGGCAGCCAAGCGTTGGACGTGATCGTCGGCCGGATCATCCTTCGACCAAAAATAGAGCACCGTGACCTTACCCAGTGCGTCAGCCGGGAAATGCATCACTCCGCCATCGCTCCGTTTAAAGATACCACAGAACGGCGCTCCCAAGATCTGACCTTTGAGATTCTGGCGCTGGAAATTGATCATCTCAAGGTCACCGGGAAAACGCACCGCCATCTCGTCGCGGAGATAGTTGATCAATCTGGCATCACCGGTCTCAAGAGCCATGAGCATGGCCACACGGAACATCTTCGCCTCCGCGGAAGTATCCCGATAGCGGGCGACCATAAGCTTTAGGGCCAACAAGCGCTCTTTCGCATTCGCGCCTTTTCGAGACAAGCCGGACTGAAGCAAAAGAAAATCGGCATTAAGACGAAGCTCCGCATATTCATTCGGCGCCTTCACCAATTCCTTGCTGATTTCAACGAGAGCCAGGCGGTTCCGGGATGAATCATCTAAGCCATACAATTGCTGATGGGCCCGAAAGAGGTGCCCAAGAACTTCGAAGCGATTGGGCGCGGCGGAGTGGGCTGCGAGCAGCTTATCCCCATCTCGAATCACCCGCTTCACGGAGAGACGCTTTCGCGCGTCGGACGATTGATCACTACTCGCGTTGAGCGCAGTTTCAAGGCTGGCAATCTTTTCCGGTGGAACCGGACTACCGGGTTCCTTGGCAAAACCTATCGAGAGACACGCGACGAGGGCGACGAGGAAGCGATGGATGATTGGTGGTCTCAAATTACAATTTCATGCTACTAGTGATCGCCACAGAGTCTCCACTTTTACTCTTCTTCTTCAAGTGCCGCAAGAATCGTGGCCTTCAGGGCTTCGGTTTCTTCTAACTCTTTCGTTCGCATACTGATGTAACCAGCTGCGGTGTTGACCTTGAGATAGACTTCTTGAATGTCTGCTTGAGCGGCCTTCAATTCCCCCATCGCCAAGTAAACCTTGGCCCGACTCCGCAGGTGGGGGACGGTGAGCTTCTTAGGCTTCCAATTCCTGGGGGCATCCTCCGGGCGCACCTGCTCGACCGGCGCATACGCGAAAGCCAATCGCTTGGCTTCATCGAGGTCGCCCTTGGTCAGCGCTTTATCGATCATTTCTTCGTCGTGAAACTCGATGACGTTCTGAATCACCGAACCCTTTTGCGCGCCCATCGTCAGTCCCGAGAGCGCGACCGCAATGCTGCCATCAGGTCGGATCATCAGGATGTTGTTCTTGGGCTTCTCCTCATCGGTGATCATTCCGAGCTTGCGCACGATCGGGTTTTGCAACCCGCCGGGCACAAGCAGGGTTGGGAAGGTGTCAGGTTGTTGTCTCCTTTTTTCAAGTTCTGCAGCTTTCTCTTTGAGTAACTTGTCCGCCGTCTCGGCATCATCATCGAGGACTGCAACGATCAGCTTGGTGTCTTCAAAAGGTCGGGCCGAAACAAAGGCGGCGTATCGCTTCAAATATCCATTACCCGCAGCGGTCGGGACGAACGAAATCACAGTCCACTTCCCGTCGGACGACTCGGGAATTTTGACCGTCTCGCCATTAAGTGTTTTCAACTCGGTCTGAAGAATGCGCCGCGCTTCCTCGGGTGTCCCGATCGCGAGGAAGTGTCCCTGACGGCGGCCGTATGTCCAACCCGCCACGTAGGGCGGGTGGTACAACCAGTATCGAAGATAGCGATCCAGCAGGAAGGAGGTCGCGGTCCACATCGTCGGGTCCGTGGCATACTTGCCCAGAAATGTCTGGCGATATTGATCATGCAGTCGCCGGTCGCCGGTATCCAGCGCGAGGAGTGAAGCCGCGAGGAGAGCCGGAGCGGACGCTTCCTTTCCACCCGCCGATTTGACAAAACTCTCGATGATCTCTTTCGGTTTCGCATCGGGCGCCCGGAGCGCTTGCCTTCCCAAACAAAGTTGCGCCACCACATCGGTCCCCTTGGGATAGCCACTTTCGATGGCAGCCTTTGCCTCGGTCACGGCCGAGGCAAAGGCCTTTTGATCACCGCGTGTCTTCCACAAACCCATCAAAGCCGTTATGCGTCGGTTGCGCACGATCCACAGGTCGGGGGCTTCCGAGTGTGCTGCGATCGCAGCAAGGCAGAGCGAGTTGGCTTTCTCATAATTCGCAACGACCTGATTCTGCGGAGTGCTGTAACGAAGCGGCGGTTCGATGAAGCAGGACTGGATGGCGCGGAGTTCATCCCCGGGAATGGATCCGGAAATCGGGGCCTGCTTGATCGCCTTCAACTCAGGCGGTGCAGCTGGATCAAAATCTCCGTCGGCCTGCATCACCAAAAACTCACCCGAGTAAACCGATTGAAGTAGACTGGTGTTGTGCGACTGCGCCCACTGGCTGGCCAACATCGACTGCAGCCGCCGTTCATAGGTTCTATTGCTGCGCCCCCCGGATTGATACAGCGCGACATAGCCGTTCGGGCTCACGATCACGATCGTCGGGGTGTCTCTTTTGACATAGGTTTGATAGATCGGATTCTCCTGACCTTTGGGCATCTTAAGGGCCTGCCAATCAAGCCCATGTTCACGCAGGATCCCCTCGCCGGCATCGGGCAGGTCGTCCATGTTCATGCTCACGAACTGGAACCGTCCTGCGGCGTTATGCTCCACCTTGGCCTTCTTCCAGTCGGCAGCCAGAGCCTTGAGGTCCTCCAGGCCATCTCCTTCCTTCGACCAACAATAGATCGCAGTGGTGATACCCAGAAAGTCCATCGGGAAACGTGCCATTGTGCCATCGCTCCGCTCAAAGGCACCAATGAAGGGCGCGCCAAAGACCTGACCCGCCAGCTTCTCGCGCTGGAAGTTGATCAAATCCATGTTCCCGGGGAAACGCTCCGCCACGACCTTGCGGAGGTCGTTGACCAGCTTGGTATTCCCCAATTCCAGCGCCATGATCATCGCGATCCGGATCACTTTGGGCTCAACGTCGGTGTCCCGGTAGCGAGCCACCAAAGGACGAAGAGCATCCGCGCGGGCGTGGGAGTCCGCTCCCTTTCGGGCCGACTTGGCTTGCGTCAGCAATAGGTCGGCATCAAGTCGAAGAGCTGCGAATTCATTCGGCGCGGCGACTAGCTTTTCGCTGGTCGCCAGAAGAGCTTTCCGGTTCGTCGCCGAGTTATCCAAATTCACGAGGACCTGCTGACTTCGGAAGAGAAAGCTCAAGGCTTTAAAGCGATTGGGAGCAGTGGGATGCTTTTCGATCAGCGCATCGGCCTCACGAATGACCCGTCGGATCGCCAGCTTCTTTCTGGCTGCGGAGGCCGACTCGCCAGCCTTTTCCAGCCTAGTGTTCAACTCGGTGATGTCCTTGGCTGAGATTAAGCCGCCTTGATCCTGTCCCGTCGCGGGCAAGAACAGGACAAACAAGGCGGGAACAATCCGAAGGAATTTGGTCATGAAAGTAGAAGGGTGTTTAATTCACCAGCTTGAGCTGAAGCTCTTTGATACTCACGCCACGGTTGGGCGCACGGAAGGTCAACATGAGGGTGTTCCTTCCCTCCTTGAGTTCGATGGCTTTTGGCTCGGTGCGTTGCCAACTTCCCTTGGTATAGGGAAGCATCGCGTTAACGATCATGCGTCGATTGATCCGGGCGATCACTTCATACTTTTCCGAGACGGTGCTGGCATTGAGGCTCAGTTCATACTTCCCTGCCGCCGGAGCCTCGACTGTGTAGCGCAGAATTTCGGGACGACTTCCCAGCCGCTGATAGTGAATCTGCATGCCGCCGCCCCAGCTACTTAGGAACGCAACTTTTTCGGTGTTGTTTTTGGGGCTGGTGCACGCCACCGCAGGAACGGTGATCGTTCCGTCTTCGGAGACGACGATCTTCCTGTCCTCCTCGGGAATAACAATTTCTTGGACCTCGCCATCACCGAGAACCTTATCCGACTCACCGAGCAGACGGGCTTCTTCCGCACTCAGCGCCGCCAGCTCTGCGTCCGCTGCGGCTTGCTCCTGATTGGACGCTTCAACGACTGCACGCTTTTTATAGAATGCGAGTCCGTCCCAAAAATCACCGCCCTGTCCGTATTGGCGAAGACTGACATCTTCCTGCCCCAGCGCATCGCCGATCCATTGGGCCCGAAGCACCTGCATGTAATCCGCTTCGTGCTCGCGCGCCTGGGAATCGAGATAGAAATCGAGCCCGCCTTGGGGACCGCACCAGTTCATCGACCACCAAGCACCAAAGTTGACGACCCAGCCGTCAACTTTGGTGCTTGGTGGTC
>Ga0228615_1001621_pt1 | contig 11167 bp, 4 predicted proteins | sample 16DmetaG_FD_190530 | JGI IMG/M metagenome (GOLD analysis project Ga0228615, IMG submission 190530) | Seawater microbial communities from Monterey Bay, California, United States - 16D | ecosystem: Environmental > Aquatic > Marine > Coastal | place: USA: California | collected 2016-10-17
TTTCTCTTCTCCTTCTTCTCCTTCTTCTCCTTCTTCTCCTTCTTCTCCTTCTTCTCCTTCTTCTCCTTCTCCTTTTTCGACTTTTTCTCGCGCCGCGAATCCGAATCCGCCGGCGCGACGAGCTTGCGCTCGATGCTCGTGATCCCACTCGACGATCTCGCCACGTACTCGCGCTCGCCCGTGGCGGGATCTTTCATCGCCCCTCTCAGCAACACCACGTCATCGCTCTCCGTCACCGCTTTCACCGTGAACACGATCTGCGACCCGACCTTTATCACGTGCGTCGCGTCCCACGCGCTTCGCCAGCACCCGTCGTCGCTCGACGACACCAACTCCTCCCGTATATTTTCCGCCGCGATCGCGACGTTAAATCTATCCAGCACCAACGCTCCGATAAAATCGTGCGCGATCTTATTCACCGTGCCGACCAAGCGCGATTCTTTCACCGGCGTGAACACCTCGCACCGCGCTCGCACGCGCACGTCCACGTGCCCGCTCGCGTGCAGCACCCTTCCGAACCCTCCTCGCCCGTCGTCGTCGTCCGCCTCCGCGTCGTCGCTCTCGGACGTCGACGTTTCATCGTCGCCGTCGTCGTCGCCGTCGTCGTCGCGCTCGCGTCGTCGCGCGCCGCACAGCGCTTCGTCGTCGTACGCCATGAGCACGCCGCCGAGCGCGTCCACGTGTCGCATCTTCATCGCGTCGAGCACCGCGCGCGCGCCCGCGAGCGGGTCCGCGAGCGCCGACGGGTGGAGCGCGACGGTGAACACGCACGGCTTCGTCGCCACCGCGCTCGACGCGCGCGCGTCGTCGGCGCGAGGGCGCGCCATCGTGTGACGGGACCGGCGGCGGCGGGTGTCGTACTAGGTCCGTGTGTGTCTCACTTCGCCGCAATGAGACTCGACGCCCCGCGCGACCGCACGACGCGACCGCGCATAGCCGCGCGCGCGATGGCGTACGTCGCGCGCGACGGCGCGGTCGCCGCGCGCCCGTTCTCGCTCGTCGCCGCCCTCTGGGGCGCGCTCGACGTCGTGGACGCCTTCTTCCGAACGCTCCTCGTCGAAGGCCACGCCGACGCGTACGCGCGACGCACGACGACCGCGCGCGCGACGACGCCCGAGCGCGTCGCCGCGACGACCGCGCGCGGCGCGCGCGCGCGCGGGTTCGCGAACGTGCGAACGATCGATCACGCCGCGCCGACGGCGGGCGGATGAGGACGATAAGGGACGCCACGGCGGCGTCGTCGCGCGACGATTGCTTCGACCGACGACGACGACGCCGCGCGTCCCGAGCGCGCCGACGCGCGCGAGATCGGACGCGCCGAGCGATCGGGCGCGCGCAAAGTGACGCCGCGGTGGGAATGACGTCGACGACGTCGCCACCGCGGTCGATGACCGCGCCTTCGCTCGGCGCGCGCGGCGCGCACGCTGTAAACGAGAATCCAACCGCTGCGCGCAACACCCGCTGACACCCGCTGACGTGCACTTAATCAAGAACACGTAATCCCGTTATAATACAAATAAAGATTACAAGAATCATCAAAGCTATTCATGACCAAGCTATTCATCGATGGACTTTGAGCGCGACGTCGATCTTTTGCGCGCGTGTCTCTTCAACGTCGACTCGACATCTTCCAAGCGCAAACCTTTCGTCTCGGGGATGAAACGATCGACAAAAACGTATCCGCTAGCGCACAGCAGAGTATAGAAACCGTATGATCCACTCAATCCGTACGCGCCAACCATCGGCAGAAAGGTTGCACCGACGATTGAGTTTGATACATAGTTCAGAGCGGTGCACGCCGAAACGGCTCGAGCGCGAATGCGGGTGGGGAATACTTCATTGTACAAGAGCCACGGAATCGGACCTGCGCCGAGAGAGAAGAATAAAACGTACAATGGGATTGTGACGAGCGCGACTGCTGCTTCGGGTTGTGCCGGTCCCGCACTCGCGGGCGACAGTGCGGCAAAATCCGCACAAATCTGAGCGCTCGCCATCGTGGGATACGAGTACAATCCGTCGTCGATTTGTTGGCTCAGTTTTCCCACGAGCACGCCAAGCTCTGGGTTGGCGCAAAACGAGCTTAGCTCGTTCGCAGGGGTGAGATACGCGGCGAGAGACAAAATGCCCAAGCACGCACTCATGCCTCCGAATGAAGTGAGGAGAAGAGGTCGACGACCCATTTTGTCTGACAGGGCCAGCGCGACAAAGCCACCGACGACGTTCGGCACGCCCACCGCCCAAGTCAAAATTTCTGGATTATTTATTCCCACGCTCGTGAACACAGTGGATGCGTAGAATATGACTGTGTTTGATCCCGAGAATGCAGCCAGCGCGCACAGCGATAGGCCAAGCGAAAGTGGTAAACGATTTTTGTCGTCTGAAATCAGCTCCGACCACGTCGATAATTTTTGTTCCTTGCGTCTCGAGCGAGACAACTTTGATTTCGCAGGTTTCTCCGCCGCTGAGGACGCGCTAACTTCCGCATCGATTGACGTCGACGCACTATCGTCGTCGTCTAACGAACGCGAGCTGCTAAACGCGCTTCTTAAAGAATTTTGCCAAGTCACCGCGGCGCGGCCGCGAATGTTCTGCAAAATCGCTAGCGAACGTCGAGATTTCTCCGCCGCCTTTTCATCACTCTGCGTCAGCAGCCAAACCGGAGTCTCTTGCGCCACGAACGCCGCGCCCACGGCTAGCATGAGCGCCGGTATCGCCGCATCGTAGAAAATCGGTCGCCACCAACCCTCCCCTCCAGTCTCCTTGAGCGGCGCCGCGAGTTGAAACGCCGCCAAACAACCGAAGACGTACGCCAACCTTCGAAATCCGTTCAGCGTCCCCCGCAACGCCGGCGGCGCGATTTCACTGAGATACAGCGGCACAATTTGCGAGCTCGCTCCCACGCCTAGTCCGCATATGAACCTCCCCGCGATCATCGTCACCGCGTTCGGCGCCATCCCGCTCAGCATCGTCCCCAGCGCGAGCGGCGCGCTCGTCGCCGTCAACGCCCACTTCCGCCCGTATTTATCGCTCAGCCCACCCACGGTGAGCCCTCCGATCGCGCCTCCGATCACCAACGCCGACACCACCGCGCCTTTCACGTAGTCATCGTCCGCGAATCCTAAATCTCGCGCCAGCGCGCTCAGCGGCGCGTTGCACGCCGCCGTGTGATACCCAAACAGAAACGCCCCCAGACTCGCCGCGACCGCCGACGGCGCGAGACCCGGCCCGACGTCCGCGCCTCGCCGCGATTCCGTCGTCATCCGTCGTTCCGCTTCCAGCGCCGCGAATCGTTCGCGCGCGCGCGTCGTCGCGTTTTCCCCATCGTCACCGCCGACGCGCGCGTCGCGCGCCTCGTCGTCTCTCCTCGCGCACCATCGCGCGCCGCGCGTCGCCGCGCGCCCGCGCGCGCGACGATGCGCGCGATGATGCGCGCGTCGCCGCGCGCGCGCCCCGCCGCCGACGTCGCGCGCGACGCGCCGGGCGTCGGACGCGCGCGACGCGCGAGGCGTCATATGACGACGCTCGCGCGCGCGTTCGCCGTCTCCCGCGCGTCGCTCGCGCCGAGACGCCGGCGCGCGCGCGCGATGGCGACGCGCGAGGCGTCGTACGACGCGCTCAAGCGCGAGCTCGCGACGCTGAACGACCTGCGCTCGCTCGAGGGGCTCGCGGGATGGGACGAACTCGTGATGATGCCGTCGGGCGACGGCGCGGCGAACGCGCGCGCGCGCGCGATGGCGACGCTCGCGGGCGTGATTCACGACAAGGCGACGTCGAAGGCGCTCGGTGCGCTGATCGAGGCGTGCGATGGGACGCTGCGCGGTAAGGATGGGGCGAACGTGCGAAGAGCGAAGGAGAGCTACGCGAAGGCGACGGCGATTCCGAGCGAGATGGCGAAGAAACGAGCGGAGCTCGGCTCGCGCGGGTATCAGACGTGGGTGAAGGCGAGAGAGAGCGGAGAGTACGGAGCGTTCGCGCCGGTGCTGGAGGAATGGGTGACGTTGACGAAGGCGCGGTGCGAATTGATCGCGCCGGGCGCGGACGCGTACGACGTCGCGTTGGACGACTACGAGCGAGGGATGACTTCGGCGCGACTGCGTGAGATTTTCACCGTAGTGCGCGAGGGCGTGGTGCCGCTGATCGAAAAGGTGTACGCGAAAGATGGTCCAAAGGCGCTGAGAGGACGCGCGAATCCGCTCAGTGGGACGTTTGACGTCGATAAGCAGGCTGAACTCGCGAGAGACGTCGCGGTTGCTCTGGGATTTGATTTAACCAAGGGGCGCTTGGACGTCAGCGTGCATCCTTTCACGGGTGGTTGCGGGCCAGATGACGTCAGAATGACAACGAGGTACAAAGCAGATGATTTGCTCGAAGGTTTGTCAGGATGCGTGCACGAAGCCGGTCACAGCGCGTACGAGCAAGGACGCTCAATCGACTACCGCGGGCAACCGGTGAGCGAAGCGCACTCGATGGGTGTGCACGAATCGCAGTCGCTGCTCTGGGAGCGCATGGTGGCGCTGAGCGAGCCTTTTGCGTATTTCCTTCTCCCAAAGTTACAATCGACGTTTCCCGGGAGGTTCGATGGCGTCACCGAGGAAGCGCTTTATGCCGGGTACAACGTCGTGAAGAAGCCGAGCGTCATTCGCGTCGAATCCGACGAAGTCACCTATCCCATGCATGTTATCCTACGAACGGAATTGGAGATGGATTTGTTGAGCGGTAAAATTACCGTACATGATTTGCCCAAGCTCTGGAACGCGAAGATGAAGGAATATCTGAACGTTGACATCGAGAACGACAAACAAGGAGTTTTACAAGACGTGCACTGGGGGTCTGGAGCCATCGGCTACTTCCCGACGTACATAATCGGCCAAATATTGGCGTGTCAAATCTTCAACGCCGCCAAACGCTCGATCGATGATTTGGACGGGCAGATCAAGCGAGGTGAATTCGCCCAACTCTTGGCTTGGTTGCGCGTCAACGTGCACGAGCGCGGATCAGAGTGCGACAGCGTAGACGAGTTGATGATGAAAGTCACAGGCAAGCCGCTCGATGCGGCAGAATTCGTGACTTATTTGACTGAAAAGTACACCAAGCTCTATGATCTTTGATTGAAATATCTACCTAACCTACGCTAAAAACCTCTTGTGCTCGAGCGTTTTCCTCAGTCTGTCTGTTTCGGCCGCGAAGCCGGCGATGAACGCATCAAACTCGTCCGCGCCCGATACTATCCTCGAAGGCGGCGGCGGATACTCGTTCGAACTCACCCGACGTCGCCGTTGAACATTTGATTTCTGCACCCCGCTCACCGACGCGACCAGATCGCGCATTTCGCGCTCGTGTTTTGCGCGCACCGTCTGCAACTCGTTCGAGCGCGCCCTTCGTTCCGTCGCGAGCTCCTCCTTGAGCGCGTTGATCTTCTTCGTCTGCCGCTCGCTCTTCGCCTGTAACTTTTTAAGTTCAGTTTCTAGCTCCTCCACTCGTCGTGTATCGCGCGGTCTCTCCCTCGCGACGACCACTGCCGGATACGAATCCTTCGCGTCGTCGCGAGACACGCGCCGCGACGCCGACGCCGACGCCGACGCCTCAATCTCCACCATCCGTCGCATCTCCTCCGCGCGCGCGTCCTCGCCATCCCCACTCACGCTCACGCATGCGTCCTTCGCTCTCTCTCGAGCGCCACCACCGATCTCCCGCTCGACGTCGTCCTCGACGACCCTTCGCGTCAAATTCCAACCGACCGCGTCGTCCCTACAAAACCGTCCCACTCGCCCGCTCGGCGGCGCTCGATCGAACGGCCGCGCCAAACGCGGCGCGGCGTCCGAGCGCGTCGCTCGCAGCATCTCCAGCAGCAACCGCGCGTGCGCGTTTCTATTCTCCCGCAACGCGCGCACGCGCTCGCGCTGGTCCAGGTGTTGACACCACGCGCGCACGCGAATTCGCGTCGGTTTATCCCGCACCGCGTCCGCGCGAGCCCGCAGGCATCTCGCCAGTATCGCGTACTCGCGCTCGAGGTCGTCGTCGTCGACGTCCGCCGCGTCCGGCGCGCGCGCGGGCGGCGGCATGGAGTGTCCACCGCGCGCGTTCGACGCGCGCGGGTTCGATCGACGCGCGCGGGTTTGAATTTTCGCGATCGAACCTCGGCCAGCGGTCGGTCGATCGATCGATCGAGCGCGCGAGCGATCGATCGCATCGCATCGTGCGCGCCCCGATGGTGACGCGCGGGAGACCGACGCGCGCGCGCGCGATGGACGCCGAGTCGCGACGCGCGATGACGGCGGCGCGACGCCATCGCGCGGCGCGCGCGAGCGCGCGAGCGGACGCGGACGCGCGACGCGCGGATGCGGATGCGAAGGCTGCGCGACGACGCGCGCGTGGACGCGCGACGCGAGGGCGCGCGAGGGCGTCGATTCGCGCGACGATCGCCGCGCTCGTGGGTGCGTGCGTCGTGATGTGCGTCCCGCGGGGTGGGTGCGCGGCGGAGGGCGTCGACGCGCACGGCGCGGTGGCGAAGAGAACGTCGACGAACACGAAGAGCGAGGGTGTTGGCGGGATGTTGAATGAGATTAGCGAGCTCGTCGAGCGCCAACGCGCGTTTGAAGATGCACACGAGGGGTGTGAGAACGTGAGACTCGTGTTGCTAGAGGCGCCTAAGCGCGGACGGGTGTCGATCGCGCTTCGCGATGGGTCGAAGCTTTGGCAAAGGTTTGAGTTTCGAGACGCGGGGGCGCAGACGACGTGCGTGGACCTGAGCGAACCGAACGATTTTGAAATCACGACCGCGGGCGCGCGAGGCGACGATGATGAGTATTCCATAAGAGTCGAGAAGGAGACGGGCGACGCGTTGCTGATGCGGCTTGGCGCCGATGACGAGAATGGAGAGGCGCACACGACGTACGCGGCGCTCAAGCTGAGGACGGCGTCGGGTAAAAACGTGGGCGTTTTAGGTGATCGGTTCGAGTCATGCGAAGATGTGGTCGTGGACACCGCATTCGCGCGTCACGCAGGCGTCGCGCGAAGCATGCAGCACCGCTTATTGGATGACAGCGGTGACTTGCTGAGCAAGTGGACAAGCCACGCGACCGGGCAGAAGAAGATGTGCTTGCTTCGAGGTCGCGATTACACGCTCCATCTAAACGGAGCGATGTCTCGTGGACGTGTCGACGACCAGTTGGCCGTGAGAGTCACGCGCGAAGAAGGTGATGAAAGCGACGGGTTTACATACTTGACCACGAGATCACAGGCAATGGTGAATGACAAAAATGATGTGTACATCGGTGTGCAAGATGCGACGCAAGATAACATCGATTTGCGCGGCGTTTACCACTTTCATATCCCTTCAGCCTGCGCCATGGATGAAGTTGAGCTTTCTGTCGTTCTGAAAGCGTCGAAGTACGGTGATAGCGTGCCGCCCGAGGGTATGTCCTGGATAGTCCAGGATGAGGCGGGATCGCTCGTCATGAAAACGGCGAAGCGGTTTAGGACACAAGACTACGGTGTCACTCGCCATCAGTCCATGTGCGTTCCGAAGGGCAAGTATGAATTAATTGCCTTTGCGTCCGATAAGAGAGGTTGGAAGTACGGTACTGAGCTCAAGATTTATCAGCGACTGCAGGGGGGTAAGAGACAGCTGCTCGCCTCGAGAGGGGGCAATGAGGAAGCCAGCGCCAGGGGTTTCTCGGCTCCTTGGTTTAGCGGCGCGTTGATTTCGGAACCGATTGAGCTCAGCGTTGGAACGGAGCAAAGTGCGGTTGCGAGCCAAGACGAACCATCGGTGAAAATCGCCTTTCAAGGGCCGAAAGCATTGCTTGGAAATGCTCGCTTTGTTCCTTCTCGTGCGTTGGTTCGCGCCGACGTCATGGCAATTATTTCCGCGTGCGTCGCCGTGTGTGCGCTCGTTGCGTTACATAACGACACTAAGGATGGAGATGGAGAGGTGAAAATTTCGCTTGTTGATGGCAAAGCCAATTCAGCGTACGGCACGGACACTGCTAAGAAGACTGACGTCGGCGAGCATGTGTCAAGATCATCGAGCGGCAAAAGTCACGGTTTGGTCTCAAGATCAAGTTATCTTAAAATAGTGGCTGTCGGAGCATCGGCGCTTTCGGTCATGGCGATTGGCTCGATTGGATCAGTGCGATTAGATGAAACTTCGCGGCTTGGGAATTCGACAGTTCGACAAGCGACGTGCGGTATGGGTGTCACAAAATGTCAATTTGTTCACTCTCCCGACTGTAGGAGTAAGACGATGTACGCGTATCGGAGCGGGAAATTGGCGCATGATCCTTTGCTCGTGCTCCCTTACGAGAGTAGTATCCTCGATGGATCAAGCATTGCTGCTGAAATAAAGTTTGATGCTAATTTCTGCGCCGTGCAGGGCATGAAGACGTGCAACGATTTGGGGGACACTTCAGCAGATACACTCACTGGCTGCTCTCAGGCGTGCAGAGCGAAGGATGGTTGTGAGAGTTTTAGTCTTCAAAGTACGGTGTGTCGTCTTTGCAGCACGGAACATGTCTCTCGTAGCGTAGCTACATCCACTGTTTCGGTCGCGCGTTGCATGCGTCCGTACCAGTTTGCTTTTCAAGGGGTTTCGCTCGATGAATGCGCAAAGGCTTGCGACGACACCGCTGCGTGTCGTGGCTTCAATTATTTTGAGAGGTCTCACGCGATGTCTTCTCACTGCAGTCTCCTACGCGCACCTGCCCATTTCGAGGCACACGTCTGGCGAGATAGCGCGAGGACAAAAAGTGGCATCGTGGGCGCCGCGACATACTACAAGGTTCCAAGCATGGGCACCTTGTGCAAAGAGCGAGGTGAAGCAGTACAAGCACCTGCGCTTCCTTCCGGTTTAGGAATTGGCGACTCCGCGGACGATGCAGTCATCACTTCTCGCGATGGTTATCCGCATGACAACTTTTATGCGGGTGACAAGGGATACCCGAATGACGAGGCACGTCCCCCGAATCACGACGACAGCGATTTCGTGGCCGATTTCATGATCACGAGCGAAATTGAATTAATCGGCGTTACGGTCCATAGTCTTGAGAGCAATGACGTCTCGCGGCGTGCATTTATTAAGGGATTGGCGATATTCTTCGGCATCACTTCTGATGAAGTTGTGATAATGGACGTGACGCCATCACAAGACGTGGGCACATCGCATGGGGTCCATGTCGCATTCGTCATCTTGACCACGTCGTCACACAAGATGTCGCAAGTCGTGGGAGATATCAAGAGCGTGCTCGATGAACCAAACGATGAGGTTAGACTTCTGTTTAACGGAGCAGGCTTAACCGTCACGAAAGCCACCTTCCAAGAGCCACCATTGGTTACGGAACAGGAGGCAAGTCCGAGTCCGACGGCGAGTGACGAACTCGTCACGAATGTCTCGACAACTGTCGAAGGTAAGCCCGTGGCTCCGACGGCAAACACAACTCAAACGCCATCGAACGTCACGGAAAACGAACCAGTTGCGACGAATTTGCCGCCGACGAGCATTCCTGGCGCGGATCTTGCGATTACGGGTGCTTTGCAGATCGTGGGATATACTCCCGAGGAGTTCGACGCCACTGCGCGAGAGAGATTGCGTCGCTCCATGTTGACATTCTTCATGGCTCACAATGATGACATATCGATCGCTCTGATGCAGAACGCTTCGTTAGTCGAAGGGACTCAAGTGGCTTACAAAATGAAGGAGAATAATCCTCACAAAGCGACGATCATCGTTGAGGCTTTGTTACTGATGCAAGAGCCTAGCGCGATATCAGAAAACTTCCTGCACGTCTTGCACTTTAAAGGATTGACAAACGTGCAAACTTCACTTACAATTGGGCATCCTCGCGTGGTTTTAGAGAAGCACATGCCGCCACCGCCGCCTTCGCCGCCACCGCCACCAAAGACGATTGTCATGGTGCAGAATATCACCAAGACTATCAACGTTGTTCAGTCTGCACTGGAGTTGAAGGGCATCAACGTGCAAACTTTCAATGAAGCCAAGAAAGACTTTCTGAAAGCCGGTCTGTCGGAGTTCATGAGCAAGGTTTTACAAAGAACAGTGACATCAGATTTGATCAGAGTCCTTTCCGTCAGTGGGCAAGGCTATATCAAATACTTTGACACCAATATTGTATCTTCGGGGGACGTCGCACAACTCGGAATTTCGTCATCCAACGTGAAAGTTAATTACGAAGTCATCGTCGGCGAAGAAGAAGACGCAAAGACGATGGCTCTCTTGAATGAATTATCTGGGGGGACGTCGACCCCGATTTCACGTGATGTCGACCAGGACGTGTACCCGTCAGAGGCGGATGCATACCCGTCAGAGGCGGATGCATATCCAGCAAGATCTCCCCCCATAGAGAGCGATGACCAATATCCATCGTCGACGTCCAACTCGGACTCGAGTCTCGTCACGAACGACTTACTTGGTACGCTCTTACTTGATATCAAAGAAAACGGCTTGGCAGAAGTCGAGGAGATCGAGATAGAAGAGTTGCCCGTCGCGAAGAAGCAAGAAGTCTCGGAGCAAGTTGAAATCGAGGTTCTCGCACCTGAGACTTCGACGCCGGTCACGGAAGAGGAAGAACTAACAGATCTCAATGATGATGAGACGATAGAAACCAATTTCTTGAAAGCTCTTGACGAGATCAAGGTTTTATCTAACGCATCAGATGCGGAAGTGTACTTGGTGGATAGCGTGCTTCGCATTGATGGTTACGACATGAACACATTTGATGCGGTATCCCGTAACGCCTTTACGGCAGGTATGGCAAGGTTTTTGGGGATTGCATTCGCGCATGTTCGCATAATCGACGTGACAGTAGTTCACACATCGACCGGTCGACGCTTACTGACGGATTTGCTCGACGTTGAGTTCGTCGCCGAGTTGCCGACTGAAGAGTCTGCCAACGCTGTGGCTCAAGAAATAACTGATCTCATGGACAGTGAAAATGCAGAAGCAATTCAGAACGAGCTCATGACTGATCTGCAAGAGGCTGGTCTGGATCAAGTGACGAACGGCGAAATGACGCAAGTACCCGTCATATCAAGTGCATCAAGCGAACCATCCAGTCCGGTGCCGGGCGAGACGCCGAACGCGTACCCGACACAGAGCCCCGTGCCGGGCGAGACGCCGAACGCGTATCCGACACAGAGCCCCGTGCCGGGC
>Ga0228615_1001627_pt1 | contig 11158 bp, 9 predicted proteins | sample 16DmetaG_FD_190530 | JGI IMG/M metagenome (GOLD analysis project Ga0228615, IMG submission 190530) | Seawater microbial communities from Monterey Bay, California, United States - 16D | ecosystem: Environmental > Aquatic > Marine > Coastal | place: USA: California | collected 2016-10-17
AGCCGAGTAGGCCCATTATGGGTCACCTCGGCTTAATTGCTAACTTGGGAAAATGTTATTCGTTTATCTTAGAGACAACACCAGCACCGACCGTGCGACCACCTTCTCTTATCGCGAAACGAAGACCTTCATCCATTGCTATTGGATTAATCAATTCAACATCCATCTTTACATTGTCACCAGGCATTACCATTTCAACACCTTCAGGCAACTCACAGGCACCAGTCACGTCTGTAGTACGGAAGTAAAATTGTGGTCGGTATCCTTTAAAGAATGGCGTGTGACGACCACCCTCATCTTTACTCAAGATATAGACTTCTGCCTCAAACTTAGTGTGTGGCGTTATCGTCCCCTTCTTAGAAAGAACCTGCCCCCGCTCAACATCTTCACGCTTAGTGCCCCGTAATAAAACACCAACATTCTCACCAGCCCGGCCTTCATCTAAGAGCTTACGGAACATTTCAACACCAGTACAAACCGTAGTCGTAGTATCTCGAATACCTACGATTTCAATCTCATCACCAACATTGACGATGCCGCGCTCTATACGACCAGTTACTACAGTGCCACGACCGGAAATTGAGAAAACATCCTCAATCGGCATAAGGAAAGGCTTCTCAATATCACGCACAGGCTCCGGGATGTAACTATCCAAAGTCTCAACAAGCTTAAGTACTGCCGGCGCTCCTATATCTGATTGATCACCCTCTAACGCCTTTAGTGCAGAACCAATAATGATAGGTGTATCATCACCAGGAAAATCATATAAATCCAACAACTCACGAATCTCCATCTCCACCAACTCAAGGAGCTCTTCATCGTCAACCATATCTGCCTTATTCATAAATACCACGATATAGGGCACTCCAACCTGTCGGGACAAGAGAATGTGCTCTCGCGTTTGTGGCATGGGTCCATCTGCTGCGGAACAAACTAAAATAGCCCCATCCATCTGAGCCGCACCAGTAATCATGTTTTTCACATAGTCAGCGTGACCGGGACAATCAACGTGCGCATAGTGGCGATCTGGAGAATCATACTCAACGTGTGACGTGGAAATCGTAATGCCGCGCTCTTTCTCTTCCGGCGCATTATCAATCTGAGCAAAATCACGAGTCTCTCCCCCGTGAGCATCCGCACACACCTTTGTTAGAGCTGCCGTTAGGGTAGTCTTTCCATGATCAACATGCCCGATCGTACCTACGTTTACGTGCACCTTACTTCTTTCGAATTTTTCCTTCGCCATTGTCGACCACCCCTATTATCTCTAGCTAAATTTATTTTATTAAATTGAAATTCTTGATCTTCCCAAGCAGTGCCTTTTCTTTATTTGGTGCTCACACCCGGAGTTGAACCGGGGACCTCTTCATTACCAATGAAGTGCTCTACCGCCTGAGCTATGCGAGCGAGCAGCTCCCAAACCGAACAATTTGGAGCGGGTAGCGGGAATCGAACCCGCGCAACCAGCTTGGAAGGCTGGGGTTCTACCGCTGAACTATACCCGCGAAAATCGTTTCACCATTCAATCTCTCACTAACTCCCTGAAAAGTAGGAATCTTTAGCTTTTCCCAAGCCCACTTAAGGAAAGTATGGTGGAGGGGGGTGGATTCGAACCACCGAAGCTTGCGCGTCAGATTTACAGTCTGATCCCTTTGGCCACTCGGGAACCCCTCCGACGTGATTTTTCAGCAAATATCAACCACCTGTCCCACACACAGGGACGGCATTTTATGGGAATTAAGAGGCGGGTGCAATCGTTAAACGGATTAATTGCACTAAATTTTGATCAATTTGGTAGGGCTACGCCCCTACAGATGAAATTTATAAAGAATCAGCAGCTAGAGCAATACCAAAACCGTTCAGCACCAAGTCAGCTTTGATTTCCCAGCAGGTAAATCGGAGCGATTTAGCCAAAATTTCTGCGTCTCCGCCAGTGAGGAAGACAGGCAAGTCGGGATACCTCTGATTTACCTCTTCGATCAAACTCACAGACATCATTGCAGTACCACTGTAAACAGCATCATCTGTGGACTGCCCCAGAATATCGTAATTGCCATGCTTAACTGCGCCAAGCTGAATTTTAGTGTTCAACTCCAAGCTGCTGCGCATAAGTTTTAAACCAGGAACAATATAACCTCCCTGATGAACACCTGAAGCATTGACCACATCGATCGTCATTGCGGTACCGCTATCGACCATCACGAAACCGTCCGGAGCAGATCTCAGCGATGCCAGCATTCCAAGCCAGCGGTCTACCCCAAGCCGACCGACATCCTCATATTGAATCGTTAAACCTCCGCATTGACGGCGTACTTCAAGTTTGTTAACGCTTACTTGTATCTTCTCTTGCAATTGTGCAACTAGCTCCTCGACTTCATTTGCATCGCGCACACTGCACAGCCGAATCTCACTTACAGAAGCCGCAAAATCTTCAACCTCGACGCTCCGAAGCAGCACCGTCCCATTTGAGGCAATTCCACTTCGCACAACCTTGAACTCGTGCCCGAGCAGCCTCCACTTCAGGCACGTGTTTCCCCAGTCAATTTCTAAGATATGATCCATTAAAAACCTTCATCACGAACTTTTGATTCTAAAACCAAAAAAAACTAACTTACAAAAGAACAAGACTCGGGCTCAGCTCACCTCCGAGTATCCGCTTTTCTCCACCATCAGTGTCGACAAGCAAGGCCCCCGAAGCGTCTACACCACGCGATATTCCCTCCGCCAACGTTTCCAGCCCTGACTCCACTTTTACCTGCCTACCAAGAAATTCATCCAACGAGTTCCACTCATGCTGAAAAGCTGCGAAACCTTCGACCGAAAAAACATTCAGGCGATTTTCTATCTCCTCAATCAACGCAACCAAAATCAATTCTTTTTGAGGAAAAACGCCCAATAATTGCGAGAGGTCCGTAACCTCGCGATTGATTTGCTTAGAATCACCGTGTTCCAAGCATAAATTTAAACCAATCCCCAACACCACATAGCAGTTTCCCTTGCTCTGATACATTTCGAGCAGAATACCAGCTAACTTCGCGCTCTCGACCAAAATATCGTTTGGCCACTTTAACTGAGCATTATCAACTCCGAATCGCCGCACGACCTGACACACTGCCAAACCAATCAAAAGACTCAATCCCTGCAAACACGACGGGCTCAGCTCAAATTTTTTAATAACCGAAAAATATAAACCAGCATCTTTTGGACTAATCCATACCCGCCCGCGACGACCTCTCCCTGCTGTCTGAAAATTTGCGATCAATACCTTACTTATCTCTGAAGATTTGCTGAACTGCGCTCCCTTAAGCTGTCGCAACGCCTCCGCGTTTGTCGAATCAATAGACTCAAAAAGCAAAACGTCGGGCGCCTGCACAGATAGATTAATATCTAAAAGCTTTTTTATAAGCGCAAGATCCATGGATGAAGTGCCCCGACATAAAAATCTATAAAAAAACGGCTTCACTCTACCTGAGTCGAAGCCGCTTTATCTTTACAAATCTTCTAATTATAGGAAATTTTACGCAACCGGTTCTACGCCCTCGTTGCGTCTTAATTTACTGATAACTGACGCTGCCTCTAAAATCACTATAATGCTCGCAACCATCACCGCAAGACTCAAACTCAAAAGCAACCATCGGCCATCGTTGTAATAGTCAATTAAATACCAAGCACTAGCCCAAAAAGCGACGACGATAATGAAAACCATTGGCACAAGCGTGTATATTGCTGGCCGGCCGAGCTTCATGAGAAAAATTGAGACAGTAAGGAGTGTTAAGCTTGCAAGAATCTGATTTGAGGCTCCAAACAGGGGCCAAATCACCATTCCACCATCCCCTGGATAATTACCATTCGTCGCACCGAATGCCAAAATCAGGCAGGAAAATACCGCTACTAGAGTTGAAACAATATTATTTTGAAGCACTTTTATTTCGTAAATACTTCCCCATTCTTGGATAATGTATCGCTGAAGCCGCAAGCCAGCATCCATAGTTGTTCCAGCAAACAAGACTACCATAGTAGCAAGCATCGTTTGAGAAAAGCTCTCAGGGATTCCCCAACCTTGTGTGATGAGTTGAGCCCCTCCTTCTATAAAAGCACCAGCACCACCGCTCCCGAAACCCGTATAAATACTAGTCCAGTCCGCTGAAGTTGCAGCATATAAGGATCCTGTAGCGGCCGTGATCGTAATCAAGGCTAGCATCCCCTCACCCAACGCACCAAGATAACCGACGAATCTCGCGTCAGGCTCTTTATTTAATTGCTTTGAACTCGTTCCAGAAGACACAATTCCATGAAAGCCAGACAAAGCACCACAAGCGATAGTCACGAAAAGAATAGGAAAAATTGGAGGAGTGCCCTCAGCTAGGTTATCGTTGAACATTGGAGCAGTGACGTCCGGCAGGGTTATTAACACAGCGGAATACAAAACCAGAAGGCCCACGACTAGCTGTGCTCCGTTGATGTAATCTCTCGGCTGCAACAGTAGCCAAACAGGAAGCATCGACGCTATACCCGCGTAAATGAACAGTAATATGATCCAGTTTCCATTAGGCCCCAAGCCAAAAATGTCTCCAGGTAACGCCAAAGGCATGATGCTACCAACAAAAATCGATAGATATAAAATCCCAACTCCGATAATTGAGATAAGCAACAAATTGAAACCCTTGCGTATTAGTATTCCAATAGCAACAGCCACAGGAATGGCAGCCCATGCAGGAAAAACAGAATTCGGAATATCGACCATTTCTCCTGCGATAATTGTTCCAAAAACAGCATTAACCATAAGTAGAAGAAGAAAAATAACCACCATAAAAAGCGACCGAGTCCGAGCACCGACGACATCCTCTGAAAGCGCTCCGATCGATTTTGCTTTATGACGATTACTCGCCCAAAGAGCCCCCATATCATGGACACCCGCAAAGAAAATCGAACCGAACGTTACCCAGAGTAGCGCGGGAAGCCATCCCCAATAGACCGCAATGGCTGGGCCGATAATGGGGGCCGCTCCAGCTACCGAAGTAAAATGAGCGCCCCACAGGACAAATTTATTGGTCGGAACAAAATCAACACCGTCATTGAATTCATGAGCAGGCGTTCGGAAGTCTGGGTCCAATTGATAAATTTTTGAGGCAATAAAATTAGAGTAAATAAACCATCCAAACCCAAATCCAACGAGCCCAAAAATGATGATGTAGACTGAAGACATTCAAACTCTCCTAATTATTATTATCGAACCCGCCCACACAATCATAGCAAGGTAACGAGATAAGACACAACGCACGCTTAACGTGTTTAAAACCGAAAAGAAAATCACAATCGGGCTTAATTCGATGGTTCAGACGAATGGTATGTCCAATAACCCATAAACATTTCATCCCAGCTTTGCAGTCCGAATCGCAACTCCTTGCTAGGATCCGGATTCGCTGGGTTAAACTCAGAATTGTCAAAAGTACCCGTTACATGGACCTTTGTTCCAGCTTTCAACAGCGCAGGTTCTGCTAACTGGTAAGTTGGCTGCCAAGCGTAACTATAGCTAGGCACGCTTAGCAATTGGGTTATTGTTCCATCCGGCATTTCTGCACTGAACTTCATGTCTTTCCCCCGAAAATGCATATGTGCTCGAAGACCCGAAACAATTACATCCTCGCGAAAGGTATATGCAGCGGCAACTCTGTAATCCCTCTCGAAGGGGGGCACCCTAAAATTTCCAACCACGGCTCTGGTAAAATTTTCATATTTTGGCGGCTCATCATACAAATACAGCCCGAGGACAGTCTCATCAGTGGTGGCTTTCCCGTTTGTGGTGAAATGAAATTGCATCGATAGCTTGTGCCCTTTGGGGATGTAAACACCCGTGTCCTCTGGGAAGGTCATAGCATCAGTTTTACCGGGAGCGTAACCCTCCAAGAATCTTCGCGCCACCGAACTTCTGTCTGATTCTCCACCATCAAAATTTTCGTTAGGCCCGGTGACATACGCGAGTAAGTGATGCAAAACTGACTCATCACCCGCAATAAATTGGACGGATTTAACCCATTTATCCTCATCGAATGGTAAATCTACGTTAACGTCAATATAGTCAAGGACACCCGAAGCGGGTATTTCCATCTTCGGAGCTTTGATTATGTAATCCGGCTCTCCCAACTGCCAGTCACGCCGATCTTGAAACGTCTGCTGCGCGAGCGGGTCTTGAGCCGAAGCCCCTCTTGGCGAACCGGCATCAATCCATGCGATTAATGTCGCCAGCTGATCGGTAGGTAGGTACCGAGCATTAGAAAAATGTCCAATATCTGGATCGACCTGCATAGGCGGCATGCGCTTCGTCAATAAGACTTCGCGAATCATTGGCGACCAACCCTTAAGCATCAAGTGACTGTCCATGGAAAAGGGTCCTATTCCTCCCTCTCGATGACAAGAGGCACATTGATCCATAATAATTGGCGCAACATCCTCCGCATAATCGGGAACCATTTCCGCAAGTCCATCAAGCTTTGAGAAACTCAAATCGCAGCCGGTCATTGGCAAATCTTTCGTCGTCTCCATCCCAGCTGTTTTTGCATCGTTAAGCACGTCCCCTAATCCCGAAATAGGCCCCCGATACAATATTGTTAATCGATGAGGATCAAGAACAACGGTCTGTCCGGCGTGACCAAGCCTCAGCGTGGCGGAAACAATTTGTCCCGTGTCAAGCATAAACGGCTGTGCAATACCGAGGTCTTTTTTAGTTTTCTGAAGTGCCGCCAAATTTTCCTCTCCGTCGGCGCTAACTGTCGTAAAAGACACACCTCTAGCATTCCATTCTTTTTCGATTTCGTTAAAAACTGCCAACTCATGAGATAAATCCTCGCAAGCCGGATCAACTGCCATCAGAACTACAAACTCTTTGTGGCGATATCGACTTAACTGGTGGAATTCCCCATCACTGTCGAGCAGAGCAAAATCACCGACCTTGTCAGGGAGCGCAAAAGCCGGGAAAGAAACGAAATTAGCTAAAAAAAGCAACGCTGTTGACACCCGAATTTTCATCTAAATGTTCTCCAAAAAATTAACCACGTATACCAAAATATAATGTCACAAAATCAGATAATGGCTCGGTATTATCCCGCTAAAAATTTATCTTTCTTCCAAGCGTTCGCTTTGTTCTGAAAAACCCTCGATCAAAGCGAAGCGTTTAAACAATTCATACATCGCCCAAACTGCAAGCATTGTGACCACCAGCATCATACCCCAGCGCATTGCAGCAGCCCAAAAAACATTGTCGAAAATGGGCATCTGTATCTGAAAAGCACTAAAATTTTCACCCCGCTCCAGCATCCAGTGCCAAGCACTGTGAGCAACTAAAGCTGACAACAACAACACTCCCGCCCGCTCATTCACAAGCCAACGGAAAATTAAGTGTAGTAAAGGTACACACAACAAAAGAACAAACATCTGGCCAATTTCAACCCCCACATTGAAAGCGAGCAAAGAAGAAAGCAAGTGACCGCCCGCAAACTGCAAGGTTTCGCTGAATAGAAAAGAGAATCCGAACCCATGGATTAAGCCAAACCCAAAAGTCACGAGCCACCTGTATTTAAGCTTTGCACCAACAATGTTCTCGAAAGCCATGTACACAATCGACAAAGCGATTAGAGTTTCTATTAGCGGAGGAAACCACATAAGATTTGGCGCCAGACCAAAAGCAGAACCGATGAGCGTTATTGAGTGGGCAATAGTGAAAGATGTAACCACTGGAATGAGCGCGCGGATACTTCTAATCGGAATCACTAAACAAAACAGAAAAAGGAGATGGTCCAACCCCTCAAGAATATGATCAAAACCCATGGTAATAAACCGTATCGCAGCTTGGTGCCAGCGGGGGTCCAATAAAACGACCCCTGGATTTCCCACGAAATTAAAGGCCCGCTCTTTTCCATCGGGGACCAAGAATCTTAGTGCTATTGTTGTTTCATTAGACAGTGTGCTTAAAAGTGGCTCAACGGAAAAATTTCCAACTTCCGAATCGATAGGATAGGAAACCATTACATCAAGAACGCCCTGACGCCAGAATAAATTAACACCATCGTCAAGCGGCACACTCAAAATATTTTGCCGAGCGGATTCATAGTTTAAAAAAGAGCGGTCAGAGGGCAGAGAAACCCGAACGGCCTCGATTTTTTTCTCCGCTAATAATTCACCGTCCTCATAGAAACTGATCGATTCTGTTATGTAAACGCGAGCGGCTTCATTTACCGCAAATTCAGCTTCAGAAAATCTCAGGTACCCGGGCCCTCTCAACGGAAAACTTATTTCTCCAAAAGCCTCCATAGGGACCCGAAGTATAACGGTAAGAGTTTCACCGGCAGGTTTAACAAACCCATTGACGGTAACGCGACTCGGAATATCATGGGAAAGACCAAGGTTCGGAATTAAAAACATAAAACCCAGATACACAGCTGTAATCAATCCTCGTGAAATCTTTTTGCAAGACCTCCGCTTACTCGCACTCAGGTACGCACTAAACCTATAAACCCAAGCAAATATCCTTCTAACCTTATTCATAAACATATTTACCATATAAATTTCCTAACCGAAGTAACAGGTGTTCCTCTCGCGACAGACAAAAAACCGCAGACTCCTCGCACGATAAAAATGACACATTCAGTCACATTTTACGCCTTTCAGATAGCCAATGATTGAGTATACTGTCTGCGCAGAAATGAGTATACTCGAGCAAGTGGTGGCGTTGCATCGCCTAACACCGTGTATCCAAGGAGGATTTCAATAATGAAAAATAAAAAACTTATCATAGGGTCAGCGCTGTTCGGCGTGCTAATAGCCTTGGGTCTTGCGCAGTCAAAGTTACAAGAGCCAAGTGTCGCCGCTAGCAATGCTGTTATGGCCCCGCACTTTTTAGTTGACCCCTACTGGCCCAAGCCGCTGCCCAATAATTGGGCAATGGGCAACACCATCGGGGTGGACGTTGATGAGCGCGACCATGTATTCGTAGTGCATCGTAACGACGCCTCACAATTCGGCGGCAACACAGAAATCGGCCTCCAAGGCGGAGTAGCAGAATGCTGCACCCCAGCGCCACCGATCATAGAATTCGATGCCGCAGGAAATGTTGTAAATGCGTGGGGCGGTCCGGTAGAAGGCGCGCCGTATATATGGCCTGCATCAAACCATGGTATTGAGATTGCTCCCAACGGAGACGTCTGGATTGGCGGAAATGGCGGCGGGGATTCCCATGTCCTCGTATTTTCAAGAGACGGTGAATATATTCGCACGATCGGTATTCAAGGGGAAGGAAGAGACAGTAACAGCCAAACACACTTTTCTCGAGTCGCAGAAATAGCGATAGACGAAGAAGCAAACGAAGCATACTTTGCTGATGGATACAGAAATCGTCGAGTTGCAGTGGTTGATGTGGCTACTGGCGCGTTTAAGCGATACTGGGGTGCTTATGGAAACACTCCTGATGACGATGCTGATGTTACTTATGTTCCAGGTCAGCCGGGGCCTCAGCAATTTCGCGGACCCGTTCACTGTGCCGAACCCTCGGACGATGGCTTAGTTTATGTCTGCGACCGTGGCGCTGACCGAGTTCAAGTTTTTCGCAAAGATGGAACCTACGTTCGCGAAGTGGTTTATAACCCGGCAACATTGAATCAAGGCTCCACTTGGGATATTGCATTCTCAAAAGACGCCGATCAAAAGTATATCTATCTGGCTGACGGACAGAACTTCAAAATCTCTGTCATTGACCGCGAATCGATGGAGGTGCTTTACACGTTCGGGCAGGGCGGAAGACAGCCTGGCACTTTCTACGCCCCTCACAGTATCGCCACAGATTCAGACGGCAACATATACACGACGGAAACCTATGAAGGCAGCCGAGTTCAAAAATTCATGAACCAAGGAATTAGGGCTGTAACAGTCAGGAATAACGCACCAACGTGGCCCGCAAGCGAGCTTTAAGCAGGCATATTTGGTAAACAAAAGCCGGACTGGGCATTATTAACCAGTCCGGCTTTTTAGTGGACACGACTTTTTGCCCAAAGACCGCAAATTACTGGATGGCAAACATAGCGATTTTAGAGGCAGCCAAGTTTTTCATCCAGGGTTTCCAACGCAACGTTGCCGACCCTTGGCATGAACATTAGACCAGTTGCCTCCTGAATTTGCTTGCGAGTTGCAAGCCGCTCACAGTGATGAACATGAACTGGCAAATCTGCTTCAAACAAAAAATAGCTAACCTCTCCGCTGATCGTATGAACTACCTTAAAATAACTATCCGGAAAGGAGTAATCTGATCCTAGTTGAGAACTGTTACCGTCAATGTCCTGTTTAAAGATTGGCCCAGCTATGACGTATAACTCTCCCTGCCGAGCCACTAAATTTCGTGATGCCCACTCCAGTCCAGCCCACGCTCCACTGGCAAGCGCCGAGGGCATCAAAACACTATTTGTTGCGTAGTTGCTGCTCAGCCAATAGGGTGTGCCCGCAAAATTTACCAGTGGTGCCAACTGCACGCGCACAGACCCCCGTTTCTCAAGGTTCGCGAATTCTTTGGCACTCAAAGTGCTCTCTGACACATTTTCGACAATTATCCCTCGCGGCAAACCTGTCGCAATACCTACCCCTTCAGCAACCATGTGGTAGGCAACCCAAGCTGGAGCAAGGTTTTTTGTGTTGTAAGATAAAGCGTAGGTTTGCCGAAAGATCAATCTGTTGTCTTCCGCATCAGATATTGGACACCCCTGTGGGCAGTGAACTACTCTGTAGTCTGCCCCAATGCTCAAATTTGTTAAACTCATTAAAATTAAAATTCCCACCAAACGGGGAGCACCTATTGAGGGTCGCCGAAACGCACACTCAATATTCATAAAGCTTTTATAAACCATCATTATTGCAATCTCTTAATCATTATTGAGCGTAAGATTTAGCTAATGTAAGTATGCGTTTAATCGTTGAATGACGACGTTACCAATAGTACCATTTAGCCTAAACGATAAGGTGAGAAAAAATACGCACTGCAACAACTGGAAAGGCCTACAACAGCGAGCTTCCAAGTGGGTTTTGCACTTGCGGTGTTTTTAAATTGGGTAAAGGGGAATGTACATGATCACACGTAGTACGGAAACAAAAGGACCTCGAAAACAATTGGTATGTTCCG
>Ga0228615_1001636_pt1 | contig 11116 bp, 9 predicted proteins | sample 16DmetaG_FD_190530 | JGI IMG/M metagenome (GOLD analysis project Ga0228615, IMG submission 190530) | Seawater microbial communities from Monterey Bay, California, United States - 16D | ecosystem: Environmental > Aquatic > Marine > Coastal | place: USA: California | collected 2016-10-17
AGGGCAATAAATGGAGTCCGATTATCAATATTGGTTTGGTAGCCTTTGAACATAGGCACGATTACATCTGCGATTTCATCCTGATCAATATCGAAATTCATTATTGCAGTCGTAGCCCAATTTATAGGGCCCGGTGAGGTATAACCATAGTTATTATCAAAGCCTTCATGCTGTGTTGTGTCGGTAAAAGAGTAAATTATATTTGAAAGGTTCGCTCTGACCGCAGAGTCGAAGTAATTAGCATCGATGATTCTTTTTTCTGGCCTAAATTCAATGAATTCGGTACCGGTTATCTCCGTTAGGCTTTCAGTTTCAAGGTTTTTAACAAGGATAACGCCGTTCTTTTTTTCCAGTTCGTAATCCGTCGACTTGGAGTTATAGAAAAGCACCTTATCAGTCCCATTCCCAAGATCTATTTTGTTGTTTCCCGCAAACACGTAAACAGTCTCGTCCGAATCTGAACCTATAACTGTTGCGTCGACGGGATTAGATGCAGTGCTAGGAAGTTGAACCGTTGTAACGCCGGAAAGAGTGTCTCGAAAACCAAACCCATCTTGCGCATAACCTTGTGATAGATCAACTACGGGAGGCTCTTTTGCGTACCAAAGAAGATAACGGATGTCATTGCCGCTAATATCGTCACTGCCAGGACTTGCAACCACCTCGACGGAATTTATGTTAATTAAGGTATCGTTACCCTGCTTCGGATCAACCTTAAAAGTACCCGCGGGCAATGACGCCCCATCGATATTGTCGTTTTCATTGGTTCCGAAAAAAGTAGACATTGAAATAACCTTTCGTTAACGGAGCGTCCAATTAACTTCTTTCTTTTCGATAAACAAATAAACTTTTGCATTAGCATTAGCAGCAACAAAAAAGCAGACCGAGGTTTTTGTTGTTAATGGTTCGTTCATCTCCGAAAGATACCCAACGTATCAGAAAAAAACCTCAAAGGAAAAAGATTTGGGAATATGTTATCGATCGCCGGGGCTGTAGGCACGTTGTGTATTTGCAACCACTTCATCCCAGTGAAACCACGCTGGTTTAAAGCGCCGTTCCGACAAAAGTTTTGCCTGATCGAAAAAGTGTGGTGAGTCTGGGTTATGGCTCTGCCCGTAGTGTAAGTAGCTCGCAGCCTTCACTCCATCCGGATGAAACTCATAAACCGCCTTGTAAGACGACCCAGTAGTGGCATACTCAAATTGCCGATTCGGATCATCCGTCGGCGATGTGTGATAAATGGTAAAGGCAACGCCAAGCGGACCGCGCACGCCCGCAACGCCCAGACTTGGCTCACGATCATCAAACGGAACGCTGCTAGAGCTGCCGTAAGGCGCGTGCCGTTGAAGTCGGTGAACGTCTCCGTAGGAGACCTGCCAATTACCGTAGCGGCCTTCTAGGGTCTTCGCTGCGCTAGAAAGTGCGCGAAATCGCGCGGGAATGTCTGCCACGAACTCCTCTTTCAAAGTCTCAACTGGATAGCCTCTACCATAGAGCTCCTCGTACCACGCGACGGCTAGTGTTGTTTGAGTCGATTCAAGTGAACTACGGTAATCCCATTCCAAAAGGTGTTCAAGATAGGGTCTTACTTTGCGAGCCAGCTCTGGATGAGTGTGTTGCAAGGATTCAAAGCGGCGTTGATAACGCGGTAGTTCCGTCATCGGCCAGTAGAGCGTCGTATCGAACGCCATCTCCTGCCATTTTTCAAACGTCACATCGTTAGCTTGACGCAGCAACCAACGAGACATTTGGGCACGACGCTTGTCATCCGTGGCATCCTCTACCATATAGGTTGGGAAATCCAACATCGACGGATTCCCATCGTCAGTCGTTGTAAATGGGGTCGAATTAGTGTTTTGCATGAAGCCAGAAGCTGGATTTAAAACCTGAGGCAGCTCCTCGATAGGATGGAAATCGCCCCACTCCAACTCAGGATCCGAACCGTCTACGGGTTTCGTCCAATCAACACCAGTCTTGCGTTTCGCGACCGTACCATTGTAGAGATAGAAGATGTTGCCATCAGCATCGGCATACATTGTGTTGAACGTCTGCAGCTGGAGACTCGATGCTGCAGCATACCACTCGTTGAAATTCGTAGCGCGCGACTGTGCAAGCGACTGAACCATGCGCGAACCGTCATAAAGGCGCGGCACTTTTATTGCAAGAAAATGCGACTCGTCCTCTTGCTTGGTTATAGGACCATGATGACTCTTGCGCAGCTGATAGTGCCTCGGCTGAGCCTCACCCTTCACAACAAGCTCTATCTCCCAAGACTCTGCACGCTGCCAACCGTCACCGTAACGATACAGATCAGGATCGGTTGGATGATCAAAGGTCAGTCGATACACGTCCGAGATATCGGCTTCGTTAACCGTATAGGCCCAACCTAGATGATTATTAAAACCGGCTGTTGGAAACGGGGCACCCGGATACATTGCTCCGGAAAAATCCCAACCGGAAGCGCTCTTGACGTGCATCTCGGTGAACATGCCTGAACCATACCAAGGTTGATGAGGATTGATGAACAGCATTGCCGTGCCGTTGCGGGTACGGTCGGGTCCAATTGCCCATTGATTCGAGCCCAGTGATGCGAGTTCCTCGGCTTCCAACCGCGTCACCTCGCGGGACGGCGCATGCGCCGCACCCAACAAGCGCGGCAATATCATGTAGCGCTCAAAAGCCAGCACATGCCAAGGTTCCATTCGGGAAATAAGACGCGGGGTTACCTCTGGATTATGCTCAAGAAAAAAGTTATAGCCGTCGGCAAATGCACGAGCAAGCGTTTGTATCTCTGCCGGGAGCGACGTGAAATCGCGCTGCGAACTTCCGACGATATCAAAAAGCGCAACATCGAGATCACTCCTGATTCCAGAATCACCAACTATTTCGGCGTGACGCCCAAGCGCCTTAATGTAGGTGTCCTCAAGCTGCCAGAAGTGGTCTTCACTTTGCGCCCAGGCGGAGCCAAACACAACGGCAGCATCGGATTCTCCGCGAATGTGCGGCACGCCCCATTGATCACGGTTGATAACGACTTGTTTTGCTAGCTGCGAGGCAGATGCTAAATCGGCCAAACAAAATAGAATTAACAGACGGCTAAGTAATTCACTGAATTCACGTAATCGCATTTTGTGAGCACCCCAAAAAGTAGGAAGAATTAAGGTACCTTTAGACTGACAAATTGTCTACATTAGAGCACGAAGGAGACTCACGATTAATGCCTGAATCAGTTTGACTCATGTTGAATCAAAAGGAGCATCCGTCCTTTTTGTTTTGCCTGCAACTATTACAAAGCCGGGAGAAATATCAACCAAATCCTCTCCAAGAACCAATAGCTGGCCGTTCCTCCAACAAAGTAGACAGGCACAGTTTGAATCCGTCTCGGAATCTTATACCTAACGAGGCCCAGCAGACCGAGAACAACAACCACTATTGCCAGCTGCCCAACTTCTATCCCTAAATTAAAGAGGAACAATGCAGCGATTTGACTTTGATCAGGGAGCCCAATTTCCTTCAAAGCCCCAGCGAATCCAAGCCCGTGTAATAGACCAAACCCAAATGAAATGATTACAGGAAAGCGATGACTTAAACCTGGCTTAGTTTGCAAATTTTCATACGCAAGTAAAACGATACTAGCGGCAATAACTGCCTCTACCGAAGATTGCGAAAGACTTAATAATTCGTACGCAGATAAGGCAAGGGTAATTGAATGGGCAACGGTAAAACCGGTCACTACCCAAACGATCATCACGCGTGTTCGCACGAGATATAAAAGCATTAAAACGAATAGTATATGGTCATACCCAAGGAGTAGATGAGTCAAACCAATAGAAAAATAAATAGGAATCGCTGGTGCTACACTCGCAAGGTCTAGTCGCCCTTCGCTTGCTGTTATCAGCCGTTCAGTGCGCGATCCATCTAGCCAACTAATACTGACAAGGGTATCTATCAGGGTCCTGTCTAGTCCGGCAATCTCAATAGATGCTAAACCAAATTCATCACATGTAATTATAGCCGAGTCGGTCAATGCTCCCTCTGTCAACCTAGACCCAGATATTTCAAAATCACAGTTCGTCTCAACCACAAGACCTAAAAAGCGGCCCTCAACTTGCGGCTGGCGAAAGTTAGCTCTAAATTCGATATTAGAATCTTTAGTTCGGTTTTCAATAAGCTCCAAATATGCTGGACGAACCTCGTGAGAAATGGCACTTGAGGTTGCGAGACCTAAACACACTCCAAAAAAAACAACAAAGGCTCTCACAGCTCCTCGTACCGAATGAGATAGTCATCTAAAAGCGCATCAACGTATCGTTGCCGAGCATTCAACTTTTGAAACTGCTGGTAGTCTGACCCTACACTATCCAATACAGATTTAAGGGGGGCGGCCTCCTCTGCATGAATGCTTGTGAGGTAAATTAGATGGTAACCAAAACTACTTTCTATTGGTCCTTGCCACTCACCAACAGGCAAACCATTCAATTTAAGTGAAAATCCTGAACCAAACGTTGCATCAATATCCAGCTCACTCCGAAAAGCATAGCTGTCGTTAAGCATGCTAGTGGTGCCGCTTGATGAAATGTTGTTTCCTAACTTAGCCTGACTCACTTGAGCATTAGCAGTGGCTTGATCTAAAAAATACAATTGTCTGAATGAGTAACGAAGCGGCAAAGTATAATCGAGGATATTTTGAGAGTAATAGGATTCTAACTCAGCGTACTCAGGTTCGGGCCCCATTTGCGCCTCAGCGATAAACCCGAGCTTCTGAACTAGGCGACGGCGGACGATAGAGTCATCTTGATCTAACCCCAACCGCAGAGCTTGCCGAAATAGAACCTCTTCCTCGATCCAATTTTTGACCAAAGAATCTAGTTCTTGAATCGATGCGTCCTTACCGGTTTGAGTTTTCCAGAGCAAAGCTATCCTATCTTTCTGAGCGGCACTTACAAAAATTTCGTCTCGCCCTTCTGGAATTAAATTGTCTAAACCGAAAATGCTCAGGCTTATAATGACAAACCATACAAGGGGTTGCGTGACTAGCCTACCCATCGCATTCAATCCTTAAAACTAATTATCGTACTGGAGTTATCCAGATTGGTGATGACCAAGCACGCTCCTGCAAGGTCGCAGCCATATCAGGCCGAGGCTCAACACCAGCCCGAATAGCGTCCCAAGTGGACCAACGACACGTAGGGTTTTCCATGGCCCGAACATAATAAAACGCGTTCTGAGACACGTCGTAGTCTGGATCTTTCCAATTTGCTCTCAACTCTGCGGCGCCGAGTCCGCGGGTGATACTGCAATCATCCAGATTAACTTGAGCGCCGTTATCTGGGCAGCGATGGGTAATAGGGTCAACACTGCCGCCATCAGAGCATGCAACATCATAAACCTCTTCCATTGCTTCCCCGTCTTCCATCCAGCCTTTAATAATCTGCAAGCGCTGAAGCGCAGCGCTATTCGGATCTCTAGAGACCCACGCGATGAACTCAGGTTCTTTTCCTGCGCTTGCGAGCAAGTCGCTTCCCATGGCAACGCCGTTTTCATACGCCTTTGTGATCAAATCATTATCGTCAATCAATGGTAGGTCGTAGCCCGCGAAAAAACGAACCCGCATTCTAGTTCCCGACGTGCCGAATGTTTCTTTTCGCCGAAACGAGTCGAATATAGAAGCACGAGTGTTTTCTTCAGCCCAGACTCCGGCCAAACCTGATGCGCTCCAAGTATTGAAATAAGTTTCTGCATAATTCTCACCCGGTGCCCGAGGCTCCCGCAACGGCACCGATCCCCGCCGGACGCCATCAGAATCTCTTAAGCCGACCTTGCTCCAGTAATCATCCTCGTCGCCCGCATAAGTGGCATTATGAGTATCGCTTGAACCAATTATTCCAAATTTATAAGGGTTAGCACCGTTCTCTTCTTCATTTTTTAGACCATTTAGATAAGCCTCACGGACGTAGCTCCCGTTGGGTTGGCTGGATCGAAACGACGCAACTTGAAAAGGCATGATTTCAAAATCTGCCCACTCATCATTGGGTGACAGTGCCGGATGGGTATCTGATGTGCCTTTTACCTGTGTTATTTCAACGAGCGGTTCATTGCGCATGCGCTGGTCTGCATATGCACCATCAAGGGGGTTTCCCGAAAAATCAGTCATCATAAACATCGAGCCATTAGAGCCATTAGAATTGTGCGGAATGGCTAAACTCTCAAACCCTCGCTCGCGGTTCGCATCCATCCAATCCCAGAGGTCCTCTGGATTAGCAGAGTCCAATCGTGAGAAAGGAAGTTCAGGTGCCACATCATCCCGATATATAACGTTTCTGTGGAGGTTGCCACCATCACTATAGGTGGCGGTGTACTCGTATCCGATAAACGTGGTGAAGTTACCCGGATCATTATGACGATTTGCCGTGGCGATAATGTCTTGCCATGCGGACTTCCCAATGACTGGATCATTTACCTCATTCGCGCGAGGAGAGCGCAGGAAAGCAAGAATCTCATTAAATTTTTCTCCACGCTGAATAGCGCCCCCGAGTGTTGACATGCCGGCAGCCACTTCATGCTTAGAAATTTCACTCAGTGGATTTGCCATTTCACGGAGCACACCTAAATAAAATGCATGATCAGTAACTCCATAGAAGTCTAGGGGGACGTCTAATTGCATGTCAAAACCCGCGGGATGAGTTATCTTTCCACCTTTCGCAAAAGTGTAAGCATCGCTCGGCGACGAGGTTGTACCAAAAATAAAAGCATCGAAAGAATACATGGTGTGTACGTGAAGATCACCAAAGTAGGCGTTCCGTTCTTCATTGTAACCCGCAGTTCGCGCAGCCGGTGTCTCCGCAGCCGTATCGGTCGCCTTCAGCGCAAGTTCCGAGCTCTGCTGTACCAAAGGATCAGAAGTGTTGTCGGAGCAGGAGGCACTAATTGAGACAATAAGAATCAGGCTTAAGAATCTAGTCATGAAGACATCTCCAATTGTTGATTTTCATTATATATTTAAAATAACACCATTTGAGGCTAAGTGCTGACAGACACGCCACGAAGATGTCAATTCGATCTGGCTTTTTACTTAGAAACCTTGCTCGGTGTCTTTTAATTTATCTGCCTATATTTTTGCACTGCTAACAGAACGATCCTTTGGTAGTGATTCTATTTCGTAATGGTTATACAACAGTTTTCAGACATATAAAAGAAACCAGCCCTGACACCTTTTCGCGAACCCTCTACCACAAGCACTGTTACCACGAACCAATGCGGCAGAAATAAATTTGGCCGGTCCCTTGATCACGCAAATACCAGCTAGCTTGTCTATCGTCCCGTCCACTTGGGCTTGCGCTTCTCTAAAAACGCAGCTTTGGCTTCTTTTCCGTCTTCGCTATCAAAAGTCGCCGAGAGGGCTCTCAATGCAGCCTCGGGAACTTCTGTAAATGGCATGTCTTCCATCTGATAAAGGAGATCGCGCGTTCGTTTTAGTGCCAGAGGCGACATCTGACAGAGTTTTAAAGCAAGCTCCTCGACCGCATTAGTTAGCCCAATACGCGGCACAACTTTCGTAATCAATCCAAACTTATAGGCCTCCTGTGCGGATATAGTATCGCCTGTGAAAATAAGCTCAGCGGCTCTCATTCGCCCGATTAGGCGTTGTAAAAACCATACGTGCATGCCCGGTGGACCCGCGAGGTTAGGCACCCCAGGATAACCAAAGTCTGCATCGTCCGCCGCGATGATCATGTCACACGCAAAGGCTAAAGTGCAGGCGCCCTCCCTAGCGTATCCGTGGACCTCGGCTATAACTGGAATGGAAAGACCGCGAACTATCTTCAGTGTCTCGATATAAAAAAGTCGCAGAAACCGCTCCATATCGGCACTCTCAAATTGCATTAAATACTTTAGATCGACGCCGGCCGAGAGACCCTTACCAGCGCCACTAAGAATAAGAACACGTGCTGTTTCATCATCATCTGCGGCATGAAGCGCAGAATGATATTCTAGGGTCGACTCTTCGGTGATCAAATTCAGCGGAGGCCTATCTAGCTCTATTCTCGCTATCCCTGATTTGACTGAATAGTTGAGCGTCTTATAATCTGATTTCAGCACTCGCATTTCCTTATTTCTTTGACTAATGGCCTGGTTAATGACCCTGAACACCCTAACGCAGATCCGGCTACTCTCTTCACGCTGCTATTCTCGAGAGGAGAATAAATATCACCACCACTTTAATATGCAGAATGGTATAAGGAAACCCATTATCCAACCCTCAAGAAGGATATTGATAATTTTACCGTACATAAAGGATTCGATTTCTAATATATAGGTGAATCTTATGGCTAAATATCTGATTAATCTTGTTACGCCGGTTGGAATACTTCTCGCTCTCAGCTCAGCAACAAGGGCTCAGTCCTCTGACTCCGAAGGGCCTATTGTCAGGCCAGAATTGATGCGCAAAGTTACTGAAAGTGTATATATAATTCCAGATAACTTTGTGAGGCTAGTGCCAAACATTGGCATCGTTGTGGGTAACACAGCCATTTTAGTTGTCGATACTGGCCTTGGGATTGAGAATGGCGCTAGGGTTTATGAGGCAGTAAAAGAGCTGAGACAAGATAAAAAGATGTACACAACGATTACACATTATCATCCAGAGCATTCTCTCGGTGTCGAGGGCCTTGGCAACGACGTCGTATTTATAGCCTCAGAAAAACAGCATCAAGAAATGAAAGCTGGCGACAGGATCAAGAATCAGTTTTCACGCCAGTCCGCTGCGAACCGCGAACTGATCAATAATGCACCTTACCCGATACCTGACATACTTTATGACCATAATTACAAACTAGATCTAGGTGACCTGACGGTCCAACTTACATCAGTCGGGCCGCTCCACACCGAAGGCGACTCAATAATTTTTATTAATGAGGAGCACGTTTTATTTTCAGGAGACATCATCATGGGTGGTGTAATTCCATCAATCGATCAACAACACGCGACGTTTGGACCTTGGAAAACTGCGATAGAACGAATTGCCAAAATGTCCCCGCAAGTTATCATCGGCTCTCATGGCGATATCGGAGATCAGAAGCTTGTCGATACATGGGACAGATTAATTTCTGAAATATCGGGTGCATTACTCGGGTATCACGCATCAGGATTCTCAAAATCACAAGCTACGAAAGAATTAACTTCAGTTCTTAGTCAAAAATTTCCAACGTGGCGGAATGATAGAAGAAGAATGAGCGCCGCAGTAGATACCGTGTATCGATGAAATTAGCGAACAGTTTATACCTTTTAAGTATAATTGGTCCTTCAGATCTAACTACGAAACTTCGACCAATTTGCGCGATTAAGAACCAACGCCACTCGCTAAACACGCAAGAATCTGAATAAAGTAAAGGAATGGGTAACAGCATGAAACTGCTAATACGAAACTTAGCACGCAGCACCAGCGAAGAAAATCTTAAGGCGATGTTCGAATCTTTTGGTGCAGTTCAATCCTGCTCGCTAGTGTTAGATCAAAAATCAGGCGGCTCAAAAGGCTTCGCCTTCATCGAGATGCCCAAGCCGGGCGACGCAAAGGCCGCGGTCAAGAATTTAAACGGTATGAACGTAGACGGACATAAAATTAGGGTCAAAAAATCCTGAAAATAATATGGGATCGATCAAATAACAACTGGGCCAACCTAAACATTTAGCCTCGCCCTAAAAAAAAATTTAGACTTCTTATTTAGAATGTAAAAGTACTTTCTATGCCGTTCACGTTTACCGAATAAGTCCCAGAGTCTAACCCCGTTATATCTAAGGGAATTTGCGTTTCGAAAGGCGCTAACACTTGCATACACATTTCTGAAGGACTCAGGCTTGTCTCAGCGAGAGCAACAGTAAACGCAGAACTGCTTTTGAATATAGCTGGAGGTTGCAATTCTACGCAAGGCACTGATTTGTTTCCTCGCACAAATAAGCTCACCAGAGGAGGAAGGGACTTAGTGAGAATGACAGAAACGCTGTCCACATAAACCAGCGAGCTTCGCTTCGCCGCTATTAAATTGAACCTTCCTTGCTCATCTTGCGCCATCTGAATGCTATTGTAATAAAACAATTCTCCGTTAACCAAGGCCGCTCCTTGTGGAATTTTAAAGATATTGTCCTGAAAGGTCGCAGGCTGAGCTGTGCCCATTGAGCTAAAGGTAGCGACACACGGTATCAAAAAACAAAGCTTCAGCTGGGTAATCATAAATTTCTACCGTCGAGGTTCAAAGTAATGACTGTGCGGATCTTAAAACAAACAACCGCATTTCTCAAAAGCGACGCCCTCCGCTGGATCAAAAAATGAACCAAACACCGTCATAGGGGTGTATTAGAGGCATGATAATTCCAAACTTGTTTAATTTTCACCGCATTCGTAAAGGTCAAGCAGTTATAATGCTTGGTATTTTACTCGCTCCGCTTTGCGCCTCGGAGGCTGACCGCTTGAACACACTACCGCTCACTAGTTTTAATACAGGCAGTTCGGATTTTGGCTGGTATGTACAAAACGACAATGTGATGGGCGGAAGGAGCGAGGGCGGTTTTACAGTCAGTGAAGGGGAGCTATATTTCTCGGGAAATACTAACACCAATGGCGGAGGGTTTAGCTCGATACGCACACGCTCGTTGGAATACGATCTTTCAGCTTACACAGGCATCAGAGTTAAAGTAAAGGCCGACGGCCGTCGTTACACTTGGGGGATTCAAACAGATGCTCGATGGCGTGGTCGCAGGGTTAACTACTGGGCTGATTTCGAAACTTCAGCAGGGGAGACGCAAACGATCGACATACCGTTCAAGATATTTTACCCGCAGTTTAGGGGGTTCAAACTAGACGGTCCAGAGATAGATACCAGTCAGATAAGAGAGTTCGCGCTGTATCAATACGATAAAACAGACGGTCCTTTTGAAATGAGCCTGATTTCTGTGGAGGCTTACAGCGATGAGCCGGCCTTAGTTCAATCCGCGTCGTTCTAATAACGCAGTGATTGAAGCCTCTCTTCCTGCAAAGTCGCGATAAAGCGCCATTGCATCCTTACTTCCCCCCTTTGATAACAGGCTGGCTCTAAATCGGTCTCCATTGAAACGACTCAAA
>Ga0228615_1001657_pt1 | contig 11038 bp, 9 predicted proteins | sample 16DmetaG_FD_190530 | JGI IMG/M metagenome (GOLD analysis project Ga0228615, IMG submission 190530) | Seawater microbial communities from Monterey Bay, California, United States - 16D | ecosystem: Environmental > Aquatic > Marine > Coastal | place: USA: California | collected 2016-10-17
TTATATTTTTTTCTTTAGACATATAAATAAATATCCCAATAAATTTAACTTTTAATTCTATAGCCTTTAGTCAGTATAAAAATTGTTGAAACAATACAAATTAATAGGAAACCAAGCATTGTAAAAACACTTGTCCAAATATTAATATCTGATACTCCATAAAAAGCCCATCGCATTCCATTGATTAAATAAACAACTGGATTAAAATAAGAAATTTGTTGCCAAAACTCTGGCAGCATTTCAATAGAATAAAGACTGCCCCCTAAAAAAACTAATGGGGTAACAACAATTAATGGGATAACTTGAAGCTGTTCAAAGTTCTCGCTCAAGATTCCAATTAAAAAACCAAATAAGCTAAATGTAAGACAAGTTAATATAAGTAAGAACACCATTACAAAAGGATGATCAATTCTTACCTCTGCAAAAAAAGTAGCTGTAATAAGAATAATAGATCCAACTATAAGTGACTTAGTTGCACTAGCGCCAACAAACCCAATAACAATTTCAAACGAAGATATAGGTGCAGCAAGAATTTCATAAATTGAACCTGAAAACTTGGGCATGTATATCCCAAAGGAACTGTTAGATAAACTTTGTGTTAACAATGTAAGCATGAGTAGGCCTGGAACAATAAATGACCCATAGCTGACACCATCAACTTGAGGCACCATACCTCCAATAACAGATCCAAATACTATAAAATATAAAGAAGTGGAAACAACTGGCGATAAAATACTTTGGAATAAAGTTCTCCATAATCGATCCATTTCATGGAGATAGATTGCTTTTATTGCGTAATAATTCATTTTTTTTCCTTATGAACTAGGCTTACAAAAATATCTTCTAATGTTCCTTGTTCAGTTTTTAGATCACTTAATTTCATACCAGAGTCTTTGACTTGTTGTAATAAATTTGTAATGCCTGTTTGTTTAGACTCTTTATCATAAGAATATGCTAAAGAAAAACCATCACTTGCTAGTTCTAGATTATATTTAGCTAATGATTCTGGTAATTGAATAACTTTTTCTTGTAGCTGTATAGTTAATTTTTTTTGTCCCATTCTACTAATTAGCTTATTGGTTTCATCAACTACGATCATTTCTCCATTATCAATAACTCCCACTCGATCTGCTATTGCCTCAGCTTCTTCAATGTAGTGTGTAGTAAGAATTATAGTAACTCCAGATTGTCTTAGCTTTTCTACAATACGCCACATATCTTGACGCAACTCAACATCTACTCCAGCAGTTGGCTCATCCAGAAATAGTACAGAAGGTTCATGAGATAAGGCTTTAGCAATAAGCACTCTCCTTTTCATTCCACCTGAGAGTTGTCCAAGTCGCATACTTTTTTTATCCCAAAGACTTAAATCTTTTAGAATTTTTTCTATATGTTTTGGATTTGATGATTTGCCATAAAGGCCTCGGGTATAAGATACATTTTGAAAAACAGTTTCAAATTGTTCCAATGTTAATTCTTGTGGTACATAACCAATTTGAGATCTAGTTATTTTATATTCACTAACAATGTCTGAACCATTTACTTTAACTTCTCCAGATGTGGGTCTTACTAATCCACAAATAATACTAATCATAGTAGTCTTACCAGCACCGTTAGGGCCTAATAAAGCAAAAATTTCACCTTTATTAATTTCTAGATTTACACTTTTAAGGGCCTCAAAACTATTATTATAAGTTTTGGATAAGTTTTTGATGGATATGAGTGTTTCAGGCATACGTTGTAAAATGAATATAGGTTTGTTGGGTCTTAAGTAAAGAACTAATTAAATAGCTGCGTTCACAGACAAATGAGATAAGGGATAACTCCCCAGAAAAATTATCAGTATTTAGCTTGTAAATTAGCTGCTAACAATTTCTTCGTATAGTCATGCGCTGGGTTACTCATGATTGTCTCGGTATCACCAGTTTCAACAATTTGTCCCTGATAAATAATTACAATTCTATCTGCTAAATGCCGTACAACATGAAGATTATGGGTGATAATCAGAATAGAAAGCTTCATTTTCTCACGCAAGCTAGCAAGCAAATTGAACACTTCCCCTTGTATTGAAACGTCCAGACCCGCAGTTGGCTCATCAGCAATGACCAGTTTAGGATTGAGTGCAAGCGCTCTTGCAACACCAACTCGGCGCGCCTGTCCACCAGACAACTCATGGGGATATCTATTAGAAAAATCAGATGGCAAGCCAACTAGTTCTAGCAATCGATTTGCCTCTTCTCCCAAATTTAGTTCTGATGATTGACCTGAAATAATATATGGCTCTACTACAGCTGCCCCAATCGTTGTTCTTGGACTAAGGCTGCCAATAGGATCTTGCATCATCATCGACATACGATTGCGCACAGCGCGCATTTCGTGGGGTGTTGCTTTTAACAAGTCAGCATCATCAAAGAGTACTCTTCCGCCTTGAGCTTTAACAAGTCTAAATACGGCACGCGCAATAGTTGATTTGCCTGATCCACTTTCTCCAACCAGTGCCACGGTTTCGCCAATTGCAACACTAAGAGTTGCATCCTTAACTGCTTCAATACACATACCTGGTCTTCTTTGAAGCAAGTCAATCAAACTACGCTGCTTCGTGAAGTTGACTCTAAGGTTATCGATTGAAAGCGCAGGTACAGCCAATAGGTCGATCCGAGCTTTATCCATTTTAGGATCAGAAATGCTTTTAAGTTCTAGTTTAGACATGACAGGTAGTCGTCGGCATTTTTCTTGAATTCGTGCAGGATCGCATAGCAATAAACTCTTTGTGTAGTCATCTGATGGACTTGAGAAAACTTTTTGTACTGAACCAGTTTCTCTAATAACTCCATTGTACATGACTGTGACCTCATCACATAGAGCCTCGACTACTGTTAAGTGGTGGGTCACGAACAACATAGCACAACCGATCTCGGACTGTAGTTCCTTCAGCAATTTGATAATTTGAACTTCCAAAGTGGCATCAAGCGAAGTTGTTATCTCATCTGCAATCAACAGCTTTGGGCGTGACATGATAGCCATTGCGATACACACTCGCTGTTTTTGTCCACCAGATAATTCATGCGGATACATATCCAGACGAGATTTCGAGTTAGGCATTCTAACTTGCTCAAGTGCATCTAACGCACATTTAAGTTTGACCTCATTGGTATCATCGCTTCCATATTGTATGTCCACCATTAGTTGACCAATGCGTAGAGTTGGATTTAATGCACTCATAGGATCCTGAGAAACATAGGATATTTCGCGTCCGCGCAGTTCTTGCCATTGATTTTTTGTAAATTTAAGCATATCACGACCCTCAAAATCCATTGTACCGCCTATGATATTTGCTGCATGCGGTAGCAGGCCTATGATAGCGTTTGCTAACGTAGATTTACCACTACCACTTTCACCAACTAAGCCCATAATCTGACCTTGTTTAATAATCATGTCAGCTTGTTTAACTGCGCTAGCTTTACCAAAGTTGATACCTAGGTCTTTAATGTTGATCAAGTTATTTTTATTCTGCATATGTCAGTTCTACTTACGAAGTTTAGGATCAAGAATGTCGCGGAGACTTTCGCCTAGGGAAGTGAATGCTACTGTTGTGAGTATAAGTGGTAATCCAGCCGCAAACACAATCCAAGGAGTATTTCTGATAAATAAAAAACCATCATTTAAAATTGATCCCCAACTGGGTGTAGGTGGTCGCACACCAAGACCAAGAAAGCTAAGCCCTGCCTCAACACCAATAACTAGTGGAACATCCATACTCGCCACAATCAAAACAGGACCAATCACATTAGGAAGAATATGCAAGCGCAGAATGCGTGGCAGACTTGAACCCATGGCGCGCTGCGCTTCTATAAACTCTGAATTACGAAGTGACATAACCTGAGTACGAACTAGTCTAGCGTAAGAAGGAAATGTAGAAAAAACAATGACCACAACTATCGAATTTACACTTGGACCAAATAACGCAACTATTGTTAAGGCGAACATAATACCTGGGAATGATTTTACAGTGTCAAATACTAATAGTAGAGCCCAGTCAATCCACTGATTTGTGAACGCTGCTATCATGCCAAGCACAATACCGATTATCAGTGCGATAGATACGGAAGTCACTGCTAAATATAGTGCAATTTTTGTTCCAACAATCAGTCGAGAAAGTACATCGCGTCCCAGTTGATCTGTACCCAACCAATGGTCCCAACTAGGGCCAGATAGTTTATTTCGAATATCAATTTTAATTGGATCATAAGGCGCAATATAGTCTGCCGTTATTCCAACTGCGAAGAATAGTAGTACAATTACCAAACTGAAAACAACTAACGGACTTGAACAAAGCTCCCTGATTATTTGCAGAATGCGAGCAAATTTTGTTAGGGGTTTGACAGTAATTGTGGTCATGAATTTAATTTCCGAGATCGTGGATCAAGCATAACATTTAATAAATCAGACAATGTGGTTGCTACGACAATAAAAATGGTACCAGCCAAAACAGTTCCCATGACAACTGGGTAATTTCGGCTGATAACTGCATCATAGATTAGCTTGCCAATACCTGGTCTTGAAAACAGTATTTCAACAATAACATCGGTTGATAGTATGAATCCAATGCTAACGCCCAAAACGGTAACAGTCGCTGGCAAGGCTACTCGTAATACATATCGTCGCAAAATTTTGTTTTCAGGAATTCCAAATGCGCGAGCTGTTTTGACGTGATTTTGCATTAACACTTCAATTACAGAAGCTCTCACTAAACGCGACACATACCCGATCCATGTCAAACCTATAGCTAATGTTGGCAAGACCAGGTGTTTTATTATTTCCCAAAATCCTTCTCCTGCACCAATCGCAGGAAGCCATCTCAGCTGAATTGCAAAAAGTAGAATTAAATAAAGTCCTATCACGATTGGCGGTACTGCAATTATTGAAACTGAGACCACACCACTGATCTGATCAAATGATCCACCGCGATGAACAGCAGCATAAGTTCCAATGGGAATACCCATCAATGCCACCAACAATACCGAAATGACCAACGTCGCTGTGTATGGTGCTTGCTCTGCTATAATTGAAGTCACGGGTCGGTTTGAGGTGAGGTCTACTCCTAAATCACCTTGAAGAAGCCCTAAGAAGAAATAGTATATTTGAATGTAGATTGGATCATTTAAATGAAGCCGTTCGCGAAGCGCCTCTTTAAGCTCCGGTGTGGCGCGTGGTCCAAGCATTACATTTGCAGGATCACCAGGAACAAATTGAATCATAACAAACAATGCTGTCGTTGCGAGAAGAACAATAAGGATCGCAACACCAATTCGCTGAACTGTATAACCAATCATACGTTGATCACTTTTAGTATCATTTCACTACTAAAATCCACTCCGAGGGATTTTTTCATTCCATATTCGACAAAATATTTCTTTATCATCTTCAAAGGCTTTCAATTCACCGTTTAATAAAAAGTTGTCTTTATCACACGTCACCGTCATTTGACCCTGCGTTGTAACATTCCAACCCTTACGTTTATACCCCATACTGAATTGATAGTCAGCCTTGGCTGTTAAAACATCATTATCCGCGATTTCAAAACGATCCTGAGAATGACCAGTTACCGTTATATCTGCCGTTTTTATCAATTGAGCACCATAATCACTTTGCAATACTAAGACTTTTTTTCCAGTACACAAATCTCTGGTAATTGCTCGGCTATGAGACCCTGCCTTTTGCTCGACAACTTCACCAGGTTTAGCGACCCTTGGCTGTGTAAACAACACACGCGACAAATCACTTGGGGCCAAATTAGCATTTGGAAGATTCACTCGGCAATTTTTTAAATGTAAAGTCAGTTCATGATTATCAGCAACTGGCCAAGCCATTGGCCACATCGCATTTGAAACAGAAACGCGCAACTTATGGCCTTTGACAATCCGGTGTGCAATATCATTCAAATCATATTGTATGCGATAGGCAGTTCCTGCCTCTACCTTAGCGCAAACTTCGCGGCCATCACGTTGTGACAAATTTACAATGCCATAAGTGATAAGCGTTGATGAACCATTTTCATCAACATCACATAGGCGTACCGCCAAAAGACCACTTGCAGCATCGGTGCTGACCTCAAAATCAATTGTGCTGGTACCAACGATATCAATTGGTTCGCTCAGTGTCTCACTATCAAAACATAACGATCCAGCATCCTCACTTCGCTGATCGCCCGGCATTTGTGCCAAGGTTGGATCAGAATAAAGAGGCATATAATCACCACTAAGCATTCCCAACGATTGAGGTGAACATATTGTCTTAGTTCCGTCAGCAGGCTCATCTACCAATCCATCTGAACCAAGCCAATAAGTTTGGTACTTTAGAGATTCATCAGGCCATGTATCTGCATCTAACCAAACACCAGGTCTTGATGCATGACAAGGATCAGGTGATATCTCTTGCTGACGATATACGGTCAGCATTGGTTCGTCTTCAATTCCGTTTTTGTCCTCCTTGAGCCAGCGATCAAACCAGCGCAACATTTCATCCAAAAAGTTTACGCCAGGTCCAGGTAAAGCCCGTGCTGGGAAAAGATGTGCCCAAGGTCCTATCAGTCCCTTGCGCGGAACCTTAAGGTTTTTCATCAAGCGCATTACCGTATTAGGCCAACAATCTGTCCAACCACTGATGGCATAAACTGGAATTTGAATGCGATCGTAATCTTTGCAGACGGTCCCTTGCAACCAGTAATCATCACGTTGCTGATGCTCCAACCAGATTTTCATGAATAAGTCTGGCTCTTTTAAGCGGCGCATCCAATCATCGCGCCAACTTTCTCCGTAGATTGCAGGATCAGGAGGTCGGCCATTAAACGCAAACATTACACCGCCCCACCCAAGTGTCTCACCCGCAAAGCCACCGACAAAGTAACCTGCATCATCATAATAGCGATCATCTGATGCACCAACTGGAATAATTGTCTTTAGTGCTGAAGGCTGATGTGAGGCAAGTTGTAGGGTTGTAATTCCCCCCCATGAAAGGCCAAACATACCTACTGATCCTGTACACCAAGATTGCGCAGCCAACCACTCAATAACTTCCAATCCATCTTGTTGTTCAATAGGCAAGTATTCATCGAACTGAATACCCTCTGAATCTCCTGAGCCACGCATATCTACTCGTGCACAAACATATCCATGACCCGCTAAATATCCGTGCTGTTCTTCGTCCCGCGTCCGTGTACCATCACGTTTGCGATATGGAATATATTCCAAAACTGCTGGGTAGACTCCGTCTACCTCTGGTCTCCACAAACGTGCTGCTAATCGCGTACCATCTTTGAGTGGAATAAAGATTTCTTCTTCAACCACACGAAAAGGTAAGTCTTGAGGATCAACTTCAAGAGTCGGCTCCCAAATTGTAGGCGAAATCAAGTTCATCGTATAAACTTCCCAATTAAATTTTCAGATTTGATGGTCTGTTGGCAGCTTAGAAAAGCCACCAACAGAGTTTTGTAAATTAATTACTTTACAATACTGACTAACTAGCCGGTGCGAATGCGTGCAGCTTGTAGTCGCCATTTGGCAATAGCCCAGCGTTGATCGAGTCTTTATAGATCACGGTTGCTGGAGGATGAATCAGCCAAACAAAAGAGTGAGATGCATCCATGAGATCTTGCATATCATGATAAATTTTTGCTCGCTTGTCGAAATCTGTCTCAGAAATGGCTGCATAGTGAAGTTTTTCATACTCTTCATTTTTGAACCATTCCCAGTTCCAAATGCCAGCTTGACCTGCAAGGAACCATTGTGTTGACCATGCTGGATCAGGAGGACTGACGAAAGATTTTAATGTCATTTGCATATTGACACCTTTTTCGTCACCTAAGCTCCAGAATGTTCCACCTTCATGTGTGTTCAGTTGAACATTGATTCCTATTTCAGCAAGGTTTGCTTGAATAATTAATCCAGCAGTTTGCTCATCTGTGGAGTTTTGTAATTCTAGTTCTAAATCCAATGAGTTTATACCTGCTTCTGCTAATAGCGCACGTGCGCCATTAAGATCACGAGCTGGTTGTTGTTCTTCACTGTAGCCGATTAAACCAGGTGCAACTAATCCTGTAGAGCGTTCAGGTATTCCAAAATATGCACCTTCGATAATTGCATCGACATCGACTGCCTTTGTAATCGCTTGACGAACACGCAAATCTTTTAAAGACGGGTTGTCAGCATTTAAGCCTAACCAGAAATATCCAGCCGTCGGACGTACTTCTAAAATAGAGTTCGCAGGCATATTTGATTGCAATTCTGGTACAGAGCTAACCGCAACTGTGGACACGTCAATTTGTCCAGCTTCAAATGCAACTTCAGCAGATTTTGCATCATTGATTGGTATTAAAACTACACGATCATATGCAGGTTTTTTACCATTCCAACCATCGTGAGCAACTAGCACAGTCTGTTGACCTTGATCCCATCTTTCGATTTTGTATGGTCCAGCGGTTGCACCAGGTTCAGTTGTAAATTTTCCCCCGAGTGCTTCTGTAGCAGCTTTACTGATAATTGCACCACCTGTGTAAGGCAATGTACTCCACCAAACAGGTGCGAACGGTTCATTAAAATGTATGATGCCACTGTACTTGTCAACGACTTCAACATCTTTTAATGGAGCCCAATCACCACTATTAGGAGCAGCAAGACCTTCATCCGTATAACGTTCGAATGAATATTCGACGTCTTCGGCAGTTACTTCACCGTAATTACCAGTCCACATCAATCCTTTTTTCAATGTAAACTTTATCGTAAGCGGATCTACCTGTTCGATTGATTCTGCAGCCGACAATTCCCACTCCCAATTTTTTCCTGATTTGAATTCAATCAGCTTTGGATAAATTGCATCGATGATCGTCTGATCTGCACCACTTTGCCAGAATGCTGGATCAAGCTGACCAAAATCTGATGGTGTTTGGAGCCTAATTTCATTTGCATGTGTGGCAGAAATTCCAAGCACTGCAATAAAAACTGCAATTGCTTTGTAGAACTTTCCTATTATCTTAAAACTTGTCATATATGTTCTCCCTAAAATTAAAAATTGCCTGATGACGTTCACTTAACGACAATCCTGTCAAAAATTATATTAGGCAGAAAATTTCTAATCAACCATTCTACTATTAATTATAGACATATAACGTAAATAATTTGCGTCATATTGCGTCATATCATATACTGTCAAAATTATTGGAGTAGTAATATGGAAAATCAAGTTGTTTTTGCGAAAAATCTTCGACTACTGATTAGCTACAGCCAATCAATCGCTTCTGTTAGTCGTGATTTACAGATTTCTCGACAACAATTCACAAAATATCTCGCAGGGAAAAATCTTCCTTCAGTGCAAAATTTACGAAAGATTTCCGACTACTTTGGGGTTGAAGAAACAGAAATTTTAATGCCTGTAGACGATTTTCGTAAATTGATTGCCCTCAATCCTCCACGTTCAGCATCAACTGACCCAATGCAATCATTTTTTACGGGTGAGGGATATAGGAATGCTGACAATCGAAAAGAGCTTAAAAAATATCTTGGGTTTTATTATTCTCATTTCATAATTGCAGATTCTCCTGACCAAATTACCCGATCACTATTATGTATTTACGAGTCTGATGGGGCTATTTTAACAAAGAATATCGAACGCTACCCATTTCAAGGCGATGGCGCAGCTCCAATAAATAAATTCGAAGGCGTCGCCCTTTTTAACGCCGATCGATTATTCATCTACGAACGAGAAACAATACCAGGAACCCGGATTTGGCAGACTGTCGTTTACACTAGTAATTTCAAATTCTCAACATATCTATCGGGTCTAACCATGGGTATTGCTAACCAAACTGTTGGCGATATTGCATGCTATCGTGTTGTTTATGAGTTTTTAGGCACAAACATTAATCCTCGTATGGCATTGAGTGGATGTGGTACTTTTGATCTTAATACAACTGAAGTTTCAAAGTTTATTCGCGATCGTATTGTAAATGATATCCGTCCAAGCGAAACAGCTTTCATTCCACGGGCGTAAAAATCTTTTAAAAATTTTTTTATCGTCTAACTCAAAACGAAAACTGATCTTAATTTAATCGATGCATTGCGTGTTGTTCGAGATCTTCTAAGTTCACAAACTCTAGTGCTTTTTGGTGACAACTCTCTAGAAATACTCGAGGAGCAACTCCTGCTTCAAACGCTTCTTGCCATCTCATGGCACAAAGACACCAACGATCTCCTTCTTTCAAGCCAGGAAAATTAAATTCAGGCCGCGGTGTCGATAAATCATTACCTCTTTCTTTACTGAAAGCTAAAAAAGCATCAGTTACTTCACAGCATACGACATGGCTTCCATGATCAAAATCATCAGTATTACAATAACCATCACGTTTCCATCCAGTTAAAGGGTCAAAGCAACAAGCTTCCATTTCTTCTCCAAAAATATTTAGCACTTTTTTCGTCATTATCTTATTTTGAAAGGATCTTCTGTAACTCTTGAGTTTGAAGTCCATATTGTTTTCTTGATTTGCATATCAGAAATTGCATCAGCTCCACTTTCGCGACCATAGCCACTATTTTTACGTCCACCGAAACTTGCAGCATATGAAATAAATCGATAACAGTTTTTAAAACATATACCAGCATCGAGAGCTTTGCTCACTCGGTAACATTTCTCTGGATCTTCTGAAAATACTCCTGATGATAATCCATAATCATTGTCATTAGCGATCTGTAGGGCTTCATCTTCAGTTTTGAATTTTATTACTGACAAAATTGGTCCAAAAAGTTCAGTATTTGCGGTACTTATTGACCGATCAGGACACTCAATGATTGTTGGTAAAAAATAACATCCCTCGGAAAATTCTGGAGATTTTGTTCCTCCACAGATAACTTTTGCACCCTGTTCAACAGATTGTTTAATGTTTTTTTCAATGAATTCGACTTGCTTATCATTGTTCAATGGACCCATTTGTGACTCTTCATCTAATGGTGAACCTAATTTTATTTTCTTGGCACGGTCAGTCAATTGG
>Ga0228615_1001676_pt1 | contig 10970 bp, 8 predicted proteins | sample 16DmetaG_FD_190530 | JGI IMG/M metagenome (GOLD analysis project Ga0228615, IMG submission 190530) | Seawater microbial communities from Monterey Bay, California, United States - 16D | ecosystem: Environmental > Aquatic > Marine > Coastal | place: USA: California | collected 2016-10-17
GCTCTCCTATAAGCTTTCGGATGTCCTTCAAGTCCCAGTAGTAACTTAATTCTAAAATCTTATAGCCTCGGTGTCGGTTACACTGAAGGCAGACTTCGGCATGCGCTAGAATCTGCCCCATTTTATCAAAAAAAACGAAACCGTGATGAGGCCAATAGCAATCTGGGAGTGGCGGGATCTTCTTTGGGAGGGGTTGCTTAGCGATAGCCTTGAGTAGTCTTTTCAACTGATTAGGAGATAGCTTGACACCAGCTTTGTTGATGACCCCTTTGTGCAGCCGTCCGCCGATTGTGATGTGGGATTTTTTTTCCTGAGTGTAATCGTAAACATAGGCCCTCACTTCATGAATTGCTGGATCTGATAATTCGATTGCGTGGCTTGGGCAGGCACAGAAAAAAATTATAAAGAGGGTGAGGAGATCCTGAATCAACTTCATAAGGTTTGCAAAATAAACATAGGCTTTTGGGAGGTGATTTCTTGTTTGAGAGAAGCAGCGGCCTGGCTAGCCGTCAATAAAAATGCTGGTTTTACAACAGTTTTGTTCTGCGCTTAGAAATCACACCTTCCCACTGAGCTTCTTAAAGTTGGAAAGCTCCTCGAGCGTCGCTGTATAGTAAAATCTTGTAGTGTGATCGATGGATTTTTTGAGAAGTTAAATCCCGTGGTGCCGAGGCAATTGATCATCATTAAGATTAAAGGAGGATTCTTTGAATGCGGAAAGAGGAGATATGACTCAATGGAAAGGGGTCTAATAAAAAACCAGTCAGCTGGCTTAGCAAAGCGGATTTGGATGTTGGTTAGATGGGATTGCAGATCAGAGTGGTATAAGTTGGCTCAGGCCCTTTTGCATTCTATCTCCTCGTCTTTGCTACGATCATCCGGTAGCGTGGTCCCTGATCGAGCGTAGCCCGATTAACCCTCTTCAGCTTCAAAAAAACCTTTCTATGCCTGAGAAAAAAAACACCGGTGAGGTCCCCTGTTTTTCAGAGAAAGCCGATTCTTCGGGCAGTAATAAACGCGAACCAGAACATCGGGAACAAACTACGGAGGAATGGTTCGCGGGTTTGGGAGACGGGATGAAAGGAGTCTCGAAAAAACTCCTCGACCAAATTCCACCCGATATCCGAGAGAAGCTGCTGGAGCAGGCCCGCACCAACGGTCTTGGCTCTGCGGCAGTGGCTGTTAATGCCGCGGCCTTGAAAACCAGAAGCTTCAAAGTAAAGTTTGCCCTCAAAGGGTTGGGCAAATTACTCAAAGTTCTCGATTCCAAAATTCCTAGAAAGTAATTTAAAACTGGAATAATTGGTTTGGAATAGCGCGAGGGAGTGATCGGTCCCCGAGTCGTGATTTATAATGCGGGATCAGTTGTCCGATGAGACGAGGTTTTCTCGAGCTTTCCCAAAGTCCTGTTTTATAGTCCCAAAAATTACAGCCTAAAAAAAATCAAAAGCATTAGTAGAGAGAAGAGCGATAGCAAAGTGGTTGCAACAAGCCATAAGATAATAGATGCCTTTTTCGATCTGGGTTTATCAGCAGGGACACCTATTCTAAGTAGTTGATCGAGGAATCCGAATAGTAGAATTGCGGGGCCAACGTAAAAGGACATTAAGCATTTCCAAACCGCTTCTAGGCCGGTTGTTGTGACACTATCAGGACCGATCCCGTCCTTTAGGATCCAAGCAAAAGGTAAGATACAGATTATTAGTAATCCGAGTATTAGATCGACTAAAGCTAGTAACATAAAGCGCATTTCATCATGAGTGATAGGAAGTAAAGGAAACTCGGTCAAGGCAGCATCCATTAGTCTGTAAGGCAGTCTCATCTCCCTGCGGAATTTGATCAGCGTGATGAACGAGGGAGACGGGAGCCGCTAAATCTTGAAGAGAGTGATTTGGGATAGAAGACAAGTGGCAAGATGCGAATGCTCGACGGAGTCTGTGCTTTCACTTGGGATCTACAAAAACCGGGAGGCGGTCGATATTCTCAACGCGATCTTCTCGGCTGGGCAAAATTGCACCTCGCTCAACACCATATCGGGCTAGGTTTTTCTTTGGCAGGATCAGGCTATTGAAGACGAAAGCTTGTTGAAGTTTGTTCGAAATAAATTCACAATCTAGGGTGGTCGCTTTTATTTCGTATAGCTTTTGGTGGTCAATAGGCTGTCAGAGGTTTTGAGTAGGTTGCGGTGCCCAATTTAGGGTAGGCTAGCGATGGTAGTCCTTGTGATTGACCTTGCATTTTCGTTTTTCGCAAGTCAGCGTTTTACGCGTCAATCTGTAACTTATTTGTTTTATGATGAAAAAAAATAACATCCTCAACCTTTTACTTTCTCTAGGTGTTTCCTTTTCTACTACTTCGCTATCAAATGCTGAACTTGTTGATGGTCTGATAGAATATTGGGAATTTGATGGAGACTTTTCAGCTGGGTTAGACGAGACCAACGATGGTATTCTCGAGCAAACGGGTATTGGTAAGGCTTCGTTCGTAGCCGGGAAATTTGGTTCTGCGGTCGATTTGGAAAACAGCGGGGGCGCAGGTAATCAGGCTATCATCAACGTAGGCGATCCTGGTGAGTTCGCTTTTGAAGCTGGCAGTATGTCGGTATCCGTTTGGTATACGACAGAATCTCTCTACACTGGTTGGAATACTTTAATTAGCCAAGGTGAAGGGAATAACTGGCGTATTGCCCGACATGGAAGCTCCGGAACAAATTTAAAATATAGTGTAGGAGGCCCGGGAAATGTGCCTGCTAATCTCGATCAGCAGGATGAGTCATGGCATCACGTGGCAGTTACTCACGATGCTACCGGAAATATTACGATGTATATTGATGGAGAAGAGGCGGCATCCCAAGGAGCATGGGTTTTGGCAAATGGTGCCGGGTTATCGTTGCAAATCGGTGGTAATCCACAGGCTGCCAATAGAGGCTGGGATGGGAATATCGACGATGTCGCAGTATGGGACCGCCCCCTCACTCCAGAGGAGGTGGCTTTGATCTGGAACGATGGTGCTGGGGCCAGTGTTGCAAGCCTGACGGGTAGTGGATCTGCTAGTCTTTTTCAGGTGGTTGACGTGAATTATTCTCAGACTGAAGATAATATTCTTGTCGATCTCACGTTCACATCAAAAGAAGGAAATCTCTACTCTATATATACATCAAACGATTTGACCCTACCTCTGTCAAATTGGCTCGAATTGAATGATGGGGTCCCGGCTGCTGATGGAGAATCCACTACAGTTTACCCGATCGATTTCAATAACGAAGGGTTACCTTTGAATGACCGTCAGTTTTTCGTGGTTGTTAAGAGCCCATAGATGACAATTTCCAATAGGAAAATTTGCTTTAGCAAGGATAGAGGATGCTTTTCACCCGAATGCTTGCGCGGTAGTTGGTTCCTCTATTCTTATTCATTAGTAATGAGGTGGTCGGAATCTTACTTCTTGTTTGGTGCGGAAAGTAATTCCATTGACTCGGAGACAATGAGTCGCGCTAACAATGCTTGATTGGAAATGGGAGAAAAGAATCACATAACTAGGGCGAGCCTGATCATTCGTTCTATGTTTTTTATGGTGTTAACTGCTTCCGTTATTTTTGCGTAGGGGCAGAAACAGTCTATTCCAGTTGGCCCTAAGTTGGAGGCTCTAAAAAAACTCCGTCCGGTGCTTAAGACTGTGAAGAAATTTTATCCAAAAGCCTCCTCTCTTTTGTTTATGCAGAATTTGCATTTTGAGGATTCAACTCGGCTTTTTGTCGAGAGTTCAATCACGAAGCTTCGAGTACGGGGGGAGTCATTTTTAGAGACTGTTCGCGGCCCAAAAGAGGGAGGCGGTGTGTGGTGTGATGTTTTCTTGTTGGAAGGGAGTGGTGAGTCGTATCCTCGGGCCGAAGGGGCTTTGGATCGCAAGCATTTTGTGGAGCATAAAATTTATCAAGATCTTCACGGGATCGATCACCACCTGCACGTGACTCTGCGTGTGCCCAAGGGAAGTGCGAGTTTGGAATTTGTGAAGGAATTTAAGTCCTTTATCCGTTCATGCAGCCGTGATTTTATGACCCACAATTAGTTGTCCGAATTCGCTCACACGAGAGGAATGAGAAGTCTCCCAATGCCACAAGCAACCGCATTTCTCTTCTCCTTAGAGAGAAAGCAGAATGACATCGCTTTTGATTATGTTACATAAAAGTATGTTAGGATCCAAAACCGCTATGGGCTTTGTTATTGGTGCTTTGTTTTTTTCCACTTCGTTTCTTCTTTTTGCGGAGAATTGGCCTTCTTGGCGGGGACCTTCTTACAATGGAAGTCGCGCTGGGGAGAATTATCCCACTCAATGGAGTGTTGATAAGGTGGCTTGGAAGATTGACCTTTCGGGGAAGGGAGCTTCTTCGCCGATAGTTTGGAAAAACCGGATCTTTCTCACCGCACCTGCTGATGGCATCGATACAGCGCTGGCGTTTGATCTCGACGGGAAACAGATTTGGCAGACTGAGTTTGGTGCTGAAACCAAAGCGAAGCATATGAAGCTAGGCACTAGTAGTAACGCTTCACCAGTCACTGATGGTAAGGGGGTGTTTGTTTACTTTAAGAGCGGGACGTTTGCAGCCCTCGAAATGGATGGGACGATCCGCTGGAAACGTAACCTAGCCAAAGAATTTGGTCGGCAGGAACTGTATTGGGACCAGGGAACTTCTCCGATCCTTATTGGCGATTTGGTCATTCTTCCTCGCCTTCATGCCGGGGATTCGTGGGTTGCTGGGTTCGATAAAGTTACTGGCAAGATTCGCTGGAAGCAGGAACGTAACTACGAGGTCCCAGCTGAGAATGATAATGGTTATGCTACCCCGATTCCTATTCGTCATGGCGACCGAGATGCTTTGCTCGTATGGTGTTCAGACCACTTGACTGCCTATGCAGCTGACAACGGTTCTTTGCTGTGGTCTTGCGGTGGCTTCAATCCGAAAGGAAAGAAGCTCTGGCCGCCAATTGCAACGCCCGTCGTGGTGGCTGATATTGCAGTGGTTCCAGTGGGTCGAGATGATCGGAAGCAGGCAGAAGTTCATGCGGTTCGCCTTGGTGGGAAGGGTGAAGTTACGGAGACTCATCGAGCTTGGGAGAGCAATGATTTTGGGGTATTCGTTACTAGTCCAATAGAATACGAAGGAAGGATCTATTTACTTCGTCACAAAGGTGAGGTGGTGTGTTTCGACCCTAAGACAGGTAAGTCGTTTTGGACTTTTCAGCTGCCAAAGTCTCTCATTCCTTACTACGCTTCTCCAGTAATTGCTGGTGGCATTTTTTACGCCAGTCGCGAGGATGGTGTTGTGTTCTCTGCGCGAGTGGGCGAAAATTTCGAGTTGCTTGGTGAAAACGATATGGGACAGCAGATTCTAGCGACCCCCGTTCCTTTTGATGGAAAGCTCCTTGTCCGTACTTCCAAGAGCCTTATTTGTGTAGAGTAATAAAAGTCGTTTCAATTTCGCCGCGAATTAGGGGGGATAGGTTTCTCGTCTTTTGCTATTTGGTGCCACCGCTATCAAGATAGGTAGAATTGTCAATTTTGAGGCGGGGTTTGCTGGAAGTGTAGGTTGAGGACAGTTTAGGGGCTGGAGTTGCGACGGGTTACTTGGGTGCGAAGTAGACAGTTTTTTTTCGTGTGCTTGCTTGAATTTTTGCTTTAGGCGAAACCATATGCAAATCACATAGCTTCTCTAAATGATCACCAAGTTCAGACTTGTTCTCATTTATTGAACATCAAAGTCGTAACGGGAAAAATAGTTTATTTAGGCATAAAATACTCTAATTAAGAGGGTTAATGATTATGGAGTGTGTTTAATATTCACATCTTTTTGTGAACAAGTGGTTTCGACCTATTCAGAGGTTATTCACATATGGTTTTGACCCTGTAGGTTCGGGTGATAGTGATCCGAAGAAAAAAATCGGGTAATGAGAAGGAGTTTTCGATGCTGGATACTGAACTGCGATTCCAAGAAGAAACTCATCATCCGAATCTATTTATTGTATAATGAGTGACACAAAGGTCGCTAGAAATGCGCATGAAGAGTTGAGACTGCATCTCCCACTTAATCTTAAATCGGGAATGAAGTAGTTGATGATAAAATATTATTATATGTGTGAAAGTCCGTCTCCTATCATGGGGGGCGGACCCTCATGACTAGGGGCTTAACTTTTTGGATTGTTACGGGAAGGCAGTGATTTACCTAGGTCGATTTGACTAGAGATCCCTCCTGAGTTCCGGACATCATGTATGATGAGGCAACACTGCAGAATTTATTTGAGGGCACGCTAGTGATTTGAGGCGGAATTTTTGCCCTTTTATTTCTACTTCTTAGCCCTCCTCTTGAGCCACTCTTTGGAGAGTCTCTCAGCTTCGGCGATTTGCTCTTTAGTCATCTTCTGCCGAAGGACATCTCTGTGTGCCTCAGCTTTTTCTAACCCTCTATTTGCAGCAAGATTTGACCACATATAGGCTAAGAGTTCATTTTGTCGTACGCCATTGCCCCTATCATACATGCGAGCTAAGCTCAATTGGGCAGCAGAGCATCCTTGTTCAGCTGATTTACGATGCCATTTAGCGGCTTCGGGGTAATTCTGTGGGACTCCATGTCCCACGCTATACTTGAGACCTAGGCTATACTGGGCATTTGAATCTCCCTGTTCAGCTGCCATGCGGAACCATTTTACGGCTTTTGAGTAATTCTGTGGGACACCTTCACCGTTTTGATACATCACACCTAATTCGTATTGTGCTGCTGGGTCTCCTGCCTCAGCAAGCGTGCGTGTATCATCGGTCCTACAGGATGTTAACACTAGAGCGGTAACCGAGACGATTATCGAATAAGGGTGAAATGTTTTGATAAACACCCCTCACTCTATAGCGAACGGTTACGGCTCGGTATTATAATTAGAGCGTGATTTATAACGCTAGTTAGCGTTATTCCCTCATTTTCCATACTTTGCGATGCATAGAACAAACTCATCGGGGCGACCTCGTAGTTTTCGCTTTGAAATCTTGCGTGTCGCAAAGATAACCGAGAAATCCTTACTTTGTTTTTTGATCAGCAATGAGGTGTGAGCTGGAGGGTTTGCGCTCTTCTGCTACCGCGGGGTATCCCTTAAAAGTTTTTGTGGGGGAAAAGGGAGTGGGTTGAATCCGATCTGCTAGAGCTTAAATAGAGGTTGACTGAATTTGCAGTTAAGATACGTGCACACCATCCTTCTCTTGGAACTGCTTACCTATTAACCTTCCATCAAGCAATGGTCTCCTCAAGAATTTACGCCTTTTTTACTAGCTCGCTTTTTTTGATGGGTTTCAATCAGACAGTCGTGGAAGCCACCCAGGTTGAGACGCGTATTGTTAGAACTTCGATAAAAGAAGGGGTTATTGATTTATCGGTCCGTCTCTCTCTTCCGTTTGATTGGAAGGATGAAAGGTATTTTTCAATAAAGGAATTTCCAGTTGATGCGCCTCCTGGATTCCCGAATCCAGGGACGACAAGGCATCAATTGCAATGGAATATCGATGGAACCTTTGAATGGTTTCAGTCTGATTTTATTCAGCTTGGGACATACACGATTATTGGCCAATACACGATCGAAGCACAGCTCTTCGGTGGGCAAGTGCTTCTAGGTTCCTTCGATCCAGTTTCTAAGGTGCTGAGATTTGACGGCTTAGACTATCTTGCTGACTTCTCGATTCCAGATGTGGCGGTCGAAGTGTCTGATAATCTGAGCGAGTGGACTGAGGTTGATCAGTTGGAAGGAGTGTTCCAAGATTTCACTGAAGGACACGCCCTTTCAGTGAGATTCAAAAGAACAAGAGTAGGGTCTGAATATTACCGGGTTAGAATCAATGGTGGAGGGGCGCTTCCAGTTAAGATAAGCAACAATGAACCGGAACTTTTTCAACTCGATCCGTTTGTGCTCGAAGAAGTCTTGCTCGACGATTGCCTGCTTTCGGTCGATGTTAGCTACGGCGGGGGTTGTAAAGATCATGAATTCGAGATTTTCATGAGTCCCTCAATTTTCAGCGAATCCTTTCCCGCTCAGGCAAATCTATGGCTTAAACATAATGGCAATGGAGATTTTTGTCGTGGGTTGGTATCCGACAAACTCGAGTTTGATATCACTGCGGTAATTGAGAAATATCGTGAACAGCACGGACGGGATGATGAATTTATTCTTAACGTGTATGGCTATTTTTCTGATAAGCCGAAAGCGGTAAAGGTAGTAAGATATTCTCCTTAGTTAGGAATGTGGATATCAGGGCCCCTAAAAAACCCGCTCGCCGATTAAGCGAAGCGGGTTGTGAGAAAGGGTAGTGTTATTCTCAAATCCCTGTTAAGGAATAAGGACAACGTAGAAGCGCTGCTTGGTTTCAAGCGGAACACCGACTTCAGTAAACGAAGTTGTTGTTTCTCCGGCAGCAGCTGTAAAGCCGTCGTCCAGTTCTTCCCACAAGTCTAGGTTGCCTTCGCTGAGGTCGTCACTTGCTAAAATGCTGTAGGTGCGGCCTTCCTTGGAATTCCACGTAATGGTAACGGCTTGAGTTTGGCCGCCTGCTTCCACTTCGGTGCTAACTGCAATGATCTCGAGTGGTTTGGCACTTGATCCTCCGTCAACAAGGAGGACAAGATTATCGATCCCGAGGTTCATGCTTGCTCCGCCAGTGCGGCCCATCACCTGAACTCGGAAATCTTGCAGATCCATGTCTTTGATTTCGAAGTCAGTATAGATGTTTTCAGCCTCCCCTTGACGGTTGCGATCGGTATACATTGTGACATCAACGAGGGCGATATTGGTTCCAGAATCACGGTCGACATCAATCGAGAGCGAGGCCCAAGAATCAGTTGGTAAGGTAAATGGAGATCTTCCACTCGCGTCAATTCCATCCCAAGTAATTGACGCTTCGGTTGATTGGAAGGTCTTGAATCCCACTCCAAAAGAGTTATCCACAGTTCCATTCTCTTCGTTTCCAAGACCCTGAACCACACCAGAATCACCGTTGTCAGCGGTTGAAAGAAAATTGATTCCCCAGCCATCTGCTGAAACTTCACTTGCGAGGAAATCCATTGTGAAGGAGAAGTTCTGCCAACCTGTGTAGTCCTCTTCAGATTCAAAAGAAATGTAGTTTCCCAAGTTACCTATTGGCTGTAGGAGTTGGTAGTAGGCACCGTCAGAAACGGCATTAGCAGCTACGAGTCTCCCGACGGGAGCCCCGCGAAGTGCCTCTTCGGTATACTTTTCACCGGCATCGTCAAAGTTGGCGACAATCCCGTCGCGTGTTCCTGTCGATTCAGCTTCGGTCGGGTTACGACCAATGGAAACTTCAATTCCATCATTTATACCATCGCCGTCGGTATCTGCAACATGTGGGTTAGTTCCAGTTTGGTCAGCATCTACAAAATCAAGGAGAGGGTTTTCGACGCCATCGAGGAGGCCATCATTATCGGAGTCAGCATTAATAGGGCTGGTTCCGGTTTTGCTCGCGCTCACAAAGGTCCCGCCACCATCCTCGACCTTGTCACTTAAGCCATCAGAGTCGGTGTCTGCTGAAGTTGGATCGGTCTCCGACTGAAGCTCTCCAAGATTATTGAGCCCGTCATTGTCTGGGTCACCGTTGGGTCCATTTTTGATGTCGATTGATCCGTTATCATCGTTGCTCAAACCATATTTTATTTCCCAGATATCTGGGAGGCCGTCTTGGTCCGCATCGCTCTCACCCTCTTGAACAACTCGGAAGTTGCTTACGATTAGCTTGCCATTAAGAGTTGAAGTTGAATCAAAGTTTTGACCACCAATACGGAATCCAAATTTATCTCCTGCTTTAATATTAACTTGCTGGTCAAAGCCGTTGAAAAAATAACCTCCTGAGGTGGTAGTTAGATCGACAGGACTTTCTATGACCTCGTCGTTCACAATAATTCGAAATTCGGCAAAGGCCTGCCACCAAGCGTGCATCCCGGTGAATTCCCAATCAAAAGTAATTTCGGCATCGTTTGCTAGCGTGATAGTGAAGTCTGCGGTTCGATTACTCACCCCGCCACCGGGTAAGCTGACATCATATGTGAATTCAGCGCTCTGCGCGGCACCATCAAGGTCGCTTTGAAACATATCGGTAAAGCCGTCCGAAACGACTTGGTCTGTTGCGAGGATTTCGGTGTTCTCCCAGTTTGCGATCTCAAATCCGTCGGTGAATCCGATTGTTTGAGCATGTGCGCTAACCCCTAGCAGAGTCAGCAGGGTAAAGAATAGATTACCTCCAAAACGTTTAACCTGGTCATTTGACATAGTGATTGGTTTATGAAATGTCTAAATTGGTGGCAAGCTTGAAGAGGAAACTTCTAGGATTGACTTTAATTAATTAGATTTATGCACGACTCATCATGCCGCTTCACATCTATTGATAATTAAAGTAATTAAATCACTGCTGCTCCTTCTCTTTTTTTTGGCCACTTTGGAATCATTAGAAAACCTATTTCCGAATGCAATAGATACGGGCGGAAGTGCGAATGAGGAGGTTTTTTCCAGCGATCGCAGGGGTGGCCATTCCCATGTCGTCTTCGGCTAATTGGTTGGTGTGAAGAAGCTCAAAGCTCTTGCCAGCTTGGCAGACATTGGTGCCTCCGTCTTCGTTGAAGCAAAAGATTTTCCCTTGATATGCCCAAGGTGATGCAGTGAATCCAGTGGAGCCGGGAAGGCGTTGTTTCCCGTATATCGAACTTCCGGTTTTAGGGTCAAAAGCGGAGAGATAGCCGCGGTCGAGTAGAACGTATATTTGGTCCTGATAGAGTAAAGTAGAGGGGTTGTAAGGAGCGGCTTTCCAGTTGCTCCAGGCGATGAAATCATTGGAGGTATCTTTCGAAGTGACCGAGATGTCACCTTCGGCGCCAGGTTTGATGGCGTAGAGTGGTCGCTTACTATCACCAACGTATCCGGACGAGAGGTAGAGAA
>Ga0228615_1001684_pt1 | contig 10952 bp, 8 predicted proteins | sample 16DmetaG_FD_190530 | JGI IMG/M metagenome (GOLD analysis project Ga0228615, IMG submission 190530) | Seawater microbial communities from Monterey Bay, California, United States - 16D | ecosystem: Environmental > Aquatic > Marine > Coastal | place: USA: California | collected 2016-10-17
CTAGGCTGAAATATTCCATTCGGGCTATGTATTCGCTTTATTTGAGCGCTAACTGATGCAAATAATAATTGAAATCTGAATATTTTAATTGAGCAAGTTGTTGATCCCGCACATCCTCCTATCAAACCTATTAAGAAAAAGAATGTAATGGGAAAACTACCCCATGATAAATAATTATCACTCGCAAACCCAGTCCCGGTAAGAATAGATACACCATTAAAAGCTGCTTTACGCAACGCAAGTTCATAAGAATTTGTTACAAAATTTATTTGCCATATTATTAAAATAAATATTACAGCCCCTGCAGTAATCAAAAAAGTCTTTACCTGTGAGTCAGATACGAAAGATCTAAGTGACCCACCAATCAATTGAACATAACGGACAAAAGGTAATGCTGCTAAAATCATAAATATTACTGCAACATATTCAACCGCCGCACCCATTCCACCAAATGAGCTATCATAATTTGCAAAACCACCTGTGGCTATAGTTGTCATTGAGTGGACCAATGCATCAAAAAAAGACATTCCTGCAATTGAGTACGCTACCAAACACAAAATAGTTAATGTTAAATAAATTGATGATATTGAACGTGAAATTTCTGCCGCACGAGGTAGTATTTTTCCAAAAGTATCAAACCCTTCTGTACGGAATATTTGCATTCCTCCAACACGTAAAACAGGTAAGAAAACCATTGCAACTACAACAACTCCTATCCCTCCAAACCATTGCATCAATCCACGCCATAAAAGCAACCCTCTAGGCAATTTATCCAATGAATCTAATATAGTAGACCCTGTAGTAGTAAAGCCTGACATTGCTTCAAAAAAAGCATCCGTGAATCTTGCATTTGGTTCACCTAGAATAAAAGGCAAAGCACCAAAGATGGGGAGTACTAACCAAACACTTGTTGTTAAAAAAAAGGTTTGTTGGATATTTAGATTTACTTTTATTTTATTTTGACAAGATAAGCATACAACTGATCCTATGAGAACAGTAATAAATGATGACAAGGCGAAAGAAATCCAGTTTATTGATCCATCAAGCCAATCTAAACCCATAGGAATGACCATAGTCAAACCAAGAACCATTAATAATAAACCAATAACATAACCTGCCGGTCGTAGATCAAACATAATTGCAGATTTGGCGAATGCCTACCAAAGTGTCAAGAAATCTCTGTAAATTCCAAATTGTAATAATTAGAATTTGATTAAATAGATGAACGTGGATTTCCAATTATACCCATGAAGTCTCGCCTTAATTCACGATCTTTTTGAAAATCTCCCCGCATTGCAGATGTTACCATAGATACTCCATGTTTATTAACACCCCTTGTTGACATGCAGTGATGCTCTCCCTCAAGGACAACGGCAACTCCTCTTGGTCGAAGAACTTCATCGATTGTATTTGCAATTTGTGCAGTCATTTTTTCTTGAACCTGCAGTCTTTTAGCAAAAGCATCAACGACTCTGGCTAACTTTGAAATACCCACAACTCTATCAGTAGGAACATATGCAACATGAGCAGTGCCAATAATTGGAGCCATATGATGCTCACAATAACTTTCAAAGCGAATATCTTTCAATAAAACCATTTCATTATATCCTTCAACCTCTTCAAAAGTACGTTGAAGCATAGCTTGAGGGTCTTCTCTGTAACCCCTAAACCATTGGCTATATGCTTTGACAACACGGCCTGGGGTGTCCTGCAAACCTTCTCTTAAAGGATTATCTCCCGCCCACCTTAATAAGGTTTGAACTGCAGCTTCAGCTTCGGCTTGGGAAGGCCTTATAACGTCTTCTTGGGTCTCAATAGCTGGATCGTGAATATTCATCACTTACTCCTTGGTTTAACCGTTTTAATTATTTTTAAACATTTAACATTAAGATTACCAGAGCGGTTACGAATTAACCGGCAATTTTTACAATAGAAAAGACATTAAGTATATTCTTTATAAAATGCTAACATTATTAAACTTTTTCAAGTGCTTGTAGCAAATCTAAAATAAGATCTTCGGGGTCTTCTATTCCCACTGAAAGCCTAACAAATCCATCTGTAATGCCAGCAGCGGCTCTTGCTTCAATCGCCATATTTTTATGCGTTGTTGTAACTGGGTGAGTGGCTAAACTCTTTGCATCACCTAGATTATTAGAAATAGTAATAATTTCTAAAGCGTTCATAAATCTAAAAGCTGCACTTTTACCGCCCATTAATTCAAATGAAACAACTGTTCCACCCTTTGTCATTTGAGAGGCTGCCAATTCATATTGAGGATGAGATACATCTGTAGGGTATAATATCCTATTAATATTTTTATTGTCTTTTAATGCATTAACAATCTTTTGAGCATTATTAGCCTGCTCTTCACATCTTAATGATATGGTCTCTAGGCCTTTCAACATCACCCAAGCGTTAAAGGGGCTCATTGCTGTTCCAGTATGCTTATTAAATGGAATGAATACATCTTGAATATATTCTTCTGTTCCAAGAACTATGCCACCAAGACAACGCCCCTGCCCATCGATATGTTTAGTTGCTGAGTATATTACTACATCAGCACCTAATTTTAATGTTTGTTGAAATAATGGCGTCGCAAAGACATTATCGACTACAAGTTTAGCTCCACCTGAATGAGCAATTTTAGATACACCTGCTATATCACATACTTCTAATGTAGGATTTGAAATAGATTCAAGAAAACAAACTTTTGTATTTGGCTGCATTGCATCACGCCATTGATTTAAGTCAGTACCATCGACCAAAGTTACTTCAACGCCCCACCTGCGAAGTATATTGTCAACAACAAACATACATGATCCAAATAATGCTTTCGAAGAAATTATGTGATCACCTTGCTCTAACAAACAGAATAAGGCACCTGATACAGCAGCCATTCCAGTAGCAGTTGCAAATGCATCTTCAGCACCCTCAATCGCAATCATTCTTTCTTCAAACATTCTAATTGTTGGATTTCCATATCTACCATAAATGTATTCATCTGGAGAATTTTGAATGAATCTAGCCTCAGCTTGCTCTGCCGTGTCGTAAGCAAATCCTTGAGTCAAAAAAAGTGCCTCTGATAGCTCCCCAAACTGACTACGCTTTATGCCTGAATGTACTAATTTAGTTCGTGTTTTCCAATTTTCCATCATATTATCCTGGGGATTAATCCCATAAAATTTAGCCGAAGTTGGAATGAATTATTTCAACTTTTTAGTGGCATATTTAAAGTGGCCCACAATCCGGTTACAAATCGCCACAAATTGTCAGTACTCTTAGAGCATCTGAACGTCAACAAAATCATTTGCTTTCAAAAAAATATTTTAATTATTATCATTTGAATATTTGGATATTACTTTTGCTTGTGTGATGAAAAATACAAACATGGCTAAAGGTAGTCCGAAGGTTTTAAAATTAACCCAAATATCCGTTGATAAGCTTCTCCAAATCACCTCATTTGCAATAGCCAAACCGAAGAAGAATAACATAAATCTTTTAGTTAATATCATCCACCCATCGTTAGACATCGGTAAAGCCCCATCCATTACTATCTGTAAATAAGACTGCCCTTTGAATAACCCAAAGCCCAAAATACCTCCAAATAATAAATATATAATTGTTGGTTTCATCTTGAAAAACTTCTCATCATTAAACCAAATTCCTAAACCTCCAAAAACAACCACTAAAACTGCAGTAAAAACCTGCATTTTAGATAATTTTCCAGTCAAGAAATATAAAATTCCAGTCGCCACTAATAAAACTGGAATGAAGAGAGCTGTAGCTAGAATAAACCCTTCATATGTTTCACCCAAGAAAATATATTCATTATTTTTAAACTTTGAGTAAAAAACAAAAAATAAAATAACTGGGCCCATTTCTAAAGCAGTTTTCACCCAAGGTTGTATATTCTTATGACTCATCTTTTACCCTCCAAATTCTACAATCACTGCGCCTAGCGCTATTAAACCCATTAACACAGCTCGAGAAGGTCCTACAGTCTCTTTAAGAAAAATCCAACCTATAATAGCTGCAAATACCGTTGACGTTTCTCTAATTACGGCTGCCTCGCCCACACTATCTAAACGAGTAGCAATCATTATTGAGCCAAAACTAAAAATTGCTATAAAACCGCCAATTATTCCACGGTATATTAAAGGTAAAATTTTTGGGGTTATTTCCATTTTTTGCCACCTTGCTAGTGCAATCCAAGGAAACACCAAAATACCATCCAAAAAAAAGAACCATGCAAGAAATGTAAAAGGGTCAGCAGTTAACCTAATGCCATATGCATCATAAGTTGTATATGCAGCAACCATTATTCCTGCTAAAACTGCCCAAGACAACGCAAGATATAATTCTTTACGTTGAAATTTTTCTGATCCATACAAATTCACTAATGCAAGGCTCAAAATTGCACATGATAAAAGTAATACACCGACCCATTGTTTTAATGTGAAGCTTTCTCCAAAAACAATACCAGCTACAACCACAGTAATTAATGGCCCAATTCCACGAACTACAGGATAAACAACAGTATAAGCACCAAAGCTATAAGCCATTGCTTGCGATAGTTTATAGACCACATGAATTAAAACCATTCCAGCAAAAATGAACCACATGTGAGGTTCTGGCCATGGCATAAGAAACAATGCAAACGGCGCAGCAATAATTCCATAACTGAAATCAATAACACCCCTTGAAAGCCATGGGTCATAACGCCCTTTTTGGAGAGCACCAAAAACTGCATGAAGAATTGCTGCACTTAGCGCTAAGAACATTGCAAGTTGGCCGCCAGTTGGTGTTCCAGCAATCTCAGTTATGTAATTACTCAAGCATCGCTTCCAGTTAATGCTTTTGCAAAATCTTTTGGATCAAAAGCTTGTAAATCATCAATTTGTTCACCCACCCCTATTGCATGAATAGGGAGTCCAAACTTATCAGCAAGAGCAACTAATACTCCACCTTTGGCTGTGCCATCAAGTTTAGTCATTACCAAGCCTGTAACATTTGAAACCTCTTGAAAAACTTCAACCTGTTTTATGGCATTCTGACCAGTAGTAGCATCAAGTACCAATAGAGTGTTATGTGGAGCAGTTGGATCATTCTTTTGTATAACCCTTACAATTTTATCTAGCTCTTCCATCAAATCTTTTCGATTTTGCAATCGTCCTGCTGTATCAATCATCAACAGATCTACTGAGTCTTTTTTACATTTAGTCATTGCATCAAAAGCTAATGAGGCTGGATCAGAGCCTTCTGGAGCAGTCAAAACTGGCACCCCGGCTCTTTCACCCCAAACTTGGAGTTGCTCCACAGCAGCTGCACGGAAAGTATCACCTGCTGCTATAACTACAGATTTTCCTGCTGCTCGAAATTGAGATGCAAGTTTACCTATAGTTGTAGTTTTACCTGAGCCATTAACTCCTACAACTAATACGACTTGGGGTTTCTGAGAATAGAGAGGCATTGGTTTTGCAACTGGCTCTAAAATACGCGCTACTTCATCTCCTAAAAGAGTTTTAACTTCATTAACCGATATTTTTTTGCCTAAATTACCTTCTGCCATATTGGCAGAAACACGAAGTGATGTGTCAACGCCCATGTCAGCACTGATTAAAAGTTCTTCAAGACTTTCAAGCATATTGTCATCAAACAAACGCTTTTTTTCAACTTTCTTGGTTTCGTCTTTACGCTTGAAAACCCTTCCAAAAAAACTTTTTTTAGTCGAACTCTCTTCTTTTGAAACTTGGGTGTTGTCTGGCTCTGGCTCTGGCTCTGGCTCTGGCTCTGGCTCTGGCTCTGGCTCTGGCTCTGGCTCTGGCTCTGGCTCTGGCTCTTGCTCTGGCTCTGGAAAAACTTCAGTTTCTAATTGTTGTCCAGTCTTATCTTCATCATCTAGTAAATTATTTTCAGCTTCACTGTCTTCATTTTCAACAATGGCATCAATACCTTCCTCAATTCTTGAAGAGGATCTAAACAGTTTTGATTTAAGTTTTTTAAAAAAAGACATCGCTAAGCCTGGTAATTTAAATCTGTGTAACCTTATCTTACATAAAGTAAAAGACTTCAATAAAGCTCATTCTTATAAAATAAGATCAGATAATAGTTTTAAATAATATGAGATATAAATGAGGCTCTTAAACTTCGTCATTAAAGTGTTTGATTACCATTCTGATAGGATTTGGTGCTGCTTGTCCTAATCCACAAATGGATGCATCGACCATCGCTTCAGAGAGTTCTTCTAGCAAATTTTGATCCCATTTATCTTCACTCATTAGCTTGACTGCTTTTTCACATCCAACACGACAAGGAGTACACTGACCACAACTTTCATCTTCAAAGAATTTTAGCATGTTAAGAGCAGCTTCCTTAGCACTATCATGGTTTGATAATACTACAACTGCAGCAGAGCCAATAAATGTTCCATATTCTTGTAGCGTATCAAAATCTAAAGGAATATCTCCCATTGAAGCAGGTAATAAGCCAGAAGATGGTCCACCAGGTTGGTAAGCTTTAAAAGAATGCCCTTCAAGCATTCCACCAGAATAATCTTCGATTAATTCGCGTACTGTTGTTCCCGCAGGGGCTAATTTTACTCCAGGGTTTCGTACACGACCAGAAACAGAATAACTCCTCAAACCTTTTCGGCCATGTGCACCATGAGCACCAAATACATCAGATCCATCACGAGCTATTTTTGCGATCCAATGAAGCGTTTCAACATTATGAACTAAAGTTGGTTTGTTAAATATTCCAACACTGGCTACAAATGGTGGTCGATGACGAGGTAAACCTTTTTTACCTTCAATACTTTCAATCATCGCACTTTCTTCACCACAGATGTATGCACCTGCTCCTCGACGTAAATCAATAAACCCACTTTCGACGATTCCTGCATCCTCAAGTGCAGTTATTTCTTTTGCTAAAATAGCAAGAACTGCTGGGTACTCGTCACGCATGTAAATGAAACATTTTTCAGCATCTACCGCCCAAGCAGCAATCAGCATACCCTCTAAGAAGAAATGAGGTTCTCGCTCAAGAAAGTAACGATCTTTAAATGTTCCAGGTTCGCCTTCGTCACCATTTACAGCCAAATATCTAATTCCAGAATTCATTCTTACAAAAGACCATTTTTTACCAGAAGGAAAACCAGCACCACCCATACCACGCAATCCACTTTCAAGTATTTCATCTTGAATTTGATCTGGAGTCCTTGATCCACCCCGTAGATTTTTTAGTTCTGTATATCCCCCACCTGCAGAATAGTCTTTAAGCTCTTGATAATTAGGAATTTTTGCATGGACATCATTCGCCTTTATCGCTTTAGATACTTTTTCTTCATTTGCATTATCAATATGATTATGCCCTATTTCTAGTGTGGGGGCTGTATCACATCTACCCATACATGGAGCTCTTACTACCCTTACATCGCGCCCACTATTATACTTCTCACCAAGCTTAAGTAACAGATCCTGAGCACCAGCCAATTCACATGACAGGCTATCACATACGCGAATTGTCAGACTTGGTGGAATTTCTTCGCCTTCTTTGACGATATCAAAATGTGCGTAAAAACTTGCGACTTCGTATACTTCAGTTTGAGAGAGGCGGAGCTCCTCAGCAAGTGCAGCCAAATGTTGAGATGATAAATGTTTGAACTTATCTTGTATCAAATGCAGATACTCGATTAAAAGATCAGCCCTTCGTTCGCGATTGCCTAATAGTACTTTTATATCATCAATAGCTTGCTCATTAACTTGACGACCTTTTGGCGTTTTGCGCCCTTTTCCCTTGCCTGATTTCCATACGCCATCAGTTTTTTGATCTAAAGCCATTATCTACGCCTTCTTAGTTTAATGTTTAATAACTATAAATAATATATTTGTGAGCTAAAAAAACGACTTCTAAGTCGAAAAATTCGTAATCAACCTATTTAAATAATGAGGTTTTCCCATCATAAAATTCAATTTCTAATTCTTTATTAACTTCAGCCTCTTTTAGTCTTGTTATTAATTTTCCATCTTTATTGCGAACCACAGTATATCCTCTTCGTAATGTAGCTTCGTACCCAAGCGTTTGTCGTATACGCTCCAACCCATCCAGTGAGCTTTGATTACGTTGAATAATTAGTCTTATATTGGCCTCTATACTTTTCACAAATCGATTCATTTCTTTAGTTCGATCAATCAATTTATTCTGTAACAGGCGTCCCCTCAAACCAGCACTTGTTTGCAATAATAATGTTCTTTTATTATTACTTACAGCGCTCAATGCTCTTGGCAATCTGTCAGATACTGCATCTAAGCGTTGTGCAGCCATTGCGACTAAATCAGCTGGAGTAGGTAATCCTCTACTAAGATCTTTTAATCTCTGTCGCTTTATTTCCAAATTAGAAGTTAAAGATCGCACTCGTCTTTCCTCCATTGATGACAACCACCCCATAAGATCTGCTCTGACAGGTACTGCATATTCAGCTGCAGCAGTTGGAGTTGGTGCGCGTAAATCAGAAGCTAAATCTATTAATGTTGTATCTGTTTCGTGACCTACTGCAGAAATTAATGGTATTTCACTTTCAAATGCTGCGCGAACAACAGATTCTTCATTAAATCCCCATAAATCTTCTATGGATCCGCCGCCTCTAGCAACAATTATTAATTCAGGCCTAGGCATTGCACCGCCTGGTGTCAGTTTATTAAAGCCATTTATTGCTGCAGTGACATCGGGAGCACAGCTTTCACCTTGAACAGATACAGGCCATAAAAGTACTTTTCGTGGAAATCTATCACTTAAGCGATGAAGTATATCCCTTATTACTGCACCCGATGGTGATGTAACTACACCAATAATTTCAGGTAGATAAGGGATTTCTTTCTTAATGTTTTTATCAAAAAGGCCTTCTGCTTCTAACTTCTTCTTGCGCTTTTCTAATTGCGCCATCAAAGCACCGATACCTGCCACGGACATTTCTGATACAATCATTTGATATCTTGATTGACCTGCAAAAGTTGTAATTTTACCAGTTGCAACAACCTCTAAGCCTTCTTCTGGTTGTGTTGCCAATTTTGAAGCTTGGCCCCTCCAAGTAACAGATGCAATAACTGATTTATCATCTTTCAAATCAAAATATAGATGGCCTGAAGCTGGCCGTGAAACACGCCCTACTTCACCTCTAATACGAACATTTGAAAACTCGCCTTCTATCATCCTTTTTAATACACTTGATAATTCAGAAACTGAGAATTCTGGAGCATTTTCACCCTGACCTGGGCTGTCGATTAGATCTGACATTTCTGCATCCTCTCTTGGCTTTTTGTGTATCAAACAATAGAACCATTGTAAGAAAAGGCCAAGGAAATTAAAAACATGAATATACTTATTTTAGGCTCTGGTGGCCGTGAACATTCGCTGGCATGGGCAGTAAAACAAAATCCAAAATGCGATACTTTATATTGCTCCCCTGGCAATGCAGGCATATCCAAAATAGCTCAATGTATTGATTTGAATATTGAAAATAGCTCTGAGATAATTAAATTTTGTATAGATAATGATATTTATTTTGTAATTATTGGTCCTGAAGCACCGTTAGCAATGGGAATTGCAGATGATTTACGTGCAAAGAATATTTTAACGTTTGGCCCCTCTGCATCTGCAGCAAAATTAGAATCTTCCAAAGCTTTTACAAAAAGTGTCTGCGATGCATGTAACGCGCCCACTGCAGAATACGCCAGATTCACAGAACTGGAACCAGCTCTAAATTATGTAAATGAAAAAGGGGCACCGATAGTAGTCAAAGCTGATGGTTTAGCTGGTGGTAAAGGTGTCATTGTAGCAATGACATTAGAAGAAGCATTGAATGGTTTGAAAGATATTTTTTCTGGTGCATTCGGAAAAGCAGGATCAGAAGTTGTTATAGAAGAATTCATGGAGGGCGAAGAAGCTAGTTTTTTCATTTTATCAGATGGTAAAAATATACTCCCAATAGGAACAGCTCAAGATCACAAACGAGTTTTTGACGGAGATAAAGGGCCAAATACAGGTGGCATGGGGGCATACTCACCTGCACCTATAATGACAAAGGATGTCACTGCAAAAGCAATTTCTAAAATTATTCAGCCCACCATAGACGAAATGGCAAATCGTGGCACACCATATAATGGGGTACTCTATGCAGGCTTTATGATTAAAAATGGGGAACCTAGATTAGTAGAATACAATGTTAGGTTTGGAGACCCTGAATGCCAAGTCTTAATGATGAGGCTTGGAGCTCAAGCATTAGATGCAATGTTAGCCTGTGCAAAAGGCGAACTTAATGAATATCAACTAAATTGGGCTGATGACCATGCTTTAACGATTGTATACGCAGCGAACGGATACCCTGGAGATTATAAAAAAGGTACAAAAATTATTGGATTAAATGAAATTTCATCTTCAAGTAATGTGCAAATTTTTCATGCAGGTACAAAAGAAGTGGAAAATAGTATAATTGCAACCGGTGGAAGGGTCCTTAACATTACTGCAAGAGGATCAAGCCTTATTGAAGCACACAAGATTGCATATGAAACAATTGAAAAAATTCAATGGGAAAATGGGTTTTACAGGAATGATATTGGATGGAGAGCACTTTAAATTTGCTTCTCAGGCATCCTTACAATTAATCCATCAAGATCCTCAGTCACACGTAATTGACAAGTCAATCTAGATAACTCGCTTGGCTCCCAAGCAAAATCTAACATGTCTTCTTCCATTGCATCTTTAGCCGGTAATTTTTCGCTCCAGCTTGCATCAACATATACGTGGCATGTAGAACATGCACATGCACCACCACAATCAGCCTCTATGCCAGGAACATTATTATCTCTTGCTGCTTCCATAACTGAAAGGCCAACTGCAACATTAACTTCATGTTGAGCTCCATTATGTTCAATAAATGTTATCTTAGGCATGAGAAT
>Ga0228615_1001688_pt1 | contig 10939 bp, 4 predicted proteins | sample 16DmetaG_FD_190530 | JGI IMG/M metagenome (GOLD analysis project Ga0228615, IMG submission 190530) | Seawater microbial communities from Monterey Bay, California, United States - 16D | ecosystem: Environmental > Aquatic > Marine > Coastal | place: USA: California | collected 2016-10-17
CGGAGCTATCAAAATTGTATAGAAATAATTCTGAGTTTAAACTGTCGAAATAAAGCCTAGAACTTCTTTGTATGGAATTATTAAAAAGAATTTTATTAGTTGTTTTTGGAATCTGAGAGTCTATGTCTTTATTTTTAAAAGTCCAGCTTTGATTTAGAAATAATTTTAAAAGCTTGTTAGTAGAATAAGAATCTTGCATATTTACGTTTAAAACCTTTCTGTTACTTTCAAAAGAATTTGGATGAGTAAATGAAGAATCATTACTTAGCCCTCCATTTAATTGATTATATATCTTATGCCTTTTAATACCAAAAAATAATTTATAAGTCGAATCTGCTTTTTGATTCATGTAATGTATCTGTAAAAAATTATTATTTGTTGATTGATTAAGGTAATAACCTTCATGAGTCCTTTTTAGAAATGAAATCGCGTAATATGATTTATTGGAGATCGATTGATTATGATATAATGCTAAGTTTTGTTCTAATTCTGGACCTAAGATATATTGCGCATCTACAGTTGGAACTTTATTTTTAATAATAGGCATATTTGGCATTTCATTATAAAACATAAAATGACTGTCGTAAATAGAGAATAAATTTTTGTTGAATTTTAAAGCCCTTACCCTACTTCCTGGACCTCCAAAAGATAAATTATAAATATTAGAGTCTTCAAGTAAGGATAGTTGATTCCATACAGTTGGTCGAAAAATAGAGTCATTAATACAATAAAAAGTACCAAAAATAGAAATAAAGAAAATTGTGATACATTTTTTCATATTTAGTGAAAATATAAAAAAAAGATCATTACTATTATGAAATGACCTTTAAAGGGTAAAGAAAAATTCTAAGCCTGAGTTGTTGGACCACCAAAATTCAATGGAATTGTGGAAATCTGATCTGACTCTTTTATCTTACCATGTGATTTTTCATACTTAGATAAATTATCAGAAAGTGCACGATGTAGTTTTTTTGCATGCTCAGGGGTCATTACAATTCTTGATTTAACTTTTCCCTTCGGAACACCTGGCATTATTCTTATATAGTCAACTATGAATTCAGATGAAGAATGAGTAATAATAGCTAAATTAGAATAAATCCCTTCTGCAATTTCTTCAGAAAGTTCAATGTTTATTCCTTGTGGTTTTTTTTCTTCTGACATATATCAACCCTCAATTTTATCTTCTACAATTTCTTCTTCTTTATTAGTCATTCTATTTAAATCATCTACAGAACCTACTAATAAATCTCTAAATTTTTTCATTCCAGTACCAGCAGGTATTCTATGTCCAACAATAACATTTTCTTTTAACCCAAGCATGTGATCAACTTTTCCACTAACCGCTGCTTGATTTAAAACCTTTGTTGTTTCTTGAAATGAGGCTGCTGAGATAAAACTATCTGTATGTAATGAAGCTTTAGTTATACCCTGTAATAATGGTTCAGCAGTAGCAGTTAAAGCATCTCTAGACTCAACTAGTTTTAAATCATTTCTCTTAAGTGCTGAATTCTCATCTCTTAATCTTCTTACTGAAACAATTTGGCCAGCTTTTAACTCCTTAGATTCTCCTGCATCGGATATTACTTTTTTACCAAAAATCTTATCATTTTCTAGCATGAACTCCCACTTATTTACTGCAGTATTCTCCAAAAATTTAGTATCGCCGGCTTCATTAATTTGAACTTTCTTCATCATTTGTCTAACAATAACTTCAAAATGCTTATCATTAATTTTCACGCCCTGTAATCTGTAGACTTCTTGAATTTCATTAACAATGTATTCTTGAACAGCTGTAGGGCCCTTAATTGATAGAATATCTTTAGGAGTTATAGCGCCATCAGAAAGGGTTTGTCCAGCCTTTACAAAATCATTTTCCTGAACTAAAATATGTCTAGAAAGTGGTATTAAATATTTTTTAATCTCTCCTGTTCTAGCTTCAATGATAACTTCTCTATTACCTCGCTTTATTCTGCCATAAGATGCAACACCATCAATTTCTGAAACCACTGCTGGATTTGAAGGGTTTCTAGCCTCAAACATTTCAGTAACTCTAGGAAGACCCCCCGTAATATCACCAGATTTCCCAGATTTTCTTGGGATTTTGACCATTATATTACCTGATTTAATTTTATCCCCATCTTTAACAATAATATGAGCATCAACTGGAAGATTGTAAGATTTAAGTTCATTTCCAGTTTTATCTAAAACGGAAATTGTTGGAATCATTTTCTTATCTCTATTTTCTTTAATTACAATTTCCGTAAAACCAGTTTGTTCATCAACCTCTTCTCTGTAAGTTACCCCTTCAGATAAATTATTGAATTTTAAAGATCCATCGAATTCTGAAATAATTACTGCATTATAAGGATCCCACTTACAAATAACATCCCCTTTTTTAAGTTTGTCTTTATCAGAAACTAATATTTTAGACCCATAAGGAATATTAGCAGTCATAGATATATTTTTTGACTTATCAATAATCTTTAAATCTCCAGCTCTTCCAATAACAATATTTTCAATTTCACCATCATCACTAATTCGTTCTATTGTTCTTAGCTCTTCAATCTCGATAACACCGTCTGTTTTAGCTGAAATTGAAGCTTGATCTGCAATATTTGAAGCAGTACCTCCAACGTGAAATGTTCTTAGCGTTAATTGAGTACCAGGTTCTCCAATAGACTGAGCTGCAATTACACCAACAGCTTCACCTTTTTGAACCATTTTGCCAGTAGCAAGATTTCTGCCATAGCATTTTACACAAACACCTCTTGTTAGTTCACAAGTTAAAACAGATCTAATCTCTACTTCGTCAATTTCAGAATCTTCAATCTCTTTAGCAAGATCTTCATTAATCTCTTCTCCTTCAGAAACTATAATTTCTAAAGAAGTTGGATGAACAATATCAAATAATGCTACTCTTCCAAGAATTCTGTCATATAGATTTTCAACTATTTCATCACTCTTTTTAAGTGCGCTAATTGTTAAACCTCTAAGCGTACCACAATCGGGATGATTTATTACAACATCTTGAGCAACATCAACTAATCTTCTAGTTAAATAACCTGCATCAGCAGTTTTAAGAGCTGTATCGGCTAATCCTTTTCTAGCTCCGTGAGTAGAAATAAAATATTCTAGAATTGAAAGGCCTTCCTTAAAGTTAGATAAAATTGGGTTTTCAATAATATCTTGACCTCCAGTTGCTCCAGACTTTTGCGGTTTCGCCATTAATCCTCTCATTCCAGATAATTGACGAATTTGTTCTTTAGATCCCCTAGCACCGGAATCCATCATCATATATATAGAGTTAAATCCTTGTTGATCGGCTTTTAACTTTTCCATTAGAGTATTAGTTAATCTTGAATTAGTATGAGTCCATATATCAATTATCTGGTTGTACCTTTCATTGTTGGTTATTAGACCCATGTTGTAATTCATCTTAACTTCATCAACTTCCTTTCTAGCTTTTTCAATAAGAATATCTTTTTCTTTTGGAACAACAACATCAGAAAGAATGAAAGATAAACCACCTTTAAATGACATTTGATAACCCAAATCCTTAATATCATCTAAAAATTTAGCAGTATTTGGAACACCAGATATCTTGATAATTTTAGTGATAATATCTCTAAGGGCTTTTTTAGTTAAAAGTTCATTGATAAAACCTGCTTCTCTTGGTACTAACTCATTAAACAATATTCTACCAGTTGTAGTTTCGATGATTTCGGTAACATCTTCACCTTTTCTATAATTATTTATCTTCACCTTAATTGGAGCATGGAGATCTAACTTCTTCTCATTATAAGCGATTTTAACTTCTTCTGGAGAATAGAAAGTCATCCCCTCACCTTTAACAACGTGATCGTCCGTTGATGTTCTAATTTTAGTTATGTAATAAAGTCCTAAAACCATATCCTGTGAAGGAACTGTAATCGGAGCTCCATTGGCTGGATTTAAAATATTATGAGAGGCTAAAATTAATAACTGAGCTTCCAAAATAGCAGCGTTTCCTAAAGGAACATGAACTGCCATTTGATCACCATCAAAATCGGCATTGAAGGCAGTACAAACCAACGGATGCAATTGAATAGCTTTTCCCTCAATTAATTTAGGTTGAAATGCTTGAATTCCCAACCTGTGCAAGGTGGGGGCTCTGTTCAATAAGACCGGATGACCTTTTAATACATTTTCGAGGATATCCCATACAACTGGTTCTTTTTTATCAACTATTTTCTTTGCAGATTTAACAGTTTTAACTATTCCTCTTTCAATCATTTTTCTAATAATGAAAGGCTTGAATAACTCTGCAGCCATACCCTTAGGAAGTCCACATTCATGTAATTTTAAAGTTGGCCCTACAACAATTACGGATCTTGCAGAATAATCAACTCTTTTACCAAGAAGATTTTGTCTAAATCTACCTTGTTTTCCTTTTAAACTATCTGAAAGAGATTTTAATGGTCTATTTTTATCTGTTTTTACAGCACTTGATTTTCTTGAATTATCAAAAAGTGAATCTACAGATTCTTGAAGCATTCTTTTTTCATTTCTTAAAATTACTTCAGGAGCCTTGATTTCTATCAATCTCTTTAATCGGTTATTTCTGATTATAACTCTTCTATATAAATCATTTAAATCTGAGGTTGCAAATCTACCACCATCTAAAGGAACTAAAGGTCTTAAGTCTGGTGGAATAACAGGGACAACTTTTACAATCATCCACTCAGGTCTGTTTTCAATTCTACTATTTGCATCTCGAAATGACTCTATAACTTGCAATCTTTTTAATGCTTCATTTTTTCGTTGCTGAGAGGTTTCATTATTAGCCTGATGTCTTAACTCGTAAGACTTGGCATCTAAATCTTCTCTTCCTAACAAATCATGTAATGCTTCCGCACCCATTTTTGCAATGAATTTATTTGGATCTGAATCTTCTAAATATTGGTTTTCTTTTGGAAGAGCTTCAAGGATATCTAAATATTCTTCTTCAGTAAGGAAATCTAATTTCTTAAGGGGCTCATTTTCAGAATTAAGAGTTTCACCAGCTTGGATAACAACATATCTTTCGTAATAAATAATCTGATCTAATTTTTTTGTTGGAAGACCAAGTAAATATCCTATTTTATTTGGAAGAGATCTGAAGTACCATATATGAGCAACTGGAACAACTAAAGCAATGTGTCCCATTCTTTCTCTTCTAACCTTTTTCTCAGTAACCTCAACACCACACCTATCACAAACAATACCTTTGTAACGGATTCTTTTATACTTACCACAATGACACTCATAATCCTTAACTGGTCCAAAAATTCTTTCACAAAACAAACCATCTCTCTCCGGTTTATATGTCCTGTAATTAATGGTTTCAGGCTTTAAAACCTCTCCATGAGATCTTTCTAATATAGACTCTGGTGAAGCTAAGCTGATTGTAATTTTAGTAAAATCACTGTTGAATTTTTTATCTTTTCTAAAAGCCATTTTTTTTGTTTATATATTATGAGTATTAATCTAAATCTATATTTAATCCTAAACCTTGTAGTTCATTGAGCAATACGTTAAATGATTCAGGAATTCCAGGTTTAGGCAAGTTTTTACCTTTTACAATATTTTCATAAGCTTTTGCTCTACCTTGAACATCATCTGACTTAACGGTTAATATTTCCTGTAAAACATTTGAAGCACCATAAGCCTCTAAAGCCCATACTTCCATTTCACCAAATCTTTGACCTCCAAACTGAGCTTTTCCACCAAGTGGTTGCTGAGTAATTAATGAATAAGGGCCTATAGATCTTGCATGCATTTTATCATCTACCATATGGCTTAATTTAAGCATATAAATTATTCCCACAGTGGCTGGCTGATCAAATCTATCACCGGTTCCACCATCATAAAGATAAGTTTTACCGTTTCTTGGAATACCGGCTTCATCTGAATATTTATCGATATCAGCTAGTGAGGCGCCATCAAAAATTGGAGTTGAAAATTTAAGATCTAGTTTTTGTCCAGCCCAAGCTAATACAGTTTCGTATATCTGACCTAGATTCATTCTGGAAGGTACACCTAAGGGGTTAAGTACTATGTCAACTGGTGTTCCGTCTTCAAGGAATGGCATATCCTCTTCTCTTACAATTCGAGCGACAATCCCTTTATTACCATGTCGCCCTGCCATTTTATCACCTACTTTTAATTTTCTTTTTTTGGCTAAGTAAACTTTAGCCATTTGAATAATTCCGTTAGGTAATTCGTCTCCAACTACAATTTGAAACTTTTTACGTTTATAATCACCAATAAGCTCAGTTGCCTTTAAATTATAATTATGTAAAGTCGTATCAACTAAGAAGTTTATTTCTTCGTCTTTAGTCCAGTTTTTAGAATTAATGTGAATAAAATCTATAGATTTTAAAGTCTTCTCTGTAAACTTCACACCTTTCTTAATCACTTGTTCTTTGAAAACATTTATTACTCCTTCGGATTTTTTAGTTCCTAAAATAGATAGTAACTTTTCTATTAACGAAGACTTAAGCTCAGCTTGTTTCATGACTTCTTCAGCATCTAATTGCTCAACAATAGGCTTGTCAGCTGCTTTTGATTTACGATCTTTTATTGCTTTAGAAAATAATTTTTTGTCAATTACAACTCCATTAACAGAAGGTGAAACTTTTAATGATGCATCTTTAACATCTCCAGCTTTGTCGCCAAAAATTGCTCTAAGCAACTTTTCTTCTGGTGTAGGATCGCTTTCGCCTTTAGGGGTTATTTTACCAATTAAAATATCTCCCTCTTTAACCTCAGCTCCAACTCTTATAATTCCGTTTTCATCTAAATCTTTAGTAGCTTCTTCACTAACATTTGGAATATCAGATGTAAGTTCTTCTAAACCTCTTTTAGTATCTCTTACATCTAAACTGTACTCGTCAACATGAACACTAGTGAAAATATCATCTTTAACAACTTTTTCAGAAATAACTATTGCATCTTCAAAATTATAACCTTTCCAAGGCATGAATGCCACTTTTAAGTTCTGACCTAGTGCTAATTCCCCTTTATCGGTACCATATCCTTCTACAAGAACTTGACCTTTTTTAACCTTGTCGCCTTTTTTAACGATAGGTCTCAAATTAACCGAAGAACCTTGATTTGTCTTTTGAAATTTAGTAAGATTATAAACAGTAGTGTCAGTGTCAAAACTCACTAAAATATCATTTTCAGATTGCTTATACTTAATGTGAATTTCTACAGAATCTACATAAGAAACTGTACCCTCTTTTTCTGCATGGATTAACACTCTAGAATCTCTAGCAACTAATTCTTCAATTCCAGTACCAACTATGGGAGCAGTTGGATTTAACAATGGAACTGCTTGTCTTTGCATATTTGAACCCATTAATGCTCTGTTTGCATCATCATGTTCTAAGAAAGGAATACAAGACGCAGCTATTGAAGCAATTTGATTCGCTCCTACATCAATTAAATTAATTTCTTCTTTTGGAGGCAATGGGAAGTCGCCCATAAATCTTGAAATAACATTTTCATTTTGAAAAGTTCCATCTTTAGTAATCTGAGCATTTGCTTGTGCAATATATTTATTATCTTCCTCTTCCGCAGATAAATAAATCGGCTCTGACCCTAAATCAACTTTTCCTTTTTTAACTTCTCTGTAAGGTGTTTCTATAAATCCTAATCTATTTACTTTTGCATAAACACATAATGAAGAAATTAAACCAATATTTGGCCCCTCAGGAGTTTCAATAGTACAAAGTCTGCCATAGTGAGTATAATGAACATCTCGAACCTCAAATCCTGCTCTTTCCCTAGTAAGTCCACCTGGTCCAAGTGCTGAAAGACGTCTTTTGTGAGTAACTTCTGCTAATGGATTAGTTTGATCCATAAATTGAGAAAGTTGATTAGTTCCAAAAAATGAATTTATTACACTTGAAAGCGTTTTAGCATTAATTAAATCTATTGGAGTAAAAACTTCGTTATCTCTAACATTCATTCTTTCTCTAATTGTTCTTGCCATTCTAGCTAAACCAACACCAAATTGAGAATATAACTGTTCCCCAACAGTCCTAACTCTTCTATTACTTAAGTGATCAATATCATCTACGTCTGTTTTAGAATTAATTAATTCTATAAGATATTTTATTATAGAGATTATATCTGTTTTGGTAAGTACTCTTTGAGTTTCTTCAATGTCTAATCCTAACTTTTTATTAATTCTGTATCTTCCAACTTCTCCTAAATCGTATCTCTGTTCAGAGAAGAATAATTTATCAATTACACCTCTTGCAGTTTCTTCATCTGGCGGCTCAGCATTTCTTAGTTGTCTATAAATATGCTCAACTGCTTCCTTTTCAGAATTAGATGTATCTTTCTGTAAAGTATTGTAGATAATAGCAAAGTCAGCAGAATTTATATTCTCTTTATGAAGGATAACAGTCTTTACACCTGCATCCTCTATCATTACTAAATGCTCTTCTTCAATGATAGTTTCACGATCAATTAAGACCTCATTTCTTTCAATTGAAACAACTTCTCCGGTATCTTCATCAACAAAATCTTCAACCCAAGATTTTAAAACTCTCGCAGCAAGTTTTCTTTCTACAATTTTTTTAAGATTTGCTTTGGTAACTTTAACTTCATCTGCTAAATCAAATATTTCTAATATGTCTTTATCACTTTCGTAACCAATAGCTCTAAAAAGTGTTGTAACTGGCAATTTTTTCTTTCTATCAATGTAAGCATACATTACACTATTGATATCTGTAGCAAATTCTATCCATGAACCTTTAAAAGGTATTACTCTAGCAGAATATAACTTTGTACCATTAGCATGTCTACTTTGACTAAAAAACACACCTGGTGATCTATGTAATTGAGAAACAACAACTCTCTCAGCTCCATTAATAATAAAGGAACCTTTTGGGCTCATATATGGAATTGTTCCTAAATAAACTTCCTGAACAATTGTTTCAAAATCTTCGTGTTCGGGGTCAGTACAATACAATTTCATTACAGCTTTAAGAGGAACGGAGTAAGTTAAGCCTCTATCAATACATTCTTCTATATTATATCTTGGCGGATCAACAAAATAATCCAAAAATTCTAATACAAATTGATTTCGTGTATCAGTGATAGGAAAGTTTTCCGAAAAAACCTTAAATAATCCTTCATCAATTCTGTTCTCAGATGTAGTTTCTAGTTGAAAAAATTCTTGAAAAGATTTAATTTGAATATCTAAAAAATCTGGATATGAAAAACGATGCTGACTAGATGCAAAGTTTATTCTTTCTGTAATATTATTTGATTTGGACAATGTTATGTAAATTTAGTTATTATCTATTAAAAAAGGGTATAGGCCCAAGAAAACTTAGGCCTATATTTATATTAAAATTTGAATTACTTCAATTCAACCTCTGCACCAGCTTCTTCTAAAGCTTTTTTGATACCATCAGCCTCGTCTTTACCAACGCCTTCTTTAATTGCTTTTGGTGCTCCATCAACTAATTCTTTAGCTTCTTTAAGACCCAACCCAGTAAGCTCTTTTACTGCTTTTACCACCTGAAGTTTAGATCCTCCTGCTGCTGTAAGAATAACATCAAACTCTGATTTCTCTTCAACAGCGCCGGCATCGCCACCACCTGCTGGAGCTGCTACTGCTGCTGCTGCTGCTGCAGGCTCTATTCCATGCTCGTCTTTAAGAACTGCTGCTAATTCATTTACTTCTTTTACAGTTAAGTTTACCAACTCTTCTGCTATTGATTTTATATCTGCCATTTTTATTTGTTTTTAAAAAATTTATTGTTTAGTTATTTTATGATTCTTTTTTGGAAAGGGTTTTTACTAATCCAGCAATCTTACCTTTACTTGAGATTAATGCCGAAATAACATTCTTAGCTGGAGATTGTAATAATCCTATGACTTCGCCAATTAGTTCGTCTTTAGATTTAATTTCTGCTAGCAAATTTAACTGATCATCACCTATATATATGGATTCTTCAACAAATGCACCCTTTAAAACTGGCTTATCATTTTTCTTACGAAAATCTTTAATCAATTTAGCAGGTAAATTGCCTCTGTCAGACATCATAATTGCTGTAGGACCAGGTAAAATATCATACAATTCTGTGAAGTTTTTTCCTTGTACGTTATCCATCGCTTTTTTAAGCAATGTGTTTTTAACAACGCTAAGCTTAATATTTTTTGCAAAACACTGTCTCCTAAGTGAGCTAGTAGCTACCGCGTCAAGATTTGAGATGTCTGCAATATAAATAATATTGTTTTCATCTAACCTTTTGCTAAGGTCATCAATCATTAACTGTTTTTCTTCTTTATTCATATTAAATATTTTGATGATTAAGCTTCAACACTTTTAGGTTCAACTTTAACCCCAGGGCTCATTGTACTAGAAATAGTTACACTTTTAAAATAAACTCCTTTAGATGATGAAGGCTTTAATTTAATTAATGCTGTTAATAGTTCGTTAGCATTATCAATAATTTGCTTTAACTCAAATGATGCCTTTCCAATTGGCGAATGAATTATACCATATTTATCAACTTTGAAATCTATTTTCCCAGCCTTAACATCGGTTACAGCTTGTCCAACATTCATAGTTACAGTACCAGTTTTGGGATTTGGCATTAGTCCTCTAGGTCCTAAAATTCTACCTAGAGCACCCACTTTACCCATAACAGAGGGCATAGTAATAATTACATCCACATCTGTCCAACCTTGTTTGATTTTTTCAATATATTCATCAAGACCAGCAAAATCTGCACCAGCATCAGTTGCTTCTTTTTCTTTATCAGGACTACATAAAACCAAAACTTTAACATCTTTTCCAGTTCCATGAGGAAGAGATACTGTACCTCTAACCATTTGGTTAGCTTTTCTAGGATCAACACCTAATTTAATCGCAAGATCAACTGTAGAATCAAAT
>Ga0228615_1001696_pt1 | contig 10911 bp, 4 predicted proteins | sample 16DmetaG_FD_190530 | JGI IMG/M metagenome (GOLD analysis project Ga0228615, IMG submission 190530) | Seawater microbial communities from Monterey Bay, California, United States - 16D | ecosystem: Environmental > Aquatic > Marine > Coastal | place: USA: California | collected 2016-10-17
GGCGGCGCGTCGGGGAGTCGAATTTCGACTCGTTCGCGCGATTGCGTGCATTCAATCGAATGAACTCTGCGAACATTAAGAACACGGACCCGATGACGTGTCCCGACGCCGATCGCGCGCGCGACGCGACACACGACGACGCCGACGACGCGACGACGCCGACGACGCGCGCGCGCGAATAAAAACACGCACCTCTCGAAGACGCGCGACGCGCGACGATGATGATGCGCGGTGCGATGACGACGCCGCTGGTGAAGATGACGACGACGAAGGAGAAGATGCGAAAGACGACGACGACGACGACGACGACGACGCGAAGGACGATGCGAACGACGGCGCGAGGGACGAAGCGCGAGGAGGAGGCGACGTTTACGCTGAACGCGCCGTTGGCGGCGCTCGTGGCGGCGAGCGTGCTGGTGACGGGAGCGATCGACGCGGACGAGGCGGAGGCGGCGAGAAGCGGCGGACGCGTGGGCGGCGGGAGCTTTCGAGCGTCGAGCCGGTCGCGAGCGTCGCCGAGGATGAGCGCGCAGAGCCGCGCGGCGCCGCCGATCGGAGGGTACGGGTACGGGTATAACTCCGTGTTCATGCCGATGCCGATCATGCCGATGTACGGGTTCGGATTCGGGTTCGGGGGGATGGGATTCCTGTTCAACTTGATGTTTTTGTTCTTCGTCGCGAATACGGTTTTGGGATTCTTGTCGCAGTTCGCGGAGAACGCGGACGATCGACGCGACGATGGCGAGGACGACGATTTCCCGCCGTACGATCGTCGGTATTAATGCGATGCGATCGACGCACTTGAACCAATTTTAGCGCTCGGCGGCGCGCGTCGCCAACCACTGTCTTACTACTTATCCGGCTATTAATCTTACACGAATACTAAGCTACTACTTCTTACTGAGTCTTCTTAATGCCACGCCATCCACCAGATGTACATCGAGCCAAGATTTGAGAGCGACACGGCTTCTTCGACCAAACGTCGCGCTTGTCCCGACGGGCTCAGCGGTAACGACGGCGCGGCGCCGACGCCGACGACGACGCCTTCGAGTCTCGAACGAATCTTTTCGAGCGCGTCTTTGCCACGCGTGGACGACGACGTTGAACGTCCACCACGCGAAGCGTCGCGAATCGAACTCTTCGTCCATTCTACCAAAGGATCGTGCACAAAGGTTTCGAGGACACTCATGAGCGCCTCGCGATGCGAACGCAAGACGGTGAGCGTAATCTCGCACACTCGCATGAACACGCCTTCGTAACCACCGACGCCGAGACCGTCGACGAGATTTTGCGTCAACCTGAAAGGAACGCGCTCGGGCATTTCTAATTCTAAACCTTTGTCGAACAAGCACGCGAAATCGACGTGCACGGCGTCACCCGTTTTGCAATCAAACAAAATATTTTCTCCGTGTCGATCGCCCAAGCCGACGACGTGGCCGACCATACTCCATACCGCCGCAGTGTGCGCGAACGCAGTACGAGCGGTGAACCAAGCCGCGGGTTCTTTCCAACGTTCTAAGAACCAGCGATGGAACACGGGTGGGTGTCGACTCAAAACTTCTCGAGACCAAGACGTCGGGTTGCGGCCTTTGCATTTTTCGTAAAGTTCCTTCACCTCTGTGTGAGAGTTCTTGTGGTACAGCCCGTCGTCTGCGTATAAACCTTGAATAATGTGTCTAAAGCCAGTGGTGTTCGGCACCCATTCGATGATACCGCAATCTTCGGTGAGCGGGATGACGCTAAACGTTCTGAGATACAGTCTGCGTTTGCGACTCTCGGCGTCTCGCGCCAGCAAGCGATTCAACATCGTGGTAAACTCCATCATTCTCAAATCCTTACGAAGGTCATCCTTGGGTTTACACAAGAATGCATATTTTTCCCGATCACTTCCAAGCATCGTGAGCTTCTTCGGTCTTTGCAACGAAGGTAGCACCGATACGGCGTCGCCCAACTCGAAGAGCGTCGCCGTGCCGGGCGGAAACGGTCTGTGATCCGTCGGGTTCGTGCCAGCCGGCGGAAGCGTCGCCGTGAGCGACTTCTGCACGGGAATCATCACTCGAGTCGGCATGAGGGCGGCGAGATCGGGGAAGGTTTTCATCAAGCTGAAGGTCCTAGGAGGTCGACCATTCTTTGCTTGCGTCTTCGGCGCGTAATTGCACAGTTTGACGAGTTGATCAGCCACAAGGGCAAACTGATTTATGAGCTCTCGGTCAGCACGCATGCCCGTCTTGTCTTGCTTTCCATGTTTTGCATTCGTAAGCACATCCTTGGCGCTCTTCGCGCGAACTGCGTCGCGCGAACGAGCCATCGGTACGAGCGCCCACAAGACTTGATCAGAGTAGTTGATGAGGAGTCGAGTCACGAGCGTTTGCACCAGCTCTCGCACCTTTCTATCGTTGTGCGCCAATCTTGATGTAAGCTGAGGAAGAGCTGTGAGCCATTTGTACAGCGGCAGCTGATCAGAAAAGGTGTTTATGGCGAACAAAACTTCGGCAAACACTTTCTTAAGCTTTGCTGAATTTCGATTCTCCATGCCCTCCGCCTCCGCCTCGTACACTCTGTCGCCGATGTCGAACCAAAGCGTCAACATGCGTGGGAGTGATTCGTAAATGTGCCTATGACCATATTTTATACTCGCCCCGTACTCGCGCACAGTTTCACTCAAGAGGTCGATCGCTTCCTCGTCATCGCCACCTATGCCTTTCCGTCGGACTGAGGCGGGCAAATTTGCGCCGATTTCGCCGTTGAGCTCTCTCTTCGTCGCGTCCTTCATCCACTCATCCATGTATCGAGCGACGTGGAAATGAGATTTTTCCCAGCTCTTATGACTTTTAATAACACTCGCGTAGAGCGTGAGAATCTCTTTCTTTTGCTTTTGACCGGTGACGGTAGCCCATCGCGCCAATCGCAAAACAGCCTTGGCGGCGTGTTCGGGATGCGCCGCAACGGCGTCTTGATCCTTCAAAGCCTCTTCGATTTCCAACACGGCACGTTGGTGACTGTCCCCGGCCCAGAGTAGCTTGGCTTGCTCCAATGCGAGGGGCAGGGACATTCCAATCTCCGAACGCGCTTCCAATAACGCGAGTTGCGCGGCGCCGTAGTGTCCTGCGCTTCGCGCCACCTTGGCTTGCTCCAACCAAGTCTTCGACGCCGCCAATTTTGCGCCGAGAAGCTTGTAAATCGTGCGACGGAAAGCCAATATAGGCTCTCGAGTGGCGACGTTCGGAGGCGTGCGATCGAGTCGGTCGTGCCAAAACTGAAATTCTTTCACCGCGCAGAGCGGAATATCTGACGAATCTGTCGGTATGCGCGTCTTCGCGGCTGCGGCAGCCTTACGGGCTTCTTCTGTCAAAACTACGGCGTTGTACGAAGACTCGGCTTCTTGAAGTAAATGCAATTGAACCAAAGCGGCGTGTGCGCGTAAGTAACTCCCTTCCATCGACGCCGCGCGGAGAGGTGTAATGAGTGCGTCCCGTGCCGATGCGCACGCCACCTGAAACGCGTGACCGTCGTTCTTGTGCAAAGCGAGGAGGACACGCCCTATGGCGGCATCTGCGCTTAGTTGCGGGACATCGGCATTTAATTGAGTACCCACTCCGACCGTCAGTGGCATTCCACTGGGTGTGAGCGCCGATGGTGCAACATGCATCTGCCTGTGCGAGCGCTTCATTCCGCTGTTGACGTGACTTGAATTTTCAGAATCAATCTTCCCTAAAAGCGAGTCCAGATCGTCCCATTGGCCAAGTCGCCAAGCGGCGGCGGCGCCAGCCTCGGCCAACGTCGGTGGGGCGTCAGGGCGCGTTCGAATCAGGTTTTCAACCTCGCGCTGTACAGTTCGAAGATGCCCCAAGCCTTGCAGGCACCGCAAGCGTCCCCATTCAGCGACAGAAATGCCGAGATTATTCATGGGCTCTTCGCCGCGCTGCAAGGCGCTTTCGTAATGTACCAATGCCTCTTCCCATTCTCCAGCTTCTTCGTGCTGTAAGAGCTGATCTTCAGGTTGAGGTGTGGCGCGCAAGCGCGGAATTGATACGAGCGCGTCTGGTTCAGCCAAGCCTTGATAAATCGTCGCCAAGAAGCTCACGTCGACGTCCATGATGTCGTGCTGCTTCACGCACGTAGCTTGATTCAACACCATCTTATTCGACCGTAAATAATCTTCAAAGTACATCAGCGACCGTGCACTTGCACCGCACCTTTGCGCAGCCTTGGCAAGAAGTGTGAAGGACAAGTCGCGCATCAAGCTATGCACAGGATTGACACCGCTAGCGTCTTGCTGTGCATCGGCCCAACCTTTAAGTTGATCGAGTAGAGAGAATATCGTCTGCGCGGCGAGTTCAGTGCGACCATGAGACGTACTCGATCCTGAAAAGTTCTGATCTTCGCTCGCGCGATCTCCACCCGCAGCATCGGTCAAAGCAGCGACGATCTCCAAGTACACCTCGTTTTTGCGTTCTTCATTGTCAAGAATTGCGTCGAGTACCATGTATGGTAGAAGAAACAAAGCGATACGAATATCGTGACGAAATACGCTAACTGCTGCCTTGAACAACGGAGCGTTTTCGCCAGACGCTTCGAGCGCGAGTGTTCGGCACCAAAACACGATCCACTTGTTGAAAGTGGTTCCTGCAGTCGGGCTACCGTACAGTGGCCTCTGCTTGACGTTGGATTCCTTGCTCATGCCGCTGATGGAATACATGGATGTCAGGCATGGTGCCAATACCACGCGAGCTTCATCGGGTAATGATTCCCAAAACTCAATGCCGTCAGCGCTGTGCCCTTTGGGAAGTTCAAGACCAACTGCATCGTCCTCATCCACGCTTTCTGGGCGGCAACCGACGTGAATGAGCACGCACTGAACCGCGTACGCTGCGGCATCGAGCATATCTGAATCGTTCGCCCCGCGCACGGTTCGCGCGAGATGATCGACAAGCAGAATACTCGCAACCGTGATTGACTCACTGTTAAGCGCTTGTACTTGTTGCGAAGCGATGAGCAAACGACCTGGATCGATCGCGCCGAGTTCGCTCAAACACTGCGCCGCAGCGCGTTGAACGCGACGAGACGCCTCACTCGATCCTTCACCTTCGCAACACTTCAAAAGCGCTGCAACTAATGCACTCATGATGGGGTCTGCCGCCGTACCTTCGACACCTTGGATTAGTCCCTGGATCTCCATCCCGTTATCGGGATTGCTCACGCGCCGCCGAATTTCAGTCAAAGCGGTGGTGCGAACGGCAAGAGATTCGTCCGCCAGGCTTTCCGTCAAACTGCCGAGAAGTTGGCGAAGTGACACGAGACCTCGTTCTTGTGCTATACGCGCATTCGAGGCTTCTAGACGCTGAACGTCAGGTAACATCGGTAATCTAGCCAGATTGCCTCGCATGACGTCTCCTCGCCGCAAGACCAGTTCGTCAATCACCGCCGCCGCTTGATTCGCGTCTTCGAGTGCTCTCGCTTGAGCGATTTTGTCCGAGCCATGCTCGTCATCCTTTTGCGCGTTCGCGTCCAAATATGGCAACATGGCGACGACTATCTGATCAGCAGCACGCTGCAAGTGCGCAGGACGCTCGGACAAGACTTGAACGAGTATTTTCCAGCTCTGTAACGCAGTCCGACGCAGCTCTGGATTGTTGAGCGCGTGCGCCAGATGCGCCATGACTTTTGGTGCGAATTGCGGCAAGTGTTTACCGATGATCCAAACCATGATGGTCAATGAGCGAATATATCGCTTGTGTGAGAGCGTATCACCACTTTTATCGAACAAGACCATCTCCATCCGTGTGAAGTGAGGACGGAAAAAATCACTGACCTCGTGGGCATCCGACTGCGCCGCGTCGGCGAGCGCCTTGAACACTGTCATCATGGTTGCTGCGGACGTTATCATGTCTTCTTGTTCGTCTTTCATCGCCGCACCGGCTCGTGTGATTAGAGCCTTCATGATGTAAAACTTTTGATTGGAAATAAGCGTCAAAAGATCATCCTTGCTGTACTTCTGCAAAAAGGATTTGAACGCGTTGCTTTCTTGTTCACTCAAAGGCTTGAGCGTCCTTGGGTTGATCAGCTCTGCGATGGCTTCGTAACTGTAGTCCGCTACAAGCTGGTGCAAGTCCTTGTTCAACAAATGCGCGTACGCCTGTAAAATCGACAAATCTTCTTGCTTCTCGCTACCGGCGCCGATCGCGGTGCGAATCAGGCGCATCATGGAGAGAGGCAAAATTTCTTCCAACAGCTGCCGCGGCGACATCTTCGCTAGTTCGGCGAGCGTCGCTATGGAGTGCTCGTGAAGCGGAAGTAACGTGCCAATTTGCGCCGCAACGTCCTGAACGCCAAACAATAACTCTCTCGTTCGAACTTGACGCTTTTTTGCAAGACGCCGCAATAAGTAAATCGCACAGTTTTGCGCGGTGAGATCCATGTCGATAATGTTTTTGAAGTACACGATGACGGCTGCCGAAGTCGCACCCGGAATCGTCAAAGTTTCTGCCACCGCGGCAAACGTTCGCAGCGTGGACTCCTTAATGAATGAATCTGGGGCAGTGTCTATGCTTTCCTTCAAGTTGCGGAGAATTTGAAGACCTGACGTGAGTTGGGCGTTAACCACAGCCTCCGCGTGAAGTAACGCCGCACTACTACTGCGCCTTCGATCCTCGGGACGCTCATTCTTTGGCGGCGCCATCTCGAGCAAGATATCATCAGAGACGATCGCAGACGCCGCTTCGCATAACGCTTCGCGAACGTGCGGCGACTTGTGATGTGCAGTTCTCAACGCCGCTTGCGCGAGCGCACTGGCACCTTTCAATGTTTCACCATCTTCGGTAAAATCTCCCGCCGCGCTGAAAATCTCAAACGCGTAGCGCAACGAACGCAAACCGCTCGCGGCGACCAAACCGTCTGGATCGGCACGATCTAAAATAACGCCTTCAAGCTGTCCTGCGCTGTTTAAATCTTGCAGAGTCAACGCCGCATTCAGTGAAGGCGCCTTCTGCGCGTCACTCCTTTGCCTATTTGCATTTGGCGTACCCGCAGTGAGACGTCGTTTGTTTCTGTTAAACTTTCCGGGTGTCTTTGGCGCGCCGGCGGCGACGTCATCACCGTCGATTGAGTGCACAGCTTTAATGACCTCTCGCTTTACGACTTCATGAAACGCCTGCATAGAGTCTGCGAGAAGTTTCATCGCATTCTTTGCTTCATCGCTCCCAAGTTCGTGGCTGCACGTCTTGAACGCCGCGGTGACGGCTCTGTTACCGTGAAGTCTCGCGGCGTTGCGTATCGCTTCATTTCCGGCAGCTTTCTGAATACCATGCAAAACCCCGGCGGCAGCGAGCCCCCCGAGTGCGGTCGCAAATGCATTCCGCACTGAGATCTCTTTGGCATCCTTCAACGAGCTGAGACGCTGCAAAGCGCCGATACCCGAGGGCGGATTGGACGCGAGGACGTGCACGAAAGACACCGCAATTGCCGCTGACGAGCGAACGCCTGCATCCTGATCCGCAAAGGCTCTCGTGAGAACTTGCCGAGCTGCTTCAGAGCTCACCTTTTCCCCCGAAGTTTCCGATGATGCGAGAGAAACTGCGAGATTAAGAGCGGCGAGTTTCGCCATTCGATCGCCTTCAATCGTCTCGTCGTCGAGCAGAGCGCTCGGGTCTCTCTTTGCGATCGAAGTCCACGGCCAAGTCAAAATATCTAAAGAAATGTCTTTCGTGCTCAACAGTGGTGGAGCCTTGTTCTCTTTATCTGTTTGAACGTTTACTAGACAGTTCGCAGCCTCGGCGAGGAGCGCGTACATGCGCGTCGTTGGCGCGTCCGAAGCGTCGCCATCATACGCTCGAATCCATCCGAGCCATTTATACGTAACTTGTGCGGCGATGCGTCGAATACGCATAGATCCCGTTGATGCAGCGATAGAACGCACGATCACCGAGATCGCTAAAATTCGTTGGTACTCGCTCGGCGCGGAATCCCGAAGCGAGTTTTCTAATTCCATTGAGTCGGCACGTTGCAACTGACTGCCACCGCCCTCTCTCGCGTATGCAGAGTCTGGGCCACCTAAAAACTCCATTGACGTTACGATGCAACTTTCGATCCACTCCGATCGAGTGTCGTAATCGAACGTCACCGTGTGCACGTCTTCACCTTCACCTTCGTTCAGTCTGGAGCGTTTTTCAACCTCGTCCTCGTCGTCGACGTCTTGCTCGCGCGCGTTGGAAAACGCCATCGCCAGGCATTCAACCAAAGCGTCTGAACCTTTCGTCGCCACCGCATGAGGAAGCAGAGTTATTGCCTGGATTGCCAACGAAGGTCGCATCAACAGACACATCCGAAGCACGTCGAAAAGGACTGCGCGAACGGATTCATCGCGCGCCGATTCGATCGCAGTCAGTATGGACGTCGCCAACACGTTTACGTGCTTTCGCAAGACATCCTCACCCGCGAGTTCTTTCAGCGCGTATACCAACTCTAAAATGACTTTATCGTCGCGTCGTAGCGATCGCCCCGTGAGCAACGTTGCGATCGCGGCTAAAATGGTGTCGCACGGCACCAGCACTATTGGAATGTCCGCTATGAGATTCTTCAGCACCGCCGCGGCGGAGAGCTGCACGTCTCGCGAGCCGATGACGAGCAAGCGCGAGAGCGTGAACAACAACTCACTTGTCGTTAACGGTGCGACGTTTTGAGGATTCGTCAACAACGCGCACTCCAAGAGTTTGCACGCCGTGTTCGTGACGTTCATCGCGCACTCCAAACTCTGCACTTCAATCATCAGCCCCGTGCTCGTGGACGACGACAAACCGTTCGTTCCCGCCTCACCATTCCGCCCACTCGTCTCTTCGCTTCGCTTCACGTGCGCCAGCGCGGTGTCGAAGCAACACAACACGATCGTTTCACGACTCGCTTCGTCTTCGAAATCGTCGTCCGCCGCGCCGAATTCGCCCCCGTACCGCTTCCCCGGAAACAACTCCAACACCTTCTTCGAATCGCTCGCGAGCTCCACGCACCCCTTACACAACTCATGCATCCCAACCAAATCGCTCTTCGACGCCACGGACATCAACGCGTACAACACCGAGTGCACTTGTTCGTGAAACTCTGCGCTCGCGTCCGAAACCGCCGACAACGCGAAGACGTTCGCGAACACCCTCACCGCCGACGTCCCCGCCCCGAGCGCGAACGCTCCTGGATGTTTTTTCAGCGCCCCCTTCAGCAGCGCCAGCGCTTGTTTCACCTCGTTCTCCTCCATGCACACTGCGCGTCGTTCGTCGCGTCCCGCGCGTTTCTCGTCAGTCTCGCGTTCGATCGCCTCGCGCGCCTCCACCGCGTCGTCGCTCTCGTCGCGCGCTCGAACCGCCGTCGCGCGCGCGCACCGTTCGTGGGATTTATCACCGACATCAGCGCCGGCAGCTGCGCGCGCAGATTCGCGGCGAAGCCATCGCCGCCGTCGCCCTCGCGCGCGTTCGTCTGCGCCTTCGCCCCGCTCAGCGCTCTCAGAATCCCCTCCATCGCCGTCGTTCGCGCCGTTCGCGCGCCGTTCGCGCCGTGACCCTCGCTCCGCGTCGCGCCTCGCGCCATGTCGCGCCCGCGTCCGGCGCCGCGCCGCGCGTCGCGCTCTGCCGTCGATCATCGCGCGCCAGCTGACGATGAATCATTTAAATTCAAACGCGCCGCCGCACTCGCGCGCGCGCCGGACGCGATCGAAGCGCTCGCGCGCGCCATGCCCGCGCCCGCGAACGCGTACGACGTCCCGGCGCTGCGCCGGCTCCGCGGCGCGGCGAGCGCGAGCGAACGAACGGAGAAACGGAGCGCGGCGCGGGCCGCCGCGCTGCTGCCGCTCGTCAAGGGCGTGTCGGGATCGTTCGGAGGCGTCATCGAGGTGCGAGACGCGCGCGACGACGGGCGATGGCGCGAATTTTGACGGCGCGCGGCGCGGTCGAGCGCGGCGAATCGACGCGAGCGCTCGACGGGGTCGACGCGGGACGGGACGGGCGGGACGCGCGGGACGGGACCCCGAGGCGCGGACGCGCGGAGGGCGATCGAGCGATGACGACGATCGAACGCCTCGACGACGAGACTGACGAAACGCGCGCGAGCGCGGCGAATTTTGCAGGCGTGCTGCCTGCAACCGGTGGACGTGGTGAAGACGCGGTTGCAGTTGGATAAGTCGGGGCAATACAAGGGCGTGGTGGACTGCTTCAAGAAGATTCACGCCGAGGAAGGCGTGGGGGCGCTTTGGAAGGGGTTGAATGCGTTCGCGACGCACTTGTGCTTTAAGTACATGCTGCGAATGGGCACGAACGCGACTTTTCAGGCGGCGCTGAGGGACGAGGAGGGGAAATTGACGACGGGTAAGCGCATGGCGGCGGGGTTCGGCGCGGGCGTCGTCGAGGCGCTGTGCATCGTGACCCCGTTTGAGGTGGTGAAGATTCGCTTGCAGCAACAAAAGGGGAGCGTGAACTTGAAGTACAAAGGCACGTTACACGCCGCGCGAACGATCATGAAGGAAGAGGGTGTGATGGCGATGTGGAACGGCGCGGGGCCGACCATCGCGCGAAACGGAACGAACCAAATGTGTCTGTTCACCGCCAAGGCGCACGTCGACTCATTCTTGTGGGGGAAACACGACGGCGATGGCATGGCGTTGCATCCGGTGCAATCTTTAATTTCCGGTGGGTTGGCGGCGACGATTGGGCCGGTCGCCACGGGACCGTTCGACGTCGTGAAGACGCGTCTCATGGCGCAGAGCAAAGCGGGCGTCATCAAGTACAAATCTTTCCTGCACGCGTTGTATCTCATTCCGAAGGAAGAGGGGATGTTGGCGATGTGGAAGGGGCTGCTACCGAGGTTGATGCGCATCCCCCCCGGACAAGCCATCACTTTCATGGTAGCAGCCCCTTCCACATCGCCAACATCCCC
>Ga0228615_1001698_pt1 | contig 10907 bp, 7 predicted proteins | sample 16DmetaG_FD_190530 | JGI IMG/M metagenome (GOLD analysis project Ga0228615, IMG submission 190530) | Seawater microbial communities from Monterey Bay, California, United States - 16D | ecosystem: Environmental > Aquatic > Marine > Coastal | place: USA: California | collected 2016-10-17
GGAGGTGGAACTCTATGACTATACGAGACTCTTCGATCTCAAGCTGGATCTTACTAAGGCTGAGCGCTCCCTTTTTGGAGCGGGAGCATCGAGCCATGCCATGGTTTTAACGGGTGTTGACTTGAAGGATGACAAGCCGCGGAAGTGGCTCGTTGAAAATAGTTGGGGTGATTCTAAAGGAAAGAAGGGAAAGTGGACTCTTTATGATGCTTGGTTCACGGAACATGTTTATACCGTCATCGTGCACAGGAAGCACGTGCCCCCCGAGACTCTCAGGATCTTTGATCAGGAAGCCGCGGTTCTCCCAGCCTGGTATCCTGGTGCGCAAGGGATTGAAAAAAGCGGCTGATCGGATCCGGCTTCTACCCGATGAAAAGGCCCGCGGGCTGTGATCCGTGGAGACTTTTCGGGGAGTGAGCCAATTGTCAGGAGAAGAAGTTATTTTTTAGAGGCCTCGAGTTCGGTGATAAAAATATTGCGGAATAAGTGTTGTCCACCACCAGGAACCTCCGCTTGCACAGCGATAAATCCTGCCTCTAGATCTTCAAGGCCCTCTCCTTTCCATGCCTCCTTCTCGTTGATCATGAGAGAGATCTTTGAGCCCCTTACGGTGAGCTTGAATTTGTTCCACTCGCGATCCTTGAGAAGGCCTTTGCTGGATGCTCCTTTGATGCCGCCAACATCGCCCTCTTTGCCTTTTAAGAGATTCGCCTGATAGCGTTTAGGCCAGGGGCGGCCTTTTGGGACCTCGTTGTAGCGAAAGTAAACGCCGCTATCCCACTTGTCTTCGCCAAGAGCTTTCCATTCGTATTCGAGCACGAAGTTTTGGTATTTCTTTTCGGACTGCACTAACCCGTTTCCGCTTTTAATAAACATATTGCCGTCCTTCACTTCAGCTTCGCATTTGAGCACGGCCCAGCCGTCCAAGTTCTTCCCATTGAAGAGAGAGACGCGCTTCCCTTGAGCAGAGCAGGAAGTCAGAAGGGCAAAGGACAAGAGGAGCCTTATGATGAAATCTTTGTTAATCATGGTAAAGATTATGGGGATCTCATGCCGATTATGACAAGAATTTTAGGAAAGACTCCGGAGGATGGGACCGACACATTATGAAGGAGATTTTAACGAAGACCCTGTAGCCATAGGGTGGTTCCAAGAAGGATAGGAACCTGGTTTTTTTCGGGTAGGCCGATCTGAGATTAGTTCTTTCAATCCTTCCGAGTCGGTGGAGAGTTCTTTTAATTCGACTATGAAAGTAAAGCTCCTCTTCAAAACGTCCCTGCTTCTTTTTGCGACGGTCACCTCCGTCCATGCTACAAAAAATCCTGTCAAAGTGTTTATCCTTTCTGGTCAATCTAACATGGTGGGTGCTGGGAAAGTGGATGGAGGTGGAACTCGGTGGGGTGCCGAGATGATTGACCCGATGGTGTCAGTTTATGAAGGGAGCTACGATGCGAAGGCGGATTACGACTCCTTGAAGCCGATCAAGATGCTCAAGCTGGAGAAGTTTGGAGGAACGGATCCGACTCCTTATCCTGGTGGGGGAGTTCAGGTGACACGGGGATTTTTTCAGCCCCAGGAATCTGGAATCTACGAATTCCGGCCGGGCTACGGGGGATCTTCAAACTGCCTCATGGAAGTAGCCGGGAAGGAAGTGCATCGCCAGGAAGCGGGCGGGGAGGCGGTTCAAGCTGAGATCAAACTGGAAGGAGGGCAGAAGGTCCCGTTTAAGATCACCTACTTCACTCGCGATGCTAATGGCTTGGGCTGGACAGCCCGGCTGGATGTTCCTGGTTCTTTGAAGACGCTGGTGAAGTTCGGAGGAAAGTATCCCTACTTGATGAATGAGAAGGGTCAGTGGACGGCTCGTGACGATGTCTACTATCGGGGCGTCGTGACCGCGACAGGGAGCCGATGGATGGGAGTCCAAGGAGGAAGAATCGGGCCAGAATTAGGATTCGGGCATGCCGTTGGGGAAGTGGTTGATGAGCCGGTGCTTGTTTTGAAAACCTCGCAGGGAAACCGTTCATTGGGTTGGGACTTTCTTCCGCCGGGAGGCAAGCAGTATGAATTTGAAGGAAAGATATATGCTGGTTACAAGGAGTCGCCTTTGAGTTGGGATAAGGGCACGGAGCCCAAGCCGATTGGGTGGTATGCCGGGAAGCAGTACGATGATTGTTTTATGGCTGCTCACGAGGTTCTTGACAACTTCGATGCCCAATTTCCACACTGGAAGGGGAGAGGATATGAGGTCGTTGGCTTCGTTTGGTGGCAGGGTGACAAGGATCGCTATAATCTGGCGCACGCCAAAAAGTATGAGGAGAACCTTGTGCATCTCATCAAAACCCTGCGCACTGAATTCAAAGCGCCCAAAGCCAAGTTCGTTGTCGCCACTCTCGGGCAAACCGCGAAGGATAGCACGGATGTAAATGAGAAACTCATTCTCGATGCTCAACTCGCGGTCGATGGAACCGCTAAAAAATATCCTGATTTTAAGGGAAACGTTTCTACCGTCTATACCCATCCTCTTAGTCAGGGCGGAGCATCGAATAGCCATTACAATGGCAACGCCCAAACCTACATGGATGTTGGATTGGCGATGGGTGAAGCGATGATGAAGCTGCTGGAGAACAAGTAGGAGGCCGGTCTATGTTCCAAGGATTAAGAGAAGAGCTTATTTCTTACGAACACGAGCTCTCTCGGACTTGTCCTTGAACTCGGGGGCTGCTTTCTTTGGCAACCATTTGGAGAGATTCTCAAGAGTGTCTTTGTGGCCTGGTTCATTTGCGAGATTGTGGAACTCATCCGAATCAGTTCGATGGTCATAGAGTTCCTTCGCGCCATCTTCATAGGAAATCAAACGCCAGTCTCGGGAACGAATGGAATGGTTGCCAAAGTAGGAAGAAGTGATCGCCGGCTCCTTTCGCGGTGTCGCCGCGTCACGAATTTGAGGTAAGAGCGAAACTCCTTCGAGATGGGAACTCGCAGGCAAGTTGCAAAGTTTGACCAAAGTGGGATAGATATCGAGCAAGCTGGCGGGCTCCCGGCAAGCCTCCCCCGGCTTAATTCCTGGCCCCACGAAAAGCAGCGGAACCTTTGTTGACTCCTCCCATAGCGTGCGCTTTGCCCAATGCTGTTTTTCACCCAAGTGGAATCCATGATCACTCCACAAAACAATTAGAGTATTCTCGGCATGAGGACTGGCTTTTAAAGCTTCTAGGACGGTGCCCACACAATGGTCGACAAAACTAACGGAAGCCAAGTAAGCGTGGGTCAAGCTTCGTTGCTTTCCATGCTCAATCACTTCGACATGAGTCGGAGCTAGTGCATAGTCATTGATTCCAAGAAAGTTCTTCGGTAAGTCATCGAGATCCGACTTCGGAGTTTGCGGAAGCCTCAGGGTTTTTGTATCGTAAAGCTCAAACCACTTGGGAGGAACGAAGAGTGGAACGTGAGGTCGAAAAAATCCGACCGACATAAAAAAGGGTTTCTCAAAATCTTCCTGGAGCGCTTTAGCCGCGTTCTCTGCCAGTTGGACATCGGCCATCTCAGCATCCTTCTCTGGATAGGCGCCCCAATCCCAAGCCGCACTCCAATCAGCCGGGCGACTCATTGGTTTCTTGGTTCTGGGACTCCTTTTCCGCCCAAGGGATCGATCAATCGCACCAGCCAATCGCCCATTGAAGTCCTGATGCAAAACCTTTCCACCAGCCAAAGTGAGATACCCGTGATCCTTAAAATATTGCTGGATCGTAGGGATCTCTTTCAAAGCAGGTAATTGTTGGTAAGAGGGTCCGATTTCGTAACTCCCATGTCTTGTCGCTGCCACTCCCGACATCACGCTAATGCGCGAACAGGAACAAACTGGGACAGCACAATGGGCATTGGCAAAATTTCGACCTCGTTTCGCAAGCGCATCCATGTGGGGAGTGAGCACCTCGGGATGACCTCCAAGGAATCCGGTCCAGTCATTGAGATCATCGATACAAATCATCAGGACATTGGGAGGAGCTGTATGCTCCTCTTCATCCTGGGGTGATTCCGTCGCGAGAGCCTTGCGTACGGATGTAGCGAGAGCCTCACCCAGCAGCGTGAGCGGGCGACCGTCTTTCCCTGGAACAATCTCGCTCCCCTCTTGGATCAACTGATTTGAAGAAGACAAGGGAGCGGAAAGGGTTCCGGCCTTTCCTCCCTGTTCCTGAGCGTGAGTCACGACGAGTCCGCCCAGAAATGCGGCTGTCAGAATCCCGTGGGAGCGGCGCCCTCGGCTTCTGTTTCCGTGAAATACCCTCTTCATTTCATCTCCTGCATGGTTGTCCTCACCGCCGGCAGGTTCTCGACCAGGTTCGCGCTAGTGCATATCAGTTCGTTAAGCAACTGTTGACGGTCTAAGAGAAGTCTTTCCTTGTGTCTCGGATCGACGGCGAGATGGATCCGCGCCTTCGCCGGCAAAGAAGCGGTGCTTGCTGTGGTGAATGTGAATAGGGCGGCTCCGATTGCGATGAGCGATCTGATATTCATGATTCTGTTCGTCGATGGATCTTGTGACTTTGATTCTATCCCAAGTAAAGATTGCGCCCCTTGGCGAGGTTGACAATTTTGCGGTCGGCTATAGAGCGCTTGAGCATCCAGAATCCGCAGTCGGGGTGGATGAACTTTACGCGGCCTTCGCCGAGGGCGACCTCTGCTTCTTCGATCGACTTTGCGATCTGATCGGGTGTCTCAACGTGGTTGATCTTGATGTCCACCACACCCAAACCGATGCCGATCTCCGGGCGGATCTCCTTGAGGGCTTCAAGATCGTCCTTAGGTCGGTGGGCAAGCTCAAGCACAAGGTGATCGGCGTGTAGAGCGTTGAGAAATTCAAGTAGTGGCTTCCACTTACCGGCCTGAATAGTCTGACCGCCATAGTTGCCGAAGCAGAAGTGGACGGCGGTCGGTCCATCGAAGGCGTCGAGGACGCGGTTCATGGCTTCGGCAGCGAGCGGGCCGTGTTCCGGGTTACCCGGGATGTTGGCCTCGTCAACCTGCAGGCAGGAGCAGGGAAGATCCTTCACTTGTTCGGCGAGGACGTCGGCAATAGCCAGGGTGAGGGCGTCGAAATCACCATAGTGATTGTCGAGTAAAGTGCGTGCCAGCATGTAGGGGCTAGTCACGGTGAACTTGAAGGCACCCCCGGCCACGGACCCAGCGCGGCGGCAGTCCTCGATGAGGTTGAGGCCCCCGCCGGACAGAGCTTCGCGCACGACGGCGGCGGGCTTAGAGCGAAAGCCCATCTCCTGCTTGGCTCGGAAGGCTTCGGTGTCGGCACGGCCTATGGTCGAATCGCAGCCGCCCATTGGGCCAACGAAATATTCTATCATCCCGTTGGTGTCCGGATGATTGACGTCGAAGCGATAAAGTTCTCCATCGGTGGGGAGATCGATGCCGGACTGACGCTGGGTGTCGAAGATCACGCGGGTGGCGTCGATGACAGCCTGCTCGGAAGGCAGGGCGCTGAGCCAATCAGGGACCGGATAGGAGCCGACGGTGGTTGTCAGGATACGAGGGGAGCTGGGAATAGATGGAGTGTTCATTGTTTGGAAATTGGTAGGTCTGCTTTTAGTTGTGGTTGGTTTCTCAAGTCTTGGGCAAAGGCCTCGCGATGCGCGGTATCCGGAGGCGTCGTGAAGCGGCTGACGAAGACGAAGACGATCGTATTAACGACCATGCCGCAGAAGCCGACGTCGAGGAGGGCCTTGAGCTTGCCGGTGCCTGAGACTAGCGCGCTGCCTTCGCCGAAGAGGAGGGCTCCAAGAGGCGGGAAGAGGAAGACGACAATCATGCCAGCGACCAGTCCCGCTACTGCACCTGCCTTGGTGCCTCGACGGAGGAAGAGGAGGTCTATGGTGATGGGGAGGAGTTGCGCAGAGAAGGCCATCGCGAGGAAGAAGAAGGCCGCGATGGTATCGAGGAGATTTGTCCCGGATCCCGCGTAGGTGATTCCCGCTGCCGCCAGAGTGGCGATCACGATAACGGCCCTTCCAAACCAGGTGCGTTCCTTCTCCCCGGCTTTCGGCCGGAGTTGATGGTAAACATCGCGGGTGGCTACGGCGGAAAGGGCGTGGAGGTTTGAGTCGGCGGTGGACATTGACGCTGCCATGACTGCCACGAGAATTAGGGAGACAAGGATGACGCCCACCGTTCCGAGGAGTTCGGGGAAGAGATCCTGAATGACCCGCACCACGATCTGATCCGGATTGGTGAGGCCTACGGGCAGAGAGCCGTCGGCAAGCATCGGGTAGAGGGCCCGACCACCGAGGCCGACTAGGAAGACGCCGAATATGAAGCAGATCGGCAGGATGGTGGAGAAAGCAATGGCGGTGCGCCGCAAAGTGGCGGAGTCGCGGGCCGCATAAAATCGCATCCACTGTGCTGGCTGCACGATGCTTGCCAGCGATGCGAAAGCGCAGAACGTGACGGCATGCCAGGCGTTGAATTTGGCCGGGGCATCCGGCATGGTGAGGAGCTGGCCGTCGAGTTGACTCACTTCCTTGAAGTAGCCACTCGGACCACCAAGGGCGTGCATGAGGACGACCCCGGAAAGGAGCATTGCTGAGAGGAGGAGCAATCCCTGCAAGACGTCGGTCCAGGCCACCGAGCGCATCCCGCCCACGATCACGTAGGTCATCGTTATCAGCGAAAGGGCGCCGACCCCGGCATTCTCCATGGTCAACTCCTGACCTAGAAGTGTCACACTGGCGATATCCGGGAAAAGACCTTGGGCGAGGATGCCTCCGGCCTTTACCTGCATCACAACGTAAGGGACAACGTAGAGGGCTCCGAGAAAGGCCACCATTCCACGGATGAATTGTGAGTCGCCGTAGTAGTCCGCGATCATGTCGGCCGGGGTGATGTATCCGCGCTTGCGACCGATGCGGCGGATGGGATTGCCGAGGATGTAGATCGCAGCGGCGGCCACCGGGAGATTGAGGGCATAGAACATTGGCGGAACGCCATTGCCGTAGACCCATCCGGGAAAGGTGAGGATGGCGAAGCCCGAAAAATAGGTCGCCATGATGGTGAGTGAGGTGGTGAGCACTCCCTGCCCACGGCTTGCGAGGTAGTAGTCCGCTTCGGCGTGCTTGGCCCGGCGGCCCTTCAGAAGGCCAAGGATCCCGAGGGCAAGGAGCCCGACGAGATAGAGGATCAGGGTAATGTGTGGAATGTAGTCCATCAGTCTTCGTCTCTCCAGAGGGTGCGGGCGGCGATGAGAATACAGCTCGTCATGACGAGGCAGGTGAAGACGAGCCAGAGATAAAGAGCAGGCATACCGAAGAGGAAGCGGACGTTTTCGGGGTCCCCGCCGCTGAGATGGGCGCCCAGGCCGGGACCGATCAGGAGGGCGGTGAGGAACACGACCGTCAAGCGGATGCGGAGCGGTTGGAGCTTGTCGGTAGGTGGATCAGTCATGAGGCGATGGGTTGGTGGTCGGCGGAATTGCCGCTAGCGAGAAACTCTCCGGGAGTCATGCCGCTTTGGCGTTTAAAGACTCGATAGAAGTAGGCCACATCGCGGAAGCCCGACTCGTAGCATGAGTAGAGGATGTGTTGGGTCTCACGAAGGCGCTCCATGGCATACTTGATACGGCGCTCGTTTACGTAGTTGGTCAGAGTGCGCCCGGTGCGCAATTTGAAGAGGTCGGTGAAGCGGCGGGAAGACAAGTTGCACTGCGCGGCAAGTTCGGGGAGAAGGATCTGCTTGTAGAAGTTGGCATCGAGATGCTCGATGATCGCGTCGATGGCATGATTGCTATTTCGTCCGGAGTGTTCCGCAGGAATGCAGGACCTGATGGTGTGCACGAGTAGGTCCCCTGCTGCCGAAATACTGGCGAGTTCCCAGCCGGGCTGAGAGAGGGTCTGCTCACGGAGCATGAGCTTGAGTAGGTCGATCATCCCGCTGTGCTGAAACGCTCCCCGGGCGTGACGAGGAAGGCCGGGGGAAAGGCTGGCGCATGCTTCCTTCCACACTGCTTCGCGCCGGCCTCCGGGAACCAGAAAGCGGTCATTCATACAGGCGATGACAAGAGTAAGGGGTTCGGTGTGGTGATCGATGAAGCGGTGCTCGAGGCCTGCAGGAAGGACGAGGAATTGGTCTCGCTGAATGGAGATTATTCCCTGCTTGAGTTCGAGTTGACCCCGGCCCATTGCGACCCAACAAAACTTGTGAAAGGGCCATTGTTGCCGCTCCATGTGAAAGGTTTCGGCGTGGTGACTTTCGATCACGGTTAGTCCGTGTTCCGGAAAGTGGACATCGGCGGGACGGCTCCGACGGGGGAGTTGATCCTGCGGCTGAATGTCGTGTTTGCTCATTTGGTCAATAGATAGGGGGAGAAGCAAAAAGCACCTCTTACACCTTTAAATCAACAGTATCCAGCCCATATGATAAAGGGAAATCAGCATTACTTCTTAATAATACAATAAAGCACGGCCAAATTAGCCAAGGAATTACATGGGATGTGGCCTAAGCTCACATCGGAGAACATCAAAGGCACCGCCTATTCTAGTGCTGTCCGTCCCTTTCGCTACGGGATCTTGCAGGCCCACGCAAAAAATGAGAAGCTCGCACGTCTGTCGGCCATGAATTTCCCAAAAATACCATCTCTTCTTCGCCTGGCCGCCATTCTGGTAGTGGTCCTTCCGGTTCGTGCCGAGGTTGATTTTGGTCGCGATGTTTTGCCAATTTTCAGTGCCAAGTGTGCCAGCTGTCATGGCGGAGTGAAGAAGACGAGCGGATTCACGTTCACCAATTATCGGACCTTGTTCGCACCCGCCAAGTCCGGTGCAATTCCCATCGTTCCCGGTAAGCCGGAGAACAGCGAAGTGATCGCACGCATTGGACATGCCGATCCTGACGAGCGGATGCCACCCGAGGGCGCCGCCTTGGAACCAGAAGAAATCGAGACCTTGAAGGAGTGGATCGCATCTGGTGCGGAATGGCAGGAGCACTGGGCATTCTTGCCGCGCAATCCTGGGATACGGCCGCGTAATAAAAATACTATCTGGCCGGTGAACGGGATCGACCATTACGTTCTTGCGAATCTCGAGACCGCGAGGATTGAGCCTTCGCCGGAGGCCGATCGTTACACTCTGATCCGGCGCGTTGCGCTCGATCTCACTGGGCTACCGCCGGGCCTCATCGAGGTCGATGCCTTCGTTGCTGACAAATCACCAAATGCCTATGAGAAGATCGTAGACCACTACTTGGCATCGCCCCATTTCGGTGAGCGCTGGGCACGCCACTGGTTGGATCAGGCTCGTTACGCCGACTCTGATGGTTATGAAAAAGACAATGCTCGTGGCGACGCCTGGGTGTGGCGCCAGTGGGTGATCGATTCCCTCAATCGCGACCAGCCCTTCGATCAATTCACCATCGAGCAGATCGCCGGCGACCTGATCCCGGACGCGACGCCCGAACAGCACCTTGCCACTGCTTTTCATCGCCAGACCCTCTTCAACCGTGAGGGTGGCGTTGATCCGGAAGAGGATCGAACCAAGCGCGTGATCGATCGTGCTACGACGACTGCCACAACCTGGCTCGGATTGACGATGCAATGCGCGCAGTGTCACGACCATCCTTACGACCCGATCACGCAAAAGGAATTCTATCAATTCTACTCCTTCTTCAACAACGCCGACGAATCGACGGTCGGCGTGCCGAAATTTCGCGTCTCTGATCTCGCTCCAAAAGAAGCCACCCTAGAAAAAGCGAAGGTTGTGGCACGAGCCGAAGCAGAGTTATGGGTGAAGAACATAAGCGCCTCTCTCGCATACAATGCCGCGCATCCTTCCACGACTGAAGTCCCGAAAGTTCTCAAAGCCGAATCTGCCTCTGGTGCGAAATTGGAATTGCAAAAAGATGGCTCGTTGCTGGTGACTGGAGCGATCCCGGACAAGGACGTTTACACCCTGCGCCTGAGCATTTCCCAAGCAGATATTAGTGCCATCAAACTCGAAGTGTTGCCAGACAAAGGTCTTCCCAAAAACGGTCCCGGCCGTGCCAAGAATGGCAATTTTGTCCTCGAGCAGATTCTTGTCGAGGGGCGCCGGCTGAACTCGGCGACTGCGGATTTTCATCAACAGAAACTAGATCCAAGTGGTGCCCTCAAAGAAGCGGAGAAAACGGGTTGGGCGATCAGCCCGGAGATGGGCAAGGCACATCAGGCGACCTTTGGGCTCGAAACTCCCATCGCCAAGCCTGGCGAAATCACGGTGAAATTGGTGCAAAATTACGGCGGCGATCATGTCATCGGACGGTTTCGATTAAGCGTGATCAGCGGGGAGCAACGTCCGGTGCCAAGTGAGCTGCACAAATTGAGACCGGATCAATTTGATGAGCTGGAGCAACACTACTTCGCCCGGATCAATCAAACGACCGCCGCACTTGCCAACGAGCTGGCCGAAGCAAAAAAGCGCAATCGGGTTAATGCTCGCGTGATCCGGCAACGCGACAAATCCCCACGCCCAACCTATATCTTCCACCGTGGCGATTTTCTCCAACCACAGAAAGATCTGGGAGTAGTGCAGAGTGCGCCGCCCGTGCTGGCTCATCGATTCGAAAAAGAGAATGCCACGCGTCTCGATCTTGCCAGATGGCTGGTTGCCGAAGAGAACCCGCTCACCGCTCGCGTCGTTAGTAATGTCATCTGGTCGCATCTCTTTGGAGAAGGCCTTGCTCCCACACTCGACGACTTCGGCACCCGCGCACCAAGGCCAATTCATGCGCGATTGCTCGATTGGCTCGCGAACGAATTCATTCGTCTGGGGTGGAGCCGCAAGCAACTCATCAAGACGATTGTCATGTCTCGGAGCTATCGCCAAGCGAGCGCCCACCGCCCGGAACTGATCAGCTTTGATGCCAATAATCGGCTG
>Ga0228615_1001703_pt1 | contig 10873 bp, 9 predicted proteins | sample 16DmetaG_FD_190530 | JGI IMG/M metagenome (GOLD analysis project Ga0228615, IMG submission 190530) | Seawater microbial communities from Monterey Bay, California, United States - 16D | ecosystem: Environmental > Aquatic > Marine > Coastal | place: USA: California | collected 2016-10-17
TTGCGATGGAAGGAGAAGGCAGCGATGTTATGCGAGAAGCAGCCGACTTGATCTGTGCGGTCCAGCTCGCCAACCCTAACGGACGCTGCTTCCCAAAACCTGAGGCTGATATTCCCGGAATCGAAGCCTTTTTCGAACATCTCGCCGGCATTGGATATCAGGGTGGCATTTCGGTAGAAGCTACGGTTGGCAAAGACTTCGCCGCCGATTGCGCGGCCGCGGCCCAATTTTTTGAAAACCACTGCCGCTAGCGTGCGTTACTTGAAGATGCGCGCTCTTTCGCTCACACTCTTTGGGATTACCTTGGCCTCAGCTGATCCACTCACCTTCAATACCACTCCCCTTGGGCAAAAAGATCGCCCCATCATTCTAAGGACCTACGTTCCCGATCCAGGACTGGATCCAGCAGTCCTTTCGAATCATGGCGAAGCCTCCAAATCGCCCAAATACAGCCCCAATAGTGGTCGTGACGTTGGGGGAGAATACCGTATGATGAAAGTCATACCCGCGGCGATTGCTGTAAACCACGGCCCTGCACTTTCCTATGTTTGGGACACCACTGAGTGCCGGCTCCTTTATAGCTGGCAGGGTGGGTTTCTCGACCTCTATCCCTACTGGGGTGAGGAAAACCGGGGTGGTCGACGTTCTTTCGACTACAGCGCACGCCTCGTCGGGAACCTTTTTTACATGGCTCAACCCATCAAAAGAGAGAAGCCCGCCTTCATCGGATATGACCTTTCAGATCAGGGAGTTCCAACCTTCCACTACAAACTCGGTGACACTAAATACGCCGAAACCATCCTCCCGAACGATCGCCAATATTCTTTCGTGATCAATCAAGACTCCAAAAAATCGACGATCAAAGGTAAGCTGATTTCAAAACACCAAGGCTTTGACCGTAATCTAAAAATTAAATCCGCTACCGCAAAAGCCGGACAACAAGTCTTCGGCGCCTATGGATGTGTTGCTTGTCATTCGGCCGATGGATCGAAAGGCCACGGCCCTAGTCTAAAAAACCTCGCCGGATCAACCCGGCCAATCGAGGGAAACGACCCCGTTCTTGCAGACGCCGCATATCTCACCGAATCCATTAAGAACCCCAATGCTAAAACCGCACAAGGATACCCACCCGGCTATATGCCGCCTTACCAACTCAAGGACAAGGAAATCGAATCCCTAGTGCTCTACATCCAATCTCTCGCCAAATGAAACATGCCCTCCTTCTCATCCTTCTCTCCACTCCTCTCCTCACAGCTTCCTACAAAGTTGAGGATATCAAATTCCCTCCCGGCGTTCCCCCAGAAGTAGGTGGGATTGACTTCGCCCCTGACGGCACCCTCTTCGCGGTTCTGCGCCGTGGCGATGTCATGCGAGCAAGGCCCGCCACCGACCCTACTAACTGGAAATGGGAACTTTTTGCCACGGGCTTTCACAACGGTTGCGGCATCGATGCCGTTTCCCATGACAAGGTTCGTGTTACCCAAATGGCCGACTTTACCGAAGCAACCGATACCAACAACGATGGTATCGCCGATCAATATCGTATCTTCGCGGCCGGCTGGGGGCTCTCCGGAAACTACCACGAAACCAACGCCATCGCTGAAGATGGTAAAGGTGGATACTATATTGCCATCGGCACCGCCTCACACAATGGACCCACCGCCGAACACACCCTTGGCGAGTATTCCAAATTCGGCCGGCGCGGCCGAAACTTCGCCTCCGTGAAGTGGCGCGGCTGTACTCTCTATTGCGATCCGAATGGAAAACTCTCACCCTTTTGCTTTGGCTTCCGAATGCACAACGGCATCCACCAAGATTCGGCCGGCAACCTATGGTGTGGCGACAATCAAGGCGATTGGCGAGCCACCACTCCACTCTATCACCTAGAAAAGGGTAATTTTTACGGCCACCCCAGCGCCCTTGTTTGGGATGAACGCTGGCCTGAGGATAAGGATCCACTCCACACCTACCGCGAAGATCTTGAGGCCTACAACAAACATCGCACTTGGCCTTCGGTGCAGATTCCTCACCGTGAAATGAATCGCTCAGCTGGCGAACCTTTCGAGATTCCCAAAAACTTTCCTCACTTCCCCGGCCAGATGCTCTTACCCGACAACAACAGTAAGCGTATCACTCGTATCATGTTGGAAAAAGTAAATGGTAAATTTCAGGGAGCCTGCACTCACTTCCTTGATGGTGGAGGTCTTCGCAGCGGAAACCACCGCATCCGTTTCAGCTCGGACCAACAGAAACTCTACGTCGGCCAAACTGTTCGCGGCTGGGGAAAAGAAGCAGAGGGATTGCAACGTATCACCCCGAATGGCAAAGAACCCTTCGACATCACCGCCTTCAACATCACTCCACGAGGCTTTAAAATTACCTTCAATCGTGAACTTGAGAGAGATCTTGCTGAGAAAGATCTTAAGTTTAAATCCTTCACTTATCAATCGAAGTGGACCTACGGATCACCACAGGAAAATACGACCAATAATAAAGTTCAGAGTGTTAAGCACCTCAGCGCAAAAACCGTCGAAGTGAAGTTGGATCGTTTCAAACCTGGACGAGTTTACCAACTCGACCTTAAGGAATTAAAATCAAAAGACGGCGATGAAATCCAAAATCGTCTTTTTTACTACACCGCTAATCAACTTCCCTAAATTCTGCCCTGGGCCAAAAAAAGACGGCAGAAATTTTTTCTCGCTGACTATACTAAGCCCTTCATGGTTCCCGTTGAGGTCGCGAATTTCTCGGCTTCCATCCCTAGGTTTTGCAACATCGAAAGGTAGAGGTTTGGCAGCGGGTAATTGTTGGTATTGCTGAAGCCCAGGTGCTGGCCATGCTTGTATCCGCCCCCACCAAAGAGAACCGGCATATTACGGTTATCATGGGAGGAGGCATTCCCGAGATTTGAGGTCAGAATAACCATTGTGTCATCGATCAGGTTCGCACCTTGAAGTTTTCGTAGGAAATCACCCCAGCGATCAATGGTCGCTTGCTCTACGATGGCAAGCTGATCGAGCTTCTCACCGCTCTGCCCGTGATGCGAAAGCGAATGGTAGGATTCGTCAACACCTTCAAGCGCACGCACCGAAGTATCAGGACAATGAAGAGTCACAAAGCGAGTCGAGTCAGTTTGGAGAGACAAGAAGACTGTATCAAGAAAGGCGCGCATTACATCGGGCGCGTTGTTACGGTCCGGACTTTTGGGTTCCTTCCCGGCTTTAGGTTTTGGCTTGTCAATCCAAGCCTCATTAGCTTCAAGGCGAAGTTCAAGCTCACGAACCGATGTAAACCACTCGTCAAGCTTATCGCGGTCTCCGGGACCGACCTGCCGCTCGAGCGCTTTCGTTTCAGATCGAACGATGTCCATAATAGACTTTCCTCCGCTAGCAATATCACGCTGACGCTTTTTAGCGTCCGGTGAATCATTGGCGAAGAGAGCAGTGAAAAGTTTTTTGGGATCGTCAATGGCCGGAATCATAGCGCCACTCTCCGAATAAGACGGCGATCGATGGCTCGAGGTACTGAGAACCAACGAGGGGAACCGAGTCTCATCTCCCATGTATTTCGCCATGTGCTGATCGAGAGAAATTGTATTCTTACTATTGCTTCCGCGGCCCATCGGACAGGCCGAAAAAATGGAAGCTTCGGCAGTGTGTCCGCCTTTCACGCCAGGATGAGAAGTTCCTGAGATTACGGTGAACTTGTCTCGAATGTCTTGAACAGATTTGAGGTAAGGAGAAGGGGTGTAACCATTCCCCTTATCCTTGGGAACGAGGTAGGGATTATGCAATCCTAGGCGGAGTGAAACTCCCACGAAACGTTTGGGGCTAGCAGGCTCAGAGGCACCAAAGGCCGGCGACATCGCATCAAGCATTGGCAGACCAAGCGCGATCCCGGCCTGTTTGAGGACGGCGCGACGGGGAAGGGCTTTGCGAGTAGAAATATGCACGGACATGGATACGCTTACTTATTTAGAAAAATTTCGCTACTGAGTGCGGCTTGGATGATGCTCTTTATCCCGTACTCTTTTTTGGAGGCCTCGGCAACAATCTCTTCAAGGTGCGGACGGTCACTAAATTCAAGTATCCCCCCGACACCATAACTCAAAACCTGCTTTGCGAAAGTTCGTGCCAAAATCTCAGGGCGCTTTAGGTAAATTTCCCGCCAAGAATCAAAGGTCTTAAAGCGAATTCCATCTGGTGTGACTCCCGAAGGGTCGACTTTGGCCGAGTTTTTTTTATTTCCATAAGCGATCCGGTATTGACCGATAGGATCATAACTTTCGAGTGCAAATCCAGACGGATCAATCTTGTCGTGGCAACTCGCACAAGAGGTTGATTCGGTGTGCTTGGCGAGTTGATCACGGATGGAAACAGCACCCCGAATATCTGGTTCAATTGCAGGGACACTTTCCGGTGGTGGAGGGATATGACGACCCAAAATCCGCTCATTCACCCAGACTCCACGAAGAATCGGAGAGGTCACTGAGCCATCAGCCGTGACCTTAAGAATAGAAGCCTGAGTGAGAAGCCCAGATCGCTGAGCAGGGGTAAGTCTCACTCTTTGCAGACCCTCACCAGCAGTCAACTTAATCCCTTTCAACTTATAGTGATCACGGAGACGGGTGTTAAGAAAGCCTGTGTCTGACTTCAAAAGATGGATGACAGGACGATTTTCAGCGATGAGTTCCGCCACGAAACCTTGGGTTTCAGCCTTGAGCGAGTGCTGTAGTGGCAGGTCAAAATCTCGGAAGCGCTGCGGATCCAGCTGGGTCGCATCGATATCACGGAGGTCCAGCCATTGATCGGTGAAATCCTCAATGAAACGCGACGATCTTTCGTGAGCAAGGAGCCTTTCAATTTGCCCTCGTAACACCTCTGGCTCGCGAAGTCTCCCTTGATTAGCTACCTTACGTAGCTGTTTATCAGGGAGAGTTTTCCAAAGTAAGAAACTCAAACGAGCTGCAATTGCATGGTCATCAAGCACTCCCGGCTTCTCAACAAAAGTTAAAAACTTCGGTGAGCATAAAATGGCATGGTAAGCCGAACGAAGTGCCTTCGGAAAGGAATCACCGGACTTAAGGTGCTCTGTCGCAATTTGCTCATAGGGAGCGATCTGCTGCCTCGTGACCGGACGTCGGAAAGCACGTGAAGCGAAGCTACGGATAAGCTTGGAGAGAGCCGGACCGGGAATCGTCTTAGTTTCCTCAAGATCAAAATCGGCGAAGAGATGAAAGCGGACCTTCTTCTGATCCCCAACAGGGTAAATCCGCTCAATTGTGATCTTCTCAAATCGGAATCCGGCGAATCCCATTTTCTCAAAATTACGACCTTCAAACGAGAAGCTCCCACCCTTACTTGGAAGGTTTTTTAAATTGGCCTCATTCGGCTTGAAAACCAGCATATGATCCTTTTGCATCCAACCCTCCAAAATTTTCGTCTTAGATTGCTGTGTGGCCTCGACGATTCCGAGGGGATAAAGAAGAGGTTCGTTGGAATAACCAGAACCGGTCTGGAGTGTTCCCCAAAGGTAACCATCGGACCTCGGGTTAATGGCATCAAGATCATGAATCGTGATCCGATACCAGCCGTGGTCTGGCACGCGAGTCTTGGTAATACGACCCGCAAACTGCATCTGGGAATGCCAAGAGATTGCTTTGCCTTTCCAAAGCTGGGGACCTCGGTTGTTACCTCCCCCATAATTGGTGATGTCCTTCGCTAAATATTCGCGGTGAAATTGCTTGTCCCCTTCCAAGGCACGCGTAAATGCTTCATCAAGCGCCTGCGCACTAACACGGAGATAATTATCGAGGTGGAAGTGAGAAATCTGCTGAGTCTCGGCATTTGTGGTGAACCCCTCATCAGCGTCAGCGGTTAATTCACCAGAGAGCGGGATATCGATCCCAAGGAGGTCATGCAGAGAATTCTCATACTCTCGGGCGGTGAGCCGGCGGGCATGGACTCGACCCATCTTGCTGAGCTCCCGACGGCCAGCTTCGATTAAAGGAGCTTCGAGCTTTTTCAAAAAGCCCGCAATCGCCTCACCATTGGGACGTTTTTTCTTTTTAGGCGGCATCTCACCAGCCTCAACTCGTTGGAAGACGTCTTCCCAGTGAGCTCGATTTTTTGGATTTTCAGGGTCAAATTTAAGGTCCAGAAGGTTTAACCCACCCTCATTATCAATATCGTCATGGCAATCGTAACAATGCTGCTCAAGAAAAACTTCGACGTCCTGACGGATATTAGCATGGAGGCAGGCCGCGAGAGCAGAAAAGAAAAAGAGAAAACGCATCGAGGGATTTCGGTCAGGAAGCTTTACGCCGGATTTTAAGCCTAACTTTCGCCAATGAACTTTTCCTAAGCTCCAATTTTTTGTCTCCAATTTTTCGGGCTTGGTAAGCAGGGCTTCTCTTTTCGCTATTCCTCCCCTATTTAAACTCAGTCGTGTTCGGAAACCTTCTCCAATGGGCAGTCCTCCAGCCCATCATAAAAACACTCACCAGAATATTGGTGGGCTTAATCGCGATTCCACTTTTCCGGCTTGTAGTCCACAGAAGTAGGCGTATCGCTAGACTAGAAGCGGAGCTAGAGAAGGACCTTGAAGAGTGGTTTCGTGCCGCACTTATTCTTCTGGTGGCTACCGCCAATATGGAGCATCTGCTCTTCGGCTGGGTTCCCCCTTACTTCTTAGGCGACGAGAGATGGCTAGGTGCCTTTTTCCGACTTCTCCTCGTCATCGGCGTGATCGAACTCATGCCTGATCAAGCCCTCTTCTCGGTTCTGCACTCCGGTCCTCTCAACCTCCCCATTGGCAAACGGCTATTCCATGATCTCTGGAATGACCGGATTAATTGGATGAAAAAAATCGGCTCCGTTCACCTCAATCGATCCAGCCCAGTCTTGGCAATGATGTCGGCTATTTTCGGTGGTGAACCGGATGCACCTGGCTCTACGATCGGTTGGATTTGTTATGTCCTCGCGATTGTCCAATACCTTATCATTGCCCTCATCACTTCGACTGACAAAGCAGGAAACTTGATAGAAAAATACGACAAGGCGATCGGCAAGCAACGCGAGGATCTCGTAGATGAATTTACCGAGAAAGACAGGCCTCTTCCTAAAGCTGAAATTCCTTCGTAATTATCTTAAGGAATTGCTCTGTCGATGAGCTTAGTCCATGCATCGTTTTATTCCCCTTTATCATTAACTTTGGCATTTCTATTTTCTGACTGGAAAGCGCGTGATAGTCTTCAAGATTCGACTTAAGAACGTTTCCAATCCAAGGGTCCTTAAGCGCCGCTTCCAGCTTTTCAACTCCAATAATCTCCTGAAGCTCGGCCCTCGCACTAACTCCGGAATGAGGCGGTCGTTGAAAAAGAATCTCATGAGCGGCCTCGAATGATTCGGGCTGTGCCCGCCACACCGCCAAACCCAAACGAGCCAATTCACAAGCATGCTCGTGGTCATGAATATTGGTATCAAGATAAGGATTACATTCTCGATTCAGCGGTGTTGGCAATACAATCGCCGCAACCTCGCCAGGATACGTCTGCATTAAGACGCTCAAATCCTCTTCCATCGCGCGACACGACTGACAGGTGTAATCAAAGTATTTTACAAGAAAGTGCTTCGCATCCGGCGATCCAATTAAAGGCACCGACCCAAGCCGGTAAGTTTTCACCACTCGTCCGGTAGTATCTTTAAAGGCCACCAACCTTCCCTTTCCTTCATTATGCGCGTTTCCTCCCTCTCTCTTTTCGAGAGCGGCGTCTGAAGTGAATACGTAAGTCTTTGGCTTGGGTCCGTAAATTTGGCCCAGAATCAATAAGGCCATAAGCACCAAAGGAATAATCGCAAAGAGCACTTTAAAAGGAGCTCTTCCTTTCCAAAAAATGGCCCCGGCAGTAAGGAGGCCAATCAAATGAGTGGTAAAACACCAGGGGCAAAACGATTTGATGACGAAGACCTGTAGTCCCATGAACCACGCCGCAGCCATGATCAAAAGAAAGGCCGCGATTGTCAGGGTAGATTTTGAGAGTTTGTAAGTCAGCACGATGAGCCCGAGATAAAAGCAGGCCGATACCGCGCTTATCGGAATAAGAAACCACTGAGACCATTGGGAACCGAGAACATTGGAACAGCCCCCTTCGCCACCACAGCCCACCACCGAGGTGATTTGACCCGTCAGTTTCATCCACACCAAGTAGGCACTGACTCCAAATCCAACGAGAGCGAGAGTTCGAATGAAAATCACATGAGACCTTGTTCACATTCTATCCACAACGCACGCATTTTTATGGGATTTGCATTTCTTATCTCCTGTCCTCTCACTAGATAATATCCATGACTTTAAAGCTGAATTTTGAGACCGTCCAAATCGCTGGATTGGTCCTCGCGAAGATTGGAAATCCCTCACGCGACGAGCCGCTCCAAACATCCAAGCAGCTTTTTAAAGTAGGCGACGAGGATCAAGATCTCCTCTGCCCTATTTTTCTGAAACCTTTCCGGAATCTCGTCGGCCAGCGCTTTACCCATCACAGCTCGCTGGAAAAAAACGAGATCAATACCAGCGTAAAAACGATCTTTGAAAATTCCGATACACTCCTCACGCAAGGGTGCGAAATTGCCGAGCGCCTTTACTCAAAATCCTCGCACCCAAATATTAAGTCCGGAGATCTCTGTATCTCACTCATCAACTCTATCGATCTCGATGGCGAAATGAAGCGCGCCATCTGCATTCTTAAATCTGAGAGTATGACTCCTTTCCTCAGCATCGCAACCCGTGACGGCGACCTCCAGCTTGAAACCGAACAAGGCATCAACCCTGAAAAAATCGATAAGGGATGCCTCATCGTTGAGCACCTCGAAAAGAAAGGATTCTACGTTCTCACCTTTGACCGCGCAGGATCTGAGTCCCGCTTTTGGGTGCGAGATTTCCTAGGCGTTCGCCCTATCCCTGACTCCGCTCTACTAAGTAAGCGAGTCGCCGAAATGGCTGTTACTGCCGTCTCACCTGCAGGGGTGGCAGAAGATAGCCCGCCTTGGGATGTTAACGAACCCGCCCAAGAAGCCCTTTCCTACCTTCGCGATCAAAAACAATTTAGCCTTCAGGAATTTGAAGAAAACGCTCTGCGCACCGAAGCTGCGAAGAGTCGATTCTCGGAAGAACGCCAACGACTCGAAGAGGAAGAAGGCATCAAGCTCGAAGAAAACTTCGAAATCTCAAAACGCGACATTACCAAAGCCAAGAAGCTCATGAAACGCATGATGAAATTGGATACAGGTGTCGAGCTTCGACTCAGTCCAAAAGTTGTGGATAACCCCGATGATGTCCTCGAAAAAGGCTACGATGATGAGCGTAAAATGAGCTTTATTAAGGTCTATTTCAACGAGGACCTCGCATAGCCACGGAAGCCTTTAAGGCAGAGTTAGAAGCCCAAAAAGAATCATTGAACCAAATTAAGTTCTCCCCGTCTTAGAATCACGCTTGGCCCAGCGATGCCTCAAACCAATCGTAATTGATGCCATTACGATTGGGAGACATCCCGAAGCGATCTGGTGAGCGACCCATTGGCGTCCCATCTTGTTCGGCGCCCTCTCACTAAATTGATCTTCAGAAAATGCTTCCTGTAAGGAAGCCAGCGTCATCAAAAAAGTAAGTCCGCCCGCAAGGGCCAACACCACCACCATCCCGATCTTAGAAGTAACGCGAAAAGCAGCATAAACCAGAGGTATCGAAAAAATACTTGCAAGAACCCAACAAGTGCTCGCCGTTCCCATTTTTTCGGTGATCTCTACAAGCATCCACAATACAAACGCCACGACCGATACCGCTTGTCTTAAAATGAAAGTTCCCGCATCCATCTTCTTTTTTCTAATAGTTTTTGCTTATGACGCCATCCCGAAAAAAGGGGGCGTTTGTATCGACTTAGTCGTTGGCGCGCTCCGGAAGACGATGCCCTATTCACTTTCAAACTCACCGGCCACTATCGTTGGTTTAAGAACTAATGTGTAACGCATTTAACACTGCCAGAAATCCCGAAAACATTAGGGAAGCGATCTTTGAAGCTGAGAGCAAGTTAGTCCGACGAACGGATCAAGCACATGTCAAAATTTCAACCGGTGAACTAGTCCCTATGAAATGGGGCTTCCAGCGAAGTGGCCTTGGCGTAGTGAACAACACACGTAGTGATAATCTTAACAGTCCGATGTGGAAGAAGGCGATCGAGAACCGACGCTGTCTTATCCCAGTTCTCTCCTACTACGAATGGAGTGGGCCAAAAGGGAATAAGCAAACCCACCTTTTCCAGAGCCCCGATCATGATTACCTTTGGGTCGCAGGCCTATGGGAAGAAAGTTCGGAGTTCGGCCCCTGCTTCTCCATGCTCACGACTGAAGCAAATTCCTTGGTCTCACCGATTCACTATCGAATGCCGGCAATTGTAACCATAGATGACCACAAAAAATTCCTTCTTGAAGGTCTTGAATTCTTCAAGCCAGCCCCTGAGTTGCTAACTACGAAAAAAGCAGTAAATCCCCTGCTCAAGATGAAACCTTCGCATATTCAAGATGAACTATTTTGATTTAAATCGAAACAACCTGGCCCACTTACCCTACTTGTGTGGAAGCGGTGAATTAGGCTTAATTGCCCTTGCTGGATAGGGGTTTCCCTTTCTAAAAACCAACATTTCTTCACGGGTTTCCTCCACTACAAAGGACTCATCAATCTTGCCATTAGCGTTTCGGATCTTGTCTAGGTCCAGCTTCAGATACTTGGCAAGAAAGGGATAAGCCGCCATTCTCTTTGATTCACCGTAGTCGTGCTTCTCTTGCGGAAAATGGGCGTTTGCAACTAACTTCTTTTGACCAAA
>Ga0228615_1001715_pt1 | contig 10850 bp, 9 predicted proteins | sample 16DmetaG_FD_190530 | JGI IMG/M metagenome (GOLD analysis project Ga0228615, IMG submission 190530) | Seawater microbial communities from Monterey Bay, California, United States - 16D | ecosystem: Environmental > Aquatic > Marine > Coastal | place: USA: California | collected 2016-10-17
CCTGCGAGTCAGAGGCGGAGAGAGAGGGTTTTGAACCTAACGCCGCAATATGCTCGTTTTCAATCAATTAAGAGAACGCTTTTGTCTAAGTCAACCCGCTAAGCAACCCAATCGGCCTCGGAGGGCTTATCGCCCAATAGCGCTGACATAGCTAGTCAAATATAGGCTTTTTTAACCGAAGGTTCAATTCCCACCTCAGGACTATATCGTGATGTTCATTGGCACTGCTGATATACATCTATGAAGCGCATTTTGATCTGATTTACGCCTCCAGTGATCGCGTTAGTATTGTTCGGAATATTCCGAACGCACGTTTGGAACCACGAATAATTCTAAAACCTCAATGTTTTTAGTATTTTCGTTATAGAATCAAAATAGAAATTCGATCTCAAAGTAAAGAAAGGTAATGGATTCGGCCGCCAGACTCTGCGACTCTGGCTATGGACTATTTGAACTAGCCATCATTGAAGACACCACAACAAATTCTGAAACAGTGATGATTTCAGTTAAAGATGACTTCTTCAACAGCTATATATTAAATGACTATTTTACGATTCCTGAAGAGCACCAAGTTGATGAGAGCATTGCTGAAGCACTAGGATGCTCATCTATCACCCTCTACCCAGGCTTGTATAAGGTTCAGTACAAGAACTACAAAGCTCACACTGTACTACTAAATGCGGACATTCAGTAAACACATTAAAGGAAAGTGTAAGTCGGAGAGAGGTACTACACAGTATTGATTTGGATTAATGATCAAGTTTATACAAAAATGATAGTAATAGAATAATCATATGCACTTCACGTTAATCAGTAATGAACCTAACTAATAAGTATATTATTTTATTAGTGTCACTTTTCCTGAGCAACATTAGTGTTGCTCAGGAAAGGGGCATTATAAGTGGATATGTTACAGATAAGAATACAGGAGAAAATCTTAGAGATGTAACAGTTAAAGTTGATTCACTTAAATTGGTTACATATTCAAACTCATTTGGTCATTACTCCATTTCTGTTTCAGGAGGGGCTTACGTATTCTCTTTTGAATCTTTGGGTTATCAACCCTTCACCACAATAGTCAATGTGACTGATGACAAATCACTTGATGTTGCTCTAGTTCCGTTGTCCCACACGCTGAATACCGTAACCGTTGTGGGAGGGGATGTAAATAAAGACATAGAGTCTACTCAAATGTCTACAATTTCAATTTCGCCTAAAGAAATAACAGACGCACCTGCGTTGCTTGGTGAAGCAGACCCACTCAAATACCTTCAGTTGCTTCCAGGGGTGCAGTCCGGATCTGAGGGAAGTACTGGGTTATACGTTAGAGGTGGGAGCCCCGACCAAAACTTATTCTTACTAGACGGCATTCCTCTGTATAACGTAAGCCATCTTTTTGGCTTCTTTAGTGTATTTAATAGCGATGCAATTGCAAACGTGAAGCTATATAAGGGTGCTGTACCGGCTAGATTTGGCGGTAGACTTTCTTCTGTGGTAGATATATCATTAAAAGAAGGAAATTTAAATGAGCACAAATCTTATTGGTCCTCAAGTATTATTGCATCAAGTTTGACTTTAGAAGGGCCGATCAAAAAAAATCAATCATCCTATCTGCTTTCTATACGGCGTACATATTTGGATTTGCTGGCAAAGCCGTTTATTAGCCTATCCAACAATGGTCAAGCAATCAAGATTACGCCTAGTTTAAACTTCTGGGACATCAATGCAAAGACTAACTTCAAGATAAACAGCAATAATCGCATATATTTTAGTCAGTACTCTGGGAATGATTATTTCAATTCTAGAGTGATTACAGATTATCCAAATTTTAAATCCGAATTTAATAGTGGCATGAGTTGGGGAAATAATGTCACAGCGTTAAGGTGGAATCACAGGCCCAATTCTAGATTTTTTCTAAACACTACATTGTATACCAGTCAATACCGGTTTAATACGGAAGCTTTGGCTATACCCGATTACTCTGATAGTGTTTCTTATAAACAAGGGTATTTCTCCAAAGTCAGAGATTATGCTCTCAGGGTAGAGGGTGATTATTTCCTGAGCGCACTTGGCTCCTTGAAATTTGGTACTTCTATTGCACGACACAACTTCTCACCAGGTGCATCTTCCTTTACTCAAGCAATATCTGACAGCACAGTTCAAGACACACTCGTTCAAAACCTATTGGTGCACTCAATAGAAGGTGATAACTATATAGAATCAAATCTTAAATTAAATCACAGGATTAAAGCAAATTTGGGGCTGCATCACTCCTATCTAATCGTTAACGGCGAGAGCTATTCATACTTACAACCTAGAGTGTCCACGCGAATAAAGCTCCATGACAATCACAGCATTAAAATGTCGTACGCTGAGTTAGCTCAGTTTGTAAACTTATTAGCCAATGAGGGTATTGGACTCCCTACTGATTTATGGGTGCCTTCAACTTTAGTAATAAAACCACAGACATCCCAACAACTGGCAGCTGGTTATTATACAAAGTTCAACTCCTTGCAGATATCTAGCGAAGTGTACTATAAAAGGATGAAGAATGTAGTTTCATACAGGGAGGGGACTTCATTCCTATACTCCACGAACTTATTAGACGAGACTTGGGAGGACAAAATCACTCAAGGAAATGGAACTAGCTATGGATTGGAGCTTTTGATAAAAAAAGAACAAGGTCGAACAACAGGTTGGATAGGCTACACATTGTCTTGGAGCATGAGGGTGTTTGAAGAGCTTAACAATGGGAATCCATTCTTTTATACATATGACAGAAGGCATGATTTGAGCCTTGTGCTTAAACATAAGCTTACTAAGGCCATAACACTTAGTGGTTCGTGGATTTATGCTTCTGGCAGAGCTATTACTATTCCAGATATACAGTATCAATCTGGACTTCCTGGTTATATGACACCATGGGATTTAACCATTCCAATTTCAGTGGTTACTGAGAAAAACAGTACACGTATGAGTGATGTTCATAGACTGGATCTTTCAATTACCAAAAAGATTACAAAGCCAAACAAAACAGTCTGGTGGGGGCTCTCGGTTTACAACGCTTATAACCATTTAAATCCGTTTTTTGTCATGGTCACAGAAGAGCAGGACAACACTGTTAGATTCAGGGAATACGGACTATTCCCCATTATCCCAACCTTTACTTACAGATTCACAATATGATTAAGCGTATTTTAATTTTTACTATTCCTGTGGTTTTCTTTTCTTGTGACAAATTGTATAATGGGATAGTTAAAGACTTAGAGGTTCCAAGTAAAGATCCAATTCTTACATGTCAACTATTTGTTGATGCTAAGGACACATTAATTAAAGCTATAGTTGGTCAATCGTATGGAATTTTAGACTCTGTAAACAGCGGCATTAATGATGTGTTCTTAAGTCTGTATAAATCTGACACATTGTTAGCGTCATGGCAAACTCAGTCCTCATCTTCATCTATGGTTTATCCCATTTCTTTGAGCATGCCATTGTCAAATGGAACTGCAGGAGTTGTTTATAGACTTGAATGTAGTCACGCAGGTCTCAATGAACAGTTGGTTGGGGAACAAGTTGTTCCAAGCAAAGCAATAGTAGAAGATTTGAATTCTAGTTATACAATAGACACCGCTGATGGCTACAGAGGGCTGCTAGTAAACTATAGCTTCAGATTAAAAGACATACCAGGTGAGAACCAATATTACTTGTTGACTGGGAAAATAAAATACTTAGATAGTTCCACTAATGACACTATAGAAGCTGAAATAGAAAACTGGACTACATCAAACTTAGCTGAAAGACCTTCTAATAGTCTAAAAGCCCTTTTACTGACTGAAGACCGAATAGACCAAGATATCAATGTGCTGTGTTCAGGTAGGTACTATGACTTTCCCTACAATGTTGATCCATCTGTTGTGATTGAAACGACTCTTTCAATTAAGACTCTTACATCTGACTATTTTCAATTTATAGAGAGTTACACAACCTATCAAAACACATTTACAAATCCTTTTGCTGAACCTTCTAGGCTTCACTCTAATATGGTTGAAGGTATAGGCTGCTTTGGTTTAAGTAACTCCATTGAAGTCACGATTTGAACTAATTCGTTCCCGTTTATTGTGATTTCACCTGTTGACTATTAAGTTGGAATAATTGCCATAAGGTATATCACAAAAAATGGACCGTGGTATGCCACTTCCTTGATGACTTTATCCATAATACACTTAAATTAGTGTCGCTTAGGAAAATGTCCAACGTATTGTGAAGTATCAAAGTTTACAAACTTTTTCAGGATGAAGTCATTTTTAGAGAATTCTACAAATTGATTAAAAACAATCAATGTGTTTAGAGGCATAATATAGAAATTAAGGCTATTCAATAATAAGGCTAGGTTGAGGTGTTATGTCATAACAATTCGTTTTTGCTTAGTCATAAAGAATTTAGCGAAAAATGAATAACCTTAGCTTCTCATTGGTTCTACTTGTGTTTAGTACTAGTACACTTTATTCTCAAGTGGACAAAAGTCATTTCCAGTTTAACAACGAATATGTTCTCGAAATCTTTGAAGATGGTGACCCGTTATCAAGTTGTGGGCTTTCAGCCGGTGACATTCAGAAAGTGGGGAATGTTTATAGAAAAGGTCTGTTCTGGTTCTCAGACTCGGCATTAAGTACTCAAAATAATTCTAAATGTAAAGTACAGAAGAGGTATATCAATATTGAGACTGGTGGGAGTTATGTGTTTACATCTCGTATAATGATTAGGTTCAATGAATCTGTGAATCAGGCAGTCAGAGATAGTGTGGCTTCGGAATACGGCCTCAGCATAAAAGACACTTCTATTTCGGAATTACTCATGATTTTCCAGACCTCTAATGATCCACTCCAGATTTCAAATGATCTGTATTCTACCGGGCTTGTCAAGTTTGCAATTCCTGACTTTTATTCAACCGATTTAGTAAAGACAACCTCTGCGAATGACGAGTTTTATTCAAAGCAGTGGTATCTTCATAATACTGGACAATTAACGAATGACGGTCATTATGGAACAGTTGATGCAGACATTGATGCACCTGAAGCTTGGGCGATAACAAAGGGTAGCTCATTTATTACAATTGCTGTTATAGATGAAGGGGTTCCAAGTTCACATGTTGATTTGCCTAGCTCGAGAATAATCATCAAAAATGGGAGTAATTTTGGGAACGGAAATGCTGATGAGCCATACCCTGACTACAGCACTTCAGCTAGTAATAATCATGGCTTGGCATGTGCTGGAGTTATTGGGGCTACACATAATACTATAGGCATTGCTGGAGTTGCTCCATTATGCAAGATCATGCCTGTGAAAATTAGTTTTGCAACTGCTACAACCTCTGGGAGTTCGGTTTCAGATTGTATTAAAGCGGTCAAATTCGCTGCAGATGAAGGTGCTGATATTATTTCAAATAGTTGGGGTTTCTCCTCATCTTCTCCAAATTCGGCTGTGCTGGTATTTGCTGATGCTGTTGAATATGCTATAGATGCCGGAGCAATAGTGTTGTTTCCTGCTGGAAATACTGCGGATAGATCATCGGGTAACACTGGGTTTGTAATTTTCCCTAGTAATGACGGAATTGAAGGATTAATTACCGTTGGAGCATCAGATAGAGATAATCAAGTTGCTAATTATTCTCCAAACGGTTTATATCTAGACATTGTCGCGCCTTCTCACACGGCGTATAATAGTCAAGACATTGATGAGTCATTAAATATTTGGACACTTGATCTGCCTGATAATGAGGGTTCAAACCCATGGAAATTGTCAGGTGCTACTATACCTGTGTATAATGAAAAGCTGCCTGGGTCAGGTGTTTCGTACAAGGACTTTACAGGTAGATTTGGGGGTACATCTGCAGCAGTGCCACAGGCGGCTGGGGTTTCGGCTTTAGTTAAGTCGGTAAATATGTGTATCGGCCCTCATGGTGTAAAACATATCCTTCAGTATTCAGCGGATAAAATTCCGGGGTATGATTATAACTATCACCCATATTATCCAGGCCTAAGTGAAGAAGTTGGGTATGGTAAACTAAATGCTCATAAAGCCGTTCTAGCTGCGCAACAGTTTTACTCATCTAACTTGGACTTGTTCATGAGGGATAGGTATAATGATTTAGGAACAGATGCAGGATATGCGTGGACTTGGGATTTTGATAATTGTCCGGATATTTGGGTTAGAAATCAAGATGATGGCGAGGATGTATTGATGCATGAGAGTATAGAATACGATGCTAATTCTCCAGCTTATGTGTACGTTAGAATTGGGAATAAAAGCTGTACACCAAGCTCTGGAAGTGAAACAATTTCAGTATACTGGAGCAAGGCTTCTTCTAATTCGTCATGGCCTACTAACTGGACTGGAGGGAATGTTCACGGGGGATTGGTTGCAAGTAAAACTATTCCTGTTCTGCAGCCTGGGGAATCAACTATTATTAAGATGGAATGGCCAGTGCCTGCAGGCATAGGCACGTCATGGAATGTTTGTTTACTGGCTAGAATTGAGAATTCTACAGTTGATCCGATTACGGTACACTCAGGAAACTTAGCAAAAGACATATATGAGAACAACAATGTTTCGTTAAGAAATCTAGTCATAACCAATTATGATCCTGGAGTACCGTTTGGTGGCACGAAATGGAATTCAATTGTCAATACAGAAAGCGTACCCAAGGCGTATGATATTTCATTATTTAGCCTTCAAGAACTCCCACAGTATGGTGAGGTGGTTTTTGAAATTCATCCAGACGATTGGGGAAAAATTTCTTCTTCCTTGGCTAGGGTAAATGGTGTTGAAGTAACAGGCGACTTTGAATTCAGGGTAATAGGTGAGGATTCTGTTGTGATTTCAAGTTTAAAACTTGCACCCTTTGAGTCTATTAGATATAAATTGTCTGTAAATTTTTTAGTTGATGTAATGGATACAAAGCTGTCTTTTGACTATCATGTTATTCAAAGCGGAATAGGCAAGGACTCGGATAATAGAATTCCATATACAGGTGGGATGCATTTTATATTTAATCATGAACCAAGATTTGATTTTCAGGCAGAAGCAAGTAGTGATGACGAGTCTATTGTAATTGGGGATTCAACTTTAATCAGTGTAAGTGATATTGGTGAGTCTGCAGAATACCTGTGGTATGATATAAACGGTGATAGTATTGGTTCAGGCACGAGCATTTATGTACATCCTGAACAATTTGAAAATTATACGGTAGTAGTTCAAACTCAAAATGATAAGTTTAGAGATTATGATAATGTAGAGGTTGAAGTAAATCAAGGCAAAATTATATCGGTATCGCCAAATCCGGTAAATGATAACTTGACGTTGAACTATGTTGTAGCGCCTACTTCTAATTCATATGTTTCAATAACTAATACTATCTCTGCAAATCAAGTTAATACGTATTTAATTTCGCCTTATTTATTTAGTGCTAATTTAGATGTGTCTTCATTGCCAACTGGTATATATGCAGTCACACTTTATGTGAATGGTGTTGCGGTAGACAATTGTTTGCTATCTAAAAATTAATCTCATGAGATGTATACTTGTATTGATGGGAGTGTTTATGTCATTTCTCGGTTCAGGGCAATTCCTAGGAACAGAAATCAGACTTTATGATGATGTTGATTCAATAATGGTGATTCAAAAAACAAAATTTAGTCTTGGTTCCTCAAGTTCATGCCCGTGGGTATACGAAGTTGATAGTAATCGTACCAATGGAAATCTCACGATTGAGGCTAAATATAACTTGTTGCCCATGTTTCAGCAGGATTATTGTGTGTCGATAGATACTTTTTATTTCAAACCGTCCTCAAGTGACTCTTTGGTGCTAATCAATACAATCATGAATGACTACGATTCAAATGGAGTGGATACTGTAGAACATGTTGTTTTGACTGATACATTGTATTTAAGCCAGCTTAGTGTTCAAGAGTTTAATGGTGCCGATTGTGAGTCAACCCTAAGGCAAATGGTCAATAAGTGGATTTTGTATAATGAGTCTTTTGATGGGCTGGAAATATGCAATATGAATGGTCAGTATGTGAAGGCAGACTTGTATGATCAGCTAAATCCTGGTTTATATGTCTTTTCTAGCGCTGAAACTCCTTGGTGCAGGATAAAAATCATGGTTTTATAGCTTGAGCAACTGTTATCCTGAATTATATTTTGATTGATTTCAATCAAAATACTCAGATTGTCTAGTTGTATTGTCGCAGACAAAAAATCATGATTACACAAAATGTATTAGATGAACTGCTACGCTGTGATGTGAGTATCCACGTTCATAAAATTCCGATTGGAGTTACAATCAGTGATATTGAAAGCTCTAGTGAGTATTCTTTTAATAATGTGAACTCATTGTACGAGATGAGTTTGGAGACAGATAGGCTGTACTCACAAGCAATTGAGCATATGGATCACTTGTTTAGTCTTGGTCAAGAAAAGGAGAATGAAATAACTTCACTAGAAAGAAAAATAAAGGACACAATTCTTAGATTTTCATTACCGTTTTCAAAGGAGCCCTTTGCCAGAGTCCGTCTTTGTATGGCTATAAATCACTACCCAGAGATCAAAGATCTTAGTGAAATTAAAAAAAACTATTGCCATATCTAGATCTTCAGCATGGAACCGTACTGAGGATAGAGAAGTACTTTAAGTCTAGAAAAAAACAAGATCGCCAACGTAAAACAGCGAATAAGTCAACATCAACTGATTTTCAAGCGTCAATTGAATTCCCGAAAGAGGTAAGCAAAAAACTAAAAGCGGTTCATTTAGTTGAACTTAGTGAAGCTTTGTTTGCTTCAAATCTATTGTCTGGCAATAAAACTATTTGGTATAGAACAATTGGTGAGTTCTTTGGAGTTTCCCTTAAAAATTGGAGCGGATCCAGGGATGATATCATTAATAGGTCTGGGTCGCCAACTATGTTCTTGGATAAAATCGCCCAAGAATTTAATGACCAGATACAGAGGGGGTTGGAGAAATAGTCTATCCTAACTAAGCCCTATGTTGGGAAATTTCCTAGCGACTTCAATTTAATCTTGTCCTCAGAAAACAAGAACAGAAATGGAAGTCATTACAATCGATTCAAAGGCTTATAGTGAGTTAAGTGATAAGCTTGATGAAATTTATTTAGAACTCAAGAGAATCAACTCGCCAAAGGAGCAATTGTACAATGAGTGGCTATCTACAAATGAAGTAGAGAAGCTGCTAGGTATTTGTCAAAAGACCAGGGTTAATTATCAAAATGATGGGCTCCTAAACCCAACGCGTATAAAACGTAGAGTTTACTATCGGTTGGAAGAAGTCCAAGGTCTACTAGGAAAGAGGAAAAACTTTCAAAACGCATAGTGAGTAATGGAGTTGAGCAAGGAAAACATTCTGGTTAATACTAATGGTGGCCTTGATGTGTTTGAGTACTTCATCACCAGTTTCCCAGGTATCAATAAGGCCTTTTTGAACCCGTTTTATAATGACACGAAGGCATCCTGCTATGTGTTTAGAGATCCAGGTTCAATGATATGCAGGTTTGTGGATTTTGGAAACTCAGATTTCAATGGAGATTGTTTCTCACTAGTTGGTCAAGTTTTTGGAAAAGACAGCTCTAATGGAGAGGACTTTCTATGGATTCTGTCTGTGATTAATATTGAACTCTCTTTAGGCTTAAAGTCTAAAACAAGTTCACTTAAAGATAAAAGAAACCTTTTCAAAGAAATCCCTAAAGAGGTGATTACTGAAAAAAAGTAGATAGGGCAGTCCATGATGAAATGGTGCTGCCCTATAAACCTCCAAAGACCAAATCTTTCAATGATTCAGAGCTGCTATTCTGGAATCAATATGGGATAACGGAATCTCTGTTAAAGTTATATGATGTTTATAGTGTTGATGAATTCTATGGTTGGAAACAGCAAAACAGCTCTGATCCTGAGGAATATATTATCAAGGGGACTCAACAGAAGCCCATATTCACTTACCAGTTCAAAGGGTATGCTAAAGCATATTTACCATTTTCGAATAAAATGCGGTTTGTTTATAGTGGCAACAAGCCTAGTGATTACGTCTTTGGAATGGGCCAGCTACCCAAAAAAGGCGATATAGTGTTTATTGCTGCTGGGGAGAAGGATGTATTGACTCTTTCCTCACAAGGGTTTTCTGCAGTTTGTTTCAATTCTGAGTCTTCATTAATTCCCGAGCATATCATTGAGAAGCTATCCTTCAGGTTTAAGCATATTGTACTTGTTTATGATATGGACAAAACGGGTCGGAGAGAAGCGCGTAAGCATTGCGAGGCACTTAAGGAATATGAGTTGATTAACCTTGTTATACCTCTATCTGGTAAGAAGGAAGAAAAGGACATCAGTGACTACTTCAAGATTGGATATTCCGCAGAAGACTTGCGGAAGATTTTTCTTGATCACCTTCAAGAGCATTATGCTCAGACAATGAGTTTACTAGGGAGTTTTGAGCTAGACTATAACGTTGCTCCTCCAGCACAAGAGCCAATTGTCTCAATTAGTGATGTGCCCATTGGCACAAAAGGTAATCTGCTCGCAATTACAGGACCTGAGGGGTCTGGTAAATCCAATTTCCTTGGTGCGTTATTGGCTGGCACTCTTTCTCCATCATATAAGGTTATTGACACTCTAGGAACAGACGTTGCGCCCAACGCCAATGGCGAAGCTGTGTTGTATTATGATACCGAGCAGTCTGATGAGCAATTGTTCAAAAACACGCAAAGAGTATTTAGACGGGTAGAACGAAAGCGTATTCCAAACTGGTTCAAGACGTATGGCCTAGTAGGTATGCATAGGAAT
>Ga0228615_1001717_pt1 | contig 10843 bp, 10 predicted proteins | sample 16DmetaG_FD_190530 | JGI IMG/M metagenome (GOLD analysis project Ga0228615, IMG submission 190530) | Seawater microbial communities from Monterey Bay, California, United States - 16D | ecosystem: Environmental > Aquatic > Marine > Coastal | place: USA: California | collected 2016-10-17
CGATCGGCTTGCCAAACTGAATGCGTTCTTTAGAATAGCGCAACGCAGTATCGTAACAATCCATTGCGGCTCCTAATGCGCCCCAAGCTATACCAAAACGCGCACTATCTAAACAAGAAAGTGGCGCGCCTAGACCGTCACGACCCGGTAAAATATTTGCTTTTGGCACACGAACATTATCAAAGACCAATTCTCCGGTCGCTGAAGCACGAAGTGACCATTTATTGTGCGTTTCAGGAGTGGTAAATCCTTCCATACCGCGTTCAACGATAATCCCTTTAATGCGTCCCGCTTCGTTTTTTGCCCAAACTACTGCGACATCACAGAAAGGAGCATTTGAGATCCACATCTTTGCGCCGTTTAAGATTACATCGTCGCCGTCTTCTTTAAAGTTTGTGGTCATGCCAGCTGGATTCGACCCGAAATTAGGCTCTGTTAAACCGAAAGAACCTAGAAACTCACCCGTAGCAAGCTTCGGTAAAAACTTTCGCTTTTGCTCCTCAGATCCGTAGGAGAAAATGGGGAACATCACCAGTGAACTCTGAACGGAACAGGTAGAACGAACACCTGAATCACCACGTTCCACCTCTTGCATCATCAAGCCATAACTCATGTGATCTAAGCCTGCGCCGCCGTATTCTTCTGGGATATAAGGGCCAAACAAGCCGATCTCACCCATTTCTTTTACCAGATGATCTGGAAAAGCTGCGCGCTGCGCATAATCTTCGATGATAGGACTGACGGATCTTTTGATCCAATCTCTTGTCGCATCGCGGACCATTTTATGTTCCTCGGAGAATAAATCATCCAATTGGTAATAATCTGGGTGGTGAAATGCATCCATGCCTGTTCAATTTTATGTTCAATTTGAAAGAGGCGTTGAAATTAAAACACAATGACCGAATTATTGTTATTTAAGTCAAATAGATATTCGCATCTTTAATGCAGAAAGAAAATTAGACGCTGTTATGAAAAAATTCGCCTTACTGTTCGCACTCATTGGAATCGTTAACTATTCGTATACAAATTCTGGCGGCTCACCGGGCGGCAAGAGCGGCTCACCCGCATCCAACGGACAAACTTGTTCAGGAGGCTACTGCCACGGTGGAGGGAGTCCCAATGGAAATGAACTCATCGATATTAAAGTAGATGTTACGCCTGCTGCGGGAATGAGCAACTACAGCGATACGATAAGAGACTCTATTCAGACCATGGTATACCTAGATGTTGCTGCTGCTGGCAGTTCAAAAATTGGTTTCTCAGCAAGTATTGAAGATGCAAGCGGCAATCACATAGGAACGCTAGCGACGCCTTCAAGCTCAAACACAAAAATCGTGAGTTCAGACTTCGTTACTCACAAGAATTCATCAACCGCAGTTTCTAATAATGCCATTAATTGGGCATGGGATTGGAATACGGGGGATATCGGAGATTCCGTTATTATTTACGTCGCTGTCAACTACACCAACGGCAATGGAACGACTTCCGGAGATTATGTAGTTACTGCATCTAAAACGCTGTACCCAGGACTAGTTATGGGACAGTCTGAAAATCAAATAGGATCTGCTCTGAAAGTATATCCTTCGCCTGCTACAGATTACATCAATGTGAATGCTGAGGGATTGAAAGAGGTCCGATTATACAACACGATAGGACGCTTTCTAAGTATGGACCAATCCTGGTCCGCTGTAGGTAATGATCAGTTTGACGTGAGCAGATTGCCTCGAGGTAATTATATCCTTCACGCGCTTTTCATTGACGGCACCATACAATACAAGCACGTTGTTTTACAGTAACTTTGTGCTCCGATGGGCACAAAATGGATCTTAATAGCATTACTGGCAGTTCTCGCGTTTTTACGCGTCAGTCAGCCTACATTTTTTAAACGCTGGGTACGTGCTGATATTGCAGGTATCTCCGAACATCCACTTAAAGTAAGCACTCTTATTTTCTTATGGGTCTCCATGTCTGTTTTTGGGGCAATTTGCTTGTTTTATGCGGGGTATGCAGTGCATCCACTTCTACTGTTAGCCATCCCCTTATTTCTTTTTTTGCGCTTATGTTTTTCATTTTTACTCCATTTACTACTGAAGGAAGAAGGCGTTCGAACGGTATGGAAACTGGGACCCATGACTGCATTATTAACCCTATGGTATGCTTTTACCGCTGCTTTTCTCTTACTCATGTCCCTTACAGGCTACCTCTCCGATGGGAACGGTCGCTACATATTCCTCATTTTTCATACGGCCGGAGCCGTCTATTTCGCTTTGAAACAACCAGGATTCGTTGTTTTTAAGACTTTAGGGACTAGAGTTTATGCGATTTTGTACCTTTGTGCCCTTGAACTTGCCCCGTTAGTAATAGCCGTCCAATAACACACACATGACAGACATCCGAAAAGCAAAGGTGAGATCCATTCTAGTTTCACAACCAGAACCCACCACAGAAAGTCACCCCTTCTTTACGCTTGCCGATAAACACAAGGTAGATGTTGACTTTCGTTCTTTCATCCATGTTGAAGGCGTAACTGCATCCAACTTTAGAAAGGATAAAATACAGATTCGTGAATACCGTAATGTGATATTAACTTCAAAAAATGCGGTGGACCATTACTTTAGAATGTGCGAGGACATGCGCGTTCAAATTTCACCAGATACCCGCTATTTCTGTATTTCAGAGGCTATTGCATACTATTTACAGAAATACGTAGTGTACCGTAAACGTAAAATCTACCACGGCAACTTAAAGATTGACGAGCTTATTCCAACCTTGAAAAAATTCAAGAACGAAAAGTTTTTAATGCCGTCATCGGATAGTTTAAAGCCATCCATTCCAAATGCTCTTGAAGCCGCAAACATTAATTACACTCGCGCCATATTGTTTAATACAGTAGTTAGCGATTTGAGTGATCTTGAAGATGTTTTCTATGACATACTGGTCTTTTTCTCTCCTTCGGGAATCAAGTCTCTTTACGAGAACTTCCCTGATTTTAAACAAAACAATACACGTTTAGCTTGTTTTGGTTCCACAACGCAGAAGGAGGCAGAAAACCATGGATTAATAGTCGATATTCCAGCGCCAACGCCGGATGCACCCTCCATGACAAAAGCCATCAGCGATTATATAAAGGACGTTAATAAGAAGTAAGAAAATCCTTAATTTACAAGCCCGGCAGTACGTCGGGCTTTTTTTATGCGCTTTACCTTTTCCAAAGAAGAAAAACTGACCAGTCCTCGGCTTTTCGATACTATACATACAGAAGGAACGACCTTAAAGTCTTTCCCTTTTTCTGTGCGCTTTATTGACGCATCGCTCGAAAAAGAGGTACAACGACAAATCGCTATTGTGGTTCCAAAACGCTCCATCAAAAGTGCAGTCCACAGGAATCGCATTAAAAGGCAAATGCGCGAATTATACCGCCTGAACAAGCACCTTATCAAAGGTCCAAAGCAACAACAAGCTTGGTCCTTACGTTACTTAGGCAATCGACGCAATGAATATGCCTTTTTAGAAGACGGGTTTATAAAATTGATACACAGCTACAACACCTATTATGAAGAACTTTCCAGTGAAAAATTGGGCTAAGAAATTACTTTTACCAGCTATCATTGGTTGCGCGGGGTTTTTGACGAGCGCGTCAGCGGGGGACCCATTTGAAACCAGCAAACAATTGGAAGTCTTTACTGCCGTGCTGCGCGAAGTACAAAATGTATATGTGGATCCGGTGAGCGCGGAGCAAGCCGTCGGTAGTGCTATAGAAGGAATGTTAGAGGAATTAGACCCTTATACGGTTTACTATCCCGAGGATCAAATTGAAGATGTCCGATTACTTCAAACGGGTGAATACGGTGGTATCGGTTGTGTTATTCAAAAAATAGATGCCGCAGTCCTTATTTCAGACATTCACCCAGGAGGGCCCGCGGATAAAGCCGGTCTAGTGGTGGGTGACGTATTAACTTCTGTTGACGGTAAATCCCTAGAAGGTCTTCGTGTGAATGAAGTAAGTACCTTACTCAAGGGAACGCCCGGAACTGAAGTCAAGATTTCTGCCAAGCGCTTCAATGCACCTTCTTTGAACTTTGCTTTTGAGCGTGAAAACATTACAAAAGATGCCGTGCCCTTTTATGGTATGCGGGAAGACGGTGTGGCGTATATCTACCTCGAGTCTTTTACGGAGCAGGCAGGTGCACAAGTCAAAAAAGCCGCTTTAGCATTGAAAAAACAAAACCCAAAAGCATTGCTATTAGATCTTCGCGGCAACGGCGGAGGCTTGCTTATGGAGGCTGTGAAAATTGTGAGTTTGTTTGTTTCCTCAAGTGATACGTTGGTTTCTACCCGAGGCCGCGGAGGTATTGTTCAAGATATTTATCGTACCATCGGCCGGCCAATTCTACCTGAAATTCCGTTGGCTGTCCTTACAGACGGATCGAGTGCTTCGGCCAGCGAAATCGTGGCAGGAGCCCTTCAAGATCTTGACCGCGCTGTAATTTTAGGTGAGCCTAGTTTTGGCAAGGGATTGGTTCAACAAATCCACCCCTTACCTTTTGGAGCACAGATGAAGGTAACGGTAGCAAAATACTACACTCCATCGGGTCGTTGTATTCAAAAAGTAGCGTATGACCGCGATGCGAAAGGAAAGCGGATCAAAAAATCGGACCTACATACCTTTACTACAAAAAATGGCAGAATCGTAGTCGATGGAAACGGTATTGCGCCGGATTCGCTCATTGTAAACGACTATTATCCTGAGTTTGTGGCTGCCTTAAGTGCTGAAGGAATGGATTTGAAATTTGCTGCTCGTACAATGGAAAACATTCCAGCAGATATAACTGTCGGGGACTATGAAATTAATGATGCCATTTGGACCGATTTCACCGATTTCCTGAACGACGAAGAATTCACCTACGAGAGCATTAGCGAGCTGCGTTTAAAGGATTTACAGGAATTGGCTGGCGACACGGATTATTTAGATGCGGAAGATTTAAACCCCATTCTTGACAACATCAAGGCGCGCAAAGACCATGTTTTGGAATCCGAAAAAGAAGCGATCAGTGAATACCTCTCCGATTATCTGATTCAACGCAAATATTCTATGCCCGGTGCGCTTGAACGCGGATTGCAAAAAGATGAAGTTATTGCACGTGCAGCAGAAATTGTTTTAAACCCACAGACGCTCTCGGAACTTTTGAGCGTTACACTTTAAATGCAAAACCGATCTTTTCTCTTTTACACTGGTGCTGTTGCAGCGATTCTTCTGCCCTTCGCTTTCGAATGGCTGAGTCCGCTTTACGGGCTCATTTTGGTCGGGATTGCACTACTGATCCACGGCGACTTACACCCTAACAAATGGCTACTATTAGCCTCTGCGGCTTTCCTTGACTGGGAATTGATCAGTATTTGGTGGAGTACTTATCGAAGTGAAGGCTGGCAAGATGTAGTCATGATTCTTCCAGTCGTGCTGATGGGGCTTATCGTGGGTTCCAAGTCGAAGGAAGTGGAGGTTAAAATGTATAGAAATTGGGCACTGATTTTTGCCTATGCGACAGTGGCGGCGTGGAGTTGGACCGTTGCAGAAAGTCTATTTAAGTCCGGCTGGGTGCAATACAATGACCTTGAATTAGGGGGACGATTAGGCATTCATTACCAAAGCCTCTACCTGCTCGTAGCCGCTTTTATTCTTGAAGCCTCCCTCTGGGACAGTGCGAACAAAAAATACAAGATCCTTCATGCGTTGTTGATTGTATGGCTGCTCTTCGGCTGCATCATGCTCAGTGCACGTATTCACCTTCTACTCCTGCCTGTTTTTATTCTCGTACGCACCCTTGACTTACTACAGGGGAAAATCGCAAACAAGAAAAAGGCAAGTCTCTGGGCCGCCGGAATCATGATATCAATGGTGACGCTCATGGCGGTGTTGCCCGGAACATCAAGACGCCTTACTGATCTTAAAAATGAATGGCGCAGTATGGACGGAATGGTTGATGGCAAGCAAACCAATCACCGTGTCTATTTATGGAAATACGGCTGGAATGTAGCGAATAAATCCCCCATTATCGGAGTGGGAAACGGAGCCGGCGATGAACTGCTTCACGAGGCGCTTCAATCATGCGATGCCGTATTCTACAAGAAAAAAGAGCCGTATTACCTCCACGAATTCAAATACGATTTTCACAATATGATTCTACAGAACTTTGCAGAAGGTGGGATCGTCGGAGTTATATTACTGCTGTTTTTATTTGCCGTAGGATTCTTGCAGTCTCAAGGATCCTGGCGTTATGCTTGGGCATTGTTTTTCTTCACAGGAATGACAGAAAGTTTATTGGAAAGGCAAGCTGGTGTATTCTTACTTGCGTTTTTAATCCTGCAAATACAGACGCGGAATTCGAGCACCAAGCCCCGTTAAGATTTCATAGGAAATAGTTCCGGCATCTTTTGCCATAGTTTCCGCCGATTGCTCTGGGCCTATGAGGACGGCTTCTTCTCCAGGGCCGATTTGTAAATCACCTAATTCAACCATAACCATATCCATACAAACGCTGCCTAAAATGGCGCAACGTTTTCCTCGAATGTATACTGCGCCCTTACCCAGCGATAAACTGCGCTGTAAGCCGTCTGCATAGCCTACAGGCAAAGTGGCATAATGAGTGATTTCTGTTGCTTTAAACGCCCTCGAATAGCCTAATGTTTCACCAGGCTGGAGCACACCGACTTGAGACACCGTACATTTCCATGCCAACACCTCTTCGAGACGGTCAATACCGTCGTAGGTCCCCAAACCATAGAGTCCTAAACCTAAACGTACCATATCATGCTGTGCTTGGGTATGTCGGGCAATTCCGTAAGAATTTAAGGCATGTGCTTTAGCGCTTGGATAGTGGCGACGGATTTCGTCGCAAGCCGATTGAAATTGGGCCAATTGGGCTTTCGTAAATGCATCCTCTTCAGAATTATTACTGGCGCTCAAATGCGTCATAATTCCATTGACAACGATGTCCTTTCGCGATTGTAATACGCCCAACAACTCTTGTAGCGCCGATGGCTGAAAACCCAATCGGTGCATTCCCGTATCTACTTTGATGTGGACTTGTAAAAGGTGTTCCTGCTGCGGTGCCGCTAACCAATCTTTTAATTGGTGCATATCAAACAACTCTACCTCGCACCCCGACTGAGCCAACATGGGCAGCTGCGCAGCCTCTGAATTCAGTACAAGGATGGGGCATTGTATGCCCTGTGCACGTAGACTCAGCGCTTCTTGCGCAAATGCCACTCCTAAATAATCGATGTGCATTTCCTCAAGTGCCCGAGCAATTTCAAAACTTCCGGTACCGTACCCCGAAGCTTTAACCATCGCCATCACTAAGGTATTCGGCTGAAGTTTCGCCTGAAACTTCTGTAGATTACGACGCATGGCACCCAGGTTAATTTCTGCCCATGTACTGTGGTGTTGACGACGCAACGTTATGGCCAATTGTTCCAGCTTGAAACGGCGTTGCCCCTTAATAAGGACTGTCGTATCGCGTAATGAAAGCCCCTCGAACGCAGTAACTAAATCCCGAACCTCAGCACGATCTTTCACCCACCATATGCGGTCCAATTCCATTTTATCCACCATAGCTTGTGCAACCGCTGTAAGCTTCGGTGTTGCCAGTGTACTCAGAACAGCCCATTTCTTCGATGCGCCTTGTTGCATCATTAATTGCTCAAGCGCCAGACGCAAGCTGTCTAAATCCGAGCTGTATGTATCCTCAATCAACTTTCCACCGTCCTTCGCCTCAATCTCTTGAAGACGCATAGGCAAGGGTTCTACTGTTTTTAATCGAGCCAGTGCTTCCGGTAACGGCACGCCAAGCAAAACCGCACCTGCCAGCGCGTTCATTGCATTTTCTAGCTCATAGCCGCCGGTAAAAGCAACCTCATTCAATACATCTGGATCCAATTCTTCACCCGGACCCCAAAGTAGCGCCGGTGGTGTCGGTAATCCTAAAGATTGTGCTTTGTCCCACCATTTGCGGTGCGTAGCGATTCGTTCGCACTGAGAAAAAAGGAGCCATTTTTCTGTAAAATGCGCATCTTCATTGCTAAAATGCTCCGAATGAGCATTCCCGAGGTTTGTAAATATTCCTAAAGCTGGTTGCAGCCATTGTGCATGCGCTTCCATGGTTCCTGGACGGTCGATTCCTACTTCAATAATTGCTTTTGCATGGGATTCCTTCAAGCTACTCATCGCCAAAGCAATACCAAGTGTGCTATTAAAACTTCCTGGAGTTCGGTGTACCTCAAGCGGTGTTCCTAGCAACTGAAACAGCCATTCCTTCACCACTGTTTTACCTGTACTCCCCGTAATAGCAAGCAACGGACCGCGAAGCTCATTGCGTTTGTTTTTTGCCCAAGATTGAACGACTACTAAAGGGTTTGGGTGCGCAATAAAAGCCAATTCTGGGTGGGCTTCTGCACGTTGCGCCGCATCATTACAAATAATGGTTGTGGCACCGCGGGAAATGGCTTCCTCAATATAGTGGTGGCCGTCTGCGTGGGGTGTCTTAAGAGCAATGAAACAAGAAGAAATCGCGGCGTGAATACGGCGCGAATCAAAGGCAAAAGCCTCGAAATTTTGGGCGGCATTACCGTGAAGGGTTGCACCGGCCGATAGCGCTATGTCAATCGCTTTCAGAAGCACCTCTTGCGTTATTCAATTGGTTGTATATGGTCCTGCTCACTGGCTCATATTCGCCGGTTTCACCCAGCATGAACGTTTGGTCTCCAGCAACTTTTCTATACGAGAAGTGAGCGGGGCCGCCCGTTCTGCGGCAAATGGCGTGGAGTTTCGTGACATATTCCGCCGTTGCGAGCAGCTGGGGCATAGGACCAAAAGGGCGGCCCTTAAAATCCTTATCTAAACCCGCAATGACCACACGCTTTCCTTGATTAGCTAGGGTATTTACTACTTCCACAATACCATCGTCAAAAAATTGAGCTTCATCAATGCCCACTACTTGCACATCGTCCGCGAGTAAAAGCATGTTCGAAGAACTCTCTACGGGCATCGAAGGAATTGAATTTTTATCGTGACTGACCACCTCTTCATCGTCGTAACGAACGTCTGAAACAGGTTTGAAAATCTCCACTTTTTGGCCTGCAATCTGTGCACGACGCATGCGACGGATCAACTCTTCGGTTTTACCGCTAAACATAGGACCACAGACGACTTCGATCCAGCCGCCTAATTGTTGGTTAAATTCTACTCCAGGTTGAAACATGAGGGGACTTTCGTGCTACATTCAAGGCATTAAAGGTAGATAATAAGATGCAGAGCCAAAGCCCTACACCCAGCAGAAAAGAATTAGAACAAGAATTAACTGCTTTTGCACTACACATCGGCGAGAAATCGGACCGTGATGCAGCAGCGACGTTGTTGGAATTGTACCAGAAATTTAAACTCGCTGAAATGGAATCCGAAATGCGGAAGCAGCTCGAGCGCGTTGAAGAAAATATGCATGCTGCCCTTGAATCGCAATTAACAGCGCAAACCGCTGAAAATGAAACTCCCAAGGTTAGCGCGACAGAAGGACAAGCAAATCCGTCAGTGTCTCCTGAACCTATTCAATTAGAAATTCCATCTGCAAGCGAGGAACCTGAGCTTGATCTGAGTCCTGAAGTGCCTGCAGAACGAGAAGATTTAGAGGCTCTTAAATTAGTTGTGAAAGAGTCGCCCATTGAAGAGGCAATACCTCCCAAAGAAGTTAAGTCTCTCGATGCCGAAGCCGGTATTGAGCATAAGGATGTGCTTCCTCTTGACGAGTCACCCCTTCCGCCGAAAGAAACGCCTCAAACTGGAGAAAGTGCAACGCTTTCAGAACGCGCAGCCCAGAGCACTGCATCCACAAGTTTGAATGACCGCTTTGCACAAAAAGTTTTAAAATTTGGACTGAACGATAGAATTGGATTTGTCAAAGCGCTCTTTGAAGGCAATCAAGAAGATTTCAATAGGGTCGTTAGTCAATTAAACACCCTCAGCTCGCTCGATGAGGCAACAGAATTCATCGAGACGTACGTGGCGCCAGAATACAAATGGGACCAGCAAGAAGAGATGGCGGAGCGATTCATGACTGCCGTTTCCACAAAATTTAACTAAATATGGCCGGGATACTTTACGTGGTTCCCACGCCGGTGGGGAATTTAGAGGACATGACGTTTCGTGCCATTAAGGTGCTGAAAGCATCAGACCTCATCCTTGCGGAAGACACACGTACGACCGGGAAGTTGACCAGTCATTACGATATTTCGACGCCGAAGCAGTCCTTTCACATGCACAATGAACACAAAGTCGTTGACCGATTTGTCGACCAATTAACAGGCGGCACAAACATCGCTATAGTCAGCGACGCCGGGACCCCTGGCATTAGCGATCCCGGGTTTCTGTTGATACGTGCCGCGGCCGCCGCTGGTATTGAAATCATTACGCTGCCTGGCGCAACAGCCTTCGTTCCTGCATTAGTAAGCAGTGGTTTACCTTGCGATACCTTCTATTTTGAAGGTTTCCTACCGCCTAAAAAAGGAAGACAAACTAAATTTGAAAAAATAGCTGCTTCAGACCGAACTGTAGTGCTGTATGAGAGCCCGCACAAAATCATTAAGACCTTAGGTCAGATCGTTGAATATTGCGGAGGTGAACGTCCAGTAACCATCAGTCGTGAGATTTCAAAAAAGTTTGAAGAGACCCTACGGGGAACTGCAGCTGAAGTATTAGCAGTAGTAGAAGAGCGCGGTGGATTGAAAGGGGAATTGGTCCTTTGTATTGGTGCGTAATTTCTGCAACAACTACCGCCGTTTAGCGTTATAAACA
>Ga0228615_1001720_pt1 | contig 10824 bp, 19 predicted proteins | sample 16DmetaG_FD_190530 | JGI IMG/M metagenome (GOLD analysis project Ga0228615, IMG submission 190530) | Seawater microbial communities from Monterey Bay, California, United States - 16D | ecosystem: Environmental > Aquatic > Marine > Coastal | place: USA: California | collected 2016-10-17
TTTCTTTTTCGTTTCCTTTATATTCATGGGTTAAAGCTATATCATTTGATTTCATACAATAAAGTCGTTCACCATCTATAATAAACTCAAATTCAGAGTTTGGGGTAAACGTAATAAGTGTTCCAGGAATAATTCCTAGAGCTTCTAGGGTGTTGTTAGTATATTTTACTATACCAACGTTAGGTTTTTCTTTTTTGTTGTCTAGATCGTAGGTATTTAAAATTGGTTTTATAAAGCAATAATCTAAATGGGATTTTAAATTATACATATATATTTGTTCAGGTGAGCAAAAATATAGTTCATTCTTAAAATAAGTTCCACTATTTTTTTCTTTGCCTTTTTGATCATAATATCTACGTAGAACATTATGATGAATGTAGACTTCATCGCCAATTTTTATTTTTGTTTTATAAGCAGCTGGAGTCGAAACTATAACTGCTTTTTTACTTACAAAAATATGATTTTCTATATTTGAATTAACAATTAATTCTTTATTACCAATTGACTTAGTATTTTCGTATCTTTTGTCTAATGGTTTAATTATAAAATGATATAAACTTTTCATCAATAGCTAAGATCATACTCTACAGATACTGCCATATTGTTGTTGAATTTCTTCCAAGGCAATACTTCATTATTTTTTGTTATGTAAATATTATAAGAATTATCTTTTTCTTCAAACATAATGTCAGCTATAATGTGCTTACCATAAACTTCTTGCCCTATAGAATAATGCATGGCTTCATTTTTGTAATCAGAACCTATACTAATCTTTCTTATCTTCTTCATTCTTCACATCTGTGTAAGTACCGTTTTCAAGGTCTATATTAACATGACCATACTTATCTTCTAATACTTTTTTAAAATCTTCTATTTCTGAATTTATTTCAGCTACTTTATGTAATATAGCATGTTTTCTAGTTTCTATAACTCCTATATCTAATATTGCTTTTTGTAAATCTTCTTGGTGTTTTACTGCTGTTTTTAATTCTTCTTCACTTACTTTTTTTTCCATTTAATTTGATTTAATTTATTTTTTTATTTTTATTTTTATTTATGGTGTGGACGTTGAGTAGGTAGCACCGGTTTCACTTAATGTTACGTCGTCACTTCCTTCGCCTGAATCATCTCCATTATTTTCAAATCTCCACCAATTAACTGGATTTAAACTTGAAACGTCTCCTGGAGTTCCATTATTCCAAATGCTATCAATTTCAGAATCAGACAAAGCATAATCAAACAAAGAAAGTTCATCAATGTTACCATCCACTCCAAAACGATCACCATAAGTTGGAGGTAAATTTCCAATGAAAGCATTGCCATCTGGATAATTGGTTGCGTCAGTTCCTGTGGCACTATCTTTTTCACCATTTATAAAAAAGCTTAAAGCTCCTGATGATTTTCTAAGTAAAACATGATTCCAAGAGCCAGTATCTATTGCTGTATTAGAGAATAAGCTACAACTTTGACAAGCACCCCCGTAATAAAGGTTTGTTGTACCTGCATTTTCATTAAATATAAAAAAAGGTGTAGCACCTGTAATACCATCAGCTGCAAAATAGATACCACTAAAACTAGATGACGACGCTAATTTTACCCATGCTGACCAAGTAAAACTTGCCCCCCAACCGCTTGTGGTTGTAGAACCTCTGCCAGATGTACCATTGAGCAACAAACTTTTTGTGTTAGAAAAAGGTGGTTCTGGTGGTACAGGTGTTCCTCCGCCTCCAGGTCTTGATGACCCAGGTAAATTAGACAAACTAGGGAGACTTAACCCCATACCCATTTTCATATTTTAATATAAAGCTACTAAGTCCGTTGCTGTTGTTCCAGCGTTTGTACCACCAACATTTGCTCCGTGTATTTTCAAAGCTAATATAGGTAAAAATGAACCAGTCGTTACACCTTTAAATAGTATAATCTCTCCACTTTCCATAGTTACTTTAACATTGCCTCCTACGCCAACATATATACAAGCTCCTCTTGATACTATTACTTGAGAATCATCTACAGTATTTGCTGGATACGTATTTTCTGTACCAGTTGTTGATGGGGTTGGTATTTGATAAGCACTATGAGCGAATACTCTAGGTTGAGCTGCTGTATTTCCTTCTAAGCCGGCTATGTCTATTTTTGTTATTCCTGCTGCCATTTTTTTATTTATTTATTTTTGTAATTTTTTCAGCACCACGACTTCCGAAGTATGCTACGTAAACTGTTATTAATAGTGTTTTTAAAAGCTCTATCCAAGCTTCATCTACTTCAAATTGTAAATGAAAAGAATCCAAACTCATCATAAACACCGCAGAAGCAGTTAAAAATATAAGAGCCAGCGGCCGTGTATTTTTAGAAAGCCATGAATCACTTTTCATATCTGCTCTCCATCTACTAGAAACTTCTTTCATTTCAGCTATATCTTGCTCTATGAGTTTCATAGCCTGCTCTTTATCAATTGCCTTAATCTTATTATCACTTGATATAAGATTTTTTACTACACCAAGCGTTCCTTGATTAGGTAATACGTCTCCAAGAGCTTGTAGTACTTTAGGCGCTTTGCTTGATAAAAAAGCTCCTATTTTAGTTTCTTTAAATGTTTTTTTAGACATTACTTAGCTTGTTTTACTTTATAAGTTTCACCGTCTACTACAAAAGACTCTTTGCCTGCTTTCCTAGCTTCAGTTAATTCACCTATAAATTTATTAGCCACAGGACCTTCTTTCATTGCAGTAGCTCCTTTGCCTTTTCCTTTTGTTTTGCATCCAAAATTATGAGCATAGTTAGCCATCTTGACTACAGCCGGCTTATATTTTTTCTTGCTTTTCATCACTTTACTAGCTGCAGAACAAGTAGATTTACCTGGCATATTCTTTTTTACCCAAGCGGTAAACTTACCTTCGTTTTTTTCTTTTATTTCTGGAAATTCTTTTGCCATAATTTTTATTTTTTATAAGGAAACCAATCTTTTGTTAATTCGTTGTATCTTTGCTTACGCTCATCACAACCGCAGCCTCCAGGTATTGAATCTGCTAATTTTTTTATACCCGTAGCTTTAGTGAATCTTTCTATTGTATCGCCTAGGCCTCGATCTTTCATAAACTTTTATATTCTTCAGTTGCGTCAAAGCTTGGGCAAGCTTTATTAGCGAACTCGTTGTGTGAATAAATAACTGCAGCTGGGCACATTGCTTTAAGTGTTTTAAGCACGTGCAGTAGACTTTCTTTCTGTTCTTTCGTTCTTGTATCCTTAGGTGTCTTACCGTCAGCCTCAACACCACCGCAATAACAAATCCCTATTGAATTACGATTGTGACCTTTGCAATGAGCTCCTGTTTTATCAATCTCTCTACCTTTTTTTATAGTTCCATCAAGTTCTATATAGAAATGATAACCTATGTCTGACCAACCTCTAGAATTCATGTGCCAGTCTTTAATTGTTTCTACTGGTACATCTTGACCTTCTCTAGTCGCAGAACAGTGAATTATAATTTCATTTATATTTCTCATTTTTTATTCTTTTTCTCCTTCTTCTTCATTTCTTTGATTTGAGAATCAGTAAAAGGAACATCAGCATCATCTGAAGGACGTAGTGTTATTTTACCATTGTCACAGTAAAATTCTCTTTTTTCTCTAGCTGCTTCTTCTTTGCCACCTTCTTTTTTTTCATAGCCAGCTTCCCAAGCTTTCCACGCTTTTTTACATTTACTCATCTTTTTTTTTTATGTAATAATAACCACTTATGTACAGTATATCCTATGGTTAAAGTTAGTAATAATATCTCTAACATTGGCTCCACCCAGTTTAAAGTGGCTAAAGCAAATGAAGACGCATTTAATAAATACAACTTCACATCTTCCATATTCATTATCTATTTGCGTTTAAAGCTGCGTTACCTTTATAAAGTATGTCACCAACGCTTAAGTCAGATTTTACATTAGTATTCCTTGAAGTCATAACTCTTGTTCCAACAGGTCTACATCTACTAGAGGTTGATAATTCAACTCCTGATTCTTGTACTATTTTCATATTTTTATTATTTGTGTTTATAGATTTATTAATACTTTTAAACTCTACATCTAAAAAAGAGTAATCTACCATATTATAACCGTCTTCATTTTTACTCACAAACTCACTTGGAATATCATGAGATAAAACTCCTTGAAAAGTTCCTTTTCCATATTTTTCAGGATCTTTAAACTCAAAAGAATATATATTATAACCTTTTTTAGATGTATCTATTAATTTTATATTTTTTTTAAGTCTTACATCACTCAATCCCCTAACCCAACTACCGAAACGTCTACCGGCGTCTCCAATATCATCTGCAACATCATCTAAACCGCCTAAGCTATTGCCGTCAAAAATTCCATAAGGACCAGTTCCACTAAAAAAGTTGCCATCACCACCTGTTATCCAATTACCAAATTGATCAAACATTCCACCAACATCTTCTGCAACATTATCTCCAACACTGTCGTTTTCTCCATCACCGCCAGGGCTACTATCATCCCCATTACCTCCAGGACCCATATAATCTTTTCTTGCCCTCTCTGTCCTAAATTTAAGTTCCATTGGATCATCTTGTACACCTCTAACTAAACCACCAACATTACCACCTGGATTATCATAATCTTGAAAACTTGCATTAGATAATAAACTATGTCCAGAAAAGTCATTTTGTGGTAAAGGAATTGTAGTAGAACTATATCTAGTAGGACTAGATCTAGTTCGAATAACTGGTCTAGCCGCACCTGAGTTATTATTTCTTCCTGTAACAGGAGCCAGCGGGCTTGATAAGGTGTTTACCCAAGATGGTAGAGTTGTTCTTGCCATATTATCTATTTTTATCTTTATTAACTTCTTTTATAGAAAAGCTTAGTACTTTATTAGAGTATTTATTTTGTTTTAATTTATTAGGCATATCTTCTTCACCTAAAATTATACGGTACATTCGACTTATCAGCTGTTTGCACTTAAATGAAACTTTGTATATATGATATTTTTGAGTGGTGTGGTTTCTTTTACGCCACACTGTAATCCACCCTTGTTTCAATAATCTGTTCCAGCGCCTATTGTCCCAGCTGAATGAGTACGTACCTTTTATAAAATCATTTTTAGTAAACATATCTATAGCATCAAGATATATTAATAGCTCTAAATCCGCATCAGTTAAGTTATTAGTTTTACAAGCCCATTTTCTGATTATTCTATAATGCTTAAGTAAACCTAGTTCTTTTAAATCACTAGACGTTAACTTTCTCATAGTATAATAACCACATCAAACTCTTTTATAACTTTATATTCTTCTTTATCTATTTCAATGTTAAATCCAGCCGCCTTGTCATAATAAACTTCATCACCTTTCTTTAACACAGATACTTCAGAGCCAGGCTCTATAACCTTAGCTCTTCTATATCTAATATCTTCTCTTTGCTTCTCAGCTAAGATTAATCCACCTTTTGTAGTTACATCAGTTTCTTTGACTGGATCTATAACTATAAATTTACCTACTGCTTTCATGCTCTAACGTTGTTAATAACACAATCAGTAGATAGTATTGTTGTGGCTACTGAGGCTGCGTTCATTAATGCACTTTTAGTAACTAGCAAAGGATCTATAATTCCGGCTTTTACCATATCAACCGTATTCCCTGTAACCACGTCTAATCCCGTGCCTTTTACTTCTGGTGTTTTATAATCTTCAACGCCGGCATTCTTAAGTATCAATTTATAAGGCTCTTTAATAGCACAGTAAAGTACTTCTTCGCCTATTGACATTGGTTTTAATTGCTGTGCAGCGTTTAATAAAGCTATACCACCACCTGGCACTATACCTTCTTTGATCGCAGCTTTTGTAGCACAAATAGCATCTTCTACTCTATCTCTTTTTTCTTTTAATTCTATTTCTGAATTTGCTCCTACTTTGACGGTAGCAACTTTAGCTTTTAGAGTAGATAATCTTTTTTCTAATCTAATGATTATATTAGGATTTTTTGTTTCTTTTATATTACTTTCTAAAAGAGTTATTACTTCTTTGACTTCTTTGTTTTTAGTTAAGTCAACTTTTAATACTGTATCTTCATGACTAGTTATAGACTTAATGCAGTTACCTAAGTGTTCCGGCTGCATAACATCCATATCGTCGCCTAGGTCTTCGTTAATAAGTGTAGCACCAGTCACAGCACATAGATCGGATAATACGTCTTTTTTGCTGATTCCGTATACTGGTGCATCTATAATGTTGACTTTTATATTGCCTTTAGATTTATTCATGGCTAGAGCGGAAACTACTTGTGGGTCAACATCAGCAATGATAAGTAAACTTCTACCATTTTTGATAATAAATTCAAGGATAGACTGAATCTTCCGCACGTTGGTTATTACTGATTCTACTATTAGAACCAACGGATTTTCAAGTTCAGCCGTTCCTTTTTCTTTGTTGGTAATAAAGTGGTTGTTCTTAAGAGCTTGATCATACTGAACACCCTCTATTAACTCAACTACTGTTTCAGGTTGTTCGTTAGTCTCCATCATAACAACCCCTGTCTCATCTACTAATTTGAATGCTTGTCCTATGACCTTACCCAACTCTATATCATTATTAGCTGATATAGTAGCGACTTGGTCTATTTTATTGCCTTTTACTTTTTTAGATATTTTTTCTAAATAAGCTAATACTTTCTTAACACCTGAGTCAATGCCTTCTTTTAACTCTCTTGAAGTATCTAGTTCGCTGTGTTTATAAGCTTCGTCTAAAATAGCTTTTGCTAGTACTGTAGCAGTTGTAGTGCCGTCACCTGCATCTGATACTGTTCTTTGTGCTGCTTGCTTTATTAACGTAGCCCCAATATTTTCTAAAGAATCTTGTAATGTAACTGCATTAGCTACTGTTACTCCATCTTTCGTTATTATAGGGTTGCCATTACCATCTTCTAAGATAACACATTTCCCACTTGCTCCTAAAGTAGAACCAACTGCATTGGTTAGTTTTTCTACTCCAGTTAATATCTGACTTCTGGCACCATCACCAAAAGCCAGATTTTTAACTAACTTTAATTCTTGCATTTAATTTAATTTGATATAATTGATTTTGAATATTACTCGAAGGTTTTAATTACTTTCGGGCCATTGGTAAACTCTAGTTTTTTAGCATAATGCTCAATAGAGCTATCTATTGCTTGTTCTGCTCCACCTATAGTTTCTCTTCTGGTAACATCAGTCCATATCTCAGGATCATCAATGTTTCTATATTCGGTTTGTAAAAATCCATTTGGCAATTGTACTATTCTCCAGTTTTTCTTCTGTGAAATATGTTTCCATGCTTTTATGGTTTCTTCTGTTGGTTGTGGCGCACTAGACCACGTATTGGTGCGGGTATATAAAAACGTCATTGTTTTTGGTTTTAAGTTAAACGTTGGTTATTTATATTATCACTTGATAATTCGGTTATTTAATTTATTTTATGCAATCCTTATTAAGCTTCCAGGTGCTGGACTAGACTTATACAAAAAAGTTGCCCTTGGTTCTGCGTTTGTAATTTCTCCATATAAAGTCCCTTGTATTTTTATTTCTACAGTAGATCCAGCTGGTGGTGTTGATCCAAAAGCAAAAGTAAAAGTTCTATTATTTGGTGTTGAGGCTGAGAGCTTGAATTCTACCGTTCCTGCTCCAAGTACCATATTAACAAGTATCAAATTAGCTATAGTTGATGTTAATTGAATTGACACATTAGGAGCGAGATTATATTCATCTGGTGTAGCAAAACTTGGAACTTTAGCTACTTCTGTTGGGGTTATTTGAGTTAGTTTACCATCATTACGAGATATACTACATAAAGTCCAATTAGCACCTGTTTGAGGGAATGGTACATTTGACCCTGATTGAGAAACCCCATACTGAGCAAGTCTAATTTGACCAGTGTTTAAAACTTCAAAACCATTTTTTAATGCAGAAGGACCAGTTCCAGTTCCAACTATAAATTTAGTATTAGTGTTAGCTACATTATACCTACCTGTTATTAATTGGTTTTGTCCATTTACTACAATATTAGAACCTATCGCAAATCCAGCAGAGCCAGCACTAGAAGATATTTGATTAGAAAAACCACCTAATATCCCACCATTAAGAGCTCCTGTTTGTATTACATTTGCTCTACCTCCAACTATTACGCCGAAATCAGCGCTATTACTATTTCCTAAACCACCTATTATAGCACTATACTTACCTTCACTAGTATTTCTACCACCAAGAGAAACGTCACCAAAATCATAAGAACCTATTACAGTAGCATATGAGTTTGCTGTACCTCCACTACCTGTGTTAGTGCCACCGGTAGTTCCAATAGCTATAGATCCTGTTCTAGAACCTGCCCCTACACCAGCGTTTGCTCTACTGCCTATTGCTATATTACTACCTGCGCTAGTACTAGCTCCTCCAGCATTTAATCCTATAAATACATCGTCATTTAAAGTACCGCTAGTTTGTTGCCCAGCATTTCTCCCTATTAAAACAGAACTATTAGCTGAAGTTGCGGTAGATCCTACTAAAGCGTTATAACCTATAACTACTGAATCGTCAATAGTGCCTGAAAAATTCTTACCAACTCTATGGCCTAATGAAGTTGAATTACTAGCTGTAGTGATCTTATCAAAACCAGATTGACCAATAGATACATTACCATCACCGCTAGTTAAATCTCCTAAAGTATCAAAACCTAAAGCTATATTTGACTTAGGTGTTTCAAAATTTACACCCAGTGAGTATAAAGACTTTTTACCAATAGCTATATTATTAGAACCTTGACTATTGGACGCCATTGTCTCTACACCTATACCTACGTTATTAGTTCCTATGCTTAAACTTTCTAAAGCTTTATAACCTACCGCTACGTTTTCACCTGCAACTTCATCTCCATTACCGTCTAATCCAGAGGTAAAAGATTTTAAAGACTCATCACCGATACCAACATTGTATTGTGAAATTGTTGCAGTTGTCGATGAGTTAGTTAATTTACCAATATAAACAGAATCTAATGTACCTACTTGAAATACACCTCCTCCAACTGTTGACTGCTCAAAAGAGGAGTCAGCTAGAGTATTAGAATCTATCCAGAGAGGTATTCTATTTGCAGTTCCGGATCCATCAACTAAGTTTAAAGCCGTTTGAATACCTGCAATAGTTATTTTTCTAGTTCTATTTGAATTGCTTACATCTGATATGATTAATAAGTCACTGCCAGTTGGAGTATTTTTGGTAGGATATGAATATATTATTGGCATATTAATAATTTTAAATATTAATTTTTTGAAAAAAAAAGTAGCCTATACATATTTACCACCTGATTTATTATTGGATCCTAGTCCTTTTATACCTTCATCGGTAGTTGAGTCGTATTTCATGGCTGTAGCACCTTTTTTCATGTATGCTGTAGATCCCATTCTGTGTCTATGTACTTTATGAAAAGAAGACATCATAGCCATTGGCCCTTCTTTGTAAGCTTTTGGCCCACACTTGTAAGCTTTAGGTCCTTTTTTATCTGCTATATCATTTTCCAAGTAATGCATCCTAGCCGATGCGCTTAAGTTTTTATCATATGCTTTTTTAGCATCATATCTTTCAGCTGAAGTAGCCATTGGTCCTTTTTTCTTAGAGTAAGCGGTTGGTGATGAGGATTTATTTCCTGAAAACTTACCTTTATCTTTAGATTTTTCCATCCCTTCTGACTCATCTCTACGAGATTTCATAGATTGTGTTTTTTTACCATTTTTTGACCCTAAAGAATCATCTAAACGATCGTTATATCCTTGTTTTTTCATTTTGTTAGTTAATTTATTTTTTATTTTTTAAATCTGGGTGCATTATAAATTTTTTTCTTGCTGAAGGTCCATAACTACCACCATATCGACTATTCATTTCATCAGCTGGCCTCATCATTTGTCCTTGATTACCCATGTAATTATTATTAGCTCCTGTTCCGTTTGAACTTACAGAGTCATCGTAGTAATCCCATCTAGGGTCATTTGGATTACTCATCCATGAGGTATCTCCATAATTCGGATTATTCATGTCTTCAGGTCTCCCCATGTCTCTATTATTTCTCCTTTGATTTGCCGCGTCTATTTTATCTTTTAAACCAAAAATATTAGGAGTAATCTTGTAAGCAGAATCTACCAAGTCTCCAGTCAGACTTCCGTCAAATTTAGTATATTCACCTTTAAAAAGTTTCTTTATTCCACTAAAAAGTCCTGTTGGGCCATTGTCTTTAAAACTATGTATTTTAGTATTTTTCATATTAATCGTTTACGTAGTATTGATCGTCTTTTGGTCCAGTTACTATAGGCTTTAATGGAGGCATTGTTTTAACTTTGCTAAATTCTCCTTCATCTACATCTTTAGTATTTATAACCTTGTTGTCTTTAGCTCTTGTTAAAGTGTCTGGATTACCAAATGTATGATATTCTCTTCTATCTTTAGAATTCTCATTAACTTGTTTTTTTATAGACTCAATATCTTTCATGAGATTAGGAGCATTGCCTGATAATTTAGACAATATAGGCTCTTGTGTGCTGTTAATACCCTTACCAAAAGGCTTGTTGCTCGGGCCACCGTGAACAGCCTTTATAGGTCTTAATTCTTTTTTATTATACATATTTTTTTATTTTAATTCTATCTATGCCAAGACCCTGCACCCATGCAATTTCCAAACTTAGTGTTAAGTAATCCGCCTTTACCACAGTTATTTTTTTTATTTTTATTTTTTGGTGCGTTAGGATCTTTTAAATCTTTTTTTGAATAACCTGTAAATGGCTTTACCTCTTCAACACCAGTTA
>Ga0228615_1001732_pt1 | contig 10779 bp, 7 predicted proteins | sample 16DmetaG_FD_190530 | JGI IMG/M metagenome (GOLD analysis project Ga0228615, IMG submission 190530) | Seawater microbial communities from Monterey Bay, California, United States - 16D | ecosystem: Environmental > Aquatic > Marine > Coastal | place: USA: California | collected 2016-10-17
CGGCGATCGCGCGATGCGCCGATCCGGCGATTCGCGTCCCGAGACGGGACGAGACGGACGGACGGGCGACGGCTGGACGGCCACACCGCGACGACGGCGCGACGGACGAGGATGCGGTACGCGTCGACGCGAAGGGATGATTTGAAACGAGACGCGATGACGCACATCGGGGCGAAACCGAGCGAGGACGGGGGTGGGAAGTGGGAGGCGAAGGCGAGGGCGATCGAAGGCGACGCGACGACGGCGGGGGAGGACGAGAACGAGGCGACGTCGGAGACGAGCGGTGGGTCGGTGACGCTCGATGACGTCGCCACGGGGGGGGGGAGGACGAAAGTGCGGTGCGCGTCGCTGACGGCGATGGACATCATCGCCGCCGTGCCGGTGGAGAAGTGCGTGGAGACGATGGATTGGGTGGAGACGGGTCGCGAGACGAGAGACGAGAGAGCGATGGCGTTCGGCGCGGTGGCTTCGCGTCCGGTGAAGATATCGGTCGATCATGGGAAGAAGCGCGGTGGCATCGATAAGTCATTGGTAGTAGCGATGGATTCGCGGTGGATGGAGAGGATGGAGACGCCCGTGATCGTCGATGAAGACGAGACGCGAAGAGCGCTGCGAAGAGCGATTCGCGAGGCGAGTTTCTCGACAAATTCGGAGAGCTGTTTGTTTCGATTGAACGAAGACGCCCTGGAGGCGCTGGATTGCGTTGAGAATGACTTGCAGAAGAGATACGACGTTGAGCGAGAGAGCGAAGGTTCGAAAGAGTTTGAGTCGACGACGAAGGTTGGTAAGTTGAAGGATTTCATGAGTTTGTTTCCGCGCCCACTCGAGACTTCGTTTGCGATGGACGAGCCTTCTCTTCTCGCGTCTCCGGTCACGTTCTTGCTCTCGATGGCGAAAAAGATCAAAGTGCTGCCGTGGGAAAATGAGATAAAGATTGATAGTTCATGCAAGGAGTACTTAAAGAATCTCCTGTTTCAAGGAAGGATCCCCGAGCCGTCGACGAAAGACCCTTTCCAAGCCGTGCCGACGAAGATCGCTCCGTTGATTTGTGAAGACACCGCGCCAAGGTTCATGGAGAACGTGGATCCAGATTCGATGGATATTGCTCTGGACTCAAAGTTGAAGACTTTAACGACGCCTGTGGAAGAGCACACCCTCGCGGTGTCGAATGATTTCTCGTCCAAAGCCAAAGCGCAAATGACAAAGAAGCTTCTAAACGTCGACGACCGATTCGTCACCAAACCAATGATTGTACCGAAGATCGATGAAGAAGAAGAAGAAGATGCGAATGTTCGTACGGATCGCGCAATGCGAGACGTGATTGCGAGTGTGCAAGCAGTAAAAGACCGCGCGCCCGCGTTATCCGAATGGAAAGTTGCTATCCCAAACGCCCTCGATACGTTGGCGCGATTTCAAGAAGAAGAGCACACCGCGGCGGCAACTTTATTTCGCGAAGCCGAGATGGATAATGATGATCTCGATTGGACTTGGGACGACATGATGGATAAGAACGATGAACCACGAACGACGAAAGAACCGCCAAAGTCAGCGCCTGAAGCCATTCCAAAGCCACCGACGCTGAGTGAATCGCTGTCTCTTTCGAAGATTGAGAAACACAAGGATGCGTGCTTGATCGATTTCGTCGAGCTTGACCTTGATCCAGAACACACATATGTGATCAAAGTGCTCGCGGAACGTTATGGTTACATATCGCAAATTTTACCTCTGGATATTCAGCGAGCTATTCCCCGATTTCAAGTCGGCGAATCTACGGAGCTCGCGCACGCAATGAAACACTTTGCGAATGAGTCGTCGTCAATCAATCGACATTTGAAGAACTTGCTGTGCTGTCAAAGTGCGGCGAATTTAATTCATGTGTATGGAATTCATCAAGCGCACATTTTGATGCGGAGTTACGCTAAGGATGAACAAGATTTATCAGACATCAAGAGCCTCGTCGAAAACAACGACGTTGCCGTGGAGCGCGGCGAGTTTGACGATCATCCCAAGTTGAGAATGATCAGAGCGTACATCGCAGATCTCATAGTGACTCAATCGAAAATGCTCATTATCTTTCCCGACGCGATGGGTATACTCTCCATCGTGCGATTTATCAGTAAGCTTGGTACAAAAGCGGTTCAGTTTGATGGTAAGCAAGAGTTTAAAAATCTACACGAAGACGATGTTGAGGATTTCGCTCGCGCGGTTACGCTCGCGACGGCCAATGTACAAGTTTTAATCGCTCTCGAGGCTCATATTGCTCATGAGGCATTTCCATTGGAGCTATTTTCGACGTGCGTTTATTACGCTCCGTCGCCGAATGCGCTTCAAGATCTTCATCTGCTTGGTTCTTCGCGCCACGCTGCAAATCGCTTTGTGAGAGTGCTCGCCATGAAACGGGGTGTCTCTATACCTAGTGAAGATCCAGAGCCTGCGTCATCGGCGTTGCGTCATTCACCGCACGTGGAGAATAATCAACATGCTGCAAGCGTCGTGCGCGACGAAGATCCCAATGTATCGCCTCCTGTACAATTCGATGGCGTTCCGAGGCACGTCGTCGTGCTCAACGTCGCTAGACAGATTATCAAGGTACGAGAGCAACTATTTGGTCAAGTTGAGCGAAACTTACTCGACGACGGGTGCGACGTGATTTTGCGAGAGTTTGGGATCGACGTTGACGCATGCTTCACCGTCGGCAAGCAAGTTCACGCAGTGATATTGATCGTGCCAGAATATTTTGTTGAAGGGTTACCGACACAAATTGAACTTTTTTCGTTGGTGGAAGATTTGATGGTTGCTATGGCGCACTCGTTTGTGTCAGGAACGATGGTCTTTGAGGGTGATTTGGACTTTTTAAACATTGCGCAAACGCTTGATCGAAGAATCCATTCAGACGCCGCGCACATGCATTTTTCCATCGATCTCAGGTACAGTCTCGAAGATGAAACCGCGTCGATGCTACATGAGATTCTGCAGCCACAAGATGGTCGTTTCTCAGAATTTTCTGCGCCAATGCCAGAGAGCCGAACGATTGAAGAAATGGAGTTGTGTGATATGTTTCCTTTGCTCAATCCAATCTCCGCATGCGCTCTATTGGCGGATGAATTCGTTTGCGATGAACTCCAACGCATTGGTAATCTGTCTTCGAATACTAAGGCGTACTTGCAACGCGATGGATACCTTGGATGCCCACTCGATGTCTTCGGTGCCGAAGAGCCGGCGAAGGATGTACCACCGCCGTATTCGCCCCGCGGCGGAGCTGCGCAAGAACGAAGGCAAGTCTTCACGGAACGTCCAATCACAGAGTTTTACTCGCCCATTTCGAAGCGACCACGACTCAACGAATGGGAGCTCGAATCTTTGTCTTTAGATTCGCCGACAAACACCGCGACTCCGCATCGTTACCAATCTTTGCATCGGCGCAATATCGATACGCCGTCTCCAATCGTGGACTTCAAGACGTCTCCCACGTCGGCGCCGCGATCACTCTTACGATCACCGCCGGCGGCGTCACCACGAAGAGCGCCCCCTGTCAATGTTGGCGCTGTCGGCGGTGGTCGACTCTGGCAACCGACCCGGACGAGCGACGGACCCTCGACGAGCGCAAACACGATTCTGGAGAAGCATCGGCAGCAACCTGAACCGTCACTTGAGGAATTCAATCAAATGCTCGAGTCTTACCGAATGCCCGCGCCTCCCGAGCGTGGGCGAAGAAACTCGACGCTTGATTGTTTCGATTCGAACAGAGACTTAACGCAGCACCGATTCACGAGAATATCATCATCGCGAACGCAACAATTTCCAAACACTTGGAAATGAATGCATGAAATGACACCGACGAAATCTTGTTGGAAATGAGAATTTTGTAATACAACGAACGCTAAGGCTATGGTGGCACCTTGAACGAATCAACGATTGATCGTAGATCGCCTTCGGCGCTCTTCCAAGACCGAGCGCCGCAAGAGGCGACCATGAGATACAGTTCACCTTCGACGATGCACGCGGAAATCAAGTTGTGCGGCGACACGAGTTCGTATAGATAATAATCGACACCGTTTTTCGTCGACACAGACGTTGACGATGGCGTTCGTCCTGGTTGTCCAAAACCATTTTGTTCCCAGTAGGCACCGATGAGCTCTTCAAATCTTTGCAAAACATCCTCCGGCGTCCCGGCGTCTTTGATACCGTCCGCCCCGACGAAAGGCAAAACACTCACGGCGAGCTGACCGTTCCCTGTGTCCGACTTATAGCGAGTATCGACGCCGTAGAGTTTGCCATCATTTAACGACACGATATCCGCGCTCCAATCCTCCGGATACTCGAAGGAATAATCGTGCGTGGCGGAAGAGATGGACGTCTCGAATCGCTCGCGAAAGCTTCGCTTGTAGAATTGCGCTCGCGACGCAGGCGCCGAGGAGGACGAAAGAAAAGCGACGAAAGCGAGGAAATCGCGACGATTCGCTGAGGGGGTAGCGTGCTTGCGCTTCGCCGCCGTCGACGCGCTGGGGGCTCGAACTCCTGACGCCGAACACGACGCTCTCATACCGATGACGCGCAACGAACTCTGACGCGGATTTCAGCTTTTTTCAGTGTTTCGGAACCGTAAGCCCGAAACACGCGAACCGATCGGACGCGATCGCAGTTAAAACAGGGCCCTCCTCGTCACGTTTCTCACAATCTTTTACATTTCTCCAGTGCGAACGAAAGACTTCGCCTCCCCCCCCGTTCGGTCCGTCGATTCGCGAGAGTCGGAATTACGCGTCGCGCGAGCTCGTGTGAAGTCTTGACGTGCGCTCGATCGCTCGCGAGAGCGACGAGAGGGCGTTTCGTTCGCGGAGGCACTCCCGCGAACGTCGCGAGAGGAGAAGGCTTCGCCGCGGGTGCTGCTACTTACACATCTAATGCGCTGGACTACGAAGACGTTCGAGGAGATTTACACCTCGATACCGCTCTTGAAAATACGCTTAAGCGTGGACAGGGCGACGTTGCGATGGGCCGCCACCTTATCGACCGTCGAGGCCACCTGTTCTTGGAGCGCCACCGCCTCCTTGCTCGGCAAGACGCGCAAGTCGTTCAAGAGTGTCGTCGCCTTCTTATCCATACCGTACGTCCTCGACTCCATCGCACGAAGCTCTCGGGCAGCCGATTTCAAATTTGCCGCCCCACGCTTCATCTCAACCTCCGCGGCACTCGCAGCTTCCGTCAAGCGCTGAATCTCCCCGCTCGCCGCTTCAGCGTCGAGCGCCAGCGTTTCGCTCCTACGCACGCACGCGTTGAAGAGTGCCTCCTCGCTTTGCAATCTCCCGAGCGTCGATCGCCACAGCAACGCTCTCGGTCCCGGAAGCGCGAGCGCGAGAAACGTCAGCGCACCCGCGGTCGCGCTCGCTGGGTTCTCCCGCACCGTCTCCACCACGCGCTTGCTCGCCATCTTAAAGAACTCATCCTCGCTCTCCCGCGCGCGCTCGGCCAACGCCTCAGCGTGCGCGACCGCGGTATCGGTGATATCGTTCACCCGCTCCCTCGTCGTCTCGATCGTCTTCGCCACCGCGAACGCGGCGTCCGAGCTCGTTCGATCTATCCGCTCATCCAGCGCCGCGCGCGCGTTCGACGCCCCATCGACGACGCCCCGCGCGCGCTCGATAAACTTATTTATCGACGCCGGGAGCTCCATCGCGCCCTCCGCGCTCGCGACGCGCGCGCCGTCGCGACGAGTCGCGTCGACGAATGGGCCGCACTCCGCGACGCGCGGTGGGCATGGGTGAAATTCTAGCGTCGACGTCGCGCGATGCGAAACGCGGGGACAAAACCTTGCGACGGACGGAGATGAAGCGCGATGGACGCAGCGCGCTGTCCATCGGTCGTTTCATCAACGCCCGCAAGTCGACGTACGACAAGCGGGCACGAATCAAACAGTCGCGAGACGAGGCGGCGGCGAAAAAGGCAAAGTATGAGAGATTGCAAAAGAAGCTCGGGGAGAAGATAGAACGGGACGAAGGGTTCGATCCAGAGGCGTACGAGCGACGATTGGCGGCGATTGATAACCCAGACCTCGCCCGAGAGGCGAAAGGGGCGAAGAGAGGGGACGATGAGGACGAAGATTTGGACGAAGACGCGAAGACGCGCGCCGCCGCCGCCGAAGACGACGAGGCGCCCGAGGAACAGCTCACGGTGAAAGGGAAGAAGAAGAAATTTGATTATTTGAAAAAGGCTTGGGAGAAAGGCCAAGTCGAGCGCGCCGAGCGTGAGGCGCAGAGGAAAGTATTTTTAGAAGAAAAAGCCGCACGAGACGCCGAGCTCAAAGCTCAACGCGTCAAGCGTCAGGACAAAAAGCAACTCATGCGCAAGAAGACCAAGCGCGGGCAGCCAGTGATGAAGCATCGCGTACAGAGCATTTTAGACAAGCTCCAAGCGGAGCAAATGGGATCGTGATAGATCCGTGACTCGTGTGAAGAGAGCATTTCGTTGTACCATCCGCCGCTCGCCGATTCCAACATATCCACAACCGATCGCTCGCTCGCGCCACTCTTACGCGCCCCTCGTATCGTCCATGTTCGCTCCAGCTCGCTCGAACGTTCCGGTGATCAACGCGCGCACCAATGCGCGTCGTTCCACGTCGCGCGCGCGCGCGACGACGACGACTCGCGCGTCGGCGTCGGCGAACGACGAACACCTCGACCGTCGCGCGGCGCTCTTCGGACTGTCTACCGCCGCACTCGCGTCCGCGTTCGGTGTGCCGCTCGGTGCGATCGCGGATGAAGAAGAAAAGGCCAAGAAAGTGGTCGCCGTACCGTACACCAAGTACGTTGTCCAGAAGGAATCGAGTGAAGAAGCGATCGCCATCGCGAAGCAGTTGAAGGAGGCGGGGGCGCGTCTGTACGGGGCGTTTTGGTGCGAAAACTGCAACAAGCAAAAGGAACTGTTGGGAAAAGAAGCGATGGAGTACATCGATTACGTTGAATGCTTCCCGAACGGAGTCTACCAAAACGCCGAAGGGCACGAAGATGTGATCAAGCCAGACGGGATTTGCACCGGATACACGAGCGCGTGGCCACTCTGGGTCGTGCCGAAGGGCGAAGACGACGAAATCGGTATTCAAGGTCAGATCAAGAAGCCGCGCGAGTTGCAACGATTGATCAAGGAAGCGAAGGGTGAGAAGTTCGACGCGCTTAAGTACTTTACCACGCTCGAGATGGAGTAGATACACATTTATTTATGATAATATTTTCCGTCGCGCACGCGTCGCGTCGATATCCGAGTAGGCGGCTTCCCAATCTATTTCTTCTTCTAATGAGGGTAGTTTCCCACTATCTAACTTTGGCGTGATGCGCTGTTTCTCCGCCTTGATGGAATCCATCTCTGCGTACGCCGCGTCCCAGTCTATGTTTGCCCACTCGGAGTCTATGTTTGCCCACTCGGGCGTTTTAGGCGGTGTGGAAGCATTGTTCGCGCCACTCACACCGTTCACACTCGCCGCCGCTCCTAAAGATTCTAATTTCGTACGTAGGTCGATGGCTTCCGAAAGCGCCTTCGCGCGCGCTTCTTTCGCGACTGCAATCTCTTTCCGCGCCTCGGCGATTTCCGTCAACAATCGCCTTCGTTCCTCCGCCGTGAGCGCATTCGGCTTATCAGCACGAAGATCAGCGCGAAGATCAGCAATTTCCGCCGCGTGGCGTTTCTCCATGTCGTACATTTCTCTTTTCAAGCGCTCGTTTTCAAGCTGCAGTGTCGAGGTCGCCGCAACGGAGGACGACGGCGTCGGCGTCTCGCACGTTCTCTCCAACAGTTTCCTCGACATGAACGTCGACATCAAATCGTCCAATTTCTTCGACAACGCGTCCGCCTGGGCGGTGACTTTCTCCAGCTCATCCTCCGCGTCGTCCGCGCGTTTCTGTTCCACATCCAACAGCTCTTTTTGCTGCGTCACCGCCTCGAGGAGCAAATGCCTTTCGCGTCGTTGACTCTCGAGCGTCGTCGACGCCGCTTTCGCGTGGCGTGCGACTCGTCTGGCGCGAGACGATGCGTAGACGTCGATGTAATCCTCCTCCGCGTTTTCGCCTCGCATCGCCGCGTCGATGTGAAGTTCGAGGTGCGTTCGCGACGCGAACGAACGCAGTTTCCGAACGAACACTTCGTCCGAAGTACCCATAACTTCCACCATTCGCCATGCAAATGTGTTTCCAATATTTCTATATCCTCAACTGATAGGCTTAACGGCCGTTCTTTACGGGATGGTGGTCTAGTGGTATGATTCCTCGTTTGGGCCCACCGAACGAGTCGCGAAACGATGCGATACGACATCAAAACACGACACGTCCGCAGACGTCGAGGAGGTCCCGAGTTCGGTGAGTGTGCGACTCGCGTGTGCTCGCGCGGCGCGGGAACGAGCAGGAAGTTCGGACAACTGACCGGTCGTCACTGTCACGTCATAGATTCTCGGCCATCCCCAAGTACAACATTCTTTTTTATCGATCATTTTCAGTGTTTTTATTTATATCACCTCACTACTTCACATGCCCGATCGTCCAGCTTTTGCCGCGACGGGACGTTTTCGACAGAACGCCAGAAGTCGCGACAGATCGGCGCACGCTTCGCGCGATGACGGCCGACACCGCGTCCGCGAAGGCGCCCGAGACGACGACGACGACGACGACGACGACGAAGTGTGATGAGGAACAAGGCTCGCCCGAGAGCGTGCTGAAGACCGTCGATGGTGTCGTAAAGCCGAAACGCATAGAGCGATTGCCACGTCCAGACCGCGAGGCGCACGACGCCGAGATCGCGGCACTCGTGGCGATTACGGACGAGAAACAGGCTCGCATCGTGGAGATTAAGGCGTTGGTGAACGCGGCGCGTGAAAGACGCACGACGAGCTCGACCACGAACGCGCCGTTGCTGGAAAAGGTCAAGGCGCTGAACGCGATTGCTAACGAAAAGATCGCGCAGCGGGACGAGGTTCGCGCCGAGCTCGCGGCGAACGACGAGCGACGCGATCGGGTTCGCGAGGAGGCGAACGCCATGCGGGCGCAATCGAAATTCCTCACCAATGAATCGATTGATCAAGAGATCGCGAGAATCGATGGGAAGCTGGCGCACGAAACCATGCCACTGGCGCAAGAGAAGAAGTTGGTCGACCAAATCAAGAGCTTGAACAAGAGTAGAGACCTCGTGCGCGAGTACGCGGAGAAGCAAGCCCTGATCACCGCGCACGACGCGAGGAGAAAAGCGTGCATGGATCGCATCAAAGCGAAGGACGCGGAAATCAATAGCATCAAAGCTGAACAAGCTAAAATTCGCGCGCAATTGAACGAGGTGAAGAGCAAAGACGACACCGCCAACGCCGACGTGCCCAAGCTCATCGAAGAGAAGAACGCGGCGTACGAGGTGATCAAAGCGAAGAGAGAGGAAATCAACCGGCTTCGAGCGAAGCAAAAGAAGATTGAGGACAATTATTGGGCTCGTGAGAAGCTGTTCCGCGCGCAGCAAAAGGAAATCAAGCAGGCGCAGTGGGAGGCTTCGCAAGAGGAGCGCAAGGCGCGCGACGAGGAGCGCAAGCAGTGGGAAAAGGAGAACGCTCCAGAACCATTCGAGGACGAAGTGTCGGCATGTGATGCTTTGCTGGCTTATTTGGCAAAGTGGGATACCAAGAAAGTCGATGTATCCGCCGTCAAAACCACTCAGTTGAGTCGACGCAACGAAGACGACGAAGATGACATGTTCGCCGTCAGCACCGCATACAAGAAGAAGAGTAAGAAGAGCAACGGGAAGAGTGCGCCGAGCGGTAACGAACGTATTCAGCACTCTCTCGATACTCTCACCTTCTTCTCAAAAGTAAAAATCGCCGTCGTCGCCAAGGTGTCCGACGTGCCCGCCTCGTTGGACGTCATCAAGGCGAAGAAGGAAGAGTTTTTGGAACGGCGCAAGATCAAGAAGGAGAGAATCGCCGCCGGCTTGGAGGATGAAGATGAGAAAGAAAAGGAGGAAAAAGCGGAGAAGGGCAAAGAGAAGAGTCAAAAAGCTGATGGTAAGAAGAGCGGCGGCAAGGGCAAGAAGAAGGGCGGTAAGAAGGCCACGCGAGGCCTTTCGGTTTCTCTCGTCGCGAACGAAAACGAACAAAGCGTCGAAGTTTGCGTCACCTTCAACGACGAGGGGAAATAGACACACACCATATATCGTATCATTTCTAGTACAATATCTCATTATTCGACATTATATCACTAAGTACCGGTCGCTAAAACAAACCTCTGTCACAACAGAAAGTAATCTGGGTCCGTGCGCGCCAAGAGCTTCTCCGCATCTGCTCTCCACGCCTCGGCCATTCTAAGCCTAATGTTGAACGCGTTGCCCATACCTCGTAGAAGTACCGAAACGCGTGCAATCATGACCATCTCATCGGGAGCCTTGATGACCGGATCACGCGCTTGCATTTCGTCCAAAAACTCTTGCAAGTTGAGTCCCTCGGTAACGTCGGGCGTGTCTCGATCGTTCCAAAACGTCGCCAACTTAAAACTGACCTCTGCATCTGAATTCTTACTTCGGGCTCCGAAACCTTCTGGTTTATCAGACTGCACCAACCTGTGGCATTCTTCAGCGTCGCCTTTGGCTACAGCTAAGATGAGCTTGGCGTACGCCCGCTGCGCATCAGAGTCTATGCGTTTCACTTGCCCGTAATCAATCAGTCCGAGCCTACCGTCAGGCATCAGCATGATGTTTCCCGGATGTGGATCGCCATTGAACACTCCTGTCTCGAAAATCTCATACGCGTGCACGTCGACCAAGGTT
>Ga0228615_1001747_pt1 | contig 10726 bp, 14 predicted proteins | sample 16DmetaG_FD_190530 | JGI IMG/M metagenome (GOLD analysis project Ga0228615, IMG submission 190530) | Seawater microbial communities from Monterey Bay, California, United States - 16D | ecosystem: Environmental > Aquatic > Marine > Coastal | place: USA: California | collected 2016-10-17
GTTCCATCCGGGTCAGACACTCCGGTCATGCGTACGGAGATGATTTCTGCTTCGTAGATGGGCCGTCCGGCTGAAGATGCGGGGTTCTGAATTTGCTCATCTCCGGTTGGGTCGTCCGATGTCGGGGTCAGGGCAATGCCACGAACAAGGCTCATCCCGTCACGGACAATGCCAAAGGTGGCATAGCCCTCATCTTCTCGGTTCTCAGGATCGAGGTTGTGAGCTTCAGTTTCTGCAATGTACCATTGTGCATCAGCGGAATCTGGGTCTTGGCTTCGTGCCATACCAATCGCTCCATCGACGTGAGAAAGGTTTGGATCGAGTTCCAATGGGATTGTGTCACCCGTTCCACCGCTGCCACACTGAGGGCTAGTCAAGGGGTAGGCGCCGACCCGAGAACAGGTTGGATCGCCACCTTGGACGACGAAATCATCGATGACTCGATGGAAAAAAATACCGTCATAAATGCCATCTTCGACGTTGGTGATCATGTTCTCCGTCGTGATTGGCGCCCATTGCTCAAACAGTTCAATCACAACCACGCCGTAAGCGCGTGAGGTCAAGTGACCGGGGACATAGGACACTTCAATTTCGACAATGGCGTTTCCTTGGTAGGTGTCTTTCATCGGGGTGTCTTCTGGTTCTGGACCGTCCAACCACATTTCTGGGTCAATGCCAACATTGCGCCAACCGGTGTTTCCGGTATCGGCCTGAGCGATTGGAGCAACGCCTGCGGTCATGCACAACAGGTTCAGAACGAGCAAGATGGCCAGCCGTCCTTTCATGGTTAGGCGAATCGGTTCCCCCCCATGAATCGTGCGGCGATGCAGGTCTTTGTCCAATAGACAAAAGAAGGGGACCACCCTGCTCACATCATGGAACAACAATCCAACTTTGTAGCTAACGTCACAATCGGTTACGGCGCCTTCCTTATCGCGTGGGGGATTGCCGTTTCTGTCTTATCAGAATCCAACTCAATCACCTCGTTTTTCCCAAGCATGCTCGGGGCGCCATTGCTCGTTTCTGGCGTGATGACCCTACAAAAGCCCGAGAAAAAGAAATTGTGGATGCATATTGCTGCCTCATTCGGTTTATTGTGCGCCCTTGGCGGTACGCGCTTCTTCATGGTCATGGGCGACGGTTTGGACTATGCCTCTGGCTCAACGCTGATGCTCTTGCTCACAGGTTCTGCATACACCACGGTCTGTGTTCGTTCCTTTATTGCCGCTCGCAAAGCCCGAGAAGCTGCGGCTTGAAGAGGCCTGAACCATAGAGCGTCATGCTCTTGATGGGGGAGTGTCTGCGCAAAGCATGGCAGATGACTCTGGCACCAAACAAGAGGTCTCAAACGAGGCTATTTTGGTTCCAGAATTTGATCAAGCCAGCACTGCTCGAAGGCAGTTGACCTACTCTGCTGTCAGCACCATCGCCGTCGCTGTGGTCTTTTTGCTGTTAGCGATGACCTTCGGCGAAGCATTGGTTTCAGAAGGTATGGACAATGAATTCGAAGAGGATTGGTGGAATACGCCGCTCCATCTTCGCCATCAAATGGACCTGCCAATGGACACACTTCGAGCCCAATTACCTGTCAATGGAACCTATGAGGCTCTGCCCTACACCGAGCACTTCATTGAAGTTGAACTGCCGGCGAGTGAGCAGGATGTTGGTGCTCCAGGCCCTGCCTTGATGCACGTGGCGTTGTGGCTTCCCAATGTTCCAGAAGGCACCCAAGTGCCAGTCATCATGACCATTCACCCCTACTACGATTTCGGAGGCGAAGGCATGCCCGGAATCGGTGAAGACTCTTCACCAAACACCGTTCCTGACGGTGGGGTTGGCAAGTGGGTCTACGACACCTTCCTGCCTCACGGCTATGCCTTTGCTCAAGCCTCAACCTTCGGCACGGGCCAATCCACTCACTGCCAAGACGTCAAAGGGCTTGGTGAACAAACCGGCATCCAAGCGGTGACCGATTGGCTTGGTCAACAAAATTGGTCAAACGGAAACGTCGGACTCATGGGCAAGTCATACGCTGGAACGACCAACTGGGAGGCGGCACAAAACCCGTCTGAACACCTCAAAACCATCGTACCAATTTCCGGCTCAATCGGTGTGCAGGAAATGTTCTACAGAAACGGATCTTCAGAAGCCAGAGCGATGGGTTACGATGCGGCCTATGAGGCAGCGACAACCGACTTGACCACCGATGACATGCGGATGTGTTCCGATGACGCCATTGGCCCATTGAACCCCTTCTCCACCTGGGGCTGGGCTGAATTTGGCGGAGCGGAATGGAACGATTATTGGGATGAGCGACGCCATCTTCCGGATGTCTTGGAAAACTACCGTGGCAGCGTCTACATCGTGTGGGGCATGCAAGATTGGAACGTCGACCCCTACCATGCCTTCCCGACCTACCAGTTGCTGATTGATGCAGGCATCAACGCTCGAGCGATTTCAGGCCAGTGGGCTCACAACTATCCAGATCAGCCCGACCGTCACAGCGAACTTGACAGCGGATACGGCAAGGAAGCCTATCCGAACATGAGTCGCATGGACTGGGCTGTGGAACTGTTTGGTTGGTTCAATTACTACCTCAAGGGCATCGGCGAGGAACCGGCGCCAATGGTGCAAATGCAAACCAACGATGGGCGATGGCACGTCGAGGACACATGGCCACCTGCCGATGTGATGTGGGACATGCACACCATTGATTCGACGTGGGGCGACCTTGGAACCGTGAGCGGCCTTGGAGCCGGAGTGACATTGGTGAGCCCGATGTTCGAGGACGACACCCACATCTCTGGATTGCCAACCCTGCATTTGGACGTCACCACACAGGCGTGCAACGGCGGTCAAATCTTTGCTACGCTTTACGATGACACCTCAGACCTGCGCCTTGGCCACGCCACCATGGACATTCGTTACCGAGATGGTGGGTATGATGCTCAACCGGCACTGCCGTTCAGCCAATACACCATGCTCATGGAATTCAACCCGCTTGACGTCGTATTACCCGCAGGTCATGCTCTGCGGTTGGAGTTGAGTGAAACGGGCGAGGATTACCTGCCAGGGCCGTGTGCCAGCAATCCTGCTGGTGGTCTCACGGTGAATGGAGGCACATTCGGACTGCCCCTCATCGATCGGCCGATGAACCACGAAGCTTGGTTCGAAGCACCGCATTGGTGGGACCAGCAACCAATCCCTGCATGAGGCCTCGAGATGCGAGTGCTCGCGTTTGAGGACTCCTACGATCTTGAAGCCATGCTGACCTCAGCGGAGATCAAGCTCGATGGATTGGTGTTTTTACAACGATGGAATTCATCCAAGCCCCTCGAAACCATTCTGGAATTCAAGCCTGATGTGCTCTTGCTTGATTTCTTCATGCCACCGTTCAACGGGGCACAAGTGCTTGAAAAGGTGATTCAAGCAGCCGAGCAGGGTAGCCTTTCGCGCCCAAAGCACATCATTGGAATTTCAAGCGAAGCACAAGCAAATGCGCTCTTAGAACAAGGGGGAGCCGACAGCTCGGTCATCAAATTCGACCTTCACACCCTTTCGATATGGAACTAAAGTATGGCCGCCATCAGAAGCGATGAGGCTAAATTCCTGCGGTACATGAGCGCCTCATGGTTGACATCGACATGCCGGATGTTGGTTCACCTCTCTTGGAGCAAATCAACGCGCTTGGCCCGTTGTTTGGCCTTGTTTTGATCGGTGCTGGGGTCTTTTTGATGCTGCGTGGACATGAGCGCCTTCAGTATGTTGCAGGGGCAGTTGGAGGTGGAATTGGATATGTCTTCACACCTATTGTGCACGATCTGATCCCAGATGGAACCGTCAGTGAACTGTCCTTGATGTTCATCTTGATCTTGTTGAGTGCGGGTATCATGCTCATGACCATTCAGATGAGCATTCACCTCATGGCTTCGTTCGGAATTTACATCTGCTTTAGTTGGACCTTTCAATGGCTTGACGGGCAGGGGTTCGAAGTGACGGACAGCGAATTTATCACCAACGCAATGGCAGTGATTGCGTTTTTCTCAGTGATTTGGATTCGGAAAAAATTACCAATGTTGGTTTCAGGTTTGCTTGGAAGCATTGCCACACTGGGGGGAATGCTTGTGCTCAACGGGCAGACACTGGATGATCTCAATCCAAAGTCAACCTCCACAATGGCGATTGTGCTCGTGTTTTGGATGCTGAGCGTTTCGCTGCAAATGCGAGCCATCAAGCGAAAAAAGGAGTTGGAGAACCCGGAAGAAGCGGAAGAAACAAGATCCAATGGAAGAAAACAAGTGAGGGAAAACCCCCACCAATACCGGACGCCATCCGAATACGATTTGCCAGACCTACGGTAGACCTTTGAACGAACATTCAAAACCACTTCACGCAGGGAATGAAAACCATGGACGACAAGTTGGACTATGGTGGAGAATCCACCGCCCAACAAACTTTTGCTGCTATTGGTGCAATTGGTTTGCTCCTTGCTCTCGTGTTTGCCACACTCAACCTTGGCAGCGTGGTTCAGAACAGTGCAAGGTCACTGGTCGAGCCATTGATGCCGATAGGAGCGGTGTTGGGATGGCGTGTGATTGCGCTTCTGTTCGGTCTTGCCGCCATCGTTTCGATGTTCCGCTCTGGTCCGGGAAACATGCAAGTCTTGCTTCACGAACAACGGTCGATGACCATGTTGCATCCGACTGGGTTCCAAAAATTCGTCACGTTTAGTTCGTGGACATTGCTGAGTAACATTCTGTACTTTGCAAGCGTGAGCGTCGCCTCTGTGCTGCACATAAACGGGAGCAGCGTACCGCTTTGGTTGGAAACAATGGAGATTGCCATGTTTGCGGTAGCGTGTGGTTCGGCCTTCCTTACGGCAACCATCGTTCGATACATCATCCTGCCAGACTTGTTCGCATCCGATCGAACTTCGGATCACATCTTCCTTTACCATGAACAGGTTATGCACAATTTGGCTGCCATCTTTTTGGCAGTGGAAGTTGTTTTGGTCTCTCCAAAACTCCACCCTTACCTCGCTCTGTTTTGTGTTGGAATGGGGCTCGTTTACGTCTGCTTCGCCTACATTTTCGCCTACCGAGGCGGTGGTTACTATGTTTACAGCTTCATTGACCCAAGGCTTCGCTATGCCCCGTTTACAATGTTAGGATTGGCCTTTGCTATCGCCGTGTTTTTCCTAGGCATCCTGATGGCAAGCATGATCGTGCAAATGAACACCTGGTTGGGCGCTTTGCTGTTAGCGATTTGGGTGTCACTCATCGTGCAATTCAGAGGACCAATACCCGAGGATCAGTCTTCATCGTAAGGTTGCCAATCGTCTTGACCTTCTTCACGGAACCACCAGTAGCCGTCCTCGTCTTCGAACCATTCGACGCCGTTTTCATCGATTGAATAGCCCTCAACTTCTTCTTCCTCTTCCTCAGCGTTTGGATCAACCATGCCGGATTCTTGTGAAATCTGTTGTTTTAAGCGGTCCAACTCTTCATCCGCATCTGCAAAGACACGGTTTTCAGTGATGATTTCCGCTTGGTGATCACCCTGGCGGATGGCATCGTCTGATTCTGCGATGAAATCATCGCTCATTCTTGCTTTGAATTCTTCAAACTCATCGCGGCCATAGCTGCCAAGGAATTCATCGCCTTTGGATTGCATCAAGTCGTCGAGGTTTGCCCTCTTTTCCCGCTTCAATTCAGGAGCATCTGGCACGGTCCCAGCGTAGAAGGAATCTTCATCGTCAGACAATTTGGCAAAAGAACGGCCCTCAGGATCGACTTCCTCAATCGCTTCGAGAATGAGGTCGTGCTCCTCTTCATCGAGGTTTTCTTCCTCGTATTGTTCCCCTACCATCTTGACGAGTTTGTTGAGGTTCTTGGCCAGTTTCCGATCGTCGTCTTCAAACTCGTTGACCAACTTGTCAACCTGCTTTAGGAGACGCTCGTACGGCGTACCGGTGATGGCGCCGAGAAACCGCCCAAAGCCGCCTTTCTTCTTCGCCATGGTGAAAGCAACGGACCGACCCTTTTGAAAGATTCTTCGGCTACATGGATTTCCGCACAGTTCATTCAAGAGGTAGGGCTGGGGTTGTCGAGGACGATGGTTGAAGCGTGGCTTGTCGAGTTGATGACCACCTACAATGAGGAGTCCTATCGAAGTCGAGAGGCGTACACTGCTCAGATTCACCTGCCCGGTAGCGTGTTTGAAAATTTAGTTTGGTGGTCGCTTCAAGCCCTGCCTGACGAAATCCTTGTTGGTCTTGACATCGATGCGGATGCACCTCACATCGAAGAGGTTGATGAGCGGTTTAGGGCCGAAGAGTCAACCTTCAATCTGTTTCAAGGCCAAGGCTACCGCATTAAGGAGGCTCATATCGTCAACCGCGGCGACTCATATTCAGTGCACCATCTCCCCGAAGATTGGACTGACGACATGTTTTCCAGTTCCCGAGGCTCACGCGCTGGGCGGTTCACGCACTGGCTCCACACGCACCCGAATGCGCCAGCAATACCAAGCGGGGCGGACGCTGACGCGGCCCAAGAAACGGCTGGTGTCGACATGATTCTTGGTTTGCGCTTTTCACCTGAAGGCCCACTTCCATGGTTCGACGATGTAGAAGGCCAGCGCAGAAGGGTTGGCAAAGAAGCGGTGGCTCAGCCAAGCAAAGCAAAACGAAGATCATTTTTCCAACGTCAACAACTTCCCGTGCTCGGTGTCGCTCCCAGCGGTCATAAAATCCATGAAATCCAATTGATTGCTTTCCATAAAAACGGGCTTGGTGTCAACGTGATTCTGGTTGATGAGGATGGCTATCCCTTTGGCTGGGAAGGCTTCAACGATCACGCAACGAGAGCGGCATGAAGCCCTTCAAGTCGGTCGGGGTTGACCCCGAGGTCGCCTTGGCCTAGACGGGATTGAGAGTGCAATTCAATTTGCGTCGTGACCTCATCAAGCGCTGTCAAACCAACCACAACATCGTCTGGGAACCGCCAGAACGAAGTCCGCTCAACAAAGTGAACATAGTGTGTACCATCTCCGGATTCATCGACCAACACATCGCCCTTGTTCGATGCAATATAAGCCTCTAAATCGATTTGAACCTCTTCGATTGGAGCGTTGACGGTGAGGCTGAGTTCTTCCATTCTGAAATCAGCATTGCCACCTAAATGAGCGCAATTCATGCTGGTGGATTCACAGGTTGGCATTTCATCAAACGGTTCATCACCAGCGCTTGTGAGGATCCACACTTGGCACAAGAGCCAAGGAGAAATCAAGGCACCAACGACGAGCAGGACATTCGATCGGGTCAACAGGTTGCGTTCAGAGCTCATGGCGTTCCCAACCTGATTGCGACCAAGCGTAAACCATCGGCTGCCCGGTGGGCACTTCCAGAGAAAGCACCTGTTCTTCGCTCAACCCTTCGATGTGCATGATGATGCTGCGCAGAGAATTGCCGTGAGCGGCAACAAAGAGGTTCTTGCCTTGCTCAAGAGCGGGAATCAGGGCGTCATTAAGGTAGGGAATGGTTCGCTCAGCCGTCAACTTAAGCGACTCACCTGATGGAGGCGGGACATCGAACGAACGACGCCAAATGTGCACTTGCTCATCTCCATACTTCGCACGAGTGTCGTCCTTGTTGAGGCCTTGCAAATCTCCATACATTCGTTCGTTAAGTTGCCAAGCGACATGGACTGGCAGTAACTCTGCAGAACCAGCATCGCCCCGAATTTGTGCCCAATCAATCATTCGAGCCTCGTTTTCCGAAACTGAGGATGTTCCTTCTTCCGGTTCTGGGTATTGGAACACTGGCGTTTTTCCGCCCTGGTGTTGGGCCAAGGCAAGCATGGCCGTCATCTGTGCGCGAATCAGCGTTGAGACGTGAACCTCATCCATGTCAAGGTGAGCAATTTTTTTGCCACCTTCAATCGCTTCTTGGATGCCGACGTTGGTGAGTGGTACATCCACCCAACCAGTGAACAACTTCGCAGCGTTCCACATCGATTGGCCGTGGCGCATTAAAATGAGCAGTGACATGAAGACTCCCTGTGCTGAGGGCAGCGCCGGTTCTCCATGAACATGGCGGCGTATTAACCAAGAAGATTAACCAAGAAAACCAACCAAATACATGGAAGAAGAGACCAAATGAAAAGAATTCCAAATTGGGCTGTAGTACGTTGTGAATATTTCTCAAACTCAAGCATGAGTTTTTCATCAATCTGCTCTTTTGCCCAATCTGCAAGTTTTTTGGTCATGCGTTCTGGAAACGACACCATTCGCTCGATAAACGAGAGAGCAACAATGGTTGCTGGGCGTTTACCCTTCGATTCTTCATTGTCCTCTACTTTTTTCTTAGCAATACCAATTGCAGCTCTTGTACCGAGTTTTACTGCCGTTTTTTTGACTGAACCCTTCCAATGAACAATCAACCTTAATCCGTCAAGTGCATTGCCTGAAATGCCTCTAATTTTCTTAATTTTTTCTTCTAGAGCATTCAGTTGTTGATAAATCGAATACGATCTTCGCCAATCAAAGGCCAGCCATATTGCAAACACAAACAAAGTAATTCCAAGATAAATAAAATCGACTTGAGAAATTGGATACGCCGACAAATCATAGTATCTTATGAGTACAAAAAGGAGAGGATATGGAATCAATCCCAGAATGAGTTCCTGCCTAATAAATGTCGAAAACCCTGGGATTTCTAATGCTTTTACTAATTGTGATCCTTCCCTAAATTTCCGCCCAAAAAGAGCGATGAATTGGCTTGCAGGCAGAGAGATGAAAATGACCCTAACAAAGAATGAAAGGAAAAAAAGAATTAGGGTGAGATCGAATAGAGTATATTGCATAATTACCACCAAATCAAAGTATCAAGAATATGGCTAAGGCTGTAGGGCAACGTGTACAAAACAAGCAATGGACCGAGTGTCATTAACAATACTCGAACGGAGTTTCCATATCTGAAGCCGATTTTTTCTTCGACCTTTTTTTGAACGATTTCATCTAACTTGTCCGATCCTTTTTGGCCCAATGCCTTCGTAGCAGATTTAGTTGCAATTCCGAGATTGATTGCTTTTGTTGTAATATTGGATCCGATTTCTTTCGCATTGTGGAGAATTGCTGCTTTGTCGAGCGTTTTCTTTCCTTCTTGATCCATCGCCCGCATAGCCATAAGTTCCATTTCTTCCTCTTCACGGTATTCGGGTATCTTCAATTGACTCAAATGAACTAACCCTTTCTTAGTGTTGGTCAGACCAGCCAAAGCTTTGTTTGCTATTCGAGGATCAGCATACCATTTGTCTAGTTGTTTGAGACTTTTTTTGATTTTAATGGATTGTCGCACATCAATCGTTAACCAAAGTAAGAAAACACAAAATAAAACGTACATTTGGACCTCTGTCCAACTTTTGATAGTAGGGCTGCCGAGAACCAATCTCAATACTGCTGCACAAATCATCGGAGCTAGGGCAAGTACAATTTCCGTCACAAGAAATTGCTCAATTCCCTTTATTGAGACTTCTTCTTTAAATTTTTTAGCTGTTTCCAGAGAAATCGGTTGTGGCTTAGTAAAAGGAACTGGAATCTTCCAAATCCACAAACGCTTGGGGGACCTGAATCTCTTGTAGATTCCTCGCAACGGCCTGATCACCAAAAAAAATCGAATGCAGAAACCTACTACCATCACCCACAAGTAAATTGTGAATGGATTTCCTAAATCAAACAGAGAAAGAAATTGAGTTCTTATTATCGACGAAAATCCTTCAATGGACACCAAATTAATCCCCTCCATTGCGATGGTAGGGGTTGGGTTGCTTCATCATTCCGATGTAGCAGTTGACAACATTGTGGAAAAACGATCTTCGAACGTATCCAATTTTTCACAAATAATACGTCCGTACTTTCGACCCATGCCATAAGATGCACCAGCCACCGAGCCAACTGCGACAGCATTCACAGTGAGACGCCCGAGGGTGAGGGCAGTTCCAAACAATAGAGGTATCATTTCTTGCCACCTCGAGTTTTCTTAGCTTTCGGTTCTTCGATGATCTTCACTTCTTGTATTAATCCTGTTGTCAGTCGATCTTGTTCGTTTGTGTAGCGGTGAAAGTAATGTCGCCAACTGCTTTCCATTACACCAGCTGCATACGCAACTGCACCAACTACCAATGTCGTTCTCATCATTAATCCTATCATGCTTTCACTTTCCTGTATTTTTTGCTTACCCGCAATACAAACCAAACATCGCTCCAAGTGGGGGACATACGCCCTCCCAGTGCATGAGCAACGCCGTTGCGTTGTCGGGAAATTGATTTCAATCGCTTTTGATCTGACTTTGAGAGGAATAACGCCTCCGATACCAACACAATAATTTGTTTGTTAGCAGATTTCTTGAATGAAATTGTTTCTGTCTTTTTCACTTGAAATTCTAATTCTGCCCAGGCATTCAACAGGCCATAGGAGGGATTGTTGGTGGCAAAGGCCTTGATGAGGCCGCTTTGTGCTCGAGGATTCGATTTTGAAATCTTTTTCAAAAGAAGGTGCATTGGGGTTTTCATTATTGTGAGAGAATGAAACATGTTCACTCCTCCTCTTTCGATTCTTTTCGTGCTTTAGGACTCACAGTTTTGACAACACCCTCTGCGACGGTGTTGACGACGTTGCCTGCGGTTTCGACTGTGATCTTGGTGACTTCACCCGTTGCGTTGATGGC
>Ga0228615_1001750_pt1 | contig 10721 bp, 8 predicted proteins | sample 16DmetaG_FD_190530 | JGI IMG/M metagenome (GOLD analysis project Ga0228615, IMG submission 190530) | Seawater microbial communities from Monterey Bay, California, United States - 16D | ecosystem: Environmental > Aquatic > Marine > Coastal | place: USA: California | collected 2016-10-17
CTCTTAAGGCTTCCACAAGGTTTTTTTGTTCATTTAAAAGAAGAACATCTTCCAATCCATTTTCTTCAGCATAACGATTTGCCATTAGTCGAAGTCCACTGTTGGTGGGAGATAAATTTGATAAATCCCCAGAAGTAATAGAGGCTTCTTTGTATAAATCTACCGCATAAGACCCTATTTGAACTCCAAATGAGGAACTCCTTTCTAGACTTATGATAAACTGGGTTTCACCCTTGCATTGTAGGAATTGTATGTGGAGCAGTCCATTTTCGGATATTTGCTCTGCTTTAACTAGTTTTTCGAACTCGTTCTGAAAGAATTCCATGGTGTACTGCATGGGGATAGCAAACCGATACCTCCGCAAACTAGCGATCATACGAAAGTAATGGCTTTCCCAAAAAAGGAATCTTCCATTGTACAGGCGAATGATTTCATGAATAGAAAACGCACTGTGCAAACTGTGAGTTAGTGCGGTGTCTGCCTCACCAAGTGTAGTAATGATGGTGCCGTTACAATTGTACATAGAACGGCCTTATCTCGATCCTAAAATTTGTTTCAAACTAGAAATGAGATTGTCCCATAGCATTTTGGATTCTTCCATCTCATCTTCCTCGGCAAAATCAGTGATAATTAAAGAAACATCATTGGTAAGGTCTTCAACTTGTATCTTAAACTCAAAATAATAGGGGTTGCCTTCTTCTTTGTCCTCAGCCCATTGGAAGCGAACGCGTTCGTTGTTTTTCTTTTGTAATAGGGTTGCATATTCTTCAGCATCGTCCCAAATAAAAGTAAAGGTTTCACCTCTAGAATTTACGTTGTCTGCAAACCATTCACCAAGTCCTGAGGGTGTTGAAAGGTATTGAAACAGCATTTGCTTCGAAGCATGAAAATCGTATTCTATGGAATAGCTTTTTTTGTCACTCATTTCTAAAAATTCAGAATCCCAATATATTGAAAAAAGTATAAGAAGTACATTTATTTTAAATTATTTTCAATCGGGTTGCTACAGGCAAATTATGTTTTTATATTTACCAACCGAAAAGGCGAGGTAGCTCAGCCGGTTAGAGCGTCGGATTCATAACCCGGAGGTCGGGAGTTCAAGTCTCCCTCTCGCTACACTAAGGTCTTCATTTGAAGGCCTTTTTTTTATTGGGCTTAGCCAATTATACAGGAAAAATAATACTAACCATCCTGACTATTAATAATCACTAAATATATAGAAACTGACACTAAATTGACAGTGAAATGACCAAAATCTGTCAGTAATTACTGTCAGTTTTCCCCAAAAAATCCAGAATAAAAATTCTAAAATCATACCCCCGCTCCTGTAAATAAAATTGGTTTTCTTTATAGGGAAGTTGGTGTGAAATGATAGTGTAATCTGAAGATTATTTATATTTAAAACATGAAAAAACTATACCTCCTATCAATATTAACCCTGACATCAATAGCATTAATCTACGGCTGCTCTACAGAAGAAGAGAACACTACCCCTCCTCCAAGTGTTGTAGCTACTCCAGAGCCTGAACCTCCAGCTCCCACTCAATATACCTTAACAGTAACGGCTGGAGAAGGAGGAAGTGTTACCACTGGAGGGACTTATGACGAGGGAACGGATGTTACTGTAACTGCAACACCTTCTGAGGGATATGAATTTGTAGGATGGGAAGGGAGAAGTGAGTCTTCATCCGAACTGACTATTTCTTTGAATTCAGATTTAACACTTGAAGCAGTTTTTGGTTTAATTTCCTATAATGTAATTGTTAACTCAAGTGAAGGCGGCACTGTTTCTTTTCAAGGAGGAGAATTAAACTATGGCGAAAACCTATCCCTTGTCGCCTCTCCTGAAGATGGATATTTTTTTCAAGGATGGGAGGGAGATATAATAAGTTATCAGGATAGTATTAGCTTAAGTATTGATAATAATAAGTCAATAACGGCAAAGTTTTTTCAAGCACAAAACTGTTTGCCTTCTACAAATAATATTGATGTGTTTAACCAGATTGAATTTTTAACTATTAATACATTAGGAAATAAAAATTATAACTGTCTTATTGTGAATTCTAACAATGGACATCCTGTCCTGGATGGTGAGAAATCTGCTAGATTTGAATTAAGGCCTGAATTAGGGGATTGTGGATATACTCCTAACGGATTTAATGATTGTGAAACAGATAGAAGTAGGCATGAGATTTATGAAGCTTGGATTCCAGAGTACAATAATATTATAGGGAAAAAAGTCATATATGAATGGAGCACATACATTCCAAGTACAGAATATTTTACTCCTAACCCCTCAGGTAATCCTTTAACTGTTTTGGGACAAGTTTTCAGTAAAAGTGAAGGGAATAATACAGTAAATGATGAGATTAATACTGAAAGCTGTGATGGTAAGGCACTTTTATATTTTGTTATGGAGGGAAACACATTAAAATACTTAACTCACAAGCCATTTACATGGATGCAAAATGATAGAGTACTTATAGATGAAAACCCTTTTGATAAATGGATGAATTTTAAAATTGAGATAAATGTCAGCACAGGCGATGACGGTTATATTAAGCTATTTGTTAATAATGAATTATTTAATGAAGATAACAGACAAACAATGTGTTCTACTGGAAATACAAGCTTAAACCTAAAATTAGGCATCTATAATTCATCCATACAAGACAAATCAATGCCATTTCTTAAACAAGTTGTTTATTATGATGGAGTAAAAAGAATAATATCCAACTAAAATTAAATCCGCTTTTATTTTAGAGCTGCTAGTGTGATATGATAGTATAACCTCACACCTCAAAACCTATAGCCTTTTGAAAGCATCCTCTAGGCCACTATAATGTAAATAAATCTGTAGTGAGTTAGGTGACCTTTAAATCATTGATTCTATTGGCTTTAACACTTGTTGCAGTACCAGCTTTTGTTAGGGGTTGAAAAGGACGCTGCGGGTGTAACCCTCTCCCTCTAAGTTTAATCAACTAAACTTGTATTCCAAATATCTTTTTTGCAAAGCCAATCCCCATTTTTTTGTTTTTCCCATATAACAATATACTTCCCATTGTCATTAACTTCTTCTGCTTCAATAGTCATCTTAATATCATAAAGACCTGTTTCATATGCATAAAGACCTTCTTGTATGACTTCTGTTGTTTGTAAACCTAATGTGCCATTTCCCATCTCTATTTCAGCCTTATACATATCCTCAATATTATCTCTTCCAACTACAAAGTCAGATTTTGGTGGTATCACAACAGCATCAAGAGTATGTAAAGAAGCTATCCCTTTAGCATCACCTTTATTATAATACTCTACCCATTTAGAGTTATTATCAATTATGATTGATTCCACATCTTCAGCTTCAACACAGCTAATAAAGACAAGTGTAAATAGTAAGAGCAGCTGTTTCATTATGTTAATTTTAAGATAGTTCAAGATATGAATTTTACAAATATTATAAATTCCAAATCTGACATCTAAAGAGGTTCTTATAATTTACGGGACCTGAGAGATTATTTTTGTTTTAACTAAATGATAAACAAAGGGTTATGATTTTATATTTTTGTTCTATTCTATTCAAATCCCTTGATTCTGTTAATAATCTTTATTGGGAAAATACAGGTGGTCAATTTGTAAGATGAGAATTAGATTAAGATGTTTCAACTTTACTTCATGGGAGTTCTATATGCCGTCCTTGGTATCCTCCATTTTACTAATATATACTTTTACAGACCTTTTATGCCAAAGTTGTTACCAGCAGATGATTTACTTATTTACCTCAGCGGTGTAGCTGAAATTTTCTTAGGCATAGGGATTCTCTATTTCCTCAAACCAGAACACTCGCTCTTTGGGGAATAATTGCCATGCTACTAGTCTTTTTAATTGTACATATCAATATGCTTTTCCCAGCAAATGGTCTTGGGATTTCTCCATGGATTCTCTGGCTAAGGTTACCTATTCAGTTTTTATTAATCTATTGGGCATATGTAAATATCCCCAAGCCAGTTTTATAGATAAAGCCAGTTTATAAGGCATTCCATGCCTGTAATAAATACAGCTTTTACTAATGCTGTAGTATTTAAGCTGTGTGGGGCTATCTCCTGTCTCTTCTCTTGAGCTAAATATCTCTTTTAATATTCTTCTCAGCTAGCTCAACTTTAAACCTAGGGTCCTTCTTGTGTCCTATGCTTGATCATCGAGCAGATGCATATACTTGTTGAGCACATTCTTTATAAATGATTCCTGATGAATACATGCTTGCTACTTTTCACTTAACTGGTCAATACGGTTATAAAAATCATTTTTCATCAAAGAAGTTTTGAAAGAGCAATCCGAAACCTAGGGTCAGTAACGCTCCAATTAGATTCAGCCATAAGAAACTAACCACATCTAAAAAGAAAAGGATAAGAATCAGTAATTCCGAGAGTACTGCAGCCCAAAAAACCGCCTTCCCTTTGATGTATTTTATAAAAATGGCAACTAAAAAAATTCCTAGAATCGTCCCGTAGAAGACAGACCCGATAATATTGACTAATTGAATAAGATTTTCAAACAAATTGCCTACACTGGCAAAGAGTATTGCGACTAATCCCCAAGCTAAAGTAAAGCCCTTTGAAGCTTTGACGAAGTGAGCAGCCGATTTTTCACCCACATTTCTTTGGTAAAGATCTACAGTGGTCGTAGCGGCTAAAGCGTTGAGTTCAGAAGCTGTCGAGCTCATTGCCGCAGAAAAAATAACGGCGATCAATAAACCAATTAATCCTGAGGGGAGGTAACCTAAAATGAAAGAAATAAAAACATAATCTTTATCGTTGGTTTCTTGTTCAGGAGCCACTTGGTTTATCAAAGTACGCGCTTGTTCCCGCTGGTCGAGTTCTTGCTGGCTTAAGTTAAAAATCTCTTGCTTGGAAGCGGATGATAACAAGGCCTTTTTTAGTTCATTTTGGGTATTTAGATTTTCACTTTCCAAGCGTGAAAACGCTAGGGCTTGATCAGAATTTTTTACTACTGCAACAGCTTTAGGATTAAAATTTAGTGGAGCAGCTTCAAATTGGTAAAAAACAAATACCATAACGCCTACCAAAAGAATAAAAAACTGCATAGGGACTTTTAAGATGCCATTCATAAGGAGTCCCATTTGACTTTCTTTTAACGATCGTCCAGAGAGATAACGCTGTACCTGAGATTGGTCGGTTCCAAAATAAGAAAGTGCTAAAAATAATCCTCCGGTTAAGCCACTCCAAAAGGTATAACGGCTGTTTAAGTCTAAACTGAAATCTAAAACATTCAGCTTTCCCGCATTGCCCGCAATATGAAGCGCCTGAGAAAAGGAAAGACCTTCGGGAAAACGTTGGAGAATAAAACCAAAGGCGATAAACATACCTAGAAAAATGACAAATATTTGTTGTTTTTGCGTCACATTAACCGCTTTAGTTCCCCCTATAAGGGTGTAGGTAATCACTAAAGCACCTACTAAGAATACCATGACTTTTAAATCCCATCCCAAAACCACACTTAAAATGATAGCAGGAGCGTAAATAGTAATTCCTGCAGCAAGTCCTCTTTGTACAAGAAATAAAATAGCTGTCAGTTTACGTACCTCTAGATTAAAACGCTCTTCCAGAAACTCATAGGCGGTATATACTTTTAAACGGTGATAGACTGGAAGGAAAAACAGGCAAATGATTAGCATAGCAAAGGGCAGACCAAAGTAAAACTGAACAAATCCCATCCCGTCGTGAAAGGCTTGCCCCGGTGTAGAAAGAAAAGTAATGGCACTAGCTTGTGTTGCCATTACCGATAATCCCACTGTCCACCAACGAGCCTCATTACCCCCCTTTAAATATTCTTGTATATTTTTATGACTATTGTTTTTCCAAATACCGTATAATACAATAAACGTCAAGGTACTTATTAGGATGATCCAATCGAGTATTTCCATTATTGAAAAGTTATCATAAAGAGATAAAACCCAAACCAGTAGAGTAGGTTAAATCCAATCAGTAAATAATATGCCTTAGTTTTCATTTTCCGTAAGAAATTAGGTTTGCAAACAAACGATAGGCTCCAGGAACACCAGCAGGAAGCTCACGAAAGAAACTCAAGCCAGTAAAGATAAACTTCCCTTTTCCATAATCTGTTACGAGGAGGCTTCCCATTTTGGAAGTTTCTCCACTGTCATTCATAGAAAATAAGGCTTCGTAACTATCATCCCAACGGTTGGCAAAATAAAGTCCCCGTTCTTGAACCCAGCCATCAAAATCAGAAGGTTGAATATGGTTTGGATGATGTAAAATGGGGTGATCTTTTTTTAAAATACGAACTTGGGCAGTTTCATCTGAGACGCGATCTCTGGAGAGAGACAGGGGGTAGGGAGCTACTATAGAACTGTCTAATCCGCGACTGGTGTTGTATTGGACGATAAGTGTTCCTCCTTCATCAACATAATCCCAAAGAATTTGATTTTTATAAGCAAGAGCTTTGTGAACATTAAAGGCTCGTATTCCAATAATTACAGTAGGGAAGGGGAGTAAGTCTTCCAAACGAAACACTTCTGCATCAAATGTTGTGGCTTTGATCCCTACATTAGCGAGACTTTCCACAACCTTATCTCCTGCACCATTAATATAGGCGATTTCTTTTACTGTTGTTTTTAAGTCAATCTTAGATGCAACTGACTTGTTTGGGCTGAGCAAAAATTGTTTTTCAATATGAGGATAATCTATTTCTTTTAAATACATCTGATAGTTTGTATCCCCTTCCGTGACTATGGAACTAAAACTTGCCTTGGAACTCCCTTTAGGAGGACGAACCTCAAAGACAAATTCTTTAGAAGCTCCTGCTTGTTCTATATTCACTTGCTGAACATCTGGTTGCACCTCCCATGATGAAGGGGTTTTTAATTGAACCGTTCCTTTAAAGTTGCCAGCATGAGCCTTTACCTGAACCCTGACCTTCTTGGGTTGTTGATTTTGAAACAAAATTACTTTTTCAACTAGCTGACTAGTAGCCCTGGGAAGCAGTTGAAAATTTTGGATAACTTCTCCTGCAACGCGGTCTGTATAACGGTATTTTAAAGAGGTCTGAAAAGGGATTTTAATATCGTTAATCGAAATGTAAAACCTTACTTCGAAAGGGTTCGGGGTTTCAGCCAATCCCTTTAGATTTTCTTCTTCAACTTTATAATTTCCTAGATCTCCCTCTTGCAAAAGCCAATAGGGGGTTGTTACTTTATTTTCTAATCTAAGTTTCATTTTACGTTCCCAAAGTTGATTTTCATTTAGCGATTCATTTACCTCTAAATTTACAATCCCTTCAATTTTTTCGAGACGCAAGGGAGTAGGACTGGGATTAATAAATTTGAGTTCTACGGGTAAGGCCGTTTGGGCAACCCCCACTTCGTTACTGGTATTAAATTGAATGCGAAGTCCCAAACAATTTTTAATTAGATTTACTACTTCTTTTTGTTTTATAGTTTTCCAGTGTAGGTCATCTAATGTTCCAATTTCTTTATACAGTTTTGTCAGTGCATTTACACTCTTATAGGGATGTTCTAAATCAAAGTTGGCAATGATTTGATCTACAATCATTTTAATTTTTTTCCCACCCTTTATTCGATTCCAACTGGTATCAATCCCTTGGAAGGGGTCGGATTGGGTGGGTTTACTCCCATTAATCCATTCCAAGTACTCCGTTTGATTTCCCAGTCTTGGGGCACTTCCAAAACCTTGCGATTTGTGTTGACTTCTACTTTTTGCCGCCACTTCTTCGTTAGTTCTTCCTAAAAGCAGGTCCACGGGATTACTTTCAATGGGGATCATATTACTTTTATCCGCTTTTTTAAATTGTTCTCTTCCTCCGTATGCCCACCAGGAGGTGTTGTAAAATTGTCGTTCGGCCTGCCAAAGCTTCACTCGATCTAATTGTTCTGGAAAGGCGTTTGGGTCATTGGACAAATGAAATGCTTGTTCACTTAACATTGCAGAGCTGGTATGATGTCCGTGTGTTGTTCCTGGAGTTCTGTGATTAAACCGATGAATGATCAGGTCTGGCTTGAATTTGCGAATGCGAAAAACGACTTGTCCTAAAATTTCATTATTGTTCCAGATTCTAAGTGTTTCATCCGGATGTTTTGAAAAGCCAAAGTCGTTGGCAGTAGTAAAATACTGTTGTCCACCGTCAATTTTTCTTGCTTCTAAAAGTTCTTGAGTTCGAATCAAGCCTAAACTTTCTCGCAGATCAGTTCCTATAAGGTTTTGCCCTCCGTCTCCTCTAGTCATCGATAAATAAGCAGTACGTGCATTATAATGATTCGAAAACAGCGAAATCAGTCGCGTGTTTTCATCATCTGGATGCGCAGCAACATAGAGTACAGAAGCTAAAGTATTGAGTTTCTTGATTTCCTTGTAAATGCTCGCCCCTTCTTGACAAAAGAGGTTTTGAACAAAAAAGAGCAATGTAAAGACATAAACCTTTCTCATATCATATTAATTTAATCCTAAAGAATCCCTGAAACGTTCGTCCCCTAGTTTGTTCAGTTTCCAATAGGGAAGTTTTACCGTTTTATTGATTTTAGCTTGGGTAACCTGATCAGGCTCTTTGAGGTCGTGTTCCTCCCAGCCTAAAATTTTAAAGGGGAAAGTCCTTTCAAATGAAATAGACACTTTTCTGTTTAATTCTGGATAGATGACGTGATACACATTATGAGCTTGCTTTTGTTCCATAGATGCTATGGCCGAATACAATTTTATCGGTTGATGCTTTAATCTTAAAAATTCAAAAGCTGGGAGTAGGTCTAGAGTTCCAAGAGGGAGAAGTTGGGGTTGTGTCCGGATCCACACCCAAAGTTCTTCTTCTGAGAGGGCATCTTTAAAATTAAGGTCTTGATCGGCTTCACCTTCAAAATAAGAATGGCTTTTTATTTCCAATCCTTTTCTCCTGTTGAGTTGAAGATAAGCTTGACCGCACCATTCCTGTATAGAAGTGGTTGTTTTGACCAAGGGTCTGCTTTGTCCTAAACGTGAAAAGACACTCGTCATAATAGAGTAGGGATAGATGCCTGTTAGGAAGTTTTTGGTACGATTTAATTTTAAAACCATTTGAGAGGCTTCTGATTTTATATCTGCTTTGACCTGAGTTTCCTTTAGAAAGTCCTCGGTAACATAAATCAATATTGCATTTCCCGCTCTTGGAGCTTCATATCGAGATTGATTTAGGGTATAGCTACTAATTTCTGCCGTTCCATCAAACCAATAGTTTTTAAACTCTTGTGAAAGCGGAATCGATTTTGAGGGTGTAGGTAAATCAGATGTGTTTGAGTTTGAACATCCATAAGTCAGGGCTAAAAGAATAAGGGTAATTTTTTTCACAGAGTTATTTTAAGAAATAAGACCATCTCAAAAGCATTGATGAACTGTTGGCATATTTGTTTTGACCCTAAGATATTGGGATTTTAGAAAAACCACTAATTTTTAACTGTAATTTCTTTGATTTTTTTCAAGACTTGAGGTACTGGGAGACCAATAATATTAGAATAACTTCCTTTTATAAAGGTTACGTTGCGGATGCCAAAATCGTCTTGAATTCCATAGGCTCCTGCTTTATCCATTGGAGAGCCAGATTGCACATAGGCTTCGATTTCATCCTCGGAAAGTGGCGCAAAAGAAACTTTGGAAACTTCGTAGAGGCTTTCCCATTTTTCTTTTTGTAAAAAGCCAACTGCGGTGATAACCTCATGAGAAGAAGCTGAAAGTGCATTCAATATTTTTTTTGCTTGATCAGGATTTTGTGGTTTTCCCAAAGCTTTTTGATCATGCCAAACCACTGTGTCCGCAGTTATGATCAATTGATTGTCAGCAACGTCGTTTAAAAAGGGTAATGCTTTTTGGCGAACAATATGCTGGGCAATTTGGACGCCATTAAGTTCGGGAGGAAAATCTTCTTCTACAGGAATTACTTTGACTTGAAATGAAAGCCCCATTTCTCTAAAAAATGCCTGCCTCCTGGGAGAGCCTGATGCTAAAATTATTTCAAATTGTGAGGTGTCCATAATTTTAATCCTTAGCGGAACCCAATCCCGTATTCCACTTTCCTTGAACTCTAAGGACTTGCTCGATGATCTCCCTTACACAACCTTGACCTCCTTTTTTATGAGAGACATAATCTACCATGGTTTTAACATCAGAAACTGCATCGGAAGGGCAACAGCTCAATCCTACTTTTTCCATTACGGGAATGTCCGGAATGTCATCGCCCACATAAAGTATTTCTTGTGGATTCAAAGCATAATTGTCCATCAAATCCTGATAGGCATCCATTTTGTGATGGGCACCAAGATAAATATCATAAATACCTAGGGCTTTAAACCGCTTGCGAATGCCTTCATTGGTTCCTCCCGAAATGATTACGATTTTATAACCTTCCATTAATGCACATTTTATGGCGTAGCCATCTTTAGTGTCTACTGCTCGGTACATTTCCCCTTGGGTGGTTACGAGAATTTTTCCATCGGTTAATACCCCATCAACGTCAAAGATAAAGGTCTTGATTTGAGGTAATATAGCTTTGTAATTAGTATTGGTCATTGCTGTTGAATTGCTGAAGTTAATACTTGATAAATTTCTTTGAGTTTAGGGTTGTGTATGGATTTGAGGTGTTTTGTGATCGTTTCTTGATCGTACCGAACCGCAGGTCCTGTTTGGGCGGCTTTCGGACTGAGCGTT
>Ga0228615_1001752_pt1 | contig 10710 bp, 7 predicted proteins | sample 16DmetaG_FD_190530 | JGI IMG/M metagenome (GOLD analysis project Ga0228615, IMG submission 190530) | Seawater microbial communities from Monterey Bay, California, United States - 16D | ecosystem: Environmental > Aquatic > Marine > Coastal | place: USA: California | collected 2016-10-17
TTTTCGAAAAACCCATTGCAACCAACGGCAAGCCACTCACCGTCCGCATGGAGCACAATCTCCACGATGACTATCTCGTCGGACGTTTCGCCCTCGATCTCTCCGCCACCGCTCCGTCCATTCCGAAAGGCAAAGAACCCGGCAAATTCACACCCCGCACTGGAAAGCTCATGGTGATGAAGGAACTGGCTAAGCCGCGCACCACTTATCTCCTCACTCGCGGTGACTTCACCCGACCCAATAAAGACCTCGGAGAACTCACGCCCGGGATTCTCTCCAAAGTCAAACCCGCTCTTCCCAATCCCACCTCGCGCCGCAATCGTCTCGACCTCGCTAAGTGGCTCGTCGATCCCGCCAACCCACTCACACCCCGTGTCACTGTCAACCGAACCTGGATGCGCTACTTCGGGCGTGGTCTCGTCGAGACCGAAGAAGATTTTGGCACCCAGGGTTCACCTCCCACTCATCCTGAACTCCTCGATTATCTTGGCCGCTGTTTCATCGAGGACGGTTGGTCCATGAAAAAAATGCACCGCCTCATCGTTACCAGCGAAGCCTATCGTCGCTCTTCAAAAGCCCGTCCAGACCTCGCTGATCTCGATCCGCGCAATCTCCACCTCGCCCGCCAAAGCCGCCTTCGCCTCGATGCCGAAATCATCCGCGACGCCGCTCTCAGCGCGAGCGGGCTTTTCGCCCCAATCATCGGCGGACCCGGCGTCTACCCGCCCCAACCCGATGGCATTTACGCCTTCACCCAAAGCCGCAAAGGTTGGCGCACCAGCACCGGCCCCGATCGCTACCGCCGTGGGATGTACACCTTCTTTTATCGCAGCGCTCCTTACCCGCTTCTCTCCACCTTTGACGCACCGGACTTCCAAACCGTCTGCACCCACCGGGTCCGTTCCAACACCCCGCTGCAAGCGCTCACCATCGCAAACGATCCCGCCTTCCTCGAAATCGCCCAAGGTCTCGCCGCCCGTCTTCTTCGCGACAAACCCGACGGACTCGAAACGCTCATTCACTACGCTTTCCAACTCACTCTCTGCCGCGAGCCAGGCCGCGAAGAACTCTCCATCCTTAAAAAATACGTTCACCAACAGATCAACGATTTCGCCAAGGACAAGGAAGCCACCCAAGCACTCCTTTCCAGCGATCTCCTCTCTTCCGAAACTCCGTCAGCCGAAGCCGCCGCCCTCGTTGGCCTCGCCCGTGCGCTCTTAAACACCGATAACTTCATCACCCGCGAGTAACTCATGAATGACTTCGAAACCCGCTGGCTCGCCGAGCGCACCCGCCGCCATTTCTTTCGCGACTGTGGAGTCGGCCTCGGCTCCATCGCCATCAATTCCATGATGGGACAACTACAAGCCGGGCAACTCCCCGTCATCGATCCGGCCAATCCGATGGGCTCCCGCAAGCCACCTCTTCCAGCGAAGGCCAAGAACGTCATCTTCCTCCACATGGCCGGCGCGCCGAGCCAACTCGAACTCTTCGAAGATAAACCCAAACTCCGTGAATACCACGGCAAGGTTCCCCCCAAAAGCCTCATGGAGGGCAAGCGCTTCGCCTTTCTCAAGGGTAACGAAACCCTCCTCGGCAACCAACGCGAGTTCGGCCGCTACGGAGAATGCGGCATGTCGCTGAGCGAACTTTTACCACACCACCGCAAAATCGTCGACGAAGTTGTCTGGCTTCGCGGCATGACCACCGACGTCTTCAACCACGGCCCGGCCAAGCTCTTCATGAACACCGGCTTCCAGGCCCCGGGGCGACCCAGCATGGGCTCGTGGATCACCTACGGACTCGGCAGCGAATCAGAAAACCTCCCCGGCTTCGTTGTTCTGCAAAGCGGACCACGTGGACCGCGCGCCGGGAATTCCCTCTGGGCCAGCGGCTTCCTTCCGACCTCATTTCAAGGCGTACCCTTTAGAGGAAAAGGCGATGCCATCCTCCACCTTCGCAGCCCAAAAGGCATCACCCGCAAACGCGAGCGCAGCTTCTACGATACCGTCGGTGCACTCAATCGCGAGCGTCTCAAAGAAACTGGTGACCCCGAAATCCTCACCCGCCTAAACGCCTACGAAATGGCCTACCGCATGCAGACCAGCGCGCCCGAATTGATGGACTTCAAGGGCGAATCCAAAAGCACTCTCGATAGCTACGGCGTGAAACCGGGTGAATCATCTTTCGCTTCCAACTGCCTCCTCGCCCGCCGTCTCGTCGAACGCGGCTCCCGCTTCGTGCAACTCTATCACACCAACTGGGACAGCCACGGTGGCCCCGGTGAAAACCTCAACAAAGACTTTGAGAAAGTCTGCAAAGACGTCGACCAAGCCAGCGCCGCCCTCGTCCTCGATCTCAAGGAACGCGGAATGTTAGAAGACACCCTCGTCATCTGGGGCGGTGAATTTGGGCGAACTCCGATGGGCGAAAACCGTAAGACGGTCGGCCGCGATCACCACATCGAAGCCTTCACCATGTGGATGGCCGGAGCCGGATTAAAGAGCGGTTATATCCACGGCCAAAGCGACGAACTTGGCTTCGGCGTAGTCGATGGCAAAGTCCACGTCCACGACCTCCACGCGACCCTCCTTCATCTCCTTGGCTTCGACCACGAACAACTCACCTACCGCTTCCAGGGCCGAGACTTTCGCCTCACCGACGTCCACGGAAAAATCGTGAAGGAAATCTTAGCGTAGCCAAGAGCACTATCAACCCCCTTTCTCCCCCATGTATTCCGCCAAACCCGGGTTTCCGAGACCTTTCCTCCAAAAGCAAATTCCTAGCATTCACCTTATAACCAGAAAGCCACTCAACATGAAAACTCCTTTCCTTGGTGCCGCCATACTTGCCCTGTCCAGTGTGACATGGGCCGAACCCACCTCGACCTTGCCCGAAGAAAAAGCGACGGACTACATGAGCAAAGTTCGCTCATGCCTAGACAATCTGCTTGAGCACGGCACGGATCACTATGGTCCCGTGCACACGTCTATGCTGATGAGCATCATGGACACGCGCACGAATGAGTCGCCGCGTGAGCCGGAAGAATTGGATGGCTTGATTCGTAGTGAAGGGCGTTTGCATCGACTTAATTATCGCGGTGCGGATTTGTGGGACGATCAGCCGTTGATTCGTACTTTGTATACGATGACGGATGTGACTGACGATGCGCGGTATGCGGATGCGGCTGCGGCGTATATTCAAGATTACTTCACCTACGCGAAAAAAGAAAATGGTCTGTTGTCTTGGGGGTCGCACATTTATTATGACGCCTACGCCGACCAACCTGCTGGCGACCAAAACGGCAAAGGTCCTCATGAAACCCTCGTGCTTTGTCCCGATTGGGAGCGCATGTGGGCCGTGGCGCCGAAGCGGGTACAGCGACAAATTGAACTGACGTGGGAATGGCATGTGGTGGACAAAAAGACGGGGTTGCACAATCGTCATGACGACAAACGCAAGGGCTGCGACTTCGCTTTTAGTGGCGGAGAGTTTGGCAATGCTTTTGCCTTTCTTTATACCAAGACTGGGAAGGATAAGCACCGCGACTGGAGTCGACTGATCTTTAATCGACATTGGGACGCGCGTAATACGGACACCAACCTGAGTCCTGATGCTCCCAGCACGGGCGAACGTTACGATGCACACCATAGTTTCTCGACGCTCTCGGGACCACATGCGGCGTTGTTGCTGCAAGCCTATGTCACCACGGGCGATGCATGGTATCGCGACATGGCCTTGGCGCATATTCGTGCCTGGGGGAAACATGCCTGGGACGCGGAAGCGCAGCTATATCACGGGATGTTGAAGCTGGATGGCACGCCCATCCCGGCAATGAAGCGGGACGATGCGAGCTACGATGTATGGAAACCCACGGGCCATGCGGACACGTGGCGCGCCACGATGTTCTCCTATGAATTCACTCTCTACGCCGCGCAAACGGCGGTGTATGCGCATCAGCTTACTGGCGACACGGATGCTTTGAAAACGGCGAAGCAATGGGCCACGCACATTCGCTCCGAGTTGCCGGTTTCCAACGGTCGCCGTTGGAAGAAAGAGATTTTGGAAACCTTGCCTGATGCTGCCGAAACGGGTGGAGGCTATGCCGAGAACTACGGTCGCGCGATCTCATTTTTCTTGAAACTGTATCGCGTGACGGGAAATCAGGAAGACTTCGACACGGCGATGTCCATCGCGGATGAAGCAGTGGAAAAGCTCTACTCTAATGGGTGGTTCAAAGGCCATCCTGCGAAGCCGTATTACATGTCCACCGATGGTGTTGCATACTTGCTTTATGCACTGACCGAACTTGCGGCCTACCCCGAAGCATTTCCACCGAATTTATAGGTGACCTTAACCGTTTTCTTGGATGTGGAAAATGAAATCGGCATTGGCGCGCGATGGACTTTGGACACCATCGCTTGGGATTTCCCGTATTGGCTGATCTTTCTTGTGTGGGCACTAACTTTCGCGAAACTCAACGGTCTGAAGCGATTGGCTCTCAGGCAAATTTTCGTTGCTACGACTGGTCTGGGAGTCGCCCTCGGTTTGGTCGCATCACCAGCATCTTTGCCACTCGTAGTTCTACTTAACCTGATGACGGTTGCTTGGTTTGTCATTGTTATCTACGTTGGGTTATAAAAATTAGTGCGGACGCCGTGGCTCGACGGACTACCCCCCTCTCTCCCCCATGTATTCCGCCAAACCCGGGTTTCCGCGACCTTTCCTCCAAAAGAAAATTCCTAGCAGTGGCTTCGGCGTAGTCGATGGAAAAGTCTACGTCCACGACCTCCACGCGACTCTCCTCCATCTCCTTGGCTTCGACCACGAACAACTCACCTACCGCTTCCAGGGCCAAGACTTTCGACTCACCGACGTTCATGGAAAAATCGTTCAGGAGATTCTGGCGTAGGTGAAATCATCAGATTTTGGAGCTTGACCATTTGCACTCTGGGAACTTGTTTTTTTGATGGAAATCTCAAATCTTCGTAAAATTGCACCCGTTTTAGCCGGGCTGGCTACCGCAGAAATTGCCGGAGCTGAGACAGTGACTCTTTTAGAGTCCTTCGAAAAAAATGTCGGTAATGTCTTCCACTATGCTGCGGAAGGTGATCGGCGGATCACGGCCATTACGCAGTCTGACACCAACGATTACGATCAAATCACCGAGGGCAATAAAGCACTGAAAGTGAGTTTCGAGAACCTAACCGGTTGGAAACAAGACTTCAGCGTTCTACTCTCACCAGAATCGACGGCGATCCTCCAGGGCATCGTTGAAGAATTGGAAGAATCCCCGGAAGTAGGTCGCTACTACTTGCTCTACGATATCACCTGGGACAAGTTGGAATCCGATGCCGCCTGGTCGAACAGCCCACTAAATTTTGGCGGGCATGATACCGGCGTCCAAGTCGAATGGGCAGGGGGAAATCAAGCGGTAACACTAACTTACGATCTCGGCTCCGGATTGCCGGGAGGGTTCCTACTGGCTCTTGAAGGCGACAACAACGATCAAACCTTTATGCGGTTCATCTTTAATGGAAACTCGACTCTTCCAATGGATGTTTATGTCGACAACATTCGTCTTCTGGACACAAAACCTGAGGGCGGGGTGACTGAAGTCACCGTGCTCGATTCGTTTGAAGAGAATCTTGATTCGCTGTTGCCGGCAGGAGCACGGGTTATTACAGATCCCACAATCAATGCGAATCAGCTGTTTGTCACCGAGGGTGAAAAGAGCGCGAAGTTTGTTCTTCAGGACAACCCTGGCGGATACCAGCAGGACTTCACATTAGACTTGGCGCTATACTCGGAATTAGAGGAGGTCCTACTGCTGCCACAAGAGAAGCGGCTACAATATTCCCTCGCATGGGACTGGATTGTAGAGGCGGGAAATTCGACAGTGAATTGGTTTCAAGAAACACTCAATCCAGGTGGGCCAGGAATGCAAATGACCGAGGCTTGGGCCAGTGATGGGAATATTCGAACCCGCGTCATTAATCTTGGAACGGTCGAATGGGATTTCCCTCCGTCAATCACGGTCATTCATAACAGTAGCCAGCCTTGGGGAACACCGCTGAATCTCTATCTTGATAACTTGAGACTCATCAATACTGGAGGCGCGAACGTTCCAGAGGACTTGGAGATCTTCTCGATCGAACACAATGCCGATAATACGGTCACCTTATCATGGGAGTCCGTTGAGAGTGGTCGCTACGCCTTGGATTCTTCGGTTGATTTGGAAGAGTGGGAGGAAATTGAGGATGATATCACTTCAGAAGGAGAAACAACGACCTTCACCACCTCACCAAGTGAAGCTGTAAAGACTTTCTACCGGGTGCACCAACTGATAAACTAGGATTCTGCGATCATCCTCGCTAGCAACAGCAACATGATTAGAGGAGTAAGAGCAAGTTTCAGGATGCCTTGAAAGTTGATTGCCTAGGAATTGGAATTCAAGCGGAATGAAAACCATAATTAAATGGATGCTATTTGTTGGCCTTACCTTCGTGACGGCTTCTTGGCCGTCGTTCGGCAAGCCCAACGTGTTGTTCATCGCGGTTGACGACTTGCGTGACTGGGTTGGGCACTTGGATGGCCATCCGAATGCGAAGACTCCCCATATTGACCGACTGGCCAAGAGTGGGGTTTCTTTTAGCCACGCCCACTGCTCGGCACCGCTTTGCAATCCTTCCCGCATAAGCCTGCTAACAGGGATCGCTCCTTACCATTCCGGGGTATATGGAAATGGAGAGAAGCTTCGGAGTAAACTGCCCCAGGCAGTCACCTTGATGCAGTATTTCAAGGAATCCGGCTACATGGTAAAGGGTGCCGGGAAGATTTTCCATGGAACTTCCGCCTATGACCAAGATTCCTGGGATGCTTATTTCAAGCCACCTCCTTCCAAGCGACCTTCTGCCAAACGCGTGAATGGTTTGACGAACTCCACTTGGGCGCCATGGGGCCCTCTTGATTGCGATGACGAGGATATGTTTGATGGTAAGACGGCCAATTGGATCATTTCCGAATTGCAGAAGCCTCAGGAGAAGCCCTTCTTTCTCGCTTATGGTCTGACCAAGCCGCATCTGACCTGGCAGGTCCCTCAGAAGTATTTCGATCTACACCCGTTGGCAGGCATTGAACTGCCTCCGGTAAAGGAAAGCGATTTGGATGACCTTCCAGCTTTTGGTAGGAAACTGGCACGGGAAGTTTACGATCCCTCTGGTGAAACAAACTTTTCCGTCAAGCCGGATGGGGATCATGCAAACGTGACTGTGCACAACCAATGGCACAAAGCGGTCCAGGCCTACCTTGCTACGATCAGCTTTGCCGATGCCCAGATAGGCCGGGTGCTCGACGCACTGGATCGCAGCGGACATGCCGACAATACCGTTGTCATTTTATGGGGAGATCACGGTTGGCATTTGGGCGAGAAGGAGCATTGGCGTAAGCATGCCTTGTGGGACGTCTCCACGCGGACGCCCCTTATCTTTTCAGCGCCACGAGGCGTGGCGAAAGATAAAATCTGCCAGCGTCCGGTCAGTTTGATCGATATTTACCCTACGCTCATCGACCTTTGCGGTCTGCCAAAGCGGAGAGGCCTAGACGGTCAAAGTCTAAAGTCTCTTTTAAAGAATCCAGAAAGGAAATGGGATCGTCCGGTAGTAATCACCTACGGATTGAACAATCATGCCATCCAAACCGAACGCTGGCGCTTCATCCGTTATCGCGACGGAGGTCAGGAACTCTATGATCACGAACGCGATCCGAATGAATGGACAAACCTCGCCTCCATAACCAAATACTCGCCACAAAAAACGAAACTTGCCAAGTGGTTGCCATCAACAAATGCCGACCCCAAAAACTAGAGAAGATGCACCTCTCTTTCTCCCCGCCTTCGCTGCATTCCAAAAAGGCGAGATCAAGGCCCTACCGCCAGAAGTGAATTCCTAGCAACCATTCTACAGAAACCCATGAAGACCCTTTGTTACCTTCCGGTGCTTGCTGGCCTTGTATCGATGTCGTCGGTGGCATCGGCTCAAACCGTCGGCGCCTACTGGACCTTCCAACTGGAGCAGAACACCAGCATAAGTGCCACTTATGATGAGGGGGTATCCTTTTCGTCCTTGAGTGGCGTGGCACCAGTCTTCTCCAGAACGGGTAGTGCCTTCACGAACTTTGCCAATTTCTTCGCTGACTTCGTCGCCTTCGACGATACAACCTGGGATCCCGGGCGCTGCGCCACGTGGAATGCCAGCCCGGAAGGTGGATCGAAAGGAAACAGTTTTCAGATCACCTTCGACTCTACCGGTGCGGAGGATTTTCAGCTCCGGTTTAAGTATCGGAACAACGGGACGCAGTCGGGTGGAGTGCCTATCGTGGCCTTCTCGGCCTTCGATTACAGTCTAGGGGCGAGTTTCCAGCCAGTGCCGGGAATCGATCTGACATTGACCAACGATCAGAATTACAACAACGAGTGGAGTGCTGACCTGTCGGCCCTCTCTGCGATTGAGAATTCCGGAATGGTGACGTTGAGATGGTCGCTGCCAGATTTTGACCAGGGGGCTTCGAAACAGTTGCGGGTGGATGATCTCCAGATCATAGGGACCTCGGGCGCTCCTCCAGGCCCCGGGCGTACGCGCTACCTGCCCAAGGGTGACTACAACGTCCTGTTCTTTGCTTTCGATGACCTCAAGGCGAACTTCGGACCCTTCGCGACGCCTGAGCTTGCCCAGGCGATGCCGCGTCCGCTCACGCCCAATCTCGACTCCCTCGCCTCGATGGGCATGAGCTTCACCCGAGCCTATTGCCAGCAAGCGGTGTGCTGGGCCTCGCGGATTTCGGTGATGACCGGCTGCCGCCCTGACACAACAAAAATCTGGGATGATGGGCCAAACTTCCGGGACACCATGCCGGGAGTGATTTCGCTTCCCCAGCACTTTGCGGCCCGGGGCTACAACGTCGCCGGATACGGCAAGATCTACGATTTCCGCAGCACACCGCCCCAACAAGATGCGGCCTTGTCCTGGCCCCAGGGTTTCAGCAGCCCTAGTGTGTCCAATACGAACTCGGGAGAATCCCACCACTTCTATCAGGATGGACAATGGCAGGCAGAGCAGGCAGAGCCTGGAGGTTCCAGCACCCGGCGCAGGCTCTTTTCCACGGATGCGGGTGACACGAACTTCTGGGCAACTCCAAACCGCCCGGTGGATCCCGACGTCGATTACTCCGACGGCCGGATCGCCGGAGCTGGCATCTCAAAGCTCAATCAGTTCGCGACCAACTACCTGAACAACGGCAAACGTTTCTTCCTAGCGGTCGGCCTACAGAAGCCACATCTCCCCTTCACGAGTCCGAAGAGCTTCTGGGATCTCTACGATCCTGCGGAGATTAACCTGGCAGGTTACGATGGAAGCCGCACACCCCCGACGGGAGGCCTCGCATTTACCAATGCGACCTATGAGATCGGCAGTTACGAGGATCTGAATACCACCGTTGCGGAGGCTGACGCCCGGCGTCTGATCCACGGTTATCTCGCAACCACAAGTTTCGCCGATTATCAGTTCGGACGGATTCTTGCGGCTCTCCAGAAATCCGGTGTGGCCGACAATACAATCATTGTCGTCTGGGGAGACCACGGATTTCACCTTGGTGACCACAATGGCTACTGGACCAAGCACACCTGTTTTGAAAATGCCACCCGCAGTCCACTCATCATTCGGGCTCCAGGCATGGACGGCTTGGCGACGGCTGGAGAAGTGTGCAGCACTCCAGTCGAGCTCGTGGATCTCTTTCCTACCCTCGTCGATCTAGCTGGCATCGCGGAACCGTCCCAGCCGGTTGGCTTGGAGGCCCAAGGTGTCAGTCTCCGACCTCTTCTTGAAGATCCGAGACAACCGTGGAAGAAGGCGGCATTTTCCCAGTATCAGCGCTTCATCCGGGGGACAGGGAATCCCTCCGGCAACGGCATGGGCTACACGTTAAGGACCGACCGCTACCGCTACACCGAGTGGTGGCGCACCCAGACCAGCAATCAAGCGGGTGGTGGCTTCACGGACCGTGACCAAAAGCTCTTCGAAAGTCCGGAGTTTGTTGAGCTCTACGATCATCTCAATGATCCCCGGGAAGAACAGAATCTGGCGGATATTCCAATCGACCCTACCTACGCTGACCTGATTGCCGAACTCTCATTAATGCTTGCCGGCGGTAATGGCTGGGACACGCCGGCGGTCGTCGCACCTACGCTTTACCCCGTGGGTTACGAGACATGGCGTAGTGCTCATGCGACTCCTGGTATTGATCCTCTGGCCGATCTTGATACTGACGCTGATCCCGACTTTGATGGAATCGTAAACCTCTTGGAGTATAAAATGGGGCGGCATCCGTTAGTCCCGGATTTAGACAGCGTCATCTCTTCCATCTTCGAGGAAGATGGGGTCGACTATTTGGCTTTGGATTATCAGTCCGTCCCTTCACGCAGCGATGTTACCATGGTGGGGGAGCGTTCTTCCACCCTTCTGCCTGGTTCGTTTACAACCACCGGTGTCGAGACCAACACCCATTCCTCTGTGGCAGGCAAAGAATTGAGACGTTCCCATGTCGCGGTGACTCCGGCCGGCCGCAATTTCCTGCGACTCAAGGCAGCGTCCGACTGAGGGCCCTTTTCCAAAATCGACCCGAAATCCCATGAAACCGGGACGATAAACTCTCTCG
>Ga0228615_1001758_pt1 | contig 10680 bp, 9 predicted proteins | sample 16DmetaG_FD_190530 | JGI IMG/M metagenome (GOLD analysis project Ga0228615, IMG submission 190530) | Seawater microbial communities from Monterey Bay, California, United States - 16D | ecosystem: Environmental > Aquatic > Marine > Coastal | place: USA: California | collected 2016-10-17
CAACCAGACGAACACTCTAAAATCAAGTGAGCACTGCAGAACAGATCATCCACGAGATTTCGTCGCTTCGGCCCGAGAAACAATCGGAAGTGCTTGAATTCGTGGAATTTATAAAAGAAAAAGAAAGAAAAAACGAGGAGAAAATCTTTAAAGAGGCTTCTCTGGGTTCGGCCATGCGAGGCATGGAGAAAGAAGAAAACCTCTACAGCGAATCAGACATCATCGAAAAAATCGGATGATCTCCGAAGGCGATATTCTACTTTTTCGGTTTCCACTGTCGGATTTAGGTGTCGGTAAACTACGACCCACCTTGCTGATCAAACGAATCGATGGAGATTTTGATGATTGCTTGGTGTGTATAGGCCCGACATCAGATTTCCGATTTGGAAGTCGTACTACCTGAAACGATGCCGGGCTTTGATAAAACGGGGCTTAACAAAGATAGTTTGGTTCGAACGAGTCGCCTTGCCGTGGTTCAAGAATCCGTCTTTACCGGCAAGCTGGGCACTCTGCCGACGGAGGTATTTTCAGATATTCGAATCCGATTGGCCGATTGGATTCGAAGTGAAGAGTCCATCCAGTCGCGGTAGTCAACTCCGGTTCGCTCCGCTCACCTCCGCGACTACGCTCGACGTAGATGAAAGGAATTTGACAATGTGCTACATTTTGCTACAAACTCTCAAATATGAGCACTGTTATTAGAATTTCAGACCAACTTGCAAGAGAAGCGAAAACCAGATCGAAAGTTGAGCATCGTTCAATGACCTCTCAACTTGAATACTGGGCTACTATTGGAAAAGTCGCAGAAGAAAACCCGGACCTGCCCTTCAGCTTCATAAAAGAAACCCTTCTAGCGATCGAAGAAATGAAAAGTGCCGAAAAGGAGGAATATTCCTTTGGGTAGCAGAAAGATCTTCGTCTCACCTGCTTTTGGTAGAAAAGTAAAAAAATTAAAGAAACAGGAAAAGAAGGAGCTTGATAATGCAGTTCTAGACATCTTAAGCGCCCCCACTATTGGAGAAGAAAAAGTTGGTGATTTAGCAGGTGTATCAGTTCATAAATTTAAGATCAATAAGCAGCTAATTCTGTTATCATACACTTATAATGAGACTGAATTGAACCTACTTACTTTTGGAAGTCACGAGAACTTCTACAGAGATCTTAAAAACTATAAAAAGAAGACCTAACCAGTCGAAGTAGCCAACTCCGTTACGGCTCCGCCTCCTCTCCATCGATACATCTTCACGATCTGAGCGAAGTCGACATTGAACTCTGTTGCACTCAATGAGATGTGGAGACTCGCCGCGCCAGATACAATGCTGCTACGCGCCCGTGCGCTTCGGCATGAAACGTCTCAGCATTGCCGCCAGCACATTCAGCTCTTCAAATTTCAACAAGTACAGTAACCCAAAATAAAAGGCTGCTCCAGCGGGCACGAACACACCAACGATAACCGCTGCGTTTAATTTATCGGCCAGCTCGAAACTCAACACGAATGCGTGGCCCAACCCACAAAACAGCCCCATCGCGACACCAGCACAGAGCACTTTAGCGAAAGCGCCTCGCAGGTGCAAAAAACCAACTTCGCTGCGATGCTTTGACAGCGCACGCCATAGAAAAATAGACTGCACCCCTGCCGCAAGCACATTGCTCAGCGCCAAACCGCGCACGCCCAAAAACTGCATCAGTAGTAATCCACTGAATAGATTCACCATCAAACAGAGGCCCGCCACACGCACAGGCGTTTTCATATCCTTACACGCATGCAAACCCCGAGTCGCAAACGTCGCAGCAGAATAAAACGGCAGTCCTAGACCATAGATCGCAACCAGCGGTAACGTCTGCATTACATCTTGTGCTTGAAAAGCACCCCAACGAAACAGCAGCTCGAGAATCGGCTCGCCCAAAACCAATAAACCAACTCCAGCTGGCAGAGAAATACCAACCACTAGCCGCATCCCTTGAGTTAAGGCATTGGCAAAGCTAGTATCGTCTCGATCGGATACCGCACGAGCCAATAGCGGAAAAAAGACCGTGGCTACCGCGACGGTAAACACCCCCAGCGGCAACTCCATCAAACGACTCGCCAAATAGAGTACCGATACTGCAGACTCATCGAGTGAATACGCCAGCAAACGTGATACCAGAATATTCACCTGCAAGATTGCTGCACCCATCAACCCCGGTAAAAATAACTGCCACAAAGTACGCAGCTCGGGCATACTGCGTGACTCTCGGCGCGGACGCCAACCTTGTCGTGCCAAATCCCATGCAGGTAACAGCAACTGCAAAAGTCCGCCAAACAAGACGCCGCCACACAACCAATAGACCAGCTGAGCTTGATCTGCACTCATGGATAATCCGGCGACCAACGCCACTATCATCGCAACATTCAGCAGCATCGGTGTGCTCGCTGCGATTGCAAAGCGTTCCAATAGATTCAGACCCGCCGATACAATTGCGGCCAAGCAAATAAAAATGGTATACGGCAGTAGTACTACCGCCAATTCAGCACTCAACGCCCAGCGGGCAGGAAGCAGATTAAAATGCGCCAACGAGCCAAACAGCGTCATCCCAACCGCCACAATCAGCACCAACAGCAGCAATAACCGCAGTAACACCTGGTTGAAAAATGCAAATGCTTCGGCACGACCAGACCGCCGCAATACATCTGAAAATACCGGCACCACCGCCGAGGTCAACGCCCCCTCGCCAAGTAATCGACGAAATAAGTTTGGTAAAGTAAATGCGAGTATAAAGGCATCGTTCCACGCACTCGCACCCAATGCCATAAAGATCAAGATGTCGCGCACCAATCCCAGCACACGCGAACCAATTGTCGACACGCTGACTACTACTATATTCTTTAGGTTTTTGAGCATAAATCCACGTCGAGCACTTGCAGTGATCAGCGAGCCACAAGAAACTACATTAGAAAAAACTTTGGCAATTGTATATTTAATGTCTAATTAAATGCTGATACTATTTTTATCGCACTCATCAGTGCGCCTTACCCAAGCAATATTTCAACAAAATCCTCCAGCTTTTTACTCAACATGCCACTCATCGCAAAACTCGCCGAACGCCTCAAGCGTCACCCTAAACGGGTCGTCTTCCCAGAAGGAGCCGACCCTCGCATCCTGCAAGCTGCACGCAAATTTGCCACGCGTGGGCTCGGAGTACCCGTCCTCCTTGGCGATCGTGCACTGATTAAGTCCAACGCCGAAAAGCTCAATATCAGCCTCGAAAACATTCGTATCATTGAGCCCCGCCGCAGCAGCGAGTGGGACAACTTCGTGAGCAAATTCCAAGGCCTGCGTCGCTTCAAAAATATGAATGACAAAGAGGCAGCAGATTATTTGGACAACACCAACTACTTTGCGACACTCATGCTCGCCACTTCACAAGTCGACGCGATTGTCTCTGGCGCCACCACTAAGGCATCCAGCTCACTCCGCCCGCTCTTGCAAATCATTCCGCGCCAACAAAATGTCTCCAACATGTCTTCGCTTAATATCTTCGACCTCGAAGATCCCGAAACAGGGAAAGACCGCGAACTATTCCTCGCGGACTGCGCGGTCATTCCAGACCCCACCAGCGAACAACTCTGCGACATCGCGATCACGACCGCAGCACTCAGCTATCACTTGACCAATATCAAGCCGCGCGTCGCATTGCTAAGCTATTCTAGTAAAAGCAAATCTAGTAAAAATCCGACCGTGGCGAAGATGAAAGCCGCGACCGAGCTTGCCCGCAAAAAAGCCCTCGAACTAGGCCTCCCGATGGAAATTGATGGTGAACTACAAGTCGATGCTGCCCTAGATCCTGTCATTGCTGAAACTAAAAGCATTGAAGGCCCGGTTGCCGGACGGGCCAATGTACTGATCTTTCCGGATCTTCATTCGGCGAATATTGCGTCCAAACTAGTACACTTTCTCACACGTGCTCGGAACTACGGCCCCATCCTCACCGGACTCAACAAACCCGCGGCTGAAATCAGTCGAGGCGCGACTGCCAGTGATATCTTTGGTACGGCAGTGATGGTCGCCTCTCAAGCAATTGATCATAAACTCCTCTATCCGACCGATGGCGACGACCTCAACGAAGATGTGACTCGGATCGACTAAGTTGGCAAACCAAGCCGCACCGCTACGTAAACGACTCACCGCTATGTCTGATACCGAACTCCTCACCACTCCTAAAAATTCGACTACCAAGCGAATTTTTATCGCTGCGACTCGGATGAACGACGGAAAAACGACCACTAGCTTAGCACTATTTGCAGCCCTACGCAGCTACACGCCCAATGTCGGCTTTATTAAGCCCGTCGGCCAGCGCTTCGTCGAAGTCGAAGGTCACCAAATCGATGAAGACTCAGTTCTGCTAGATAAGATCTTCGACGTCAAAGTGCCCATTAAAGCGATGAGCCCGATTGCGATTCACCCGACCTTCACTCGCGACTTCCTCGACGACCCAACTAAAAACCACAAAGTCGTCGTGGATCAGATGTGTCGGGCCTTCGACCGTGCTGCATTTGAAAAAGAATATGTAATCATCGAAGGCACTGGCCATGCGGGAGTCGGTTCCGTGTTTAACCTGTCTAATGCCGACGTAGCGCACCATTTAAAAGCCAAAGTTATCATTGTCGCACGCGGCGGAATTGGGCGGCCGATCGACGAAATTGCACTCAATCAAGCCTTGTTTGCACAAGCGGGCGTTGAGGTGATCGGGGCGATTATTAACAAAGTCGAGCCTGACAAATTGGAGATGATCGAAAAATATACCAAAATCGCTCTGGAGCGCATGGGCGTGCCACTGTTAGGCTGCATACCAATCGAAAACGAACTTACAGTTCCCAAACTTAATCAAATCGTCGAAGAAGTCGACGGACGCTGGCTGAACGGCCACGAGCATGGCGCCAGCGAACGCGTCGAACAGGTTTTTATCGGCGCTATGGCCGCGAAGGGTCTAGTCAACTTGCTCAAGCGCGGCTCACTGATTATCACACCCGGCGACCGCGAAGATATCCTGCTTGGCGCAATCGCTGCCGAGGGCATCGCGGGTGAAAAAGTCGTCTCAGGCATCATTCTAACCCGCAATGTCCTGCCTCATCCAGAGCTCATGGAAATGATCCAAAAAACTAGAATACCAGTCATCATTTGCCAAGATGATAGCTATGCAGTGGCCTCTAAAATAAACAAGATGACAGTCAAAACACAGCCGAGCGACTCCGACAAAATACCGATTATTAAAGACCTAATCTCAAAAAACATCGATCTTGATGTTATTCGCAACGCCTTCGGAACCGAACACACTGCCTAAAGCAATGAATCTGACCAAACCTAGTTGTATTGCCTGACTACCAAGCGGCAAACACTACACAGAGCCTGAAACTATCTGGCATCTTTGCTCGACGCTTAAACAAAGAGCAATTAAGTCTACCGCATTACTACTTTAACAATGCCAAAGAAAAACGATACACTCACCTTTGAGGACGCACTGGAGCGCTTGGAAAGCATCCTCGAATCCATGGAAAGTGGCGATACGCCACTCGCAGATCTAGTGGCAAAATTCGAAGAAGGCTCGACTCTCTTAAAAGTTTGCCAGGAAAAGCTCAAGGAAGCCGAACTAAAGATCGAAAAGCTCAATATCAACACGGGCGAGGTCGAAGCATTTGAAGACGACAGCACCGAGGCTTAGGCGCACGCACAGCCAACTCACACCACCAGTATTTAGTTAAGAGCATGGGCCTACTAGAGCGCATTCAATCACCCGATGATGTTAAAAAACTGACCGAAGCAGAGCTACCTAAGCTCGCTGCGGAGATACGAGAGCGTATCATTCAGACCACATCGCAAAATGGCGGGCACGTCGGCCCCAACCTCGGAGTCGTCGAGCTTACTATCGGCCTGCACCGCGTCTTTAATACACCCAAAGATCGCTTTATTTTCGACGTCGCACACCAAGGCTATGTGCATAAGCTACTCACAGGGCGTAATGGCGAAGCATTCGACAAGATCCGCCAGTGCGGTGGACTCAGTGGCTTCCTGAACCGCAGCGAAAGTGCTCACGACGCGTTTGGCGCAGGGCACGCGGGCACGGCTCTCTCTGCCGCACTCGGCATGGCAACCGCACGTGACAAACGTGGCTCCGACGAGCATGTCGTTGCAGTCTGCGGAGATGCCGCCTTCACCTGTGGCATCACCATGGAGGCGCTCAACAACGTCGCCACTTCGACCAAGCGGCTTATCATCATCCTGAATGACAATAAATGGTCGATCGCCAAAAACGTCGGCGCGCTCCCACGTTATTTCAACGAGCTAATCACCAACCCCCTCTACAATCGCCTCAATGACGATGTTGAATCGCTCCTGCAAAAAATGCCGGGGGGCGAATCAATCATCCAACTCGGTTCCAAATGGAAGAAGGAGACCAAAGACTTTCTGGTGCCCTCCTCTCTCTTTGAAAAATTTAACGTCCGCTACATTGGCCCCATCGACGGACATGATCAGGCCCAGGTCGAGCGCTATCTGGAATTTGCCAAGCAAGCGGAACAACCAGTGCTGCTGCACATCCTAACCAATAAAGGTAAGGGCTACGATGTCGCACTGAAAAATCCCGAACGCTTCCACGGCGCCAGCCCCTTCGACATTACCACTGGTAAAAGTGCCCCCGCTACTGGCAACCCTGGGCCCAAGTATCAGGACGTCATGGGCAACACCCTGGTCAAACTTGCCAAAGACGACCAGAATATCGTTGGAATCACTGCCGCGATGCCATCCGGCACAGGACTCAATATTCTCGAACAAGCACTGCCGGAACAATTTATCGATGTCGGCATCGCCGAAGAACACGCTGTGCTCGCCGCCGCGGGCATGGCCACCTCTGGCTTTCACCCAGTCTGTGCAATCTATTCGACCTTCCTGCAGCGCGCCTACGACCAGCTCATTCACGACGTCGCCTTGCAAAACTTACCTGTCATGTTCTGTATGGATCGCGCGGGGCTCTCACCCAACGACGGCGCGACGCATCACGGGCTATTCGATCTTTCCTACCTGCGTAACATCCCGGGTGCCGTTGTCATGGCGCCTTCCAACGAAGATGAGCTTGCCGACATGATGGCCACTGGCATCGCCTACCAAGGTCCCTCTTTTGTGCGCTATCCACGTGGCGAAGGCCCTGGCACCCCGATTAAAGAAAGCCCCCAAGCACTTGAGCTGGGCATCGCACAACGCCTACACCCTGAAGGCGAAATTGAAATTTGGGCGATCGGCTCAATGGTAGCAGATGCTGAGCTACTGGCGAGGCAACTCAACGACCAAGGCATCCAAGCTGGCGTCATTAACGCCCGCTTCGTTAAACCACTCGACACTAAACGCCTGCTAGAGTCTGCACACTGCAGCTCGCTCATCGTTACGATGGAAGACAATATCATCAGCGGCGGATTTGGTACTGCCGTGATGGAAGCGCTGCAGGCAAACAACTGTCTGCATGCGGTTGAACGTATCGGCTGGCCAGATCAATTTATCGAGCACGGTAGCTCCGTAGCTGCCCTACGCGACACTGTCGGGCTCAACCCCCAATCCATCTTGGATAGAGTGCTCGAGCGCTATCGGGCGCTTGAAACAACCAAGTATAACGAGGTTCAGCCCTAAGTTCAACATCGGCGCCCAAAGAGCATCCTTGATCGTCCCACAAAACTGCTCCATTGCTGTCCACTATGCCGCTTAGCTTTCGCATAGTTATCGCGCTCTCACTGTTACCGCTTTGCACAGTTCTCGCGGAGCTTAACGATAAGCGCATTGAGTTCTACCACGGAATCGCAGAGGGCAACTACCTAATCGGGGATCTCCAAGGCGCAGCCAAGGGCGTGGAGCAAATGCTCAAAATCGATGCCGACTATGTGCCGGCACTGACTCTAAGCGCACGTATCGACATCGACCGAAACCAGCCCGAACGCGCACTGGTATCTGCTGAACGGGCACAGACCCTCGAGCCAGAAGTCCACGCACACACACTCCTCAAAGCGCTCGTGCTGGGCAGTATGAACCGCCGTGAAGATGCCATTCGTAGCATCGAACAAGTCATGCAAGCAGCCGCTGTCGCCAGCGACGACTATCGGGTCGCGAGCAAGCTACTCGGCCTGCTCCTCATGGCCGAAGGCGATTGGGATACCGCGGCAGTCACCTTCAATCAAATCTACTCGGCCAATCCGCAAACTACTGCGATTAGCCTCGAGCTTGCCAGTGAAGCCTATCTCGAAAAAGCCGCGAATGCGCTCAACTCAGGCGATACCGATACAGCAGTGACCGCCATCACCCAAGCACTCGAAGCAGCAACCAATCAACCCGGTGAAAACAGCCTCAAACAACAAACCACTTTACGAATGATGCGCGCGCGCGTGCTCACCCAAGCAGGCCGGATCGATGAAGGCATTGACGACCTGCAGCGCATCACTCACCAGCAGCCTGATAACCTCGAGGCCTTCGTCACCCTTGCCTCACTGTATGCCAGCGCCGAACGCTGGGACTCGCTACAAGGCATCATCGACCCAATTGCCGCTAATCCCGCACTGGAAGATATCGCGCTCTATCTCGAGGGTCGCGCACTACTTGCCAAAGGCCGCGCTGGGAGCGCCCGTGAAAAATTTGAAAATGCCCTACGCCATCTGCCCGACGGCACTACCAAGCTTCGCGCCTCACTCGAATTCTACCACGGTGTTTGTTTTGATCAGACCGGGCGCAGCGCCGACGGCGATAGCGAAATTTTAAAAGCACTCGATAGCGGATTTCGCCCCGAAACGGCAAACGAAGCGATCCTCGCCAGTCGCGCACTACTGCGTCGCAAGCAGACACAGCGCGCAATCACTATTCTCGAAGCGATCACGCTGAACCTGGTCAACCCCTCGGCTAAAGCATGGGCAATGCTGGGACGTGCCCATCAAGCAAACGGTGCGACCGCCCTAGCACTCAGCGCCTTTAACCAATCTCTAAGTATTCGCCCTGATCAAGCTGATACTCTCGCGCTGCGAGGCTCCCTACTGCGGGAGCTCGGCGATTTCAGAGGCGCCGCCGCCGATACCGAAAGCGCGCTGATCCTCGACCCCAGTAATACTGCGCTGACCTACAGCCTCGGGATCATCCGCCTGCAACTGGGTAGCCTCTCCGCAGCCGAGCAATCCATCGGACTCACCGCTCAGTTCATGCCAGAGAATTCCGGCATTCAACTACTTCACGCACTACTGGCTTATACTATCAACGCTCCAAAAACTGCCCGCGCTTCGCTCGACCAGTATCTAACACGTGTCCCCGAGCATATAAATGAATCCGCCTTTTACCTCGCATACATACTCACTGCCAAACAAGACGCCAACCTCGCGATACTGCAGCTCAAGCAACGCACCAAAACCACTGACGCCTCACTAGCGCTGAAAAACTTCCTCGCCTATATACAAGGGGAACTCGACCGTAAAGCCGTGCTCGACGCCGCCGGACGGGCCGAGACACCAAAGCTCGCCCAACAACAACTCTGCGAAGCTGCTTTCTGGTTGGCCCAGCACGAGCGTCTCAAAGGGCCTAACAACGAAGCTGTTGAACTCCTCAAGCTCGCCATCCAGATCGGCACACCCGACATGCCAGAGTATCAATTCGCTAAGTGGCAGACTAACAAAGCGGTGCAAAAGTGACAAGATTGTCTGCCTAGGGCACTTGCTCATCGTACCACGATACATAAAGCAGTGTCTTGAAATCGGTCTTTAGTCCTATTTTTTAGCTTGCGAAGTGAAATGAAACACACAGTTTCCTGCCCTTCAGCGTTAGAGCACACCTTGCGAAAGGTCTGCTCCTCGACTTCCCGCTCACTCATTGCGGGTAGAACGGCTAAGATGGCTCAGTTGCGGTTTTAGCGGTTTCGAACACTCGAAATCCAACAGTCGTGCAAAGAAAAATCAATACCATGGCAGATATTACAGACACAATCGTAGACAAAGCAGCGATCATCAAAGAATTCGCACAGAAAGACGGCGACACAGGTTCTTGCGAAGTGCAAATTGCACTCCTCACAGCACGTGTGAAGCACCTCACCGAGCACCTTCGCGACAACCGCAAGGACTTCCACTCGCGCCGCGGCTTAATCGCCATGACCGCACGTCGTCGTAAACTCCTTGATTACCTCAAGCGACAAGACTTCAATCGTTACACAGCGATTATTTCGAAGCTCAAGCTCCGCCGTTAATCGAACCACTTTTTCAATGCCGGACTCTATTCGTGAGGGTCCGGCATTTTTATTTAGGGAACTCACGTACCGTGACACAGGCATTTCTGCCCGTAATTCCCGCCGTAGACAGTACTACAGTGCTGTCTGCATCACATAAGTCAGACCATGCCGATCATGGTCGGCGGCAACTGAAGGTCCTATCCCTGACATGTCGTTGAATGCATCAAGCAAAACATAGATAAAAGAATGAAACAAAAACACAACGTATCCGTTGAAGGTCTCGGTATCGAGATCTCTACTGGCACACTCGCTGGCCTTGCTAGCGGCGCTGTCACCATCCGCATGGGCGAAACAGAACTCTTCGTTTCCGCCACTGCAGCCTCCTCACTCCGCCCCGGGCAGGACTTCTTCCCGCTCACTGTTGATTACCGCGAAAAATTCACTGCAGCCGGTAAATTCCCAGGC